>Ga0316204_10005472_pt1 | contig 20904 bp, 18 predicted proteins | sample 6monrhotite_MG_2_FD_205661 | JGI IMG/M metagenome (GOLD analysis project Ga0316204, IMG submission 205661) | Microbial mat bacterial communities from mineral coupon in-situ incubated in ocean water Damariscotta River, Maine, United States -... | ecosystem: Environmental > Aquatic > Marine >... | reverse complement strand
GATTATGGATTTGGTACCCAGATTCTCGCAGCTTCCATCCGCAGCCTGGAACATATCGAAGGATCTGCGCTCGCCGGGGCTGATTGCGCGACCATTCCGCCCAACATGTTTGAAGCCATGGTCCAGCATGATCTGACCGACAAGGGTTTGGCTGCCTTCCTGTCAGACTGGAAAGCATCGGGTCGCGAGGGGCTCTAAAGTGACCCCTCAGGCCTCTGCCTGTCGCTGAGTTGATCGGCAACGATATCAGCCAGCGCCATGGATGCGGTCAGGCCCGGCGATTCAATCCCGAACATGTGCACGACGCCCGGCACACCGTGTACATCCGGTCCGTCGATCCGGAAATCAGCAGCCGCTTCACCCGGCGCGGTGATTTTTGGACGAATCCCGGCATAGTCGGGCACCAGAACGTCATCGGGTAAACCCGGCCAATAGGCGCGCACCCGATCATAAAACACATCGGCGCGTTTCGGATTGACATCATAATCAAGCCTGTCAACCCACTCGACATCCGGCCCAAAGCGGGCCCGCCCGTTGAGGTCTATTGTGATGTGTACGCCCAGCCCACCAGGCTCCGGCATCGGATAAACCAGCCGCGAAAACGGCGCTTTGGCGTTCAAGGCGAAATAATTGCCCTTGGCAAAATACGGTTTCGGCGCAGTTGCGGTAAAAGGCTCGCCCAGATCATGGGCGAACTGACAGGCGTTCAGCCCCAGTGCATTGACGAGCATACGCGTCCTGATGCGCTCGCCGTCTGAAAGAGCGAGGATCACGCCGTCATCATCCAGCCAGGCACCGGTCACGCGCGTATTGAGAAACGTCAACGCGCCATGGGATTCTGCTTCGCCTTGCAGCGCCAAGATAAAGCCATGACTGTCAACAATTCCCGATGAGGGCGAGAGCAAAGCCGCGACACAGGTCAGCTCCGGCTCCATGGCCAGCGCTTCATCGCGAGACAGTTCGACGAGATCATCAACACCGTTCTCGGCGGCCTTGTGTTGCAGGTCCGCAAGGCCTATACGCTGCGCCTCGTTTGTCGCGACAATCAGCTTGCCACAACGCCGATACGGTACGCCGCGTTCCTCGCACAGTTGATAGAGCCGCGCCTTGCCTTCAAAGCAGGCGCGCGCCTTCAGACTGCCGGCGGGGTAATAAATGCCCGCATGGACGACCTCACTGTTGCGCGAGCTCGTCCCCGACCCAATGATTGACCCGGCATCCAAAATGATGGGCTCATGTCCCCTCAAGGCGAGCGCACGGGCGACGGCGAGGCCAACAACGCCGGCCCCCAGCACGATGCACTCAACCTTGTCCATGACGCCTCCGCCTGTGCCTTGCGGCGGAAAGCCTAGCCTTTAAAGGTGCGGGCTGTCCTGCTTGGTCTCTTCGATGATGACCAGCTTGCCGTCCTGCTCGGCATAGCGTTCGCCCGTGCGCGGGCAGACCAGATCGCTTTTGAGCACTTCACCGGCGCGGCTGACCCAACCAATGCGCTTGGCGGGCACACCGGCCATCAGCGCATGGGCTGGAACGTCTTTGACGACAACAGCACCCGCCGCGATGAAGCAATATTCGCCGAGCTCGGTTTTACCGTTGGGGTCTCCGCAAACGATAGTCGAATTGGCGCCAATCGTCGCACCACGCCGGACAATGGTTTCACCAAACTCCGCCTTGCGCTCGACAAAACCGCGTGGCGTCAGAACGTTCGTAAAGACGCAGGACGGGCCGCAAAACACGCCATCTTCCAGGGTGACGCCCTTATAGAGCGAAACATTGTTCTGGACCTTGACCTTGTCGCCTATCACGACGCCCGGACCGGCCATGACATTCTGCCCCAGCGAGCACTGACGGCCGACAATCGTGTTCGGCAGAACATGGGCGAAATGCCAGATCTTCGTGCCTTCGCCAACCTCAGCGCCATCATCAACAACGGCCGTTTCATGTGCCCAGAATGCCAAATTTACCCCCCAAAAGTTCCGTCAGATGATTGAAGAAAAATTACATTGATAACCTAAAGTCTATTTCAAAGTGTCATTGAACGGCAAACCAATTTTCAATAACTTCAACTGTTTTTTTACCGGCATTGCCATGACCATAGTCATCAATCTCCGAGCGTGGACTCTTCCAATTCTCCTCGGTCCAAAGGCGGTTCCATCCCGCATCGAGAGTCTCTATCCATTCAGTTTCGTCACGCAACGTGATGCACTGTTTGCGATGAAAATACGCTTCTTTCTGAAGCCCCCCAGAATCTGTTAACACTAGCGAAGAATCTGCTAGGAGCCGATGTAAATCAAAATAACCGACAGGTTTGATACATTTTACACCGCGCGGATTGATGCCACGATCCTCCATTACTTTCTGCGTGCGTGGGTGAACCGGAAAAACGATCAGTTGCTTGGAGGCCTGCGCCTCAATAAAACTTATGATGCGGCCAAATCGTTCTGGATCGTCGGTGTTCTCCGCACGATGCAGTGTACAAACACCGTATTCGCTGTTCGTCAGTTCAAGCTGGTTTAAAATATCAGAACGCGCTTTTGATTGATTGATGGCATAAATCGTTGCATCATACATTACGTCGCCTACGGCATGAACCCCATCGGTTAAGCCTTCGTTCTGAAGGTTCGCGATACTTGTCTGTGTCGGGCATAGTAATAGTGCACTCAAATGGTCTGCTACGACGCGATTGATTTCTTCTGGCATAAGCCGATTGAATGATCGTAGCCCCGCTTCAACATGTATGATGGGGATGTGCAATTTTGAGGCTGCCAGCGCGCCCGCCAGCGTCGAGTTGGTATCCCCGTAAACTAATACTGCATCGGGCCTGTCCTCCAACATTGCAGATTCAAGGGCTTCGAGCATTTTTCCGGTCATTGCACCGTGGGTGCTTCCGCCAATACCCAAGTGTCGGGCTGGGGCAGGTATACCGAGTTCGTTGAAAAATATGTCGGACATGTTCGAGTCATAATGCTGGCCGGTATGTATGATTAACTCTTCTATACATCCGGTGTCGGCAAGCGCGCGGCTGACAGCTGCCGCTTTAACAAACTGGGGGCGCGCCCCAACAATCGTGTAGAGTTTCATCTTCACGTTTTCTGAATTCACAATAATCCCCTTATGCTGGATAATGCCAATTTGGTTGTCGTTTACTTGTCTAGTTCTACGGTGCACTGCCCAGCAATCAGTCGATTGAATTCACTTTACAAATTATTCGTCAATACACCTTGGTCAATCTGATGAAGAACGGTTTCGTGTACAATCGCCGTTAACTAGTCAGGTACATTAACAACCAGCAAGCAACAATGGCAGGCTTCTCGGAACCGTCGACTTCAATTTTTACATCATATTTGATCAAAGTCTTTCCACGCTGCTTCTCTAAACACGAGGATACGGTAAAGCGACCACGCACACGTGAGCCGACTGGAATAGGCGAGATCATCCGCAAGCGATCGAAGCCATAATTTATAACCATATCGACGTCGCCCGGCATTCCTCCGACTTGCCGAATCATACTGACAAAATATGAGACAACAAAGAAACCGTGGACAATAGTTCCGCCGAACCGCGTGCCGGTAGCGCGTTCACTGTCTACATGGATGAACTGGTCATCATCCGCCAGATCCGCGAAGGATTGAACCTCTGCCTGTTCGAATGCCACCCAATCGGACACTCCCAACTCCGATCCCAAGCGCTGTCGTATGCGATCAATTCCATACATGAATTTCGGTTGCTCATTCAGATTCAAGACTTGGGCGTCGACATGGGCGCTGTTGATCGACCCGTTTTCGCCGCCGCAATGCTCGCGTTAAATTTCGCCTTAGTTTCCGTTGCGCGATCATGGAATGATCGATGCCACAACTCAAGGCTCAACAGACCCCATAGTTTGCGAGAGTGCTTTTTGCCGGATGACAGGTTTTTAATGACCAAGTCGGAGAAATAAATACCGCGCGATTTGGCATTTTGAGACGAGAATACATCCATAACGAAATCGCGGGCAGTGCCGTTCATCCACTCTTTCAGCGGTACTGGGAAGCCCATTTTGTCTTTACGCGAGGTGATGCTGCTCGGCACCACATCAGAGAATGCATCAATAATACCACCTTTAAGCCGTCCACCCGGGTATTTCTCAGAAGGGCTTAGTCGGGAAGCAAACTCAACAACTTCCTGGTCCACTAACGGGACGCGCGATTCAATACTATGAGCCATACTCATCCGGTCTTCTACATGCAAAAGTCCTGGAAGAAGAAACGTAAGTTCAAACGCTGCCATCATATCGTAATAGTTGCCTGTCGAGAGAGCAGGGATCGTACTAAACGCGTTCTCGTAAACAGCGAGCGCGTGTTCACGGTTGACCGCATCGGGATTTATTTCTGCCCCAAGATCACGGCCGCGATCGACCAGTCGATGAAACTTCATATGGAACGGATCTTGAAGACCGTCGCGCAGATAATCGTCAAGCAGCGATTGGTAGGCGTAAAGTTGGTTTAGGCGCGGAGAAATTTCATTGAGCGAGAATGGAAGCTTTGCATCCGGTTTTCCAGAAATAGCTGCTTTGAGGGCTTCACCAAGATAGCCGATCAAATAACGACTATAGCCGCCAAAGATTTCGTCGCCGCCCTGACCGCCAAGTACAACCTTGACCGATTCCGAAGCCAGTTTCGAGACCATGTACTGAGGAAATGACCCCGGCCCAGCAATTGGGTAATCGAGCTGGTGTATGACCGACTCAATACTGTCAACGAAATCTTGACCGGTAATATCTCGGACGCGCAGGTCCGTGCCGTGCACCTCAGCAGCAATCTCCGCATACTCGCTCTCATCATAGCCGGGGAACTCCAAAAAACGACCATGGAAGCCCATAGTCACGTTTTCATCGATTTCCGCAGATCGAATTGTAACCATGCTAGAATCAAAACCACCGGAAAGCATCGTGCCAATCTCAACGTCGGCACGAAGATGTACCTTCAAGCTTTCATCTATTACCTCTACGAGATCTTTCCGTTTACAGGTTGGATCAACATTCGGAACCGGCAGATCGTAGTACCGCGAAATTCGTATGTTGCCGTCTTGAACAACCATCATCTCACCCGGAAGCAATTGCTTGACGTTCGCAAACAAGGTCGTATTGGTGAGTGGAAGTTGATAGGTAAGGTATTCGGACAAGCCATCTGAATCAGTGGCAATATCGTCAAGGAATGGCAACAACGCCTTAACTTCGGATGCGAAGTATAAATGACCATGCTGAATGGCATAGAAAAACGGCTTGATACCAAATCGATCGCGCGCCGCGAAGAAGCGCTTTTTCTTTTCGTCCCACAGTGCAAACGCGAACATGCCTCGCAGGCAATTCAACATATCTGTTCCGAACGCGTCGTAGGCTGCTAACATGGTTTCAGTATCTGACTGAGTCTTAAAGGACCAGCACGTGCCCAACCGTTCTTTCAGCTCGAGATAGTTATAGATTTCACCGTTAAACGCGATCGTTGTCTCATTGTCGGCAGACATTGGCTGATCTGCGTGGGAGGCCAGATCGATAATCGAGAGACGGCGGTGCCCAAATATAGCTTCGCGTCTTGGGCTGACCCAAAGACCCGCCGCATCCGGGCCACGGTGAGCGATTATGTCTCGACAGAACTTTACTCCACCCTCAAAGCCCGCCGGCAAAGTACCTCTAAGCGAAACAACACCCACGATTCCACACATCGTTCTACCTCACCAATAATTCAATAATCTACAGTTAGTAGACGACAAAAAGCGGATTAGGCACCCGCCGAACTTAGCCTAAGGCTTTCTTCGAGCTCGTCACACGCCGCCAACACGTTTTCACCTAGCTTTCGAATAAGTTCTTGTGCCTCTTCGGGATAAGCATCTGCGTGGTGCAACATCCAAGGGTGTTGGATGTCGAGCGGTTTGTACGTCACACGGCGCACAGAGCCGAGGACCTTGCCCGGATTGCCCACAACGAGTCCGGCGGCCGGCACGTTGCCCTTGGCGACAGCGCATGCTGCCACGAAAGCCCCGATGCCCATCTTGCACCCTGGCAAAAGTAAAGCGCCTGTTGCCACAATACCACCCGGCGCAATCTCGGTTCCTACACAAAGGCCGGACGGCGGCACCGGGTCGTTCGTCGTGACGACATTGGGGAATATCCACGACAGATCACCAACGATAGACCCTTTGGATAAGTGTACCTGTGAATGGAATCGAACCCAGTCACCAATCTCGGCATCGCCTTCCAAGTCATTGAAGGTGCCCACTTGGAGGTTTTTTCCGACCTTCAGGTTTTCACGAAGCATGGAGTGGTGGCCAACCTTCAATTGAGGTCCAAAGGTAGAGCCTTCATAGAGGATGCTGTGTGACCGGATATGGGCGTCTGGCCCGATATCTAGGAGTTTACTGCGCGCTTCACCGCCCGCCGGTGCACCGATGACACACCAATCGTCAATAATACTTCCAGCGCCTAGCCGTACATTGTCATGTATGATCGCCGTCGATGCGATTTTGCACCCTTCGCCAATTTGTGCCTTAGGTGATACGCTATGCATCAGTTTCTCCTGGCGACTTCTTCATTTCGTGAACGCAGTTAACTCTGTGTATGTTCGACATATGCGTCAATGGTGTCATCGATAGCTCCGTCGTATGCGATCTGACCACCATCAATCCAGATGCCGCGCGTACAGAGCTCGCTGACTTGCGCCAGATTGTGGCTGCAGAATACTAGAATTTTGGCGTCTTCCATGATTTTTTCCATTCGCCGAGCGGCTTTGTTTTGGAAGTTAATGTCACCGGCCGAGAAAATTTCATCCACCACAAGTATATCACCTGTGAGTATGGTGCTGATGGCGAAGGCTAAGCGTACGATCATGCCCGTCGAATAGGATGCAAGCGGTGTATTGATCCGATCACCTAGGCCCGTGAATTTGATAATCTCTTCCTCTCTCGCCCGGATTTGGTCTGGTGTATGCCCCATGATAAGGCCGCGGTAAAGGATGTTCTGACGCCCTGACTGGTGCATTTCGAACCCAGTGCCAATATCATATATGCCCTGCACTGACCCTGATGCTTGAACTGTTCCTTGGGTCGGCGGATACACACCGGATAAAACTCGAAGCAGCGTGCTCTTGCCTGCTCCATTTTTACCTACGATACCAACACGTTCGCCTTCGAAAATAGTCAGTGAAACGCCGTTAAGAGCAACTACTTCAGCCGGCAGCCGCGCGAGGTTTTGCCCGACAAACGCATCGGCAACACGGGAAAGAAGACCTCTATGATAGTTCAACAAGGGGTAAGCTAAACTTACGCTGCTCAATTCAATTTTGACCGACATAGTAACAATTTCTACCCGTAAAAAACCAAGCGTCTGCGACCCCAGATAAGCAATGGAACGGCAAGGCACCAGCCGATAACGCCCCAAGCGGCCAACAATAAGAAATCATAGGCATTTGGAGCCGTGGCATAAGTAAGCAGATCGCGCTGGATATCCAGAATCGCAGTCACAGGGTTTAGCGCTGTATATCCAGAGATGACGTCGCCGTCGAAAACCGATCGTGGAATAAAGACCGGAGATGTATAATATATTACCAGCATGACGTGCGGGATGATGTGCGCCAATTCTCGAAATACGCCGGCTAATACACTGATGAGAATACTAAACGGTAAAAAGAAAAATATGCTTACCAGAACCAGTGGTATGAAGTAAAAGTTGTAAACGGAAACCCACTCGATACCCATAACAAACGTCGCAACGAAAATGTATGAAATCATTGACAATAGGAATGACACTGTCGTGTACAAAACGTGTTGGATTGGGAATATTGAAAATGGCAATGGCGCTTGGCGCAATAGTGTCGAGGCCTCATTGGAAAGCAAACCAGACGATAGGGCAACGCTTTGTGAAAACCAATCAAAAGTAACGATTCCTACCAAAACATAAATCACCATATCGCCAATGCTATCTGATTGGGTCAAACGACCGATTATGAAGCCAATAATCGAAGACAAGATTATCGGATTGAGTATTAGCCACAGCAAACCAATTCTTGAGCGCGCGAATCGCGCTCGCAGCTTCGACGAGGCTAAATGAATCGCAAGAAACCTCATCTGCCACAATCCAGTCGGGGCAAAACGGAGCAACATCTGATTGAATGCCATCAATGCGAATCTTTCCAACATACCAAGCCTGAAAACCGCTTGGATTTACGCCCCAGCACATCGCCACATCCCACGCTGCCCAAATCCAGTACGTATTCAGCAGTTGAGAATGCGGTTTGATTTGCCGCCCGATGAACGGGCCATTAGAAAACGGTCAGTATCGGTGCTAAATTAAAAACGCAAACGCTTTGCACAACGAATGGCCCGCAATACGGCAAAATCGAGAATCACAAAATTATTCATATGCACCCCTTGCGGCATTCCACGGCTTGCGGCATTCCACGGGATTGAAATTTGCTTACTCTGCCCAACTCGGCAACTTTTAAGCCGCTCCCCAGCCAAACGGAAGACGTATTGAAATGAATGAAGTTGCCGCTGTGACTGAAGATTCGCTGAGATCCGGCTTTTGCAACGAGAACGGCCTTACAACGTTTAGCGTTACAGCTGATGTCGATTGGGCACCCAATTATGCCGTTGAACGTTTTCTGACGATCATTGACGATGCTGGCGTAAGTGCGTCAATTTACGCTACGCATGATCAGTGCTCGCTTAAAGGCTTGCCGAATTCCATAGAGGTTGGCCTGCATCCTGACAACACACGCTACCACCCAGAATATGGCATTTCGAGGAAGCTTTTAGACCTCAGGGAACTATTCCCTGATGCGGTAGGAGTGCGTTGTCATAGAAATTTTTTTGGACAAAACGTTGCGCAATTGGCTGTCGCAGCCGGTATGACCTATGATGCGAGTGTATTCTTGTGGAAGCATTCGCATCTCAGACCCTGGATTGATCAATTTGGGCTTGTTCGACTTGCTTATAACTGGGAAGATGGTATCCAAGCGGACTATGGCTATGGGTGGACGATGGATCATGTTCCGTTCCATGGACAGGGGCTTAAGATATTTAATTTCCACCCGATTTTTGTCTACTTGAATTGTCCCGACGATGATTACCGGCGTAAAATTGTAGGCAATTATAAAGACCTCACCCAGGCGCCGAAAAGTGAGATTGAACCCTTGATATATAATGGATATGGAGCCCAAAACTTTTTGGTTGACCTGCTCGGTGAGCTCAAAAACCGCAGAGCGCAAAGCGTGACCTTAGCCGACATTGCGCGAAGTGCTGTTTCTACTGGTAGACGGGAATCATCGAGATGACGAAAGTGATTGCGCGAGTTGTTGGCGCGCGCCCTCAGTTTATGCAAGTTCCGCCTCTAAAGAATGCCCTTGAGCAGGCTGGCTTCACCCACCGCCTCGTTCACACCGGTCAGCACTATGACGAGCAGATGAGTGAAGCATTTTTCAAGGATCTCGGCCTACCGCACCCGGATGCCAACTTGGGTATTGGGGGCAAATCTCAGGGTGCCGCCACGGGCCAGATGATCGAAAAATTTGAGTCTTGGCTAAAGGAAAACCCAGTTGATGCTGTGTTAGTCGATGGCGATACGAACAGTACGATGGCCGCAGCGCTTGCCGCAGTAAAGTTGCACATTCCGGTCTTCCATGTTGAGGCTGGCCTTCGTGACTGGGATCGCAGACGGCCAGAAGAAATCAACCGCGTTGTCACAGACTCAGTTTCATCTTTAAACTTAGCGCCCTTGCCGCGAGCGATCGAGAACCTAAAACTTGAGGGCCGTGGGCACACAGCGCATCTAGTAGGCGACGTACTCCTAGATTGCTTCCTTCACTATCTGCCTATGGCAAAAACCGATATCCTCGATAAACTCGGCGTTACTTCTGGCGAATTTGACGTCATGACATTGCATCGTCCAGACAATACCAATATGGAGGAAATGCCTCGGTTCAAAGAAATCATGGCTGAGGTCGCATCGCTTCCGCGCCCAATAATTTTTCCTGTGCACCCTCGGACCCGAGCAATTCTCAGCTCGTATGTTGACCACGGCGGAGCTTTGGGAAACTTGCGCCTGATCGACCCCGTGGGTTACTTGGATATGCTCGCACTGGTAAATAACTGCAATTACGTGTTCACAGATTCTGGAGGTTTACCGCGTGAGGCAGCTTGGTCGGGCAAACGGGTTGTCATGTTATTCCGCGAAGACAGCTGGCATGACATGCTAGATCGTAATTGGGTGCAAATCGGGAAAACGGATCGTGCTTCGATACACCACGCATATAAAAAAGCGACGCCAGCCCCCTCGGTGACACGAGAGTTCTATGGCGGTGGGCAAGCTTCTCAACGCATCGTGAGTGCTATCCAAAATTTCTTCAACAAAGACAGCTGCGGTTGATCACAACCAAAGTTTAAGTGAGGTGACCCTATGCGCATATTGATGCTTGACAAAAACTGGCTCATCGACAGACGAATCTCTCTCTTCGTACGCTCACTCCAGAACATGGGGCACGATCTTCGTTGCTTATACGTTCAGCCTCCTGCCGAGCGATGGGAGCGAACGCAAATCGACTGCGAAGCTATTGCGTTTCCATATGAAGACAAGGGCTTAGAGGCAACCGGGTCAGGTATCTTCGCACGCCCAGCACACGTTCGGGAAGTGCATCATCCTGGATCCGCCGATCCTCGCTATCAACTGGGCCAGCAACATGAAGTCGCTGAGCTTCTTAGCGAAAAATATAAAGATGATGGCCTCATGAACTTTTTGCAAATGGCGATCCAAGCGCCAGATGTGCTTAGGGAGCAGTTGCGTTCATCTAATGTGATGTTACCAATAAGGGCTCCCGTTAGTCTAATTTTGGCACTGCTTGCCGCGCCTAGAGGCCTCATCAAGCCGCGAGCCAACTCCAATGAAATACAACTTTTAAACCTCAAATCTGCAGGTGGACAACCTTTTGACCACTGGGATAAACAGGTGGTTCAATACGGCCTAACCCAATGGCAGCCTGATTTGATCTGCGCGAACGACTACCTTTGTCTCCGATCCGCTTTGCAGATAAAAAAGATGCTGGGCGTCCCGGTGATTTACGATGCCCATGAACTCTATAGTTATCAACCGACTGTAGCACACATGCTTGCCAAAAAGATGTTTGCCGAAGAAATGGCTATGGTCAAACATATAGATGGCATGATAACCGTTAACGAACAACATCTCAGAATCGTCAAGCGCGATAGCAAATACAAAGGCATCAGCGCAACCTGTCCGAACGCTACATCGCAACCTGACGGATTCGACATTCGAAAGCGCTACAACTATATCCGATCACGTGCATCTATACCTGAAAACCACAAAATAATGATTTTTCAAGGCGGAATCAACAAATACCGCCGTATAGATTTTTTGCTGAAGGGCATGGCGGCTAGTCGCGTTCGAGACGTGCATATGGTATTTTTAACATTTGGCGCTGAAGTTGAAAGTTTCCGAGATCTTGCTGACAGCCTTGGCATCGGAGCGCGCGTCCATTTCTTGCCAATGGTCCCATGGGATGAGGTTGTTTTTTGGGCTGCGTCCGCTGATGTCGGCGTCATGCCATACCAGGCGACCGATCAAAATACAGCGATTTCATCCCCCAACAAGATGTACGAGTTTATTGTGTCTGGGACCCCAATGATCGGTTCTTCTGATCTCGTCAATGTTCGCGACATCGTTGGTGGCAACGGTTTCGGAATTACACAACCGCTGCGCAGTATTAGTGATTATAGCCAAATCATTGAGAGAATTTTCGATTCGGACGCAGGCGGGCCGAATCGGTTCCGCCAAGCGTTGATTAATAAACATGAGCAATTTGATTGGGCTCACCAATCTCTAAATGCGCTAGAGCTCTATGAACAGATCATTCCAATAGCAACCAAGAAGGCGCTCAGAAACAAGCGCCGCCGTGAAGACGCGCTAGAGCGATTTGCGACCGCGTGACGCGATTGAATTATTGAGTTCGGGAAATCAAAGATGACAACTTCGACACCAGCAAAAAAACGACGTCGAGTGAGCATTGCATCACCTGCGCAAGTTTTCAGCACATCAATAAATATCATTAGCCCGATTGAGGTGCGAAATCACCATGACAACTTGGCCGTACCGCTGGTACTGACAGCCGCGGCAGGTCTAACCGATGAGTTAGACGATCGACTTGGTGATATTTTTCAGAACAGTTATTTAAAGACGATCGGCGGTGTCAAGCCGGGTTTTGGTATGCCGCTCAATCTCCTCGCCGAACTTGGTAGAAGCGAAGCATCAGTACCTGGAAAATATCTTGCGTTTGTTTCTCGAGCTGAGCTCGCGAAAATGATTGAAACTAGGTCGGTGAAGATCGCTGGTGAAATCTGCCAAGCTGATTTTGATAGCGAAACAATAGACGCTTTGATTCATGGTGGCCACGCTCGACTCAACGCCCGCTCGGCAAGTCGTGTAATTGAGGTGCTCGTTGTGGTTTTGCCCTACGAGGATGGCAACTGGGCTGAAGGTGCGCTGGTTGACGAAATTCTGATCACAGACAAGGATTTGGGGCACTTCCTTAGCCTACCAGTCGTACCAGGGTATGGCGGGAAACCATATCGTTTGGCATTGTCTGAAGAGCACCACCGCGAGTTGCTGTCATTCGGTAACACGGCCTATTCAGCGAGGGATGGTAAATCTCTTACTATCTTGACCTTGCCAGACCCGTCTAACATTCTTCGGTCGGGAGACTCAACCGTCCAATTTGTGTGGGCCCTGAAAGCCGTCAAGTCTATCCCTTCAATTTCTCCGCTTTTTAGTTATGTCGATAGTTTGAAAGTTGTACGAAATTTTTTAGATGGCGGCGAATTCGATATTAATAGGGAGACCTGCAATTTAATTAATGAACGAAATAAATATAAAGAAAAATTAAATAATGAACAAGATAAAAATAATAATGAACAAGATAAAAATAAAGAAAAACAAGATAGAATTAATAGGCGAAAACAAAATAATGATGACCAGTTGCACGACAAGTACATTGCAAACACTAATGTTAAATCGACAAAATTAAGACGCGTTTCGTTAGCCGCACATCAAGCGCTCAGAATTGACACCCGCCTTTCCGGCAAGTCAGTATTATCCGACAGCCTCCAGTTTCGCGCTGCACATCTCGAATGCAGCAAGCGTTATGGCGACTCCAAAAAAGGAAATGTTCGAGCCATAATTAATGCGCCTCGGATTTTGGTTGAGGATGGGGGCGAAAGCGGCGTTTCTTTGAACCAAGATATAGACTTGGTCAATTCAGCGATTGAAAATATTGAGTCCGAGCAACTTGCCGTAATCGCAGATGTAATGCGTGAGTATGGACTTGTCTCGGGCATTAATGTTGAAAGTCAACGCTCTGACATAGAAACTACTCTGGTAGCGTTAGTACCGATTGAAGTCGGTGAGGTTTCTCAATTTATCCTTGAAAATGAAAGCTTCTTTCGCAGTCAGTTGAATGCGGATTATTTGGATGGATTCGAGGGCCTGCACAATATTGCGCAATTAGACAAAGCTCTGAGCTTTCTGGACGAATCTATTGAAGATTCAAAACAGCGTCTGAACGGCCTGGTGGAGAGTTACCCAACAGCCGTATTCCCTGATGATGAAGATGAAGATGAAGATGAAGATGAAGATGAAGATGAAGATGAAGATGAAGAAAAGTCAGAAAAACTGATCTCCTATGCACTGCGCTACGCAGGCTCAATTGGCCGTGTAGCCGTAGATCATGCTGCAGACTTTGAAAAGCATGAAATTGAAAACCTTCGCGCGACACGCCGACTTGTCTCGCACGTAAAAAATGATCTACCGCGCTACATCAGTAACTGGTTCGCAACACGAAGTAATCAGGCTCAATTGGTTGATCAATACCTTGATGCAATCGCTCCCCAATTGCGAATTGATTGGAGTAAGTCAAAAGTCGTTGGCACCATTGGCGGTTCTGCTATCGTAACTATTACTCCGCAAATGGCGAATGGAGCTGAAGCGCTAATAAATCAACTTTCGAATCTAGAATAGCTTGCGATGATAATTTGGAATTTGGACAAAATTGTTCAACCGTCAATAAACTGAAAAGGGTTAATCTAACTTTGGGATTTGCATGACTACGGACATTCATATTGCTCCAAGTGAGGGGCATATCTTCATCGACCGGGAAGCTCGGCAAGACCCCAAACAGATTGTCGATGCGATCCGAGCCGCTGCTACAGGCGCGTTCAATCTTGCAGAGCGCATTGCCTTCTTCACGGCTAGTGTTGGTGGTCACGATGCAGCGAAGGCATTCGATGGAAATTTCGGCACGAGAGAGTTGAACGATGCCTGCGTCGAACTATTCATTTCCTTGTTTACGCTCGCTGGCGGAAATGTGGAGCGCGCGCGGGGAGTTGAACATGATGGATACCGCCACGACTATGTGTTGGTTTCTAACGGTAAAAAAAGAATCGCAGTGGATCCAACATTCGGTATCGTTTTTCGCCATGAAACGGGAGAACTCACCGGGCTAATGGACTGGGCCCGAGAGAAAAGTTCAGCTTGGCAAATGGTTCTAACTCCCTTTTCTCGCATGCCTTATTCGGGACTGAACTTGGAAAATTCAAAACCGGTAGAAAATGTGCCGATTTCGCCGTCGCTTTTCATTGATGGCTTCGACATTCGCGAGCATTTCAAGCATATCGCCGCTGAGAGTGCACCATGGCTACTCACCGGCGGAAAACCTCCGGCAGCGCTGGCTCATGACATGCCGTTTAAGGTCGAAATGGAGGAAAGCAATAGTTATTGGGCGATCCTTGAACGCCTGAAAAAGCGTTGCGGCTCCGCGCAAGAGTTTTTGACTCGGCTTACCTCACTTTTCGCCGTCGCGTTGGATGCGCGCTTAGACGAACGCCACCAAGACTTTGATTTGCTCACCGCGGATGGCGTAGCGGCGCAATGGTGCCATGGCGAGGCGGAATGTGGTGCCCGGGTAGAGATGTTTGCGAGAACCTGCGAAAGATACGGCATCGACCATCGGCAAACAGAATACTTCAATGTACCGATTCAGTGCAATCACGCCGCGATCGAGGCCTTTGTTGAAGATCAATGGCGTTTTTTTGATCCGACTCTTGGCATAGTGGCGACCAATCAAGACAGCGAGGATTGCATTTCCGCAGCACAGCTTTGCCTGAAATGGCCGGAAGTTCGGCTTTGGAAGACGCGAGCTGGATTTGCCACCGGTGTTGGTAAGCTGACCCAAGGAGTCGACCTTGGCTTTATCGAAGTAGCCGACCAACAGCCTATCCTAAGTCCGCGAGGTGAAATCATTGCCTTGGTGCGCGAGACGTTTATCACGAGTCGTCCAGCGATAGCTGGATTTCGTAGCCGTTTGGAAATACCTTTTGTTTGGGACATGGAAACTAATACCAAACTTGATTTACCGATGGGCACATTTTCCGTGGGACAGAAAGTTCACAGTGAATACGGGCAACACATTCCATCATTTCTGGAGCGCCTCGGCCAATACGGTGGCTGTGATGTAGCCGCAATGTTTTACTTTGTCAGCCGTATTCCGTTGGAAGTTCACTTCCGGATCAATCTTGAGACAGAGCGATTCGCGCTGCGTGACATAATGCTATCGGTCGAACCCGCAGTTGCCGTAGAGCCCCTGGGCGCGAAAACGTCGATCAATCGTCGTACTGTTCATGATCTCGAATCCGACCATTCTGAGTACACTGGCCGCTTCATTATTACTCCGCCGGCGACCGCGTTTCGCGTGCAAATCCCATTCGGTGAAAAGCGAGAAGTGACGCACTGGATGTTCGAGGCGGAAGAGTACGACGCTTAGGGCCAATTGACGGCTGGTCTCGGCCGTTGGCCTTGGTCTACTCCCCGAAGAGTGGTTCGTTGTTTGAGTTAGAGCCGGCTTCAGATATGCAGCTGAGTTATGGGCAAGTGACTGAAGCCTGAAGAGATTATTGCGAAGCTGCGGGAGGTTGAGGTTCGCCTGGCTCGTGGCGAGACGGCAGCACAGGCTGCGCGTTCTATCGGTGTGACGGAGCAAACCTACTATCGCTGGCGCAAAGAATATGGCGGGCTGCGGGTTGGTCAGGCCAAGCGGATGAAGGAGATCGAGAAGGAGAACGCCCGGCTACGGCGCGCTGTCTCTGATCTCACGCTGGACAACCAAATCCTGCAGGAAGTCGTGCGGGGAAAGTACTAAGCCCTTCACGCAAACGCCTTGCGGTTGATCATGTGGTGGAAGAGCTTGGCGCATCACAGCGCCGGACCTGCCGCGTGATCGGTCAGCACCGCTCCACACAGCGCAAGCCCAGAACCCCTCGTGGTGACGAGCCTGCGCTGACAGAAGCGATCGTCAGGCTTGCCACTCAGTTCGGCCGGTATGGCTATCGCCGGATCACAGATCTGTTGAGACGAGACGGCTGGCACGTGAATGAGAAGCGCGTCTACCGCATCTGGCGACGTGAAGGGCTCAATGTCCCAAGTAAGCAACCCAAGCGCGGTCGGCTGTGGTTGAATGACGGATCGTGCGTGCGGCTGCGGCCTACGCACAAGGGCCATGTCTGGTCTTACGACTTCGTCCAGAACCGCACCCATGACGGAAAGGTCTTCCGCATGCTGTGCGTCATCGATGAGCATACGCGTGAGTGTCTCGCCATCCGTGTCGAACGGCGCCTGAACTCACGCGATGTTCTGGAAGTACTTGGCGAACTGTTCGTCCGGCACGGCGCACCAGAACATATCCGGTCAGACAACGTGGCCCGCCCCTTCGAGGAGGCCCACCGGTTAGGTTAGCCCGCTCGTTCAATTCTTGGGCTAATTCATTTTTCTGAGGCCCAAGTCTGGACCATTCCCGGTTAGAATTTTTCCGGCCGTTGCACGCTGGCGGACTAGTAACGCCAGCGTGATTGATCAGCGCGACCGCGGGCTTGATCCCGATAGCGCTATGCGGACTTACTGAATTGTAGTCTCTACGCCAGCTTTTCGCGGGCATCGGACACGCTGATGTACCAGTTTGCCGACAGGCACTCGCCACGTAGACGGTCGTTGAACGCCTCAATGAACGCATTATCCGTTGGCTTGCCCGGTCTGGAAAAGTCCAGCATGACATTTTTTGGGTAGGCCCAGAGTTCGAGATCACGGGAGATAACTTCCGATCCTTGGCCCACTCGGATCAACTTTGGATAAACCGTCTGGGTGCGGGGCACTACCCTCACGAGGCACAACCTTGAACTTGTACTCAAGCATTGCGGGGCAAGCAACCCGACGCGGCCAAAGCTGTGTCCAGATGTCAGGTTCGAACGAATGGTTTGAAAGCCGATTGCATAACCGGCTACAGCTTAGCCCCTGTCAACTCGGCCCAACGCCCTGCGCAGGCCACTCGGAACGCGGTTTCATCCGGCGCTTGTCCACGGGACTTTCGGGCAACCTCCACTTCAATCCAATCAGCATCTAGGATTGGGCGGAAACTCTCTATAGCGTTTTCCAGATGCGCATCCACCCAGCCCCCCACCTTGCCGCGCATCCACTTCTGTTGAGGTGTCACGAAGCCTAACTTCCTACGCCGCCAACTGATGCTTTCCGGTAGACGGTCTTTGAAAGCTTCTCGTAGAATGTTTTTTGTAAAACCGTTTTGTACTTTGAATTTTGATGGAATGCGGAACGCCAGGTCGCTAACCGGTCGGCCTAGGAAGGGCAAGCGCGCTTCCACCGCAAATGCCATAGAATTGCGGTCCTCATAACGTAAGAGTCCAGGAAGGCTGTCCCGTAGAACAAGCTGCTCGATCAACATTTCGAGGCGCGACATATTCGGGAACTTCCGCAAAAGCGGCGATGACAAAATGGTGGTCACTGGACCACCTGGCGGAGGAAAACGGCCTATCGCCGCAAGAATTTTCTGTCGGAATGAAGCCGGCACTAGAGCTCGCCAGATGCTGCGGGACAGGTTGCCAGCTGTTAAATCGGACGGCTTTGCAATCAACGCCGAAAACTCACGCATAAAAGATGGATCAAACCCAGCTAACCTGTCAGCCATGGCATATCCAGCCATCGCCGGGTAACCGGCGAACAATTCGTCCGCGCCTTGCCCGTCCAGCATTACCTTGATGCCAGCTTTCCGCGCGGCCTCGAAAACAAAGTATTGCGCGCAGATGGACGTACCCGGAAAAGGTTCTCCTTGCGCTCGAAGAATATCATCTAGCCGTTCGGCGACGATAGTCTCGCTAGGGTGGACCTCGACCAATTCAACATTCCTGCCCTTAATTGCCGCCTCGACATACGGTCGTTCGGAAAGGGATTGCCCGTCATCATCTGTCTCATCAAAGATCGCCGAAACACAGACAAATGGATCGCTATGCCCGTCGCGAATACGGTCGACTGTGCCCAATATAATCGAGGAATCCAACCCACCGGAAAGACAGCCGCCGACCGGTACATCTGCGACCAACTGCCGTGAGATTGTAAGGTCCATAGCGTCGCGTAGAGCAGAGATGGCTTCCCCCTCGGACATGTCTCGGGGAATGTCCGGGCTCCAGAACGTCGCATGATTTCCATCGAGCAATCGTTCGAGCCCGGGAATCGAATTAGACTGTAGGTCTATTTCGAGCCAACGGCCTGCAGTTAAGCTCGCATACTGGCAAAAAGACTTAACGCCGCGATGATCGACCCGTCCTCCGGAAAGAAAATCTTCAAGCGAAGATTGATCGATTACAGGTTTGACTCCGTTGGCAGCTGAGAGTTGTCGAGCTTCTGAAGCTATAGAAAAATATCGACCTTCTCGTACATCCAAAAATAGAGGCTTCTCACCAAACCTGTCGCGGGCAATGATCAATTTTTGTCGTCTAGCATCGTAGAATACCGCTGCGAACATACCATCTATCTTGGCAAAACAACCCGTTCCCCATTCGGCAAATGCGGCAAGAAAAACCTCGGTGTCACCTGAGGTTCGGAATACATGCCCTTTGGTCTTCAGCTCGTTGCGCAACTCGCGATAATTATAGAGTGCGCCATTGAAAACCAGCGTGTACCGGCCATCAGCATATCTGGCAGGCTGATCACTAGCTGACGTTGGATCAAACACCGCCAGCCGCTTGTGGCCCATATCAAGCCGTCCGGCAGGCGTGTCGAAGTGTACCCAGCCTTCGCCATCGGGGCCACGATGGGCGGCGGCCTGCAAGCCCCTAGCCGCTTCAGGTACATTGATAGATGCCCAAATCCCACACATGGGTCTCTCCCAGTAGCGTCCTACTTTGGAATCTTTGCCTATTCTTCCGCGCGTCAGCCGGCAAGGATCAATACCATGCGTCAAGCCTCTCCGCTCGCCCAGAGTTTCAGCAAGCTGAGCTACTCCCCGCAATTCGGACACTGTCATAAACTATGATTTACTGTCTGCTGGCTTTCGACGTCGAGAGGGAAATAGATATCCAAACGCAGCTAGAATGCGCGCGAGTTCAAGGCGAGAGTCGTGCTTGAAACATAAAGTATGAAGCCGCCAACTGCATGCTCGGCTGGTTAACACAAAAGCTTATTGATATCATTGAGATGCTGGATCAATTTCAACCTTTTGCCATCTGCGGACCGCTAGTCACAGACTGCTGACCATGGCATACTATAAACAGAATACCAAATTGAGCACTGGCAAGTAGTAAAAATGGTGCCTAAAACTCGCCGGGTACGTTTAGCTTAGGGAATATCTAAACATTCAAACATAGCAGTAGAGTCTAATGCATCTATGACATAACTTAGTTGGCGCTTACTTAAATGCCAGACAACGGAGATTTCACTTAACATGCCTATAAATGTTGCCGTGATCGGGTGCGGTCATTGGGGCAAAAATCACGTCCGCAACTTCGCCGAACTCGGTGCCCTGCGCGCAATCGTTGATCCTCATGCCCCCACCGCCGCCAAATTTGCCGATCATTACGCCGTCAAGGCGCTGAGCTTCGACGACACCATTGCCAGCAAGGAGATCGATGCTGTGGTTATCGCAGCGCCCGCCGAATTACATGCCAATCTGGCCGTTCGCGCCTTTGAGGCAGGTAAGCATGTCTTTGTCGAAAAGCCGATTTCCATGACGATGGAGGAAGGTCGCCGCATGAAGGCCGCCGCTGAAAAAGCTGGCAAAATATTGATGGTTGGGCACCTTCTGCAATATCACCCGGCCTTTATGGCGCTGCGCAATCTGGTTAAAAGCGGCGGCCTCGGCAAGCTGCGTTACGCCTATTCGCATCGCTGCTCGCTGGGGAAATTCCGCACTGAGGAAAACGCGCTGTGGAGCTTTGCGCCGCATGACGTCTCAATGCTGCTCGCGCTCTTCGGTGAAGCGCCCAGCGCTGTGTCCGGCACAGGCGGCTCCTTCGTCACCGACGGCATTGAAGATGAATGCCGCGTCGATATGCAATTCCCCGGTGGTGGCCGCGCGCATGTCTTTGCGAGCTGGCTGCACCCTTTCAAGGAACACCGTCTGACCGTGGTCGGCGAAACCGGCATGGCTGTATTCGAGGACTCTGAAAACGATCCCGCGCAAAAGCTGCGCCTGTACCGCCACGCCGTGGATACGACTGGTCCGGTTCCGACGCCCACCAAAGCCGATGCCGAGCCCATCCCTTATGGTGATGACGAACCCTTGCGGACCGAGTGTTCCCATTTCCTCACCGCGTGTGCCGGTGAGCATGCGGCTTTGACAGACGCTAATGAAGCCTTGCGCGTTCTCGATGTCCTCATTCAGGCATCAAACGGCTGATATCACGAAACGAAAACCCTTTGACATCAAGTGTGAACTGCCCTTTCTGGCGCAATCGTCACAAACGATGCACATAACGCGGGCAAAACACCCCGCAAGACACTCTACAGACGACAGGATTACTTCCATGCAGTTC
>Ga0316204_10005471_pt1 | contig 20908 bp, 23 predicted proteins | sample 6monrhotite_MG_2_FD_205661 | JGI IMG/M metagenome (GOLD analysis project Ga0316204, IMG submission 205661) | Microbial mat bacterial communities from mineral coupon in-situ incubated in ocean water Damariscotta River, Maine, United States -... | ecosystem: Environmental > Aquatic > Marine >... | reverse complement strand
AGTAACATTAAACACTCAGGCTATAGTCAGGAAGTAGCCCGTAAGGCAGTGTAGCATTGAAATCATTAACAAATTATACGCAATATGGTGATAAAACTCAGTGAATCGCGAAGGTCGCTAAAAATGTTAATTCTTAACTTATGTTAATTATCATTTGGTTTTATACTTTCTGTTTATCATCAATATTTAAGTTTCATTAAGTGTAAATTAATTTAACCTCTATCAACATTAGATTTCTAAACCTTAGTTAGGAGTATGTTGTTTGTTTGGTCTTTGCCAACTCTGTCCCCACCATGCCCGTGGCGACCCTTGTGCGTTTCCATCTAAGGGCGATTATCCTGGGCGTTTACTTGATTTGGACCAGCATGAATTGGAACCAAATCAATTATTAAACACGGTAGCTGGCGATACTCAGGTGGCATTTATCCGCGAAGGCTGGGCCTATTCGTTTCGCACTTCGGAAAGTGGGGAGCGCGTGGTGGGCGGGCTGTATACCACCGGCGATATTCTCGGTTTGCCGCTGTTTTTTGCGCGGGACTTTCACTATAATGCGCGGGCCATGTCCCAGTTAAAAATTTGTACGATCAGCATGGATGAATTTACGCGGCAGGTGCGCCGTCAGGACGGGTATTTTGAATATTTCCAAAAAGAAGCTGCCCGACTGATCTGGATGCTGTCTAATCGCTCGTATGATTTAACGCACCGGTCGGCGGAAGAACGATTATGTCGTGCCTTCATTCTGATTGGTCTGTCTATTTTTGGGAGGCCGGAAAATTATCATGAGGCCATCCCGGTTACGCAGGAGGTGCTGGCTGACATGATAGGCACATCCAAGGTTCACATTAACCGCCTGCTTGTGTCGTTGAAAAAGGAAAATATTTGCCACGCCAGCCATGGGTTTATGTCTGTTTTTGACTGGGATAAACTTATGCAAAAGGGTGGTGTTTCCAGTGGTGATCTTGCAACATGGATAGCGGTACTGGATGTTAAGAGGGGAAGTTTTCAGGTGCTGGAAAGTTAAGGCTTTGCTTTAACTTCCATCCGGGTGTAGGAGCCCCGGGTGTAGGAGAACGGGGCTTTTACTTTGTGCAATTATACGCCATAACATGCTGCATGAATGGAAACATGTGGCCTTGAAAATTAATAATATAACCGCTCGAAGGCTTTGGCTGGCGTCGCAGGGGTTGGGCGCTGCCCCCACCGGGCCGCTTGATACAATGCGTATCATCCAGGACTTGGGCTTTGTGCAACTCGATACCATCCGTAACGTTACACGCGCGCATCACCATATTTTGTGGACCCGTAACCAGCATTACCGTGAACCGGTGTTGGGAAAATTGCTGGGGCAAGACCGCGCAGTATTTGAGCATTTCACCCATGATGCTTCGGTGCTGCCAATGGAATTTTACCCTGTGTGGCAACGGCAATTCCGCCGCTTAGGTGAACGGGTTAGGCGCTCATCGTTTCACCAAAGCAAGCTTGCCACTTCTGAACTTGCTGCCATTAAAGAACGTATCAGCGCAGAAGGCCCGCTTTCCACTCGCGATTTTAATGCAAAAACCAAAGATAAAGCAGGGGGCTCCCCAAAGGAAATGTGGGCACGCCCACCCCATAAAAAGGCGCTGGACTGCATGTGGTATGGCGGCGAATTAGCCACATCGCACCGTGAAAGCTTTATCAAGTTCTATGACCTCGCCGAGCGCGTTATTCCGGCATCCCTGCGGGCACAAGAACATAGCGATGAACACCAAATAAACTGGTTATGCACTGCAGCACTTGATCGCCTTGCTTTTGGTACGCTGGGCGAAATACAGCGTTTTTGGGCAGCTACAGATGCAACAGAAGTAAAAAACTGGGCCGCACAAAATGCAGAGGGGCTGGTGCCGGTGCAGCTTGAAGGCGCCGATGGAAACTGGACACAAGCATTTGCCTGCCCCAACATTGAAGTGCTCCTTGCCAATTTGTCGCCGCCTGCCAGCCGCTTGCGTATTCTCAACCCGTTTGACCCTGCCGTGCGCGACCGTGCGCGCCTTAGCCGACTGTTTGGTTTTGAATACCGCAATGAAATGTTTGTGCCTGCGGCCAAGCGGCGCTGGGGCTATTATGTGTATCCGCTGTTGGAAGGAGACCGATTCATTGGTCGCATTGAGGTAACAGCCAACAGAAAAGCAGGTACGCTTGACGTGCAAAAAATTTGGAAAGAACCGGGAATAAACTGGGGCAAGGCAAAGGCTGAAAAGCTTGATGCTGAATTGATGCGCTTTTCCCGGCTTGCAGGTGTGCCGACGGTAAACTGGACATGTGCTTCCCACCCCAATTGATGTTTGGCGAACTTCTGGAAAATGGCCTTGCTGGACATGACCCTTCCCTAACCAAAGCTTAAGGTTTAGTATGTAAGGGTTAACCGTAAGTTCAGCGTTAAACATATAAAACTAAAGGCGTTTTTTGTGCAGGCATCTATTGTAAACGAATCTGGTAAACTTGTTTTACGGGTTGCTGGAAATTTCAACTTTGACGACAATAAAGAGTGGCGCACGCTTGCGGAAGGCATGCTGAAAGAAGACGCCACATACCATGTGCTGGATATAACCCGGCTTGAAATGGTGGATTCTGCAGGGCTGGGCATGATGCTTACCATGAAGCAGTGGGCCGAAGACGGGGGGCGGTGTTTGCAACTACGCTATGATGATAGTACAATGATTGGTGGTATGATACGGTTGGCCAAGTTTGATACCATGTTTGAAATAGATATGGGCTAAGTGTTTTTGAATTTGAGATGCACAGACACTTAAGGCACAAAGGTTTGGGGGTTCCAGGGGCGGCCCGCCGGAAACAGCGGGAAACAGGGGATATTACGTTATGCAAACGCTTTTGCAGGCAGATACGAATAAAGTTACATTGAAAATTACGGGGGCGCTTACCTTTAAAGACAACAAAGAGTGGCGCAACACGGTGTTGGAATTCCTGGATGCAGACGGCACAAACCATGTGCTGGATATGACCAACCTGGAAGACATTGATTCTGCGGGTTTGGGTATGATGTTGGCCATGCAGAAATGGGCGAAAGACCGTAGCCGTAACCTGAAGTTGGATTTTGATCCGGAAAATACTGTTGGCGGCATACTTCGCCTTTCCAGGTTTGATGATATGTTTGGTACTATCGGTACCTAGGGCCAGCATCCTCGCTTGTATTGGCCGCGTGCCATGCTGTTTTTGTTCGAATAGGCTACATTATTGGTTCTGACAGGCATATTTGTTTGCGCAATGGTATAAAATGCTATTTTTTTGCCTTTTTGACAGTGCGTGTTTGACAAATGCAGTCAAGAGGAATATTTTGAAGGTGACCTAGGGACTGCGGCTTTTTACTCGACCCCCAATCGTGGGCTGCAGAGTTTGGTTGTTAGGGCTTTCAGCTTGCTGGAAGCCCTTTCCAATTTTTGGGTCTCTTCAAAGCATTTAGTGCATAGATTAAACCAATAGGGTTCGCAGGTCGCTGCATGCAACCATCGTGGACAGTTGCTCATGCCCTGTGGCTTGTATTCCCCTATTTTGAAAATGCTGCTTTGCTGTTAACCAAACAGAAACGCAATGAGCGCACAATGCAAGTTCTAGCCAGTGTTTTGAGTTGTTGGAACGTAGCGTACTGTCGCTGACATGTGTTTTGTTAGGTCAAACCTTGAAACCAATAGCCACTTGTATTTTGTTCGGATTATGCGCCTTTGCCGCCATGTTGACGGGTGTTTTATATCCATCCGACACAGGTCGCTTGCTTGTTGTATTACGGCACAGCAGCCCACCTGAAGATGTATTCTCGGTGCTCAAAAACACCGGGGGCTGGTTGGTCGAAAAAATTGATGGCCGGACTTTCGTTGTTGAAAGCAAAGCCTTGGGTTTTGGCAAAAAATTGTATGAAAACGGCGCATTTCTGGTGCTGAACGGCGATGCTGATTATGGCTGCAATACGCCACAAGTTTCTAAGATTGGCGCGGTAAAATATGAAAACCCTTACCGCAAACTATAAGCAACAAATGAAGAATAAAAATTGAAAAATCCAGGAGCAAAAGCATGAATTTACTTGATGATATTCGCACCTCCATGGCGAAAGTTCTAACGTTTGCTTTGTGGGGGAATTTGCTTTTGGTAATGGCAGCATCGCTGGCTATTGGCCAAGAAGGTACTTTGTGGACATTTCTGGTAACTGCAGTAATAGCGGCTGTGCCAACGGCGGTGCACTTCATGCGAGGTGCGGGTGAATTACACCGGTATCTGACAGCGGTAAGCCTGGCGCTTATGGCGGCTATGCTGGTGCTGGTATTTCGTGGGCACCCATGGCAAATCGATATTCATATGTATTTCTTTGCGGTCCTGGCCATTCTTTCTGTTTTTTGTGACCCCAAAGTGGTGATTGTGACAGCTGGTACCATTGCAGTGCACCATCTTCTGTTTAATTTTATCGTGCCAAGCTGGGTCTTTCCTGAAGGGGCAAGTCTGGCACGCGTAATACTGCATGCTGTTGTGGTGATTGTAGAATCAGCAGCCCTGTTTTGGCTGGCCGTGAAATTGAAGGCAACATTTGAAGCGGCAGAAGAAGCCCAGAAATTGGCCGCAGAAGAAGCGGAACGCGCACGCGAAGAGGCAGCGCAGGCAGCTGACGCGAAAGAACAGGCTGAACAGGCTCTGGCGAGCGCAAAAGCAGCAGAAGACGAAGTGAAAACCTTATCCGGGGATGCGGAAACCGAGCGCGAACAGCTTTTGATAAAAGCCGCTGCCGAGCGCAGCGAACTTGCCAACAAGTTCGAGATGAGCATGGGGGGGCTTTTGAGCGAAGTGGCCGAAGTTTCTCACAAACTTGAAAAAGAGGCAGAGTTACTGGGGGCGATTGCAATAGACAGTGAAGGTGCCATGAAAGTGGCCAGAGGTGCCACCGGGAATGTATCAAACAACGTTAACGCTGTTGCGTCTTCGGCGGAAGAAATGTCGGCATCTGTCAGCGAAATCAGCAGACAGGTATCTCAGAGCGCCGACGTGGCAAATGCGGCGCGTCAGCACGCTGAAGATAGTGAACAGCGCATCCATGAATTGGCTGACCGTGCGGATAAAATTAATGACGTTTTGACAATGATTGGCGATATTGCGGAACAGACGAATCTTCTAGCGCTGAATGCCACGATCGAAGCTGCAAGAGCCGGCGACGCAGGCAAGGGTTTTGCCGTGGTGGCCAGCGAAGTAAAATCGCTTGCCAATCAGTCAGCGAATGCGACAGACGAGATAGGCAACCTGCTGCAAGGCATCCGGGATGCCACCACTGGTGCTGTAGAGGTAAACAAGAAAATTGTCGAAGTGATTGGTCAAATCAGCCAAAATTCTTCCGGTATTGCTAGTGCGGTCGAAGAACAATCTGCTGCTACTGAAGAAATTGCACGTGCAGCGCAGCATGCTGCTGCGGACACCGTTGAAGCAAGCCGTTCGGTTGAAAACATGAACGATGTGTCTGGCCAAATTTCACAAGCGGCTGAACTGACAGCAGATGCTGTTAATCGCCTGTCCGAAAAAACGGCAGACCTCTCTGCGGCTGCCGAGGAGTTCATAGAATCTATGCGGTAACGCTGTTGCTGGCCCCTTCTTAAAAAAACAATGCGGTTGAGTGTTGTGGCAAGATAATGCTGGGAATGTTAATCCCGGTTCCTTGGGATGTTGGACAGAATTCAAGGGCGATTCGTTGCAGGGGCGCATGTGCGCAAATCGGGTTTGTATATATACTACACGCGCTTGCGCGTAGGTCCGCGCGCCTGCGCAATCGCACACCTGCATGTGCGCAGGCGCGGTTCGCGTGTGCTATTTAGGTCGCGTAATTTTCTAATTTAAAACACCAGAAAATCTTTGCAAAAATTACAGGTTGTTGCTTGACACCTCTCAGCCTCGGGGCGTATGTGTTTACTCAACGGCGGGCAAACCGCAGGCAATAGTGCTTGTGCGTGGGTCGGAATAAACTGGCCGTAACAGGAATTTTTATCGTGACCACTCTTTGGACATACAAACCTAATGGCACCCAGTGCGCGCATTTCTTTATGCGCCGCGCGGCGGTCGTCATTACGGCGTCTGTGGAGGTGGGCCCAGCATGATTTAGCAAACAAAAATTTGCATATCGCTGAAGCCAGATAAGCCCTCCCGGACAAGAAACGTCCCGGAGGGTTTTTTGTTTTTACGGCCCAGGCAATTAACACCTCCGAAATCAGGAACATGCAGACGGCAGAAAAGCAAAAAAACCAGCCAGCTGGCGACATTTTAACCCTTAACCCGGAAACAGATTTTAAATCGGCAAACAGAGCCAACACTGAAAACGAGATACGTAATGATCAATTTAGCAACAGCAGCACCTATCCGTGCGCAAGCGATTTCCCCCCAGCAGGCCGGGCTTGACGACTCAAGTCTGTGCTCCCCCCGGATGTCTCCCCCGGCATCCGCCCAGATGTCGATTAAGGCATCTGGCGAACGGGCCGCAAGTTTCGATTTGTTCGATAAACTTGCGGCCCGCCACGCAGGGCTAATGGGCAGGGCAAGCTTGAAGCTGGCGCTGGAAAAGTTGGTCAGCAACGACAGTGGCTTAACCGACAACAATACATTCGCGCACGGTATGCGAGGACAATAAGGCGGGCCAAAAGTTACGACAGGCTAAACGTTAGGTAGGAAAGAAAAATGGCTATATTTTTTAACACACGCGGTGAACAGCATCGGGACTTCAGAAACACGTCAGAGCACAGTTTTACGCTCGACGGCGAGGTGTGGCAAAGTGCCGAGCATTATGTGCAGGCACAGCGCTTTTCGTGTGACAAAGCCAAGGCCGAAGTGCGCGACAGTGCGTATGCTTTTTCTGCCAAAACCCTGGCACGTGAACGCCCTGATAGCTTGCGGGAAGATTGGCACACCGTGCGCGACGAGGTGATGGAAAAAGCGGTGCGAACCAAGTTCGCCAGCCACCCTTCATTGAGCGATAAATTGTGCGCAACGGGCGATGCTGAAATTATCGAAGCGTCGCCAATGAGCCACCACTGGGGTGCAGGTGCAGACGGTACCGGCAAAAATATGCTGGGCCGGATATTGATGAAAATAAGAGAAGACCTGCGTGACAGCCTTCAATCAGCTAGCGGGCAACAGGAAAATAGGATAGGATAAGCGAATGAACGCGATCCATTATTTGCCAAGCAAGGCACCGGCGATTAACCGGTTTGAAGAGTTTCAAGCACAGCTGCCGCTGAAGGTGGCCCGTGCTTGTCATGGTCCTGCCGGGTTTATCACTCTGGATTTGGGCAGTGAACACCCCCGTGATTCGGTGACAGGTAATCATCAATTTGACTGGCATCTGTGGGTGTATATGTGTGATTGGGATTTCTATAAAGGCAAATCCCGCATCCTGTGGCGGCGTGAAAGCGATAATGCCTTGGCGGGTGCCATTTTGGCGCAGCTTGAAGGCGAAACACTGCTGGGCTTTGAATATGATGAAGCGGATGACTGTTTTCTGATGCGGTTTTCAGGTGATTTTCAGTTGCATCTTGACCCGGATTTTTACGGCTTTGAACCTTCGGATGATATTTTCATGCTATTTAAGTACGGTGAAAAAGAGTGCCTTTCCTATAGCCCCAAGCGCCGTTTCTACCGCGCTGCCTGATATGCCTGTATGTGGCTTTAAAAGCATCCCCCACCTTTGCTGGCGGGTGGTGTTTTTATGTTTTGGGTGCAGATGAATTTCTCTGGTTACTAATTTTGGTTAAACAGCCGTGCGCAGATAGTGCGCCAATTCGCTGGCCACACTTTTTATCACTGCACTGTCACGTTTGATGCGGGTGTTTACCAATGCGCCGTCGAGGGCTGCCAAAATCATCTGTGCGGTGGGGCGACATTGTTGTGCGGGCCAGCCATCTGCCTGCAGCATATCAGCGAACAAGCCGCACCATATTTCATAGGATTTTTCTGCTTCCAGGGTTATCTGCGTTGATTGCGGCACGGTTTCCAGAATAATGGTGGTAAGCGGGTTTCCGTCGCGGTAGCCGGAAGTTTCCATCCACCCGGCCAGTTTGGCGGCGTATATTTCAATGAAATCAGCGGTGGTTTTAACCTCGGCCGCGATTTCGCGGATTGTACGAGACAGGCCTTTGCTTGCCGCCATAACGGCAGCCGCGCCAATGTCTTCTTTGCCGCCAGGAAAATAATGATACAGCGAGCCTCGAGGCGCGCCTGAACGCTTCAAAATTTCAGCTGTGCCGGTAGCGGCATAGCCCTGTTTTCTAAACAGTTCCACGGCTGCCTGAACCAGTGTGTCTTTATGTTTGGCCGTGCGCGCCATACTGCCCCTTTTCAGGATTAACCCCCGAGCGTGCAGTAAGCTTTACTGCAACCATTGACAAATTCAAGGGTCACTCCATCTATACAATTAGATCAATCAGTCTAATTCGTCAAAACAGAAAGAATGAAACATGGGAAATACGCCAAAGAAAGCTGTGAAAAAGGGTGAATTTGATGCGGCGGCAGCTACTGTCAGCACGGGGCAAAGCGATGGTATTAAGCCGGGTGTTGCAACGCTTGAAATACTGAAACAGGTGGTGAAAATGTCTCCCTTTACCAGTTGGTCAGGCACGGAAGTTACGGCCTGTGAAAACGGCCACGCTGCACTGCGCACCCCTTTTCGCAAAGACCTTACCCAGCATCATGGTTTTTTGCACGGCGGCATCATTGGGTTTCTGTCAGACAATGTATCGGCGTGGGCGGCAGCGTCTGTTGTTGGTGATGTGTTAACAGCAGAATACAGTGTGAAGCTGCTAGCGCCGGGCAAGGGCGATTATTTTATCGCACGCGGCGATGTGGTGAAGGCATCCCGCCGGCTGGTGGCGGTGGAAAGCAAGGTGTTTTCGGTAACAGGTGAGGGCGCAGACGCTGTGGAAAAGTTGATAGCCATGGGCACCGCCACCATTTTGCCCGCCAGTGCGTAAAACGGGCTGAAAAGCCAGCGCCGTTTGCTGCTCTGGTTGCTGCTCTGGTTTTTTCTAGCGTAGTATGCGGTTCATCGGGACAGCCACCAGTTTTTCACCGCGGGAATAAATGAAGGTACCTGCGTCCAGTATGCTGGGCGCATATTCACCTTGCGCGCTATTGATGGGGGAGCCCAAATTTACAGGCGTGCTCCAGCCACCGGGGCCTCCGTTTGTGCGGTAAAGGTCAACTTCGCCGTAGCCGGTTTCTTTATTACAGTAAAATACCAGCGTTTCACCGTCAGGCATAATGAAAGGGTTGCTGTCGCTACTGGCTGAATTAACGACCGGCCCTGCGTTTTCAGCGTGCCAACCTGTGCCGCTGTTTTCGGCTATATAAATGTCATGCCCGCCGTAACCTCCGCTGCGGTTCGAAGCAAAATACAATGTGCCGTCTTTATCTATGGTTGGGTAAACCTCCTGAGCAGCCGTGTTCACGCCGTTTTCCAATGGCTTGGCTTTGCCCCATTCCTCGCCGTTTAACTCTACCTGCCAGATATCATAGTCGTCTGCGCCTTTATCTTTTAAAGGGTGCTCTGCGCGTGACATATAATAAAGGGTGCCTGTATAGGGGTCAAAAAACGGATCTGCATCGTCGGCAACAGCGAAGCTGGCAGGTGCAGGTTTCGACCAAATGCCACTGTCTCCGCGACGGGTTTCGTAAATGGTGGTTTTATCGCTATGGCGCCGGGTAAACAACAGCCGGTTCCGACCAACTGTAGTAACAGCAAATTCCCGCGCGTCGGTATCAATTAACGCGATTACATCAGCCCACATATGCACGTTTGCCTGAGTGTGGGTGTTGGTTTCGCCGTGCTGCAGACCAATAGCCGGAGCTGCGACGCCGAGCGTAATGGCAAGGTATAAAATTGCGGCGGGACTGGTTAATTTGCTCATAAGCCTGGTTTCACCTGTTTCAGAAAAGCATTGGTGCGAGTAAGGGCGGTGGGGCATGCCCTGTAAAGACCTGTGCGGCGGGGTGTGCGAAAATCCAGACCAAACGCATGGGAAGGCTTGACCTTGCTTAACATCTCACGCAGTGCAACACTGTATTTATGACAAGTTTTGATATGGAAAACAGGTTCGTCCGGCCCGATATTATAAACCATGGCACTGTTCGGATAACCGTGGTTGAAGGCCCGGATGATCCTGCGGCTTCGCCAATGGCGCAAGACATTATGCGCAAAATAGGGGTTATGACAGGTGGTAACCGGTTGCTGATGCGCAGTGATTTCAGGGCTGCGGATTTCACGAGCTACCTTGGCAATATTATATTGGTTGATGCTGTTTACGGCGAGGAGGGTGTGCTGGTTGACGGCACTGTGCGCCTGATGGGCAGTTGTCTTGATGCCTTTTACGGCAAGCTAACCGGATCCAGTATTTTAACCCACCGATCCGAGGCGGGTACGCGGCTGCTGCGGTCGATGCAAACTGCTGTTGATACGCGTGATATGGTTATTTTATTTGCTGAACAAACGCGTGATGACCAAAGCTTTTACAAGGTAAATTCTCTGGTTGTTCCCATCGCCGATGAGGGCGGAAACATCGTCCAGTTTTTTGCACATTTACAACCCTATTTACGTAGCGGCGAGCCATACAGCGGAATATAACGTTACTTGACTTTCCTCTGCCTATTTATCAAAAATATATCAGGGGTTGAGGTAGGTACCAGATGTAAGCGCGTGTATATGTCGAGTTTTGACAAGCAAAATACCCTTGTACGTCGCCCGGAAGATGCGGGTGAATTCATACTTCTTCCAGCCACAGGTCTTGATGACCCCCGCGCCAGCGATGCCGGCCGGGCCTTGATGCATTTTTTTCACGAACGAACCGGTGGCACACGGCTTTTAAAACGCAGTGATTTTTCACCGATGGATATTAAGCCATATCTAGTCAATATAATTATTGCAGATTTGATATACGGTGAAGACGGCATCGTTTGTGACGCAACAGTACGTCTTATGGGTAGCGGGCTTTCGGCGTTCTACGGCGAACATACAGGTGGAAAAGTGCTGGACCATCCTTCGGGGGCTGGCGTGAGGCTGGTGATGGGCGCGCGAGAAGCAATTAAGGCGCAAAGCACGGTGATAGGCACATCTGCCCAAGCAACACAGGACAGGCCATTGTATAAGGTGGCAACATGCATGATACCCATTGTGGATGATAGCGGCACTGTCATTCAGATGCTGGGGCATATTTATCCCTATATCTGAGTTCAAATAACAGACCCCTGTGTGCCGCGAAACTATTGAGTGATATTGACATCGTATGACATTGTATGAACATAAAAAGCAGGATGCATGGTCGCCTGGCCGGGCTGTGGACTTTACAGTTGTGCAGGCTTCTGGCGCTGACGATCCGCGCGCCAGTGATGCGGGGCGTGCCCTGATGAACTTTGTCCATGAGCGCACAGGCGGTGGTGCTCGGCTTTTGAAGCGCAGTGATTTTTCACCGATGGATATCAAGCCCTACCTTACCAATATTATGATACTGGATATGATTTGCGATGATAAAGGGGCCGTGCTTGACGGTGTTATTCGTCTGATGGGCAGCAATGTAGCGGCTTATTACGGTGAATTCACAGGCAAGTTGATAAGTGAACATGCTTCTGAAGCCGGAGAGAGGTTTGTCGCTAGCGCACAGGCTGTTATTGACGCAAATGGACCCTCTATTGGTCGTTCAGACCAGTCAATTCCTGACGGAGAAAGATTAAGCGTGAAAACCTGCTGGATACCTATCAGTGATGCGGGCGGTGCCATTACGCAGGTGCTTGGACATATTCAGCTGTTCAATTATGCGGGCGAGCCATTGCCGTCCTTATGATTTTTTGGCCGTAAAGCCGCGGCTTTTTCCCAAATTTCATTGCCGTACCGGGTAACCAGCTTGAGACCTGCCAAATACCCAATATAAGCAGCAGCCAGCCAAACCCAGCCGTTACCGACGGGCAGATAATCTGCCAAGGTGTTAAACCACAAAATTGCGGCAATGAAATTCATAATGGAATTGATGATAAAATCCACCAGCATGCCAATGCCTATATTTTCAAACCAGCTGCCCGGACCGAAAATTTTCGCCAGAAATTGCCAGATTTCAACCATTTCAATAAGCAGGTACGTTATTACAGACATGGTGCCATAAAAGCCGCCACCAAACGACATGACCTTGCCGTGAAACATATCACCGCCTCTGCGGCTGCTGAATAGCGGCGTGGGTTCCTCTTTTACAGCGTTTTCAGCCGCAACAGTTTCCCCTTCGGCCTTTTTCTTTTTGCCATCTTTTTTAGCCTGCTTTTGCGCGTCTTTCTTGGCATTTATCTGGTCTTTATATTGTTTCCGAAGGCTTGTGTCGCCGTCGAATGCCTGCAAACGTCCGGAAACGATAGACCACTGCAATATTAAAAAAGTGAAGCCGGCAACAGGCAGGGCACCCAGCAGGCTTGCCTTTATTATTTCAAATATCACGGTGTTTCCCCTCACCAGTTTCTAGGTTTTTGTGGTCTTGAAGCCATTATATGCGTCTTTGGTTTATAAGGCTACTGGGGGGTTATAAGGCTATTACCGCCACTAAAATCAAGAGCCTATACCAATAAGCCGGCTTGCTACCATAAAGTCTGGAGTAGCGGCCAGCCCAGTGCGCTGTTTGCCTTGCTTGTAGGGTTGTCAATTTTAAGATTGAATATTTCATAACCGCACCTACTTAATGGTAGGCAAAAGGGCCGCGAGACAACAGACAGGAAACAGGACATGGCACACAATCAAAAAACAGCTGTTATAGCGGGCGTCGGTCCGGGTCTGGGTGCCAGCTTGTGTAGAATTTATATCGCCGAAGGGTACCAGGTTTATGCGCTGGCCCGCACAAACAAGAACGCCTCACTTGATAAAGGCACGCGGTTCATTGCTGTTGATTTAACAGATGAAGCTGCGGTGCAGGCCGCCTTCCAGCAGGTTTTGGCAGAAACCGGACGCATTGACAGCGCAATTTATAATGCCAGCGGTATGGTAATTAGCGAGTTTGCGGGCCTCTCTGCGTCTGATTTTGAGGCCCTGTGGAAGGTTAGCACATTGGGCGCCTTTCTATTCGCGCAGCAAGCGCTTGCGCCGATGGCGGCGGCTGGCAACGGCGCGCTGCTGTTTACGGGTGCAACGGCCAGCATTAAAGGTGGTGCGAATTTCGCGGCCTTTGCCTCGGCTAAATTTGCACTTAGGGGATTGGCACAGTCACTGGCGCGGGAATATGGCCCGAAAGGCGTGCATATTGTTCATACGCTGATCGACGGTATCATATGGTCTGACCGCGCGCGGGACATGTTTGGCATGACCGAAGATACATCAATGAATCCGGACGCGATCGCTGCGGCCTATTTTGATGTGGCTCACCAGCATAAAAGCGCCTGGACACACGAGCTGGACCTGCGGCCTTACTGCGAGAAGTTTTAGCTGTTAACTTGTGTTAAATCAGTCGTAAGTGAACCTGTTGCTTGACGGGGCCTGTCTGTTTGTGCTTCCACAGAGGGAAGCCCCTGACCCTGGGCAAAAGGAAATAACATGTCAGATACCGCAGATCGCATCATTGATATTATGGCCAACCTGATCCAAACGCGTGGGTACAGCGCTGTTAGCTATCAGGATATTGCCAGCGCAATGGGGATCAGGAAAGCCAGTATTCATTACCATTTTCCGTCAAAGGCTGACCTGGGTGAGGCGGTGATTAAGAAATATAACCAAAGCCTGCTTGACCAGTTGACGGCGGTGGATGCAGACCCAAACGCCACATCACGTGACAAGCTGGAAGCGTTTTTTGAACCATATCTTAGCTTCAGGGGGGACGACAGGCGTGTATGTTTGTGCGGTGCGCTGGCAGGCGAATTTTGTGCCCTGCCCAAGGCTATGCAGGTTGAAATCACCCGTTTTTTTGAGGTGCATCAGGGCTGGCTTACAAACCTGTTTGTGACCAGTAAAAAAGATGGCAGCCTGAAAATGCCGGGTTCACCAGAACAAACTGCCCGGCTCTTTTTCGGGGCGTTGCAAGGAGCCTTGCTAACCAAACGTGCCGCCGACGACGATAGCCAAATCAACGATGTTGTAACCACACTCAGGGCATTGGTTTATTAATCAGGCTGGCATTTGCGGCTTTACACCAAAACAAAAAGACTGTTGCGCCTGCAAAACATATGCATTAATCGTTACTGTATAACGGTATTGTTGGGGATGGTTAGTGCGGTTTTTCTTGTTGGTTTTATCTGTGTTTTGTGTGGGGCATGCGCGGGTGGTTGCGTGCTCTCCCAGCCCGGATTATGTGGCACCCACAAATTTTGAGCTTGTACAATTGGCTGATGCCATCATCATTGCCCGACTTTCTACACTTGAAAGCGGCGCGACCGGGTTTGAACTTGTTGAAATTCTTAAAGGGCCTGACGAGCCAGCGTCTTTTTACAAAATTACACCGCACCTAAGTGATAAATTTCCGAGCCACCCTTATAGCTTGCAAGCAGAAAATTCGTCTAACGGCGGCGGCAGTTGCAGGCGCGGCGCATACGCAGACGGTAAATTACATTTGTTGTTTTACAGCAAGCACCCTGATACCGGGGCCTATTTTCAGAAAGTTGGAATTTATGGCCGGGACAGTGAAGACATTGAAGATATGGACGCCTTTTGGCTGAAAGTGGTACGCACCTATTTGGATATACAGGTGCGCTACACGCCGATGCAGCAGATAGACCAATTGCGCAAATTACGCCGTGATTTGCTCGACGACAGGATCAGCCCGCAGCATATGTCCTGGGTGATGGATATTGAGAACCATCTGATTTCGCCCACGCCCTATAAGCCGATGGAATTTCTGCTCCAGATGCACAAAAGCCTTCGAAAAGCAGGCAATTGGCCAGACCCCGCACCTTACCAAATACTTGGAGCATACAGCTACTTGAATACAGCCAAAGATAAGCAACAAGTGGCCAAATCAATGATGCTGAGTAAGCAAAAAGTAGCACCAGAGCAATTGTTGGCGATGATCAATAGCGAAACCAATGTTGCAATTCTTGGACGTTTGCTTGCCGTTTTGGCGCGGGGGGTGTCTGAAGCCGATGTGTTAAAAGTGTATGATATCGTTGCCGACAGGATGGTACTGGGCACAGACGACGAGCTGCGTACCTTGAGCGACGGGTTAGTGGCGGCAATCAACGGAAAACTTGAGCTGGGGCAAGGCCTTTCTACAGAATGGCGAACGCGCCTGTTGGCTTTGTTTTCCCGGCTGTATGAAGAAGGCTTTTGGTTGCGCCTGCCACGTGAAGGTGCGGTGGCAATCGCTGCTGATTGGAATACTGATGAGACCCCATCTGCCACAATGGCGTATTTTTTGGCCATACATGACTATGCACCTGTGATGGCATGGGCTGACCGGGTTTTGGCTGACGAAAGCGCGGCTATGGGTGGTTTGACAACGGCTATGCGGGTGAAAATTTTAAACCAGTCAAAGGGCCCCGCGAATATATGGCAGCAGTATTTTTGCGGGGGCAGCGAAAGGCGTGCAGCGTTTATTCAGGCGCTTGACGTAGTACATGCGGGTTCGGGCAAACATAACTGGTTTGAGCGCATTGCTGCGTCAACTGAACTGACAGAGGAGGACTGGATTTCTTTAGAAGCAATGCTTCAGCGCCGGGCCAGCCGGGATGCAAAAGCCCAGGCTCGCAATGGTCGCATGTCTTACCAGCTTGGCCGTGCTGCTGCTGTGCTGAAAAAGAGGTTGGTTGGCGAGATGATTAATCCGTCCTACGGTGCAACTGTCTTAACCTGCGAAGTTGCGCAACCTGCAGTGTCAGCTGCCCGTTAAATCGTTTGCCGGTTTCTTTGCGTCCCCAAAAGCAAAAATAACGACACTGGTGGAGATGCCGCCAAACGCCATCATTAGGCACAAAGCCTGATAGCCATCTGAAAACAGGCCCGGCCCTGAGGGGCTATCCACACTGCTGGCGGCGGCTGCGCCCAAGGTGGCACCAATGGTGGGCAGGGCACTTAACAGGCTGGAAGCCGTGCCAGCGCTATCGCCCGCGTCTTCCAGGGCAACAGCGTTTGCAATGGGCATAACAATGCCAAATGACAACACATAAAAGAACACTAGTGCCCACAAAAGCCAAAGCGGTACCAGTGTGGTGGAAACCAGCAGAAAGCTGATGCCAACAATGCCAGCGATCCATGCTGCCAGCTTTAAGGGCGCGCGCAGGCTGCGTGTGCCAATGATGCGGCGGCTGATGGCAGGGCCGATAATTACGGCGCTTGCCGCGATAGCAAACAACAGGCCAAATGCTTGCGGCGACGTACCGTAATGTAGCTCTGTCATCGCAGCGCCCACACCCAGCATGGATGAATAGCCAAAAAAGATAAGTGTTATGGCCACTGTGCCCATTAGGAAATCGCGCCCTGTAAACAAGCGTTTCACGAGACTGAAAGTGAAAGGTACCCGCACTGGGCTGCTGGCTGCATGTGCTTTGGTAGCAGGTGCCAGAACAAAATATGAAACTATCAGAAGCACAAACGCAAAGGCCACCAGAAACCAAAAGATAAAACGCCAGTTTGCCACCAGCAAAATACCACTGCCAACCAGCGGTGCAAGCAACGGAGCCGCACCAAATATCATCATGATGGTGGTCATCAGCCGGGCTGTTGCCTTGCCGCCGCCCTGATCGCGGATGATGGCCCGGGCAATCACCGGCCCGCAGCCGCCAAAAATACCCTGCAGCATACGGTAGAAGGAAAGCGTTTCAAGGCTGGTTGCCGTAGCGCACAGGACGCTCATTAGCAAAAACCCGAAAATGCCCACATATAAAGGCGGCATGCGCCCGAACTTGTCTGCAAGCGGGCCCCACAGCATTTGGCCGGGGCCATACCCAACAAAATAGGCGCTTACAATCACTCCTGCTGCTTCGGCGCTGTGGCCAAACCCGCGCCCAATGGCAGGGTGGCCCGGCAAGGCAATATCAATTGCAGTGGCCGTAATAGCAGTGATTGCCGCCAGCGAAAATATAAGCGCCCAGCTATGCTTGGCGGGGCGTTCGCTTTGCGGTGCTGCCTGCTGGTTGGGGCTTGAGTTGTTGTGGGTGCCGGATGTCATAGCGGATAATACCTATTCATTGGGCCTCTTCATACCGCCTTGTGGCGCGCTTGAACAGCCCGGCGTATTGCAGGGCTGCCATGCGCGACCTGTCTACCAGAAACCACCCGGTAGAAAACCTGTGGTGTTGAAATATATTGTTAATACTGGTGGACAGCAGGATATTAAAGATGCCCTAATGTTGGGTGTCCGGTTACGAGTGGACTAGCAGGCTTTAATCAAAAAAACTGGTTTTAGCCAAAAGTTTGTATTTAAGAGAAAAGGCACGATTGCGGGGGCAGGAAATTTATGAATGGCGTTTCGCTCTTACATTGCGGGTGTGTTTTTCTTTTCTGTGTTCGTGACTTTCCCAGCCTTTTCTGCTGAAGATACATTCACTTCTAACAAGGCTGACACTTCTAACAGGGCTGACATTGATGCTTTTACGCAAACAGATGTTTCCGGACAATCAGATGAGATAATCCTTGCTCCGCTGCCTGCCAGCCTTATCGCTGCTCGTGACAGGGCAGAGGGTCTGCAGCCGGTGAAGATGGCTTATTTTGATTTTCCGCCTTATATCTATGCCCGCGACGGTAAAATTACTGGGTCAATTGCGTCGCTGGCGCATGAAATGATGATTGAGGCAGGGCTGGAATACGAATTTATTTCGATGCCCGTTTCCCGCATATACCGTGAAATGGCCGGTGGTGGTGTGCATTTTTGGATCGGCACACAGGGTGCTGCCGAAATGGTGGGTACAACGTTGGTTGGTACCAGTGTGGTTGGCACCAGCCGTCTTAATATTTACGGTTTGGCAGGCAATAAACCGCCCCGCTTTGAGGACTTGCGTGATACCGCGATTATTATATTGAAGGGGTATGCTTATGGTGGCAGGGGGGATGAACTTGCGGCACGGTCAGACCTGCACTTGTTGGCAGCACATAATCATGCTTCTGCTTTTTTAATGCTGCAAGCGGGCCGCGCTCCCTATTTGCTGGATTATCATACGCCTAGCAAACAAACGATATTGGATTTAGGCATGTACGGCCTTAAAGAGACCAATGTTTATGAGCGCCCTAACCATTTGAACGTATCAAAAAAATCTCCACACCCGGAATTGCTGTCGGAGCTTTTGGAAACCGGTATCCGCCGGGCTTATGCGCGGCGTCGAAGCAATGCACAGGCCGCAATGGTGCAACAATGAAGCAATCCGTAATTTTTAACTAAATTATTTTGCATTCATCCTGTACCCGCCCCCATAAATGGTGGTTAATGTACTTGTTTCGGTAGCCGGACAGGCGCTGTTGCTCAATAAGTATCAGGGGGTTGGTATGCTTAAAAAATTCATTTTTGTTTTGTTGATTATGGTTGTTGCTGTGCCTGTAGCGGCGCAGGAAATTACGGTTGAAGACGATAAACGGTATGGCCAATTAAGCTATAATCTGCCGTTAAATCATCCGATTACCATTAACATCACATATAAAACCAACGAGGGCGGAGCAGGTTTAGAAGCTACTGAAACGGTTGAACTAACAGCGCTACGCCCCGACGGCGACACGGTTATTTACCGCGCCAAAACGCTTGCGGCAGACTTAATTTCTGTGACAGGTGCCCCTGATATGCTGAAGGAAGCACTGGTTGAAATTGGCAAGAGCAGTATTGGTATGGCGTATGAATATAGCGCGGATGCAACGGGCTATCCGCTGGAGATTACCGATACCCGGCCTGTGAATAAATTTATAAAGAAGGCTGGTAAAAGCCTGAAGAAATGGGTGAAAAAATTCGCCAAAAAGAACAAGCTTTCCAAAGCTGAACGCGCACAGGTTATGGCAATTATGGATCAGTCTCTTGTGCCTTTTCTTTCGAAAGACAAGGAGGCGCTGAGCCGGTTGGTACTGGAAAATCCGCAGTTGGTTTTTTATGGTACAGGGCGCGGCCTTTATCTCGATTATTACACGGGTTTCGATACGGCGCGCTATTTGGAAGATGCGGAAGTTAACTTCCATACAGTTGACGAATGGGCAATTGATAATTGGGATGCAGAAAACGGGGTGGCTGAATTAAGCTTTACGCAAAAGCTGAATGAAGAAGAATTCAAAGCGTTCCTTGGCAGGCTTCGAACAGCACTTGAAGCCGAGAATAACCCAAACATAGAGACAACCATCGCCGCGTTCCGTGCCATTAAAATGACCCGTGAAGGCAGTTATAAAATGGACATGAAAACCGGCCTGCCTCTTTCAGGTACTGTTACCAGCAACACTTTCGTGAACGGAAAAGACGAAACTGAAATCATAGATTTCACTGTTAAATATTAGGGCCTGAAGTTAGCTTTAGTAGCCCTAATCAAGGAAGGCAGGGAAAGCAGGCAGGGATTTAAAATCGCTTGCTTCGTGCTGAATAATTACGCGGGCTTTCGTCATGTTGGCCAGAGTTTCGAACTTGCTTATTGACTGCAAGGTTGCGGCTTTGTCGCTGTTAAAAGACGGTACCGCCTGCAGGGTGCGCGATGCGTTCATGATGTAAAGGTCACCGGTTAGCAGTACAGCACCCGCGTTTTCAAGCCGCAGCAATAAAACTGAATGGCCGGGCGTATGGCCGGGCATTGAATGGATCACCGCAGTACCATCACCGAATACATCATGGCTGGTTTCGAACATCAGGGTGCGGGCAGTTTCCAGCAACGCGTAGGGCGCGAAGGCTTCCGGCGCGGCGCGCATTTCTGCGGAAAACATAAAGGCATGCTCTGTTGCATTCGCAATGAAGGTGGAGGCGCTGAACAGCCCGGCATTGCCGCTGTGGTCGGCGTGATAATGCGAAAGAGACAAATATTCAATATCAGCCGGGGTTAGCCCTAACTGCCCAAGTTGATCGGTTAATTTAGCGACCATCTTCGTGTGACCCCACGGGGCCAAATCACCGTCCGGTTTGTCAGCAAGCGATTGGTCCAGCCCGGTATCCCAGAGCAAGTCCCCCTTCGGATGGCGGATAAGAAAACAAGGGTTGGCCAACATGGCGCGCTGGCCGTCAAATTGCCCGTTGGAAGAAAAGCCAGCGGTATCAAACATATCAAGCGTGCCACAATCCAGCGCATACAGCTTTACGGTGTCAGCCGCCGCGAGGGTGGGTGCGGTTCCAGTGATAAGACCGGTAGCCATAGTGAGAGCAATAAGTACGGAGGCAAAGCGCAAGCAAAGTGTGCGGGCCGTCTGAGAGGGGATTTTTATGTTTTTCATGCCACCTTCTCGCCCACAGGCACGGCCTGTGTCAAAAGAAAAGTCTGTGAGCGGTATGTGTTCTGTAATTGGCTTGCGGCGCTAGGTGTTCGGCGTTTCTGCACCTTCAGGGTCATCATTTCCTTGCTGGGAAAGATGCTCCGGTGTGCCGGTAAGAAAATACGCCACACCGATAAAACCCGCACCGCCAATAATATTGCCAAGCGATACCCAAATTAAATTATACCATGCGCTGGTGAGGGTAACTTCGTCTGCGTGCGCACCCATAAGCGAGATGGTGAATACCGTCATGTTGGCAACGCCGTGCTCGAACCCTGCCGCCACAAAGGCAAACAGGCACCAGAAAATAAGGATGCATTTGGCGGTGTCGCTTTTTGTGCGCAGGGTCATCCATATGGCAAGGCAAATTAGCCAATTGCAAATAACGGCGCGCGCCACCAGTTCAGTAATGGTGCTGTCTACCTTGTGCAGCGCAATGGAGTGCACAAGGCTTTCCGGGTTATCCAGCCAGCCGCCACCGCCGCCCAGCGTGAACAAAAGCCCCAGCAGCATAGCGCCGATCAGGTT
>Ga0316204_10005470_pt1 | contig 20912 bp, 19 predicted proteins | sample 6monrhotite_MG_2_FD_205661 | JGI IMG/M metagenome (GOLD analysis project Ga0316204, IMG submission 205661) | Microbial mat bacterial communities from mineral coupon in-situ incubated in ocean water Damariscotta River, Maine, United States -... | ecosystem: Environmental > Aquatic > Marine >... | reverse complement strand
CAAGAGAACTGGCCAGAACCGAAGGTCTTTTCGTTGGATATACCAGTGGCGCAGCGATGCAAGGATTAAAACAACTTCAGGAAGAAGGAGAATTTACAGAAGAAAGCGTCGTTGTTGTTATTTTTCCCGACCATGGATCACGCTATATGAGTAAAATATATAGTGATGAATGGATGACTCAGCAAGGGTTCTTTGATGCGAAGACAGATGAAGTTGCCAAAATAGAATACATAAAATAGTTCATTAGAATATTTTAAAAAAGCCATTACTACTAGTAATGGCTTTTTTTATTCAGAAAAAAGAGCATTGCCATCCTAATTTATTTAATTATTTTTGTGCCTTGTATTGAAACCTAGGAGTATTGATGAGAGATTTATTTGATAAGATTTATAAAGACAAAGGTCCTTTGGGAAAATGGGCTGAATTAGCTGAAGGCTATTTTGTATTTCCAAAACTTGAAGGAGCGATCTCCAATAGGATGGGCTTTAACGGGAAAAAGGTGATCACTTGGAGTATTAATGACTACTTGGGACTTGCCAATCACCCAGAAGTCCGTAAGGTAGACGCTGAGGCAGCCGCGAAATATGGCTCTGCATACCCCATGGGTGCTCGCATGATGAGTGGTCATACAGACCTTCACGAACAATTACAAGATGAATTGGCAGCTTTTGTTCAAAAGGAAGCCTCTTATCTACTGAATTTTGGATATCAAGGAATGGTCTCTACTATTGACGCCTTGGTTTCAAAAGAAGATGTTATAGTGTATGATGTAGATGCCCACGCTTGTATCATTGACGGGGTTAGATTGCATATGGGACAACGATTTACCTATAAACATAACGATATGGAAAGTATCGAAAAGAATCTGAAGAGAGCTACGAAAATGGCCCAAAAAACGGGAGGTGGAATTTTATTGATTTCGGAAGGCGTTTTTGGAATGAGAGGAGAGCAGGGAAAACTTAAGGAAATTGTTGCCCTAAAGAAAAAATACAATTTTAGATTCTTTGTAGATGATGCCCACGGTTTTGGAACCTTAGGAGCAACGGGAGCAGGGGCAGGTGAAGAGCAAGGAGTACAAGATGAGATAGATGTTTATTTTGCCACTTTTGCTAAGTCAATGGCAAGTACAGGTGCTTTTATTGCGGCTGATAATGAGATCATTCAATATTTGAAATATAACTTGCGTTCTCAAATGTTTGCGAAATCATTGCAAATGCAACTTGTAGAAGGAGCTTTAAAGCGCTTAGAAATGTTGCGAACCATGCCCGAATTTAAGGAACGGCTATGGGAGAATGTTAATGCACTTCAGGGCGGATTGCGAGAAAAAGGGTTTGACCTTGGAACCACAGAAAGTTGTGTGACTCCGGTATACCTAAAGGGGAGTATCCCTGAAGCTATGGCGCTTGTAAAGGATCTACGTGAAAACCATGGTGTTTTTTGCTCTATAGTAGTATACCCGGTGATCCCAAAAGGCTTAATTCTTTTACGAATGATACCAACGGCATCTCATACCGCAGAAGATATTAACGAGACGCTCGAGGCTTTTTCCGCTATTAGAGAGCGACTTGAGAATGGAACATACAAACGCCTGTCAGCGGCAGTAGCAGCGGCAATGGGGGAGTAATCTTTAGATCACATAAATAAAAAACCGCTTCAGATGAGGCGGTTTTTTTATACTTAATTCTGCGGTCGCAAAACGGTAAAGAAAGGTTTTAGAGATATTTTTTAAAGGTACTTCGTTCTTTATGTTGAACGGGGCTATAATCTTTCCAAAGTACTTGTACGGCTGTATTTTCTTTTAATTCAGGATTGGTTTCCACCTCCGAAATCCCTTTGGAATTAAATAGATGTTGCATTTCTTCAAAAATAATTGCCGTAACACCTTTTCCTTGATACTCAGGATCAATTCCAATTAAATAGAACGCAGCTGTTTTATTCTTTTTCTGGGCTTGAAGAATATGAAACCAGCCCGTAGGAAATAATTTTCCGTTGGCTTTTTTTAAGGCTTTTGAAAAGGATGGCATCACAACTGAAAAAGCTACCAGTTTATCATTCTTGTCTTTGATACACGTAATATAGTCGGGATGAATAAAGCTGAAATACTTTTCCTTATAATAGTCGATTTGATATTGTTGAATGGGAACAAAGGTTTGTAAGGTATTGTACGTTTTATTTAATAAATCAAACATACTATCCACATAAGGGAGTATCTCTTTTTTGTTCTTGAAGCGAACTAAAGAAAGTTCATACCGCTGTTTGATAATTCTAGAAAATTTCTTGACCTTTTCGTAGATTTCATCTGGGATGCTTAATCTATACTCTACCCAGGTGGCTTGTTTTTCAAATCCTAATTTCGCAAAATGTTCAGCATAATAGGGAAAGTGGTACCAGGTAATCATCGTATTCAACTCTTCGTATCCCATAGTTAGAATACCCGCTTTTTCCATGTTTGAAAAACCAACCGGCCCCTCTATGTATTCAAGTTTATGCGCCTTAGCCGTTTCGGTCACCTTTTCCAGAAGTCTTTGCGTAACTTCGATATCATCAATCATATCTAACCAGCCAAAACGAGCTTTTTTCTTTCCTTGTTCGGTGATTTCTATATGATTCAAAATAACGGCAATTCTTCCGGCAATTACACCGTCCTTATAAGCAAGATAGTACTTGGCTTCTGCATTTTTAAAGACCGGGTTCTTTGCTTCATCAAGAGTTTCCATTTCATCTTTAATAAGAGGAGGAACCCAATATTTACAGTCTTTATACAGCGTAAACGGAAAGCTTACAAACTGCTTGAATTCTTTTTTGGTAGTTACTAGTTTAATATCAATCATATGTACATCAGACTAAAGTCCGCCATCGCCATCATCTTCGAAGCCGTCTTTTCGTTTGTTCTTTTTATTCTTCTTCTTTTCAGTCTTTTTCTGCCCTTTTTCAGCCCTTCTTTTCTCTCTTCCTGATTTTCCTTTTTCTTCGATATATTCATCGGTATCATGCATGTCAAAACGATAAGCAAGCCCAACTCTTCCGTAAAAAACAGACGGAGTATCTTTAAAGTTTACGGTTATCGAGGCATCGATATGTAAATTTGGATTGATTAAGGCCGCTGCACCACCTCTTAACAAATTATCTGCATAAAAATCACTTTTAAATCCTTGATTTTCAACAAATACTGAAAACCAAGCATTAGTAGCATGAGTAAGCGTGACAATATAGCCATATCTCGGAAACTCTGTAGTAACCCGATCAACAATAATGTTGGTTACAAATACAAAACCCCCAACCCAGTTGTTTTGGGTAGATAGGACAAACTTAGGGCTTATAGTAAGTTCGGGTTCTGGAGTAAAAGGATTATCTGCAAGATCAAAATTTGCCCCTGCATAAATAGAAATGGCGGGTATAAGGTCTGCCCATTGCCATTTGTTGTTCTTTTTCCAACTATATAAATTAGGCCCTTTTTCTTCCATTTTACGATAAGGATCGTAAAAGAGATATTTACCACCAATAGTATTACTTCTAAAATTTCTCTGAGTTATTTCAAATGTATTGGCGCCACGATTATCAGTAATACTACTTGACTGAAATTCACCAATGATACTGATTTCAAGCTCTTCCTTTAAAAACCCATAACGCACGGCATAATCAATACCCCAAGCGTTGGTTTCTGTTTGTAAAAGATCGTGTTCTTCTTTTCCGAAGAAGAGACCACTCTCAAATTGTAACACATTTTTTCCTACTGAAAAAGCGCCTTGAGAGACCCCAGGACGATTGGTGTTGATCATCTCGGTGTATTGAGCAAACACAAGGGAAACTGGCATTAATAGTGTAAAAACAAAAGCTATCGACTTGGTACGCATAGATAATTGGTTTAGTTCAAAGATATAAGATTTTATCATTTATTTAATAGTTGATTTTCGTCTTTTTACAGGCCAATCCGTACATTTGAAAAGATTTTATCTCCTATGATGACTTTTTTAAAAACGGTTTTAATCATACTTCTGGTATATTATGGGCTCAAGTTTTTGTTTAAACTGTGCGGACCGCTGATTTTACGTTACATAGCAAAAAAGATGGGGCAGCGTTTTGAACAAGCTTATGGTCATGGTTCACCCCAACAGAGAGCCACTCATGAAAAGGATGGAAATATTTCAGTTGATAAAATGCCTTTCCGTAAGTCAAATGGAAATACTGATGTAGGCGAGTACGTAGATTACGAAGAAATTGATTAATTTTCAAGCTTCATATTCGAAATCAAAGTTATGCCGCGCCTAATTAAAGAATTTCTTCCTCACCTTGTTGTTTTATTATTATTTGTTATTGTTTCACTGGCCTATTTTAGCCCGGTTCTTCAAGGGAAAACTATATTTCAGAATGATATTGCCCAGTATACGGGAATGGCGAAGCAACAAAATGATTTTCGTAAGGCCACTGGAGAAGAGGCCTATTGGACGGATGCAGCGTTTGGAGGAATGCCTACCTATCAACTAGGGGCAAAGTACCCCCATAACTACATTAAAAAATTAGATAAGGTGTTGCGGTTTTTGCCTAGACCAGCCGATTATTTGTTTCTATATTTTATAGGCATGTATGTTTTACTGCTCGTTCTTAAAATTGATTTCAAGCTGGCCTTTCTAGGGGCTTTGGCGTTTGGATTTTCGGCTTATTTAATAATAATTTTAGGTGTTGGACACAATGCTAAGGCGCATGCTATTGCTTATATGCCACTCGTTTTAAGTGGCGTTATTCTGACCTTTAGGAAGAAATATGTCTTAGGATTTCTTGTCACAACGGTGGCAATGGCCTTGGAGTTATTGGCAAACCATTTCCAGATGACCTATTACTTACTATTTGTGGTGATTATAATGGGGATTGTATATTTAATAGAAGCTATAAAAAAAGAAAAATTACCTCAGTATTTTACTTCTGTTGGAATTATGATTATTGGAGTTATCATCGCATTGGGGCTTAATGCTACTAATATTATGGCTACAAAAGAGTATGCCGATGCCTCAACACGCGGTAAAAGTGAGTTAACCATAAACCCAGATGGTACACCAAAGATAGGCTCGGGAGGCCTTAGTTATGATTATATAACTGAATATAGCTATGGAATACTTGAAAGCTTTAATTTGTTTATTCCCCGTTTTATGGGAGGGGGATCGTCCGAACTACTTCCTGAAGATGCCAAAACTATTGACGAACTATTAAAAATGGGAGCCTCTCCTCAAGAGGCTAATCAGATACTTAACCAAATACCTGTTTATTGGGGGAACCAACCCATTGTGGCCGGCCCTGCTTATATTGGAGCCGTGGTTATATTTTTGGCTATACTAGCCCTGTTCTTAGTGACAGGAAGAGTAAAAAAGTGGATACTAGCTTCCTTTCTTTTAGCACTTTTGCTATCCTGGGGCGACAATTTTAAAATACTAACCGAATTATTTATCGATTACGTACCATTTTACGACAAGTTTAGAGCTGTATCTTCCATTCAAGTAATTATAGAGCTTGTTCTACCTATTTTGGCAATTGTTGGATTGCATAAGTTTTTTACTAGCGATGATACCATAGCGCGAAAGAAAGCCCTGCTTTGGTCATCTGGAATCGTTGGCGGTATTGCACTACTATTTGTTTTATTGAATTCAATTTTGTTTGATTTTGTGAGCCCGTACGACAGTTACTTTATTGAACAACTTGGATTATCGTTCATAGAAGCTGTGAGAGAAGATAGAGCTAGTTTATTGACATCTGATGCCATACGTTCATTGATCTTTGTTCTGCTATGCGCTGGGGTATTGTGGTTTTTTATACAAGGAAAACTGAAAGAGAAAACCGTGATCGCACTGATGGCTGTACTAATCATAATAGATTTAGCTGGAGTGGATAAACGTTATGTAGCGAATGATGATTTTGTTCAAGCACGGGTTATGAACAAACCCTTTCCTGAATATGAAGCAGATACTCAAATACTCGAAGATGATGACCATTTTAGAGTATATGATGCCACAGCAAACCCCTTTAGTAGTGGGCGAGCTAGCTACTATCACAATGCACTAGGTGGATATCACGCAGCAAAACCTGGACGTATTCAGGATTTGGATGATTTTTATTTGCGACCGGGAAATATAAATGGAGTATTGGATATGATGAACGTGCGATATATTATTACACAAAATAGGGAAGGAGCGGTCATTGCACAACGAAACCCTTATGCTAATGGGAATGCATGGTATGTTGAAAATGTACTTTTGGCTGAGAATGCAAACGAAGAAATTAGATTTTTAGATAGTCTGGACACAAAGAAGATTGCAGTAGTCAACAGCGAGTTTATTACTGAGGTTCCACAGGGACAAATTGTAAGAGATAGTACTGCTACTATTGATCTTGTAAGCCATCAACCTAATCATTTAATTTATGAGTCCTCTACAAAATCGCCACAGTTGGCTGTTTTTTCTGAAGTGTATTATCCAAATGGTTGGAATGCCTATATTGATGACCAACCAGTAACACATATACGGGTAGACTATACATTGAGGGGCTTAAAGGTGCCTGTAGGAAACCATAAGATTGAATTTAAATTTGAGCCTACCGTAATAAAAAATGGAAGTATGATAAGTCTATCAAGTAGCATTGTTTTCATGGTTTTATTATTGGGAGGCCTCTATTACGGTTTCAGAAAGAAAAAATCAGAAATTAAAGCATAACTTCTTATGAAACGTGCTCTAATCATTGCGTATTACTGGCCCCCTGCGGGCGGGCCTGGCGTTCAACGATGGCTGAAATTTGTTACCTATTTTAAGGAATTCGGAATCACTCCCGTTGTTTACATTCCAGAAAACCCACATTATCCATTAGTAGACGAAAGCTTTATGATGGATGTGCCTTCTGTGGAAATAATTAAAACTCCAATCAAGGAACCGTATCGTTTTGCAAGATTATTGTCAAAGAAGAGAACCAATAAGATAAGTAGTGGAATTATTACAAAGCGAAAACAGACGTTTTTAGAAAAAATAATGCTTTGGGTTAGGGGTAACTTTTTTATTCCTGATGCGAGAATTGGATGGGTGAAGCCATCGGTTGCTTATCTCGAGAACTATTTAACCAACAATCCGGTGGATGTTATAATAACTACGGGACCTCCTCATAGCTTGCACCTTATTGGAATGCAATTAAAAAAAACATTGAACCTTCCTTGGCTTACCGATTTTCGTGATCCATGGACCACCATTCACTATCACAAGGCGCTACGTTTAAGTGTTTCGTCAAAACGAAAACACAAAAAACTTGAATCTCAGGTTTTAAATAACTGTGATCAAGTTGTGGTGACAAGCCCCACAGCGAAGGTAGAGTTTGAGGGTTTAACTAATACGCCTATTGAAGTTATTACCAATGGTTACGAAATTTCCGAAGAAGAAATCGTGTCCTTTGATGAATCATTTTCTATTGTTCACGTAGGTTCTTTATTGAGCGAGCGAAATCCAAATGTTCTTTGGAAGGTTTTGTCAAGACTTTGCGAAGAACATTCTGAGATAGCCAAAAATCTCGTGATCAAATTGGTTGGAGCTGTAAGTAACGATATCGTTGAGAGTATTAGAGAGCATGGGTTGGGTGATGCTTTAGAATTGATCGGTTATGTCCCTCATGAAGATGCGATTAAGTTTCAAAGGAAAGCACAATTATTGCTCCTTGTAGAAATAGATACCCCAGAAACGCGGGCTATCATACCAGGAAAGTTGTTTGAATACCTAGCGGCAAGGAGGCCGATAGTTGCATTGGGACCAGAAGCTAGCGATATAGAAACGATTTTAAATGAAACTCAATCGGGTTCGTTTCATTCGTATCAAGAAGAGACTCAGTTGTATTTGACCCTTCAGGCATCTTATAATCAATATAAAAATGATTTGCTACTAGTAGATTCAAAAGGAATTGAAAAATATAGTAGAAAAGCTCTCACAGAAACGATGTCCAATACTATTTTCAAGATGCTGAAGTAAATATTGGTTATTTTAGGGATATATATAAAAGGAGAAACCCGCGCTCAGCTCGAAGCTTCACGGGGTTTCTAACTAACCAACCAAAAAAATCTTTATCCTCTTCCTCTTCGAGAAGATGTGCTTTTAGAACGAGAGCTGCCGCTACCGCTTCTAGTCGTTGTTCGTTTTGAACTTGACGACGATTTGCGCTGTGTCGTAGTTCTTTTAGGAGCACTGTAAGAGTTATTTCTCTTTACTGAATTAGTGCTTTTACGAGAGACAGATTTGTTCTGTCTTGAACGCGTTGTCTTTGGATTTCTCTTCGAAATGCCACGTTGCGTACTCGTACTTTTAGGGCGGTCTTTCTTAGATATGCCTCTTGAATTACTAGCAGGACGAGTATCTTTTTTTGCAACTCCTCTGCTTGAAGAAGGTTTGTTATATCCATCGCTTTTGGAAATACCTCGACTTGTAGGGCGCGTGTTTCGTACGTTGTTGTCCTTTTTAGCAATACCTCTACTATTAGTAGATTTATTGTTACTATAGGTGCCACGATCCGTCTTTGAAATGCCTCTTTCAGTCCTTGCGTTGTTTCTATCAGTTTTCGCGATTCCTCTTTGCGTGCTTGGCTTATCACGACGACCAGTATCTGAATAGGCTGTATTTCTTCTGTTTGGCTTGTAATCTCTATTGGTCGCGGTACGTCCATTTTTATAATGTATACGGCTTCCAGGACGGTAAAAGTTTCTTCTTCCGTTGTTATAAGCTACTCTATGACGGTTTGCATAATATCTGTTGTGATTGTAATAGCTATAACGAACAGGAGTGTAAAATCTTCTATATGGGTAGTCATATACGATACAACTGGCGTATAAAGGGCGTGCATAGTACACATGCCATGGGCGATATACATAGAATCTGTTCCAAGGGTTTATAAACCCACTACAATATGAAAAATATCCATAGGCGTCGTAGTTAACATATAGTCCACCAACACGTACAATACGTCTATTAGTATATCTAATTTCTACGCTCCCAGCTTGAATGATGCGACCAAACTCATCGTAGTACACGGGAACATTCTCGACTTGTACCACGGCACCGTAGTCGTCATATTGAACATAGGCATCATAATCGTACCCTGAGTTAAATGAGACACTTACTTCTGGCGAGTTAATATTTACATTGACCCCGTTTCCTTCCTTGCCTACATATACAAAGTCGAACTGACCATCTGGAAATACCGAAAATTCAACGCCATCCTCTACAAAGATGTACGATTTTCCATATTCATAATTTGAGTAAGTTGCTTCAGGTACAGTAGGAGCTGCTTTAATTGCGAAGCTCATTACGAATAGACTTACTACGAGTGCTGTTAATTTTTTCATGATATTAAAATTTAGGTTGTACTTGCTTTACTTTTTTGGCCAGCTGTACATATTTGATATACCAACGACCGTGCCAAAAAATTAAACCCCTGTGTTTACGGGGCTTTCAAAACGTAAAACCCGCCGAATCTAATTTTAGAAACGACGGGTTTTAAAAACTAACCAACCAAAAAAACTATATAATCTTTAACTTTTATTTCTCTTTCTTCTGCGATCTCCAAAATCATTTTTCCAATAATCGTCTATATCGCAGTCATTATTTATATACCAATCATCGTGCCAAGTTTTTCTATTGAATCTATTTATATTTCCAATAGTGTTACGAATACGACCATTTCTGTTATAAAAAATTTCCATATTCCCAACTTGAACCAGGGTACCCCTGTGGTAGCGCAAAGGAACAATACCAATGCTTTTAACTTTTCCATTTCGCTTATAGGTGATAAGAGTTGATCCAATACTTATAATAGTACCATATCTGTCAGTTCGAATAGCTGATCGAAAACGACGTCGTTTATTATAATTATATACTGAACCTGGAGCCGACGAATAATAGATAACGTTTTGATTTTGTCTTCCTCTATTATAAAGATGTGCTGGATTTATAATAGTGAAATCAAAAGTCCCATCAGTATACACCATATAACGAACACCATTTTCTACAAAATCAATATATTGTGATTTGTCATAGCGATGTTTCTTACCCGGATTTTGGTCTACACTTAATTGGTTGGTTGAAAAAGTCTGCGTAGTGATTCCAACGAGGAATACTGCTACTAATACAATTACTTTTCTCATAATTAAAATGTATTTAGGGTTATGCTGAGCTTTTAGCGAGCCCGCTTACGCTATTTGTATAGTGTAAACCAACCACCATGCCAAAAATGTAAATAGTTAATTACGAGAATGTTATATAGATTTGAATTTAACTGATAATGATTTTGTCCGTTTTAATAAGGACATTATTGCTAAATACTTGATAAAAATACAATCCCGATGAGAAGTCAGAATTATGTATTTCTAGATTATCAGCGGTTATAGTTTCTGATTTAATTAATGTGCCCTGTATGGAGAATATTTTTACCTGATCTGCCAAAACTTCACTAGGCAGCCTCAAGGTGGAGGTGGTGACTACAGGATTTGGATAGATATAAATACGTTCTTTGATAAAATCTGTTACTCCAAGGATTTCACATTGACTAGCCTCATTGAACATAGTTGTTTCTCCATCACGGGTAAAACATGCTAAAGCGAAATAATTGTCATAGTCAAACCCTCTAGGGCCAATATATCCTGTAGATCCAATACCTTCTATCCATAATTCTCCCTCTCCAGCTGGAGTGTCATTATAATAATATTCCATTTGAAGGACTCTTCTATTACGATTAGCAATAAACTCGGTTTGAATATCCATAACCCTAAGTTCATCAATATGAGGGGATGGAGGTCGCAAGCAAAAACCATTATAGGGGTCTAGTAAAAAAAATGAATCTCCAACTTCTAAGGTGAAATCCAGAAAAACGAGTTCGGTATCAGAAGGATCGTCCAACAAATATACAATTTCGTTTTCTTCTCTAAGATAACAACTCGGGTTATTGAAGTCATTGAAAAACACTTGCTTATATACAATGTCGTTTATGGTTTCTTCTCCTTCAATCCGCACCGAATTACTCCGTAAACCGAAACCAACATCAAACTGGACATGCCACTCATTTGCCTCATCTAACATAGGAATATAGTCCTGAGAAAATGAACTATGCGCAACACAAAATGTAGTTAATAAAACAAGTAGCTTTTTCATATCCCCTTTTCCTTAAAGATGCTAAATTTTCTCTTTAAGATACTGGGCTGTAAATGATTTGGTGTTCTTTACTACTTCTTCCGGAGTTCCTTCCGCAATAACTTCTCCTCCTCTTTCACCACCTTCAAGGCCTAGATCAATAATATAATCGGCACATTTTACCAGATCCAAATTGTGCTCTACTACAATAACGGTGTGGCCCTTATCCAGAAGTGCGTAGAAGGAGGCGAGTAACTTATTAATATCATGAAAATGTAAGCCCGTAGTTGGTTCGTCAAAAATAAAAAGGGTTTTTTCTTTTGTATTTCCCTTCACTAAAAATGAGGCTAGTTTAATACGTTGCGCTTCACCACCAGAGAGCGTGGAAGAGCTTTGTCCTAACTGAACATACCCCAGTCCAACATCTTGCAATGGTTGTAGCTTATTAACAATTTTAGTGTGGTTGTGAAGGCTGAAGAATGCAATGGCGTCATCAACGGTCATTTTTAGGACATCGTCAATATTTTTATCATTGCTGGTTACCTCTAGAATTTCTTTTTTAAATCGTTTTCCGTCACATGTATCGCATTCTAAATGTACATCGGCCATGAACTGCATTTCAATGGTCACTTGACCTTCGCCTTTACATGTTTCACAACGACCACCATCCACATTAAATGAAAAATGCTTCGCTTTATATCCCCGTATATCTGAAAGCTTTTGCGATGCAAATAAATTTCGAATATCATCATACGCCTTAATATAGGTGACTGGATTTGAGCGGCTTGATCTTCCAATGGGGTTTTGATCAATAAATTCAATATTTTTTATGTTTCCGAAATTTCCTTCAAGAGCAGTATGCTGCCCTGGTTTTTCTCCATAACCACCTATTTGGCGTTGAAGAGCAGGGTAGAGGATCTTTTTAACCAAGGTGCTTTTACCGCTGCCTGAAACTCCCGTCACGGCAGTAAACACTCCCAATGGGAATGATGCATTTATGTTCTTTAGGTTATTTTGTCGAGCCCCTTTTAAGTGGATATGTTGTGTAGATGTTCTTCTTTTTTCTGGAACTACAATGGTACGGGTGCCATTCAAATACTGAGCAGTAAGGGAAGAAGATGCGAGAATATCATCATAATTTCCGGTCGCTACAATTTCTCCACCAAAAGTGCCAGCCTCCGGACCAATATCTATAATCTCATCGGCAGCTTTCATGATATCTTCGTCATGCTCTACTACAATAACTGTATTTCCAAGATCTCGTAAGGATTTTAGTACTCCAATCAACCTTTCGGTGTCTTTTGGATGTAAACCAATACTAGGTTCATCTAAGATATACATGGAACCCACTAGACTACTTCCTAAAGATGTAGCCAAATTAATCCGTTGCGATTCCCCACCCGATAGTGTATTAGATTTTCTATTGAGCGTTAGATAACTCAAGCCTACTTCCATCAGAAAGGAAAGACGGTTATTAATCTCTAATAACAATCGTTTAGCGACTTGTTGATCGTATTTATTTAAAGTGAGATTCTTGAAAAATTCAAAGACAACGTCTAGAGGTAACTCCACCAATTCTTCAATAGATTTCCCGCCTATTTTTACAAAACTTGCTTCTGGGCGAAGTCTTTTACCATGGCAAGTACCACATTTGGTTTTACCGCGATATCTGGATAGCATGACCCGATTCTGAATCTTATAACTCTTTGATTCTAGGAACGCAAAGAAGTCGTTTAGGCCTTCAAAAAATGAGTTTCCTTCCCAAACCATTTTCTTTTGCGCAGCGGTAAGTTCAAACCAAGGCTTATGAATAGGGAAATCGAATTTATAGGCATTGTTTACCAATTGATCTCGGTACCAACCCATACTATCTCCTCGCCATGGAAAAACGGCGTTCTCATAGATAGATAAACTTGTATTGGGTATAACAAGATCCTCGTCAATTCCTATAACATCTCCGTAGCCTTCGCAAGTAGGGCAAGCTCCATAAGGGTTATTAAAGCTGAATAGATGTACATTCGGCTCCATAAACACCATTCCATCTGCTTCAAACCGGTTGTTGAACTCTCGTATCGAATTATCCGAAAGTTTTTCCAAGTACAATTCACCTTTTCCTTCAAAAAAAGAAATACCTACAGCATCTGCAAATCGATTATAAAAATCTTCGTCATTTTGGGTAATCACCCTATCTATAACAAGTTGAATGTCTTTTGGAAGTGATGTTCCTTTTAATTCATCTATACGAATTACAGTATCACCCACTTTAACCCTTGAGTATCCTTGTTGGCTTAATGCCTGCAACTTGTTTTCCATGGAACGACCTTCTTCCAAAAAAACAGGTGCCAATAACAATAACTTTTCACCGTCAGGGAATGATTTGACATACTCAACAACATCTGTTACCTTATCCTTTTTTACTTCAACACCCGAAACAGGGGAGTAGGTTCTTCCAATACGTGTATATAACAGTTTTAGGTAATCATAAATTTCTGTCGAAGTACCCACAGTAGAGCGAGGATTGGTGGCATTTACTTTTTGTTCAATAGCAATAGCAGGGGCAATTCCCTTGATGGAATCTACTTTGGGCTTATTCAACCTTCCCAAGAACTGTCGTGCATAAGAAGAAAGGCTTTCAACATATCTACGTTGACCTTCAGCATATAAGGTATCAAAAGCCAAACTTGATTTACCACTACCTGAGAGTCCCGTAATGACCACCAATTTATTTCTAGGGATCACAACCGTCACATTCTTGAGATTGTGAAGTTTTGCTCCCTGAATAATGATGTTTTTACGAGTATCTAAGGTGTCTATGTTCAATTTTAAGCGTGCATTTTATTATAGAATTTTGCAAAGATACTACATAGTTTCGGGGATTTTACTTCTAGGGAAAAGTTATTTTTTTAGGAAATAAATCAATTTTTTTTGCATTTCTGAATTGATTGTTGTTATATTTACGACATACAAGTGCTAACTAAATACCATTGCCTATAGTATATCATTACTTTTTATAACTAAAAATAAAAGCAAAGCAACTTATCGTTGTCTTTGCATGTTTTTGAAAAAGTATTGATATGAAGCTAAATAAAAGCACCACAGATGCACTACTTGTAAGTGCATATATGAAAGGCAATGAATCTGCCCTTTGCGAATTAATTACCCGCCACAAGCAAAGAATATACAGCTTTATTTATTCGAAAGTATTTGATAGAGATGTCGCCGAAGATATTTTTCAGGACACCTTTATTAAAGTTATAAAGACTCTTAAACGAGGCGCTTATAACGAAGAAGGGAAATTTCTTCCCTGGGTTATGCGTATTGCCCATAATTTGGTAATTGATCATTTCAGAAAAAATAATCGAATGCCAAAGTTTGAAAATAATGACGACTTCAATATCTTTTCTGTATTGTCTGACAATGCGCTAAATATTGAAAAAAGAATGATTAAAGGCCAGGTTGAGAATGATGTAAGACGTCTTATTGAAGAACTACCAGATGACCAAAAACAGGTACTGGTAATGCGTATGTATAAGGATATGAGTTTCAAAGAAATCAGTGAGCAAACTGGTGTTAGTATAAATACAGCGTTAGGAAGGATGAGATACGCACTTATTAATTTGCGTAAGGTGATTGACAAGCATAATATTATATTAACAAATTAATACAATAAAGTATATTATAGGCCGTTATTAGGTAACATTAACCTCAAAATGACGTTCTATGCCAAAAATGTACTCTGAAACTTCACGACCGGAACGCGTGAATAAAAACTTGGTTCCAAAAGAAGAAACGATTAAATTTCTTTTAGATTATTCTAAGGCTTTAAGTGTTATAGATTATAATAAATTGAAGTTTGAAGCACTTCTAAACTAAACTTTGGAAAAACCCCGAAATGTTATTTCGGGGTTTTTTTTATCTGTACGTCTAGTACAGACTTTCGTCCAATTGTACTAGTAATAATATCTTTTTCTAGATTCCAACCCCTCGCTGGAGAGTAATGCCTTCCGTACCATATTATTTGTAAATGAAGCTTATTCCAAAGATCTTTTGGAAACAACCTCTTGGCATCTTTCTCCGTTTGCACCACATTTTTACCATTAGATAGCCCCCAACGATACATCAGTCTATGAATATGCGTATCTACCGGAAATGCAGGAACATTAAAGGCTTGTGACATAACAACACTCGCCGTTTTATGACCTACTGCAGGAAACGACTCTAAGGCTTCAAAATCTGCTGGAACCTCCCCGTTATATGTATCAATAAGCATTTGAGAAAGCCCATGAATCCCCTTTGATTTCATGGGAGATAATCCTACCGGCCTTATAATTTCGCGAATCTCCTCCACGGATAGTTTAACCATATCGTAGGGGTTGTCGGCAATTTCAAACAGAAGTGGTGTGATTTGATTCACTCTTACATCTGTACTTTGAGCAGACAAGAGTACGGCAATAAGCAATGTATAAGGGTCTTTATGATCTAAAGGAATAGGAACTTCGGGGTATAAACGCTCTAATGTTTGAATAACAAAATTTACTTTTTCCTGCTTGGTCATATTTGCCTAATTTTACACAAAAATAAACGAATGAATATTCTAAAAGAAGGAAACAAGGTTCCAAATTTTACAGCAACGGATCATGATGGGAATTCAATCTCTTTATCTGATTATAAAGGAAAAAAATTAGTTGTGTTCTTTTACCCTGCGGCCAGTACACCTACGTGTACCGTGGAAGCCTGTAACTTACGCGACAATTATAAAATTTTGCAGGAAGCTGGATATGAGATTCTTGGTGTTAGCAAGGATACTCAGCGGAAGCAGAAGAACTTTCAGAAAAAATTTAACTTTCCATACCCGTTATTGGCAGATGTAGATAAAGAAGTAATTAACGCTTTTGGGGTTTGGGGACCTAAAAAATTTATGGGTAGAGAATATGACGGAATTCACCGTATCACTTTTCTAATTAATGAAGAAGGTATTGTTGAACGTGTTATTGATAAAGTAAAAAGTAAGCAACACGCCGAGCAAATACTTGATTAGTTATTGAGCTGCGCAGGAGTCTGACATCCAAATAACTTTTTCTCTTTAATTATTTCGGCAACACCTGGTGGTAACATTTCTTCCCAACCATCTTGACCGTCTTCGATCATAGTTAAGACCTCTCGAGAAAAGATACTAAGGATCTCAGGGTTGAAGTTCTTTATGTCAACTACTTTACCATTGTATTTAAAGAACTTATACAGTTCTTTCATTCTGGGGTGAACCTTTAGATTCTCACTATTGGTGTATTCTCCGGTCTCTGTATCACGCATGGGATAGAGGTATACTTTAAGGTCTTTAAAGAATAGTTTTCCGAAGGCCTCTAATATACCACCACTCAAATGACGATAATATTTTTCGTCAAAAATATCAATGAGATTATTAACACCCATAGATAATCCTAGGCGCATACGGGTATACCTTGAAAAGAACTCAACCAACTTATAATATTCCTGAAAATTGGAAATCATAACTGTATGTCCCAAAGAACAAAGAAGTCTGGCGCGGTACATAAAATCTTCCTCATCAATCTCTCCTTCTGCACGAAGATTAGAAAGTGTTATTTCAAAAACTACCTCAGTACGTTCTTTATCAACTTTGTTTTCTTTCAAAAACATCTCGTATGATTTCTCATACATGTCAATGTTTACCTTAGTTACGGGGCGATAACTTCCTCTAAGTGCCAAAATATTCTTCTTATAAAGAATACGAGCCGCCAATATGTTATTGCCGTCAGGGCCAAACATTATCGCTTCGGTCATACCGTTTTTAATAAGCTGCAAACTCATTAAACGATTATCGACGTTTTCGAATCTTGGTCCAGAGAAATTAATAGTATCAATCTCTATTTTGTCTTTGTCTATATGATCATAGAGGTAGCGTAGTAATTTTTTAGGTTCGTCATACTTGTAATATGCCCCATATATTAGGTTAACTCCAAGCGTACCCAATGTAATTTGCTGTAATTGTGCTTCGTTTTCATGAAACCGAATATGAAGAATGATCTCATTATATCCTTCATTTGGATCCATTTGATATCTAATCCCAATCCACCCATGGCCTTTGTATTTTTTTGCAAAGTCAATGGTAGCAACGGTATTGGCATAGGCAAAGAACATCTTATTAGGATGATTTTCTCGATTAATACGTTCTTCGATCAAATTGATCTCATGATTAATCATCTTTTTCAAACGTGATTCGGTTACATAACGTCCGTCACTTTCTACACCATAGATAGCATCACTAAAATCTTTGTCATAAGCCGAAATCGTTTTCGCAATAGTACCAGAAGCACCACCGGCCCTAAAGAAATTTCGAACTGTTTCTTGACCTGCACCAATTTCGGCGAAGGTGCCATAGATATTCTCGTTAAGGTTGATTCGTAGCGCTTTGCTTCGTATGGAAGGGATATCTTCAAAATCTTTATCTCCTGAAATGGTTTCGGGCATAGCAATCCTCTATTAAATTGAGATATAACAAAGGTAACAATTACAATAGGTAAACAAAAAAAAACCTGCTATTTTTGTGCTAATGAAATCAGGACTTTCCGTTACATTTCTGGGAACGGGTACTTCGCAAGGAATCCCTATTATTGGTAGCACACATCCGGTTTGTTTGAGTGACAATCCAAAAGATAAGCGCTTGCGCGTTTCGGTTCTTTTGCAGTGGGAGACATATACCTATGTGATTGATTGTGGACCCGATTTTAGACAACAAATGCTAAGGGCAAACTGTGATAGACTAGATGGTATTTTACTCACGCATGAGCATAGTGATCACACCGCCGGAATTGATGATATACGCCCATTCTATTTTAGACAGGGGAACATTCCATTTTATGCCTATCAACGAGTTTTTGATGCCTTGCACCAACGATTTGAATATATTTTTGAAATCGAGAATAAATATCCAGGCGCCCCAACGATAGAAGAGGTCGTCATTGATAAAGACACGTCTTTTGTTATTGGCGGAAAGAAAGTGCAACCCGTGGAAGGGCTTCACAATACATTACCGGTTTTGGGGTTTAAGATAGATGGTTTTACATACCTCACCGATATAAAAACAATGGAGGAAGCCGAAATTCTAAAGATCAAAAACACCGAAGTTCTTGTGATAAACGCATTACGTGAAACCCCGCATGAATCTCACTTCAATTTGGCCGAAGCCTTGGATTTTATTAACCAGATACAGCCAAAAAGAGCTTATTTAACGCATATAAGTCATTTATTGGGGTTTCATGCTGAAGTAGAGAAGAACCTGCCAGATCACGTACGACTTGCGTATGATGGCTTACAACTTACGTTATAAATTTCTATGAAGAAAATTGGCTCATTGCTCGTACTGCTTTTTATACTTTCTGGATGTCACTTTCCTAAATACACGTTTGATATGGAAAGTTCTAGATATGGTGTAGATTTTAACAATGGGGAGTGGCTGCTGAACTATGTGGACGGTCCGGCTGCGGTAAATGACAAACTCACTGAAATGGCCGTAGAAGAGTTTAGTTCCTATCTAGGCTATAGTTTGCACTATGCCTGGAAAGAAAATGGATTGATAATTCCGAAAGGATTGGTGTCTAATTATACAGAAGAACAGCTTACCGATCTTAAAGTGGGAACCAATTTTGATTTCTTTATTTCTATTAGGGGAAAAATAGACAGTGATGATATGGGAAGCCTACAGATTGGAGATGTAGACCACGGAGAGAAAAAAGTCAACCAAGGATGGATATATCTTGAAATATATGACCTGAATTTAAAAGAACGAATCTACTTTCAGAAGGTAACTGGAATTATTACTGCTGAAGACGAACATCGAGATTTTGTTATATCAAAATCTGCTGGAGATATGATTGTTGGAGGAATGAAGAGAATTTTTAAAAAGATTAAGAACACACATACACCTATAAAAGACTAGTCTATTATGAGATCTAAAATATTTATGTACCTGTTTTTTTTCGCCATTTTACTGGTGATTTTTCAATATATGAATGAAAAAAAAATATTTGAAACACAAGAGTCAAAAATCACTTCTTTGACAAATAAATTAGATCGTGCTAATGATTCAATCAGTGCGCTTAACGATAAGGTATTAGATCTGGACTATTTCACACTGCAAGGAAATGACAACGCGATGTCATATCTGGAAGGTATTGGTTTTGAAGCTATTGAAGTAGAATTATCCATTACTGATGCTATTTACGAGAAAAATATGGAAGAAGGAGGGAACCCTCTCATACCTTACGAAGGAACAGAATCACCTATGCGCGTGAATAAGGTCAGGTTTTTGAATCATCGATGGATTTTGGCTGATTTTACCGATGGCACTTATTGGGGTGAGGTGGTTTTAGAGTATTTCTTTGACCAAAACAATGAACTATCTATTACTCCCATAGGCTCGACGATGTATGTGAATTAATTATAAAACATCGAGATCGTTGCATAATTCCTTAGAGGTTTAACTTCTTTTGCCCAACCAATCCTTGAACTCATAAAAATTTTGAGGGGCGACACCATGCCCTACAGGAAATTCTGAATAGCTACATTCAATATTTAAATTATCAAGAAAAGGTTTGGTTTTTTGAGCTAAAAACACTGGTATCACCTGATCAACAGAGCCATGAGAAGTATATACTTGTAGTGAACTGAAGTCGTTATTAGCATATCCTTCTTTTAAAATATCTTCATTAATATATCCACTTAAACCTATCACGTTCTTTATTTTTTCAGGATAACTTAATGCCACAGCAAAACTGAGTATAGCTCCTTGACTGAAACCTAATAAAGTAATATTTGATGGATCTAGTTGATATGCTGCTATGGCTTCGTCAATGCATGTTGCAATGAGATCTCTTGATACAACAGCTTGTTCATTATCGCTAAACTTTTCATTAGTCGCATCTAAGTAAATCTCATACCAAGCATTACCATAAGGTTGCATATGAAGCGGAGCCTTAAAGGAAATGATGGTATAATTATCTGGTAGTTCACTGGCAAAAGAGAATAAGTCATTCTCGTCACTACCATAGCCGTGCAACATGATAATTGCAGGTGCTTTTTCAGAAGACGTTGCCGCAGGCTTAAAATTGTGGGGTAGCCCCAATGTCTGTTTTTCCATGGTTCTAAAATAAATGGTGCCGTCAATATGGGTTTTCCATACTGACGGCACTACAAATATAATTCTTTTGGTAGGTTTATCCTATGCCCTTAAACCATTGTTGAAACTGATCTCCTAACACAGGCACCACCTTTCTCTCCCCTTGAACAGCACCAATAAAACCAAGTAGCCATAATACTAGCATAGCTACTCTTATAACCCACCACAGGACACCAATACCTAATATGGAAGCTACAATGGAGAGGGCAACTCCCACGATCATTATTCCAAGCATTTGACGTATGTGAAATGAGGCGAATTCGCTTTTGTCATTGTTGTTCATGACAAGTGCGATAATCCATCCTATGAGGGACAGATAGGCAATTATACCGGTCGTTTTTCCACTATCTGAAGATGTTGTAGTCATTTTTATAGGTTTTGGTTAGTAAATATCTTCCTTAAAGATAAGGCATCTAATTTAAAAATGTGAACCACTCCTGAAATTTATCACTGAGTAGGGGAATTCCTTGCTTTTTATTGGCAATAGCCATAATAATAGAATAGGCCCATAGAAAAAACACGACCCACCAGGTAGCCAAACCAGCAGTAGGGTAGTACGATTGCATTATTTGAGAGATAAACAA
>Ga0316204_10005469_pt1 | contig 20913 bp, 12 predicted proteins | sample 6monrhotite_MG_2_FD_205661 | JGI IMG/M metagenome (GOLD analysis project Ga0316204, IMG submission 205661) | Microbial mat bacterial communities from mineral coupon in-situ incubated in ocean water Damariscotta River, Maine, United States -... | ecosystem: Environmental > Aquatic > Marine >... | reverse complement strand
GTAACCACACGGATTTTGATCCGCTGCGATTACACCCGCAGGTGGATTTCTCTTATGTCGGGCCGAACCAATCGATTCCAGCAGCAGATTTAATCATTCTTCCTGGCAGTAAATCTGTTCAAGCAGACTTAGCCTGGTTACGCAGTCAAGGCTGGGAAAGCGCCATTCAAAAGCACCTGCGTTACGGTGGCAAAATACTGGGAATATGCGGCGGTTTTCAAATGCTAGGCCATGAGTTGTTAGATCCGCTGGCGATAGAAGGTGAGATTCGCCGCAGTCAAGGCTTAGCTTTGCTTGATATGAGCACTAGCCTAGCCTCAGACAAGCAATTGCGTAACGTTAAAGGTCAGCTCTGTTTCGATAAACAAGTCGCGCTGTCGGGCTATGAAATTCACGCAGGCATCACGACCGGCCCCGCATTAGAGCGGCCCATGATACGGCTTGGTCAGGAAAGTGATGGTGCCATCTCCGCCGACGGGCAAATTATGGGTACATACGTCCACGGTTTATTTGGCTCCGCCGAGGCCTGTGCCGCTTTGTTGGGTTGGGCTGGACTGGCCGACGCAAAAGTAGAAGATTATTGTGCTATCACCGAAGTTGCCATCAATCGATTGGCAGATGCTATTGAGCATTCGCTGGATATGGATGCCATTTATTCACTTATTAAGGAAAAGTCATGAACGCCGATTGGTTATTTCAAACGTGCTTACTCTTAGATGACGACACTGAACAAGCCGCACTACAGCGCCAATCCCTACTCACTAAACCACCGGAAGCCTTAGGTGAGTTAGAGAATGTTGCGGTGCGCTTGGCGGCTATGCAGCGGCGTGTCTTACCTGAGGTTAACAAGGTATCGATATCAGTATTTGTCGCAGATCATGGCATCGCCGCTCAAGCTGTCTCAGCATTTCCTCAGGTAGTAACGGTAGAAATGGTACGTAACTTTGCTCGGGGTGGTGCGGCAATCAGCGTGATGGCCCAGCATTTGTCGGCAAGTTTGGAAGTCGTCAACTTAGGTACGGCCACGGAATTAGAGCCATTACCTGGCGTACGTTCTGCGGTGATAGCCAACGGAACGGTAGATTTTTCTCAACAAGCTGCGATGACCAACGAACAGCTTATGACAGCGTTGAGTGCGGGTCGTGAGAGTGTTGATGCTGCCGTTTCATCGGGGGCGGAACTGTTTATTGGCGGTGAGATGGGTATTGCTAATACGACTGCCGCGACAGCGATGGCATGCGCCTTATTGGATTTGGGCGCTGAAGCTATGACGGGGCCTGGTACTGGTTTGGATGTCTCCGGTGTCAATCATAAAGCGAGCGTTATCCAAGCGGCGTTGGAGCTTCACCAGGACGCCATGAATGATCCGCTCGATGTTATACGGTGCATTGGCGGTTTTGAGATAGCTGCGTTAGTGGGGGCTTATCTGCGTTGTGCTCAGGTAGGTTTGCCAGCTATGGTGGATGGTTTTATTACGAGTGTTGCCGCTTTGGTCGCGATAAGGCATCAGCCCGATGTAGCGCCTTGGCTACTGTTTTCTCATCGTTCAGCTGAACCTGCTCACTCAGCTGTACTTGAAGCCATAGAGGCTAAGCCTTTGCTTAATTTAGGTATGCGCTTGGGGGAGGGTAGTGGCGCTGCGGTGGCATTACCCTTGTTGCGCGCAGCTTGTGTTCTCCATAATGGCATGGCGACCTTTGCCGAAGCCGAGGTTTCTTGCAAAAAATAACGGTAAATAAAATAATTTTGTCTTTTATCCCTTGAAATTAGATAATCCACCCCAATTATGTTTACCAAAGCCGCTCTTGTTAGGTTTGAGTTAAATCTTACTTTAGTAAAATCAATTAGTTATGTTCTTAGGAGGAACCCCAGTGAACATTCGTCCACTGCATGATCGTATTGTTGTAAAGCGTTTAGAAAGCGAAGAAAAGTCTGCCGGCGGTATCGTTCTGCCTGGTAGCGCACAAGAAAAGCCAATGATGGGTGAAGTTGTTGCTGCAGGCCAAGGCCGTGCTTTAGACAACGGCGACGTTCGTGCGCTCGAAGTTAAGGTTGGCGACAAAGTACTTTTCGGCAAATTTGCGGGTACTGAAATCAAGCTAGATGGCGACGAGCTATTGGTTATGCGCGAAGAAGATTTGTTTGCTGTAATCGAAGGTTAAGGCCTGATCTACGCTTCATTATCTATATAAGAAATTCACTTGTTTTTTTTGGAGATTTTAAAACATGGCTGCTAAAGAAATTAAATTTTCTTCAGATGCTCGACTCAAAATGCTGAATGGCGTAAACATTTTAGCCGATGCAGTAAAAGTAACTTTAGGACCTAAAGGCCGTAACGTTGTGCTAGAACGCAGCTTTGGCGCACCTACTGTCACTAAAGATGGCGTGTCTGTTGCTAAAGAAATTGAACTAGAAGACAAGTTCGAAAACATGGGCGTTCAAATGGTTAAGGAAGTTTCTTCCAAGACTGCTGACGTTGCTGGCGATGGTACAACTACCGCAACAGTATTGGCTCAGTCTATCCTGAACGAAGGCATGAAGTCTGTGTCTGCAGGCATGAATCCAATGGATCTGAAACGCGGCATTGATAAAGCGGTTATTGCGGCTGTTGCAGAACTTAAATCAGTTTCTAAGCCTTGTGAAGACACTAAGTCTATCGCTCAAGTAGGTATTATCTCTGCTAACTCCGACCAAACTATTGGTACCTTGATCGCTGAAGCGATGGAAAAAGTAGGTAAAGAAGGTGTTATCACTGTAGAAGAAGGTTCAAGCCTAGAAGATTCTCTAGATGTTGTTGAAGGCATGCAGTTTGACCGTGGCTACCTGTCTCCTTACTTCGCTAACAACACTGAGAAAATGATTGCAGAGCTAGAAAACCCTTACCTGTTGATCTGTGATAAGAAAATCTCAAACATCCGAGACATCCTTCCTGTATTAGAGGAAGTTTCTAAATCAGGTAAGCCTTTGATGATTATCGCTGAAGACGTAGATGGCGAAGCGTTAGCTACTTTGGTTGTTAACAGTATGCGCGGAATTCTAAAAGTGTGTGCTGTTAAAGCACCTGGTTTTGGTGATCGTCGTAAAGCAATGTTGCAAGACATCGCTGTTTTAACTGGCGCAACTGTGATCAGCGAAGAAATTGGCCTTTCTCTAGAAGGCGCTACTTTGAATGATTTGGGTACGGCTAAGAAAATGACTATCAACAAAGAAATTACAGTAATTGTTGATGGTGCTGGTTCTACACAAGATATCGAAGCTCGTGTTACTCAAATTCGTGCGCAGATGGAAGAAACGACTTCTGATTACGACAGAGAGAAATTTCAAGAGCGTCTAGCTAAACTAGCTGGCGGTGTTGCAGTTATCCAAGTGGGCGCTGCGACCGAAGTTGAAATGAAAGAAAAGAAAGATCGCATTGATGACGCGCTACACGCAACTCGCGCTGCAGTAGAAGAAGGTGTTGTTGCTGGTGGTGGTGTTGCCCTTATTCGCGCAATTGCTGCTATTAAAGCGCTTAAAGGCGATAACCATGACCAAGATATCGGTATTGATATTGCGCGTCGCGCAATGGAAGAGCCTCTTCGTCAAATCGTAGCAAATGCAGGTGGCGAGCCATCAGTTGTTGTGAACGAAGTAATGAAAGGCGCTGACAACTACGGTTTCAACGCTGCAAACGGTGAATACGGCGATATGTTGGAAATGGGTATCCTAGATCCAACGAAAGTAACCCGTTCAGCACTACAGCATGCCGGCTCAATCGCTGGTCTGATGTTGACGACAGAATGTATGGTTGCTGATAAACCATCTGAAGCAGGTGCTGGCGCTGCTGCACCTGATATGGGCGGCATGGGTGGAATGGGCGGTATGGGTGGCATGATGTAAGCTGCCTAGCTCACTTGGCTAGTCGTATTAAAAAAAGCCCCGCCAGCAATGGTGGGGCTTTTTTGCGTTAATACCACGTGAATTATTTGTCTTTTACTTAATATTAACAACATAGTGTCTACGCAGAGGCCTTGATGCCTGTGCTTTTCAAATAGGCTGTTATATCGTGGTGTGGTAAGTGGTTGATCAAGGTGGTATGTTATTGCGGATCGCATGTTGGTGATAAGTTTTTAAAGTACGAATTCATATAAGGGAGAGTTAAGTGAAAGCTATTTCTTTAGTTGTGTTGCTTATGTTTGTTTTTTCGCCTAGTGCATTTGCGCAGTGGAAATTGATTGCTGAGCAATCAAATATTAACTTTGTTTCGATAAAAAAATCCAAAGTTGGTGAGGTGCATAGCTTCACAAAACTGGATGGTTCAATTGATGAAAGTGGCGCAGTGGAGGTGAAAATTGGCTTGGGGAGTGTCGAGACTAATATCGATATCCGCAACGAAAGAATGAGAACTATGCTTTTTGAAACGTCCAAGTTTATGGAAGCAGTCGTTGGCGGTTCTGTAGACGTGGGGCGACTTTCTAGTTTAGGTGTTGGTGAAACATACGCTGATTCGGTTAAGTTAAGGTTATCTCTGCATGGCGTGTCAGGCCAAGTAGCCAGTGATGTTCAGGTTACTAAACTCAGTGGCGACAGGATTCTTGTTAGTTCGTTACAGCCAATCATCATTAGTGCAGAAGAGTACGGCTTAGACAAGGGCGTAGAAATGCTCCGCACAGTGGCAAAATTGCCTTCAATAAGTACGGCGGTGCCGGTAACTTATAGTCTGATGTTCGGCAAATAAAGGACTGAACAATGGCTATTGATAGATAGTCATGTGCCTAAGCAGCGCTTAAGGCGTGCAGTGGTTACTATTGGCTAGGACATTGAGTTTTGTTGGGCAAGGAACTGGCAACGAGACGGAATTGAAGGAACTTTCATGAGCTTGACAGGGGTTTTTCTGTCAAACTTGCAAAAAATGACATTGAGAAACATAAGTTAGATATGTTAGTTAAGTTCAGTATGTTTTCTTCGTGGCTATATGAGTCAGTAGATTACGGCTAATAATCTGTTAGCTGCTACAAAGCCCCGGCCTTGCACCGGTATTTTCGGCTTGACTGAGCCCCTCTGCTATTTACCAATACTCTTGTGGTGGTGGATATCGTCACCAGTGCCAGGCATAAATGTCACACTATTTATAAATTAAAATGCGGGCTCTCGTAGCAAAAGTATACGTTGTCACCTAAACTTCTGTTGTCCTTTGTGGACCTGATATCATTCAATTAGGAATGGGGATTCTATGCCCGATCTTTATATTGCTAGGCAGCCAATTTACGATAATAAACTCGAACTATTCGCATACGAACTACTGTATCGAAACAATGAGACCAATGCCGCGCCGCTCAATATTGGCGATCAAGCAACATACACTGTCCTGATTAACGCATTAACCGAAATAGGATTGGAGGAGCTGGTAGGAAAGCACTACGCCTTCATCAATCTCACCCGTGGGTTTCTTGTTGGTGATAATACGATGCCATTTTCTGGTAGGCAGGTTGTGCTTGAGGTGCTGGAAGATATTCCCCCCGACGAGGATGTTATCAATGGCGTGAAGCGCATCGCGGCGGAAGATCACATGATCGCGCTAGATGATTTTATCTATGATGACTCGATGATTGAGCTGATTAAACTATGTGACATTATAAAAGTGGATATTATGCAGTTCAACTTGGGCGAGCTAGAACACCAGGTAGAAATATTGCGTGAGTACGATGTAAAGTTATTAGCAGAGAAGGTGGAAACCCAAGAAGAGTATGAACAATGCAAGGCCTTGGGTTTTGATTATTATCAGGGGTATTTCTTCTGTCGTCCCAATCTGCTTAAAAGACAATGTATCCCAGCGAGTCAACTTTCCTTGACGAGGCTGATGGCTAGACTTAGCGATCCTAATGTCGATATGGAGGAGCTTAATGAGATTATAAGTGGTGATGTTTCGCTCAGTTATAAACTTCTTCGTTATGTCAATTCTGCCTTTTTTTCCCTACCATCAAAAGTAAGCTCCATACGTCAGGCGGTTGTATATTTGGGACTTAATGTTGTAAAACGATGGGCCCTAGTTGTTACGATGTGCAGCATTGATGACAAACCGCTTGAGCTAATTAGCACGGCATTGGTTCGAGCTAAAATGTGTGAGCTGATCGCCCGTGCAATTGATGATAATGACGCCGAAGGTTATTTTATGGTGGGTTTATTGTCCGTTCTTGATGCCCTCTTGGATACCCCTTTAGAAGAGGCAATTTCTTCTTTGTCGATGTCTGAAAACATTAACCTTGCGTTATTGAATCATGAAGGTAATGCAGGTAAAGCGTTACAGTCAGTCCTCTATTTTGAAAGGGGTAACTGGGATGAAATGGATAGCGTTCTGCTAGTTGATCGAGATTTGATCTTATCAATTTATGTGGAATCTATTGCACTGGCAGAAAGTGTTTGTGAGGGCATTGGCTGAAGTCAGTAAGGGTGTACCTGCCATTATTAAGTTCGGTGGGTCGGTGGTTGTTTGAAATTAATCGTTTCTTTGATTTTCTCGAGGGCGTTTTCAGTAAGCCCTCGCAGTTAAGTAGGCTCTCCGGTACCGTTTATAAATCATGCTTGCCCACGGCTGTTTTTTTGTGCCCCAAGGGGCTTGTCGGCAGAGTCAAAAGCAAAACTGGGATTTTTTACAGAGGGATTGTTCCGAGTAATCAATTCTGAGATGCTCTCTTACTCCGAAACAGCCAATGTAGCGCTCTATAAAATTCTAGTGTAGTGCTCAGGTTGCTATAAACGCCGCCTAATGCTGGCATTGGTTTTCCAACCGAATAGCGAGTAACGAGGCCCAAGCGAGGTAGCCTCGTGGTCACGTTATCAGGTCAGTCTCGAGTGTTAAACAGCTAGAGAAATGCGCTAAACTAGGGTGCTTTTTTGGGGCGTGTCACCCAGATTACAATACTAGTAGGCGGTAGGAGGAAGAAACAAGGCGATGGCAGAGTCCACCTTTGTTGTGCCCAACGAGTTGTTTCGTGGTGAGCGGAGTTTGCGCATTGCACTGGTTGGGATGCCCAGCAGTGGTAAGAGTACGCTCTTTGAAGCGGTGTCGAGTACGTCTATCTTTCGAGGTGAAATGGCGGGCTCGCAACGGGGTTACGGTGAGTGTCGACTACAGATCGGCTTGGATGAAGCAAGGCTGATCGATTTACCCAGTATTCAGTCCCTGTCTCTGCCTCATCAATATGACCGGGCTACTTTGAAATATTTGCTCTGGGGTGATGAACTCCCCTTGGTCGCCCGGCACGATCCCGAAGGGCCGCCAGCACCGTTTTCTCCTCCCGATGTCATTATTCATATTGTCGATGCTTCGTTGTTGGCACAGCATTTGGAGCTTAGCCTTGAGCTAAGCCAGATGGGTTGCCCAATGGTCATTGCGCTCAATCGTATGGATGAGGCACGCGATCGAGGTATGCACATTAGCAGTACCGCGCTGAGCAATAAGCTAGGTGTTGCTGTTGTGCCGACAGTCGCTACAATGGGGCAAGGCCTGCCTGAGTTATTTAATGCTGCCGTTGAGGCCGTAAGGCAACAACGTTGCCCCTTACCGCAACCGAGTACGGCACATATTTGTGATTGTCTGAAGCCCTTAAGTCAGGCGCTGTTTAACGATGCGGAAATTTACGGTGCGTTTAAAGTGGCTCATCCCTTTTTATTAAATCAGCTAGCGATTGGCGATGAGTATTTTATCGATGAAATGCGCCAACACTTTCCTGATAAGTTACCTCATTTGCTGAAATTGCGAGTGGAGGCGGAGGAGCGACTACCCAGGTCTTTGGCGGATGAACTTCATGCCGATCATCATCACCAAGCAGCGACGCTATTTGAATCAGTCACTCGCTTAGGTGCACCGACCGATGGTAAAGGCTGGCGCTATTGGTTGGACGAACTATTTCTACATCCCCAGTGGGGTTTGCTTGGCAGTTTAGCTGTATTCGCCATGGTGTTATTTGTGGTGTTCGAGGTCAGTGGCTGGTTGGATTCAATGACCGCTGCCAAGTTGATTGCGTCACTGGAGGGTTGGCAGCCTGTATCGACTATGGGCGTCGTCGCTCGAGCCGTAGTGGATGGACTTATCGGTCTCATCGGTATAGTTATTCCCTATATGCTGCCGTTGGTGCTGTTATTAGAAGCACTGGAGCAATCGGGCATTATGCATCGCATCGCTTTTGTGGTGGATAGAGGTTTTCATCGTATCGGTCTACATGGCGGGGTGGCGGTGCCATTTTTACTTGGGTTGGGCTGTAACGTTCCTGCGATTACTAGTGCCGCCCGAGCCACCAATGGTCGGGACCGTGCTCTGGCATCTTTATTGATTACCTTTGTTCCATGCTCGGCGCGTTCGGCCATTATTTTAGCCTTGGCGGGGAAATACTTGGGGGGATTTGGCGTGTTTGCCATCTTTGCCTTGAACATCGTGGTGATTGCTGCCATGGGGCATTTATTGAGCCGTAATCGTTATTCCGATAGCGGGCCAGGGCAGGTACAAGCAATACCGGCTTATGCGATACCAAATTTCAAACTCGCCTTAGCCAATACTTGGGATAAAACCAGCGACATTCTCATCATTGTTACCCCGCTATTAGTTGGCGGCAGCGTTATTATGGCTTTGTTGGGGCATGTGGGAGCAGACGCTGTTATCAATACCTTGCTAACGCCTGTTACTTCCTGGTGGCTGGGGCTGCCATTGGTGTTGGGTGTGCCTATCTTGTTCGGGGTGCTGCGTAAAGAATTATCACTATTAATGATATATCAGGCCTTGGGGACCATGGCCATCGGTGAGCATATGGATTGGGTGCAAATTACTACCTTTCTAATCTTCCTGACCTTTTATGTGCCCTGTGTCTCAACCTTTGCGGTGATGATGAAAACGATTGGTCGTAAGGAGGCATTATTCTCAGTAGGTTTATCAGTCACTGCTGCGCTGTTGGTAAGTGGGTTGGTGCGGTGGCCGCTGGAATTGATACAACAGATGTTTTAGCTGACATTAATTGGACAGGGAAGTAACGGATATCAGTTATTCAGAAAACAAGCTATGGACTTTTCAGCCCATAGTGCTTAGGTCTTCCTATACTTACGTCATCAGATATCCAAAGAGAATTTAATTGTATTCTCCAGGAAGGTCGTTTTTTTTAACAGTAACCTTGCCCACCTTCTTACCTGACATTCTCAATAATTCATCACCTGAAAATTCAAAACCAAGCTTTAGTGCTATTTGCGCGACATCATCCGCAGTTGATGAGGCAAGCACCTCATCTTTTAGTGCAGGTTCAGACTGCATTTTCTGTAAAAATGCCTTGAGTTGATCTAAAGCCATAGTTGAAATTCCTATTATTGCTAGCGACTTGTGTATTAAACAGGAAAACCATTGCGGGCTTCAAGCAAATTCTCTAGGAACAGGACTGATTTTTGTTTCTACCTGATTAATAATCCCTACTCAGTTCTTTTCACCGTAGTTTTATTGTCTTTAGGCGTTACAAGCGCCCCAGCGCTTATTATTCGAAACTGCAATTTTCTTCTATGTCTAATCTAGTTTTGAATCAGGTAATTTATTGGGGTTCTTAAAGAAATTTAATAAGAAATACTCTTGAAAATCATCAGCAGTCATCGGCTTACCAAATAGAAAGCCTTGGATTTCATCGACACCAGCATTGCGCAAGTATTCACATTGGCCTTGGGTTTCTACACCTTCTGCCGTGACATGTAATCCGAGGGTATTAGCCATGGATATGATGGCGGAGACGATGGCGCGATCATCAGCATCGTCGTCTAAATCCATAACAAAGGAGCGATCAATTTTTAGCGTATGTATAGGAAGACGCTTGAGGTATGACAGTGAAGAATAGCCTGTACCGAAATCGTCAATAGATATTCTAATTCCTAAGTCACGTAATTGCCCAAGTTTCTCAATCGCCATGTCAGCATCTTTCATAAGCATACTTTCAGTGACTTCCAGTTCCAAGTGTTTTGGGGCTAAATTGGCTCGCTCTAACGCCAATTTAACGACCTCTATTAAGTTATCTATTTCGAGTTGTCTACCGGACAGATTGACACTCATGCGGTATTTCGAATGGCCCATATCTAACCACTGGGCGGCTTGCTGACAGGCTTTGTTGAGTACCCATTCACCCAGTGGAATGATTAATCCTGTTTCTTCAGCCAGGGGAATAAATTCGAAGGGGGGAATCATTTTTCCGTTTGTACTTGGCCATCTCAAAAGTGCTTCAGCGCCAACTAAATCACCTTCTTCTAAGCTGATTTTAGGCTGATAAAATACCGTAAACTCTTCTTTCTCAATGGCCTCTTTTAAGGCTTTTTCGGCAGTTAAGCGTTGGATCATGGTCGCTTGTAAATCATCAGTAAAAAAACTAAAAGTGTTTCTACCCGCTTCTTTAGCTTTATACATGGCGGCATCTGCATTTTTGATTAAATCGCCGTAGTTATCACCATTTTTGGGGTAGAGGGCGATACCAATACTTACGCCTATATTGACATCATTGTCTTTTATGATGAATTTCTTAGATATTGAATTGATGATGGCTCTGGATATTTTTTCTATTGATTGGGTATCGTGGGTATTGGATAAAATGACGGTAAACTCATCACCACCGAGTCGAGCAACGGTATCTGATTCTCTAACACACTCTGAAATTCGTTGAGACGCCTCGACCAATAATTCGTCGCCAGTGGCATGGCCTAGTGTATCGTTAATGTATTTGAAACGATCCAAGTCTAAGAATAATACTGCTAAGTGCTCATTACGTCTTTTAGCAATACGAAGCTCTTGTTCTAATCGTTCTTTGTACAATGTTCTGTTGGGGAGTTGGGTCAGTGAGTCGTAAAAGGCCATGTGTTGAAGTTTTTTTTCTGCATCTTTTTCGGGTGTGATATCAGAAAAAATACCGATGTATTGAATTACCTTTGCGTGCGTGTCTTTAACGGCATTGATGGTTAATGATTTTGGATAAATAATTCCAGTTTTATGCCGATCCCACACCTCACCGCTCCAGCATCCATTGCTTTCTATATCTTGCCACATGTTCTTATAGAAGGTTTTGTCATGACGGCCTGACTTCATCATGCTGGGTAATTTCCCCAGGACTTCATCGGGACGGTATCCGGTAATAGCGGTAAACGCTGGGTTCACGTTAATGATTTCACCGCTGGCTTCGGTAATCATAATAGCTTCGCCTGTGTGCTTGAATACCTGATCAGATAGGCGCATATTTTTTTGCACGGCAATCCGTTCACTTATGTCAGAGAAACTGACTACGGCCCCCGTAATTTCACCATCTGTGTATATGGGGGCGGCCTGATATTCGACGGGAAAGTATTCTCCATTTTTGCGCCAGAAAACCTCACTATCTTCGTGCGCTGATTTGCCTCTTTTGAATTGAAGAACATGGCTCTGTTCTTCAGGGTAAGGGTCGCCATTTTCATGGCTATGATGGATGAGTTGGTGCATATTTTTACCGTATAAGTCGGCAGGGCTGGCGTAGCCTAAATTATCTAAGCAAGCTTGGTTGGCAAACAGACACGTGCCATTGGTATCAATACCGTATATCGCTTCTCCAGTTGAGTTTAAAAAAGAACGAAGTCGAGCTTCACTATTTTTTAATTCCTCTTCAATTAGTCGAATATCGGTAATATCGAGTACCGTACCGACCATGTAGATAGGTATTCCCTCAGCGTTTCTGGTCACGTGGCCTTGTTCCAGCACATTCCTCTCCACGCCATCCTTTCGTACTATGCGGTGTTCAACATGATATGTTTTATGAGGGTGATCTAAGGCAGACTGAACAGCATTTTGAACTTTTAGTACATCATCTTTATGAATAAACCCTAGAAATTTCTCATAGGTCGCTTCAAAAGCACCAGGTTCGGAGCCGAAAACTCTAAATATTTCATCTGACCACCAAAGCTCCCCAGTTTCTATATTCCAATCCCAGTTTCCAACATGGGCAAGCTCCTGAGCCATGTTGAGTCTATCTGTCATATGCGTCAGTGTGACGGTTTGGGTGTTTAACCGAATCAACGTTGGTTTTATTGCTTTTAATAAGCCGATGCTGCCAGCTATAGCGACGATAATACTGACGAGTAGGGCAATAGAGCCCGCAGTAATATAAGGGGATCTGATCTCTGCGTAGTTAATTTCCGCAACAATACCTATTTTCAAGCTATCAACATAAGCATAAGCGGCGATCACAGGTTGTCCAAAAAAGCCACTGGTCTCGAGCACACCGGTTTTACCCTGTAAGGCTAAGTGCATGGGTAAGGCATTAGGGTCTGATGGATCTAAGTAGGTAAGCTTTTTTGGGCTGATATGCGGGTGCTCAAGTAGGAATTTGATACCCTTATTAGTGAGCTGGCCAATATATAGATCTCGGGTGGAATCGATAATATGGGAATGTTGATGACTTTTAAAAAGTTGGGAGAGAGTGGCCTCGCGCGCTCGGCCTTCATCAAAAGCGGCACCGCTGTGCATCGCATCAAACTCTGCTACAGCGCTGACCAGCCTAATTTGAGCATCGACCATTTCAACTAAGTCGATGGAGGCTCTTTCAACACCGGTACGATAGAGCAGGCTGGTGATGGTCAGCACGATTACGGAAGAAACCAACAGTAATATTAGTACTAGGTTTCTCGCTACGATTTGGTCCTGCATGCCTATTTCCTACTGGTTAACCGAGAGATCCATCCCCTCAGAAACAACTCTCTAGTTCCAATTATCGTCAGGATCATAAGGTTTGATAGCGATTTTATTGAATTGTGATGATAATTAACACTTTGAGTTGTGTCGATAGACTTTGACATATTGTCTCGCGGGAACACATCACTTGTATACGGAACGAGCGCTAAGTTACCAATCAAACGATGCGTGTTGGGCGTTAAAGACGAGGTCCGTTGCCATTAGTTAATCTAATTAACTGATTGATACATTATTGCCGTGAATTATTGCTTGACTTGCTATTGAACTAGAATTTGAGAACGGCTGATTTTATCAACAATAACATCTTGGTTTAAGTTTTCCTGTACATCTTTTCTGGATACCAGAAAAAAACTATTCTGCTTTATAACTAATTGTTAATAAAGAAGTAAAATAATAAATGCTTAATTTCTCACCAAATCGTGACAAAGGCATAGGAATGGGGATTAAGGATATTTATGTCCATATAATCCCCAAAGTTATCCACAATTTCTGTGCATAACTCTAAAAGCTAATTAAGTGGTTATTTTTAGGCATTTATCAATCACAAAGCCATAGTTAATGAGCTGACATGTGGCCTATTTTTATGAATGACCTTGGAAATATAATGAAGCTGGTAGACGCGGGGTAACTTCGTTGCCATCAAATAATCTAACTCACATTCATCAATTGTCTTATTTTAAGGACATGTGGCGAAAGCGAATAAGGTGTTAACTTTGCTAGTTATTTTTATTGCATTCGTTTATTGAAGCTGGAATAGTTGCCAACACCCTTTCATTAATAGCTTTTATTGCCTGGCGTTGTTTATTCGACAAAAGAGTGAAATATAAAAATATACGTTAGGGACGATGTGTAAGGATTGGAAGTGAATAAGCGTTTGTTTATTGTGTACCTACGGAGGTTGGCTTTTATGCGTGTTCAAGCAGTGTTGTTGGCGGGGTGCCTGAGTTTAGTCGGGTGCGGTGGGGCAGATAATGAGATTGAGCAGGATTTACAGATCGATAGAAGCCAGTCGGGTTTTGTTGCTCAATTTGCACCCGGTGATAGTGTTATTCCTTTTCCCAGCAATCTCTTATTCAGCGGCAGTGTCGATGGCACGCTCAATATTCCTGTTGTAGATAGCAATGATGCCTCTGATCCTGCTGTTGCGATGAATGCCTTGGATGGTTTTTCTACCATCGCACCGATTTCAACGACGTTTAATAAGGCCATTGATGCCTCGACACTCACCGGATCGAATGTACGGCTGTATGAAGTAACGCTCACTGGCATAGGTGGTGGGGTGACGGGCGTTACGCGGGCTCTAACGTATGGCCAAGAGTATGTTGCTAGCCTCTCTCCACTAGATACGACGGGCCAGACCCTTGTCATTACGCCACTTATTCCGCTTAAGGCTCATACACATTATCTAGTCGCGATGACCAATGGTATTCAAAGCGCAGATGGTCTAAGTGCATCCGCCGAGGCCACCTACGTCATTACGAAAAGTCCCAGCGCCCTGGTTGACGGCAGTGGTGTGAGTCAAGTGCCAACCTTGACGGATGAGGAAGCGCTGGCCTTGGAGCCTCTTCGTCAATTAACCAATGCGCAAGAGGCTGCCTTGGCGGGGCAAGGTTTGAGCCGTGATATAACGGTACTGAGCTGGACGTTCTCCACTCAATCCGTAGGTGATGTGTTGGCAACCGTGCGCACGAATGCAGCCGGGACTTCGGCCATTAATCCGTCAGCGATTGGCACCGCGCAACAACTGACAGGGGTGAGCTTGGACCCTGGTAATGCCAGTATTTACGCAGGTTCTTTAACGCTCCCTTATTATCTAACCAATGGCACTGTAGCGACAGACCCCTTGAATAAGTCATGGGCGGGGGCGGCAGGTAGTTATTTAACTTGGCTCAATACAACACCTGTTGAGACCAGCTCGGAGACTGTTCCTTTACTTGTTTCTGTGCCTAATCATACGGCTATGCCAAGCAATGGTTGGCCTGTGGTGATATTTCAACATGGGATTACCAGTGATCGCACGGCGATGTTAGCGATTGCGGAGACGCTGGCGTCGATTGGTTTTGCTGCGGTGGCGATTGACATGCCCTTGCATGGTTTGGCGACGACTTCTCCATTGTATTCAGGTATTGAACGGACTTTTGATTTGGATTTGGCAGACAATACCACAAGTGCGTCAGGCCCTGACGGCACAGCGGATTCTTCTGGTACTCACTTCATCAATCTTAAAAACCTAGTCGTTACGCGCGACAATGTGCGCCAAAGTGTGGCCGATTTATTTGCATTACATACGGCCTTGGCTGCGATGGATTACGATGGCGGCGGGGCCGACTTTGATACCGATAATGTCTTTTTCATAGGTCATTCCCTAGGCGCTATGGTGGGTGTACCATTCCTCGCTTTGGAGCCCAATGTGAAAGACGCTGTGCTCGGCATGCCGGGTGGTGGCATTGCTAAATTGCTAGATGGTTCGGCGAGTTTTGGGCCCGTGATCGCTGCGGGTTTAGGTGCGGTTGGTGTCACCAAAGGCACGGCTGACTACGAAAGTTTCATGGGCGCAGCTCAAACACTGGTCGATTCGGGTGATCCCAATAATTATACGGCTGCGGCAGTCGCCAATCGTGGCGTGTTGATGTTTGAAGTGACTGGCGATGCGGTGATTCCCAATAATGTTTATGCCGACGCACCAGCGGGTACAGTGCCTTCTGTGCTTGCAGGCACAGACCCTTTACGCACATTGATGGGCTTAACTCAGGTGAGTAACACCAGCACGTTGACAGCGGGCGATGATGTGTATGTGCGTTTTTCAGCGGGCGATCATAGTTCTCTGCTCGATCCGACCTCTAGCGCCACGGCGACTTCTGCGATGCAAACGGCGGCAGCTAGCTTCATGGCTACGGGCGGCGTGACCTTACCTGTGTCCGAACCTTCGGTAGTGGAATAGCCGCACCTAACAGTTGAGAGAATTTAAATGGATATTAAAAAAATTGTTTTGTTAGGTGCTGCGCATTCTTTAGTTCTGGCAGTGCCTCCAGCGATGGCAGCGGATGTGTCCTTTGGCGATGTATCGGCCAGTCTGGACACTACCTTGTCATACGGCATTACCAGCCGGGTTGAGGGCCATGATCACCGTATTATCGGTATTTCCAATGGCGGTGAGGCCTACGGTGTGAATGCTGATGATGGCAATCTTAATTATCGCAAAGGTATCGTCAGCAACACGTTCAAAGTCACGTCTGAGCTAGAAATAAGCAAGGAAAATTTCGGTGGTTTTATTCGTGCATCGGCGTTTTATGATGCCGAGAATAAAGATGCGACGCGAGAAAAAACACCTCTGAGTGATGAGGCACAGGAGTTAGTCGGTTCAGATATTGACTTGCTTGATGCTTATGTCTGGGGTCAGTTTGATCTTGGTGATAAACCTGCAGAAGTACGGGTCGGTAATCAACTGCTAAGTTGGGGGGAAAGTACCTATATCCAAAACAGCATTAATACCATCAATCCTGTCGATGCCGGAAAAATTCGGGTGCCAGGTGCAGAGTTACGTGAGGCTTTAATCCCCATCCCCATGCTTTCTGGCTCCATATCGCCGAGCGAAAATACCAGCATAGAAGCATTCTATCAGCTCAAATGGGAAAAAACAGAAGCTGATCCCACCGGCTCCTATTTTAGTGTCAATGATTTTGCCACTACGGGTGGTGATCGAGTCATGCTGGGCTGGGGAGGGGTGTCAGATACCGCTGAACCGGGGGTAATATATCCAGGGGAGGCGTCAGATTCTGTCGTGTCACGAGAAAGTGATCGGGAGGCCAAGGATGATGGGCAGTATGGCTTGGCATTTCGTATGTATGTGCCGGAGTTGAACGATACTGAGTTTGGTTTTTACTTTATCAACTATCACAGTCGATTGCCGTTGATTGGTGCAAGGACGGGGACAGCGGCGGCGGCTGCCGGTGTTGATCCCAACGGCTTGAGTTATGTACAAACGGCTAATTATTTCATTAGCTATCCCGAAGATATCAAACTCTATGGGGTGAGTTTTAATACCTCGTTGGGCAATATTGCCTTACAGGGTGAGTTCTCTTATCGCCAGGATGTGCCCTTACAAATCGACGATGTTGAAATTTTGTTCGCCGCGTTGGGTGCGCAGGACAACTTGAGTCCAGGCAATACCGCTGCGGCGGGATTAGCGACTCATGGTCAATTGGGTTTGGTGCCATTTGATACAGACATTCCCGGCTACATTCGCCGTGATGTTACCCAAGCGCAGATGACCGCAACGAAGTTGTTTGGCCCTGGTTTGGGGGCGGATGCGACGGTTGTGCTCGGTGAGGTGGGTGTGACCTCTGTTGTTGGCATTCCGGACAAAGATGTTTTGCGCTTAAATGGTCCAGCGACGTTCATCAGCGGTAACGAAGATCTTGCGGCAGTTCATTACAACACCTACGAAGCGGCTGAACATTTCGCCGATGAAACCTCCTGGGGATACCGCCTAATGACGCGAATGGAGTTTACCAATGCTTTGGCCGGAGCCACGCTGTCACCTCGGGTGGTATTCCAACACGATGTGAGCGGGGTTTCGCCTGGTCCTGCCGGTAATTTTATCGAAGGCAGAAAAGCAGTAACGGCAGGCGTTACAGCGACTTATCAAAATGCCTATACGGCTGATATTAGCTACACCATGTTTACGGGAGCGGGGCGCTATAACCTCATTACTGACCGCGACTACATTGCCGCTAATATTAAGTATTCTTTCTAAGGAGTGACGTTATGCTGATATTTAAAAAAGAAATTATGCGCAAGGATCACAGCAAACGCCTCCTGAATGGCTCTTTGGCTGTGGCGATGTTGTTAGGAATGAGTAGCGCTATTGCTGCCGATGCGTCGCAACTAGGTAAAGACTTAACGCCGATGGGGGCGATAAAAGCGGGCAACGCTGATGGCAGTATTCCTGAATGGACAGGGGGAATTACAACACCGCCTGCGGGTTATAGATCGGGTGATCATCATCCTGACCCTTATGTCGACGATAAAATTAGCTTGGTGATCGATAAAAACAATATGGTCGACCATGAGGATTTGTTATCCGCAGGCCATAAAGCGATGTTGGAGACTTATGATAGCTTTCATCTAAATATCTACCCAACGCATCGCAGCGCTTCTATGCCTCAGCGCATTTATGATGCAGCGATAAAAAATGCCTCCACCGCTCAACTCACTGAAGGCGGGAATGGCGTGACAGGGGCGGTGAATGCCATACCCTTCCCAATTCCTGAGAATGGTTTAGAAGCGATTTGGAATCACATCCTGCGCTGGCGTGGAGCCACTACGGCACGACATTTTTCTCAAGCAGCGCCTACTCGTAGTGGCGATTACACTTTGGTGAAATTCTACGATGAGTTCAATATGCAATACGCCAAAGAGGGCAGGGATGAGTCGAACTTAGAAAATACCATTCTACAGTTCAAACAGACCGTATTATCACCACCCCGTTTAGCCGGTGGTATTTTATTGGTTCATGAAACACTGAACCAAAATGCCGAACCACGTAAAGCGTGGCTCTACAACCCTGGTCAACGCCGTGTACGTCGTGCGCCTAATGTGGCCTTTGATAACCCAGGCACCGCCTCTGATGGTATGAGAACAACGGATCAATACGATATGTTTACGGGTAGTCCAGAGCGTTATAACTGGACGCTAAAAGGGCGCAAGGAAATGTACGTACCTTATAACAGTTACAAATTGCACAGTGACAAGCTGAAATACGACGACATTATCAAACCATTGCATGTGAACCCAGATCATTTGCGTTATGAAAAACACCGCGTTTGGATTGTTGAAGCTGAATTAAAAGAAGGTATGCGCCATATTTATAAGCGCCGCACTTTTTACATTGATGAAGACTCTTGGCAGATTCTTTTAGTTGACCAATACGATAATCGCGATCAACTTTGGCGCGTCTCCGAGGGCCACGTCATTAACTATTACGATTTGCCAACGCTATGGACGACCTTGGAAGTTCACACTGACCTTCAGGCCGGTCGCTATCTAGCCTTTGGTTTAGATAATGAAGACGACATGTATGAGTTTGGCTTTGAACGTAGTGCCAGCGATTACACACCTGCGGCGTTACGACGTGATGGTCGTCGGTAAGTCATAGGCATAGATTATCGTGTGTGGGCTAAGCTTTGTGACGGATTGATGTGGTCACAAGGCTTAGCCCCCTTTGATAACAGTGGTTGGGTGTTTCTTGATGATGGATTTTAATAAACTCTTTCTTAGGCGGTGGCTGATGTCAGTCATCGCCTTTTTTGTGGCGTGTATAAACGTTCAGATTAGTCATGCTGAGTCGGACGGGGCTTATTCAATTCCTGCCGAGCTGGCCATTCATTCGCTTTTAACGGATGCGGCCCAGGTAGGTAGTTTAATGGTCGTCGTTGGGGAGCGTGGCCATATTCTCTCAAGTCGAGATAATGGCTTAACTTGGCGTCAGGCGCGTGTACCGACGCGAGTGCTGCTGACCGGTGTGCACATGTTTGACGAACAATTAGGTTGGGCTGTGGGGCTCGATGCCACCATTGTTCGGACTCTCGATGGTGGCCTCACCTGGCAGCTACAATACAGCGATCCAGATAATCAAGAGCCACTGTTAGATGTATGGTTTAAGGACGATAAAACCGGATTGGCGCTGGGTGCCTATGGCCTATTTTTAACTACGCAGGACGGCGGTGAGCAATGGCAACCACAGCGGCTGAGCGAGGACGATGATTTTCATTTGAATAAAATGCTAGCCCTTGAATCGGGTCAATGGCTGATTGCCGCCGAGGCGGGCATGATCTATCGCAGTGGCGATCAGGCAGAAACATGGGAGGCGTTAGACTCTCCCTACCATGGCTCATTTTTTGGTGGATTGGCCCTGGGTGGTTCGCGAACTTGGTTATTTGGTCTACGGGGTCATGCCTTCTATTCCGATGATGCAGGCGATTCTTGGACAATCGTTGAAACTGGTACACAAGTAATGCTGACCTCTGCCTTAAAATCACAGGCCGGGGATTGTTACCTTGGCGGATTAGGTGGTGTATTGCTTATCAATAAAGGTTGTGATGGCCAAGATTTTGAAATACAGCAATTTGAAGGGCGAAAGGGCATTTCTGCACTGTTAGAGTCAAACGGTGTCATTTTGCTTGTTGGAGAAGCGGGTATCCAGAGGTGGGTGCCATGATTAATCTTTTAGAAAATATTGTCTTCGCTTATCGCAAAACTGTCATTGTGATTGCCTTGGTGATGACGGCGTTTATGCTGTACTTCGCCACTCAGTTACGCATTGATGCAGGTTTTACCAAGCTGCTGCCAATGCAGCATGAATACATGCAAACCTTCACTAAACACCAGCAGGAGTTCGGCGGAGCTAATCGAGTTCTTATCGCTTTGATGGTCAAAGAGGGGGATATTTTTAATAAACCCTTTTTTGATACCTTGGCCGCGGTCACGGACGAAGTGTTCTTTATTCCTGGTGTTGATCGCACCCAAGTTAAATCCTTGTTTACGCCGAATGTGCGATTTACTGAAGTGGTCGAAGATGGCATTGCTGGCGGTAATGTCATCCCCGCAGATTTTCAGGGCACTGAGGCTGATTTGAATCAGGTTCGTCAAAATATTCTCAAGGCTGGCATTGTGGGCCGGTTGGTAGCCAACGACTTTAGTGGCGCCCTAATTAGTGTACAACTACAAGAATTTAATCCTGATACGGGCGAGCCGCTTAACTATATTGTCGTTGCGGACCAGCTAGAACAGCATATTCGTGAGAAATACCAAAGCGATGATCTTGAAGTATCCATTGATGTGCATGTGATAGGTTTTGCTAAAGCGGTTGGTGATATCGCCAATGGTGCGTCAAAAGTTGTTATCTTCTTTGTTATTTCATTTTTTATTACGGCCATCTTGGCTTATTACAATACTCGCTCGCTACGGCTTACCGCAGCATTATTAACCAGTGCAACAACGGCGGTTGTTTGGCAACTAGGCCTGCTGCCGCTATTGGGTTATGGCATTGATCCGATGTCTGTTTTGATTCCCTTCTTAGTATTTGCAATTGCAGTTAGTCATGGTGTGCAAATGGTGACGAATCATATCAATGAGATATCAGTTCATCACGGTTCGCTGCAAGCCGCTCGCACATGTTTTCGGCGTTTACTGTTGCCCAGTGCCAT
>Ga0316204_10005467_pt1 | contig 20916 bp, 24 predicted proteins | sample 6monrhotite_MG_2_FD_205661 | JGI IMG/M metagenome (GOLD analysis project Ga0316204, IMG submission 205661) | Microbial mat bacterial communities from mineral coupon in-situ incubated in ocean water Damariscotta River, Maine, United States -... | ecosystem: Environmental > Aquatic > Marine >... | reverse complement strand
TATTATCGGGATGGCCGTTGCCCTGATTCTGCTAGCCCACGTTCTGGGTAGTCATGATTTCTTGCCAAATTGGCTCACCATTGCCAAAGATAGGGTTCGAGGAACAATATTTATTATTAGCGGCCTCATATTTGCTCTTCTGGTCGTGCTTACGATTGAGGTTTTTGAAGGCCCGGACCTTCGCACCGATGGTGTGCACAGTTTTCTGGCTCAGAAGGCGATTGGCCTGTCTGCTCGGCCGGCGATAATTCATGATCTTGATGAGAAATACAAACCCATTCAAGTGCTTTATCTGGGCGGCAACGCAGATCTGTACGTGTTGTACGATCCGTGCGAGAAAGTCGTCAGAATGATTCCGGTTGGTTCATCAAGAGTGAAGATGATAAAGGAAGTGGAATGCCCTTCACCTTAGGCCGTCTCACTAATTTCTAGAAACTCTCGGATATCGAAAAATATTCAATAGATAATGGTTCATCTACTTCTAACAATGTTTGGTATAAGAAATCAAAGTAGTCGGTTCGGCTACTAGCCGGCCGCTACTTCTAACCGTATAGATCAAGTTCTGTAAAAATTAGAAACGGTAGTTTGCTTTTATTGCAAATGTGTCAGTATCACTAGAACCACCCGCTGTACTGTCAAACTCTGAATATGACCCAATGACATGAAAACTTTCTGTAACAAAATAACCGACATCCAGTCCGAATTCTGTACCATCGAAATTCGGAGCATTGCTGGATATAGAAGCTAATCTGCCGCTCAGGTTAAACCCACGATTAAAATAATAATCAGCAATAATATCGTATCTCGTACCATCAATCTCTGCTGTAACATCGGTACTCGACTCAGCGGAAGATATGAGCCCCGTTATGCCAAGAGCCGTATTATCACTGAATTCAAAAATATTTTTATATTGTAATGAGTATGCAGTAGACTCGGATGTAGTGTTAGAAATGTCGGGATGGGAAAAGGTACCATCAGTAGTTAAGTATATGAATTTCAAATGACTATTGCTGGTAAGGTAATAACCAATATTAAAAGTGTATTGATCATCGCCAGCATTCCCTGAGATACCTCCCCCGGTAATAGTTGAATCTGTTTGTGTATACCCAATACCAAAGGTCAATGATGATGCCTTCTTTGCATAGGAGTAAAGAATATTTATAGCATCGGTATCAAAATTAAAGGAACCAGTATTATTATCTGTACTCCCTATAAAACCACTGATACTGGCCGATCGACTAAAAAAATTTGCTTCCGCCAACGGGTGTGCCTCAGTTAAAACCGGGGCAAAAAAGTATTCTCCGCTAACAAAGTAGGTTTCAGAGTTATCTCTGTCGATATAGTTAAGACCAACTTCCGATTGATAACTACTTGAAGCAGCCCAAGAGTTACTTGCTGCAATTATACTTAAGCACAATAAAGTTCGTCGAATTAGATTTGTATTATTCATTGTTTTTCCCTTAACAATTATTAATAATATTTGGATTGTCTGATTGAGAAGTGTATACCACCTCAGTTTGGGATAGTATTAATTTATAAAACTAATATGCTACCTACTTCATATGCCCAACACATGTTGGACGCGAGACTTCCTCCACATAAATGGACACTAAAACCTAACGAAGAAAGTGTCATATGAAACAGCTAAACAGAAGCTTTTAACCTACACAAAAAGTTTTAAGATGGCTGCTGTAAAACTTGCAGAACTTCGTAAAGGCTTACTAAAACGGGCTATTGAAGAAAACCTTAAAGAGAGGGAGGAGAAAATGGCCGGTAAATATCCGAATAGAATTAAAGCACTACCACTTTATGATGGACGTTTTGATACATATAAGCTTGAAGCAAAAGATAGTGATGTTCTTTTCGCATCATACCCAGCAGGCACTTCCATTCCTCCTCATGTACATACACTGACAACCATGGTGTCATTACCCGTGGCGAGTTAATACTAAGCATAAACGGCAAGGTAACAAAAGTTAAAGCGGGTGAGTGGTATCATTTACCCGCTAATATTGAGCACTCTGCTGAGTTTGAGGTTGAAACAGATGAAATAGAGTTTTGGTTTCATGAAAAGACATAACAAATATTAAATCGGATCGATGCAATAATGAAAACAAATCGAAGACTAAAACTAACCATAGTATGAGAATTCATGTTACTAACTATTGCCCAGGATGCTTGCTAGTTAACAGATTTCGCGCTTGCATTTTACTATAATTTTCGTAAGTAATCGGATTAATGAAGTTCAACCCAGGTAATAGTAATGGCTAATTTTATAAAGTATTTTCAGAGTTATTTATCAATAAGTTTAATATTTCTTGTTTCCGCATGTGGCGGTGGCAGTTCACCAGCTGCGAGTTGCGATACTCCGCACACTGTTGAATATGTTAACAACGAATTTTTAACTGAAGATTTATTTGTTTTAGATGGATTCTCGGCCTCCGATACAACGTTGATCCATGATGATGGTAACCAGGGCAATACTTTTGATCTTGATAGCATTATCTTATCCCGGGTCACGCACACCTCTGGTAACTCACTAGCTATTTCTGTCGGTACTTATGCTACTGGCTACACTTCAAGTGACACCTACATGGTCTTTTATATCGATGTAGACAAAGATGCCAACACTGGACAGAAAATTGATGGCATTGGTGCTGACGTTCTTATACTTGATAACCTTCCAAACGATGGTCCACCATCTCCTGTTACAGCAGGATTCCAAACTTGGGATTCACTCAGTAATCGCTGGGTCGGTGCAACACTACTGGTAAGCTTTGCCACTACTGCAAGTTATTTTTCTGGCTGCACACTGGGAATATCTATATACATTCCGTTATACGAGGGTTTAGAAGCGCTTTATGCCATGAATGTAAGTGGAGTAATGAAATTAATCCGTTTAACGAATGGTGATCCAAATACACCCGTAGCAGCACCTGCAGTCGACTCTACAACTGTTTTTGACTTTATGGTGCCATAGCTTTAATAAGGGTAATTTTTCTCAAGGAAGATATGTACATACCCAAACATTTTAATGTAACGGACAAAGAAGAAATATTATCCTTTTTAAAAGCTAACACCTTTGGCCAGTTAATTTCTTTAGTCGAAGGGAAGTTATTCTCTTCGCACATTCCTTTCTTTTTGAGTGAGAACAATCAATCACTCATTTGCCATATCGCCAAAAACAATCCTCAATGGGAATGCATAACGGAACAAGAAGTCTTAGTCACTTTTCAAGGCCCACATGATTATGTATCACCATCCTGGTATAACTCTCCGGGCGTACCTACATGGAACTACCAATCCGTTCATATTTACGGAAACCCTCAACTAATTACTAAGACGGAACAACTTAGTAATATCGTTAACAAACTTACGGGGATTTATGAATCTTCTTTTGATGAACCCTGGGAGCCTGAATACAAAGAATCCATGCTTAAAGCAATTATTGGCATAGAAATAAAAATTACAGATATTCAATGCAAATATAAGCTTAGCCAAAATCGTTCTGAAGAAGACCGTTTACAAGTAATAGAAGAACACACAAAAAGAGGTTCTATCCAATTATCAATGGCTACAAAAAATAAAATATAATCAGGCAGTTAAAACCAACGCCGAAAAATAGTACCGCTAACTAAACCATAATAGTTATAGGTACTATAAAAATGAAACTGGATTTATTTATAACTACAATTTATGTAAAGTTTTATAAAAACATACTCTTAGTTAAGAATGTTATTTAAAGCAATGAAGCCACCGTAAAAGTGACCCAACCATTTACAGCTACTAGACTAATAGTCGGTGAATTCATGAATGCTGAAAATCTATTAAAAAAACAAAAAATGCATAACAAAACACTTAAGTGCGACTAATGAAAATACAAGTCACCCCCCCCTTATATTAACCGTTAAGCTTTACTCAGAATTTTAGTTATGTTTTGAAAGGGAGAAAAATTTAAATGGAAATTTTAGCAATCTCTGGAAGTATTCGGACAGGTTCATTTAACTCTGCTTTACTTGATGCTATGTCAATATTGTCACCCGGCAACATTAAAATAACATTATTTGATTCAATAGCGTGTACCCCAACATTTAACCCGGAAATAGATGAAGATAATTTACCCGAAGCTGTAAAATCACTTATCAGTAATATTCGAAAATCTGATGCTATCATTATTGCTTCACCTGAATATGCACATGGAATTACAGGTGTATTAAAAAACATGCTGGATTGGTTAGTAGCATCTGATGCTTTAGTACTTAAACCTATTATGGTTACTTCAGTTTCCACTAGTGGTTTAGGTGGCGTAAGATCGTATAGCGCGTTAGTTCAAATATTGACCGCCATGAATTCCAATGTAGTAATAGAAGGTTCACTTTGTGTTCCATTTGCTGCAGGTAAGTTTGATGACACACTTCGTTTAACTGATGAAATAACTAAAGAACGGATAAAGGTTTCATTAAAGGCGCTCGAACGAATTGTTAATCATAACAACGTTTAACAGTAAAACAATTGAGGCTCCAGAGATAAATTTAAGTTAACAAACGTATTTCGGCAACACAAAAAAATGGCGTAGCTGATGCCAACCATTAATTACAACGTTATATTAAAAAGAAAAGATATGGACATTAAAATAGTTAAAGCAAGTTACTCCGATAATAAACATAGCAATGAAATCGCTTATTTATTAAATTCATATGCATCTGATCCAATGGGTGGCGGTAAGCCGCTTGAAAAACATGTAGTAGAAAATATTGCCATTGAATTATCTAAACTGCCTCATGCCTTTAGTGTTATTAGCTATGTAAACAACTTGCCCGCTGGTTTAATTAACTGTTTTGAGGCTTTTTCAACTTTCACATGCAAACCTTTAGTAAATATACATGACGTAATAGTATTGAAAGAGTTTAGAGGCAATGGCATTTGTCAAAAAATGCTTGAGAAGGTTGAAGAAATTGCGGTATCTAAAGGTTGCTGCAAACTCACCCTGGAAGTTCTAAGTAAAAATGAAATTGCAAAATCTTCATATAAAAAATATGGCTTTAACAGCTACGAGCTTGACCCAAAAGCAGGGAGCGCACTATTTTGGCAAAAACTAATATGACATAACTTAAATTTTGTACAAACAGTCTGCAAGCTATTTATAAAAATATTATAAATAAAAGGATAATTACAAAACATGGATAAAATAAAAAATGATGAGGTAGCAAAAGTATTCAACACGTACCCAAAAGATATCTATAAAAAAATAATGTTTCTGCGTCAATTAGTTCTTGATACCGCTTCAGAAACAGAGGCAGTAACTAAATTAGAAGAAACACTAAAATGGGGAGAACCAAGCTATCTCACCAAAAGCGGCAGCACAATCAGAATGGATTGGAAAGAATCAAAACCTGATCAATATGCCTTGTATTTCAACTGTAAAACCAGGTTAGTTGATACATTTAAAGAAAGGTATGGCAACGAGTTTACATACGAAGGTAACAGGGCAATTATATTTAAAAAAAACGACACGATACCAATTGAGGAATTAAAACACTGTATTTTATTGTCACTCACATATCACAACATAAAGCATTTACCCATGTTAGGACTATAAACAAAGGAAATATGAAATGGATATCATTAAAAACATAATTTTTCTTTTTATAATATTAACCATCCCTTTTCAAACAGGATGTTCTACATATAGAACGATATCAGAAGCAGATACAGAAACAGTTAAAATCTTCAGCGGTACTCGCCTTGATATCATCGCGATTCAGGAAGATAAACTTCCTACAAAACAATTTAAGTCTAAACCGCCCACATATCCTTTATTAGATCTCCCGTTTAGCTTTGCGTTTGACATATTACTCCTGCCATTAACAACAACTTCAGCTCTATACTATGAAATATTTGAATAACATATCTTCAACTATTAGAAGCTTCAGACACGAATGATTGTCAAAACCTATTAAAAAAACAGCATTAAACGATTATACCAATCAATAAGCCTTGGTTACGATAGGGCTCATTGAAACAGTTAACCCTAAAGCTGAATACAAAGGAGAACAGAAGATGAAAAAAGATAAGACAAAACTAACCTTAACCAACGGCTGCCCTGTTGGTGATAACCAGAATGTACTGACTGCTGGAGCACGTGGCCCAATGCTGTTGCAAAACCTATGGTTTCTGGAGAAGTTGGCTCACTTCGATCGTGAGGTTATTCCGGAACGTCGCATGCATGCAAAAGGTTCTGGCGCATACGGTACCTTCACTGTTACCAATGATATTAGCCAGTACACTAAGGCCAAACTCTTTTCTGAGGTAGGTAAAAAGACGGATGTGTTCATGCGGTTTTCCACTGTAGCAGGTGAACGCGGTGCAGCGGATGCGGAGCGCGACATCCGAGGTTTTGCTGTGAAATTCTATACCGATGAAGGCAACTGGGATATGGTCGGTAATAATACCCCGGTTTTTTTCCTGCGCGATCCATTAAAATTTCCTGACCTGAATCATGCGGTTAAGCGCGATCCACGCACCAATATGCGCAGTGCACATAGCAACTGGGACTTCTGGACATTATTACCTGAAGCACTGCACCAAATCACTATCCTGATGAGTGACCGCGGTAATCCGCGTACCTATCGTCACATGCATGGCTTCGGTAGTCATACCTTTAGCTTTATTAATTCAGACAATGAACGCTTCTGGGTCAAGTTTCATTTCAAGAGTCAGCAGCCCATTGAAAATCTGACGGATGAAGAGGCAGAGGTTTTGGTCGGCCAGGATCGTGAGAGCCACCAAAAAGATTTATATGAAAGTATCGAAAATGGTGATTTCCCGAAATGGGACTTCAAGGTGCAGATCATGCCGGAAAAAGATGCAGCCAACTATCGTTTTCATCCTTTTGACCTGACCAAAGTTTGGTCACACAAGGACTACCCGCTTATTGACGTGGGTGTGCTGGAACTCAATAGAAACCCTGAAAACTACTTTGCTGAGGTAGAGCAAGCTGCGTTTAACCCGGGCAGTGTAGTACCCGGCATTGGTTTTTCACCTGACAAAATGTTGCAAGGTCGTCTTTTCTCTTATGGTGACGCACAACGTTACCGGCTCGGAGTTAATCATGCCCATATTCCGGTCAATGCGCCACGCTGTCCTGTACATAGTTTCCATCGTGATGGTGCCATGCGTGTGGATGGCAATTTTGGCAGCACCAAAGGTTATGAGCCTAATAGTCTGGGTGAGTGGCAAGAGCAACCGGAAAGTAAGGAGCCACCACTCGCTATTGATGGTGCCGCCGACTACTGGAATCATCGTGAAGATGACGACGATTACTACTCTCAGCCCGGTGATCTGTTCCGCCTAATGAGTCCTGCTCAACAGCAGTTATTATTTGAGAATACAGCTCGTTCAGTTGGTGGTGCTTCTGTTGAAGTACAAAAACGCCATATCAATAACTGTTTAAAGGCTGATCCAGCTTATGGTGAAGGTGTAGCAAAAGCATTGGGTATTGTGCTGAGTGAAGTTACTACATAAATCGATAATAAGGTACTGTCTTCGGACTGTCCAAAACAATGCTATTTCAACTTGCAATTTTGGGCAGCCGGTTACACTTTAGTAGTAGAATAATAATATAAATTAACGGGAGAGAATAATGTCAAATGAAGGCTATCACGAACCACTTGAAGAACTTTCTGATGAAACACGCGACATGCATCGTGCGATTACTTCATTAATGGAAGAATTAGAAGCGGTTGATTGGTATAACCAAAGAGTCGACGCGTGTAAAGATGATGAACTAAGAGCCATACTTGCACACAACCGCGATGAAGAAAAAGAACATGCCGCCATGGTTTTAGAATGGATACGAAGAAAAGATCCGGCAATGGATAAAGAATTAAAAGATTATTTGTTTACCGAAAAGCCAATCGCTCATAAATAAGCCATGTCTATTTGCCGAAAGCAGATCAGGAGCATAAGAAATACTGTTCTGCTGCAGGCACTATATTTTTATGTCATAAAAACTTTTCGAAAACTCAGTTTAGTTTCGAGGCTACTTAAAACTTCTGAAACGGCACAACTACTGAACTATCAGCAGTATTCACTTCTGGCACCCACGCATGGCCGTACACAATTTCATGACTAACCGGCACTAAACCATCCACTCGAAATTGTTCATAGGCTTGTATCATTTTTTGTAATTTAGTTTTACCGGTTATGTTATGTGATCGACCTTGCATGACGTTATGTGCACCGATTTGTTTTAAATCAGACATGACTGTTTTTACATCTTTATAGGTCATGGTTAACATTTCCATATCCATTACTGGATCTGCAAAGCCACTCTGTACTAGTGCATCACCGACATCGTGTAAATCTGCAAAGGCATTTACATGTGCGAGGTCATCGACTTCTGCCCAACTTTGGCGCAGCTCTTTTAATGTATCTGGACCAAAACTGCTGAACATTAACAAGCCCCCTGGCGCAAGAACTCGCTTAAATTCTTTAAAGACTCTTGGTAGGTCCTGACACCATTGTAACGTTAAACCTGATATTACCAACTCAACACTGGCATCGGCAAAAGGCAGGTTTTCAACTTCTGCATTAACGTGACAAAATTGCCTGTTAAAACGTTGCTTAAAGCTGCGCTTACCTTTAGCTTGTTTTAACATATTAAATGCGAGATCTAGCGCAGTGATTTTTGCTTTAGGATAGCGTGCTGCTATTAATTGACTAACAAACCCGGTGCCTGATCCTGCATCTAATATACTGATGGGTTTCATGGTCATTAGATCCATTCGTTCAACTAAACGATCAGCAACCTCTTGCTGTAATACTGCGACAGCGTCATAAGATGTTGCTGCTTTATCAAAAGCTGCACGCATCGCAAGCCTGTCAATCTCGGCAATATCTAGTGGTTTATTTTCTTCACTATTATTCATTAATAAAATTCTTTATATTTTCAGCACAAAGTTCTGGATTAGAAATAAATGGTGCATGACCTGTTTTTTCTAAAATTAACTTTTCAAGACGAGGGAACATTTTTTCAAATTCTTTTATAACTGATAATGGTACCAAGGTATCTTTTTCACCTAATACAATCATTGCGGGTATTTTGTTTTCACTTTCGCTTCTTAAATCTGTTTTGCGTAAAATATTCAAACCATTTTCCAATGCTTTAATATTTGGTTCGCCACGTTCATTTAGTTTATTGTTTAATTCTCTAAGTTCTTCTCTGGCTAAATCACTGCCTCGGGTTTGTAATGATAAAAATCGTTTTAATGTTTTTTTATAATCAGCCTTAAGATCATTAGAAAACTCATTAAACACGGATTGTTCCATTGCACTATTCCAGCCTTGCTTTTTAGTGAAGCTCGGTGTTGTCGCAATAAACACCACTTTTTCTAACGTAACATTTTTTCTTTTTAAAATATTAAGTGTTATCAAACCGCCTAGTGACCAACCTATTAAACTAACCGGCCTGGTTAGATCATTAATGTATTGTTCAATAATTTCAGAAACCTCATCCAGAGAAAAATCACTTTTAACATTTTTGCTATGGCCAAATCCTGGAAGATCGATCGCATGAGTTTGGCAGTTACAAGATAAGATCTCATTAAAACTTCCCCATAGACCTCCATGCATTCCCCAACCATGTAATAATACGACGTTGTGACCATTCCCTTTTATTTCGCTGTGGAGTGAATCAGTCATGAAGCGTTTTATTTAAGTTCATCTAATACTGCTAATAATTTATTAACATGCTTTTCTGTATGCGTAGCAGAAAAAGTAACTCTTAAGCGTGCAGTTCCTTCCGCCACTGTGGGTGGCCGAATTGCACTTATTAATATATTTTTTTCTAACAACTTTTCACTAAGATTCAATGCTTTTTTGCTCGAGCCTATGATAATAGGTTGAATAGGTGTCACTGAATCTATCAATTCATACCCTAATTCATTCGCCCCTTTTCTAAATAGATTAATCAGGTTTTGTAATTTTTCCCTGCGCCAATGTTCTTCCTCTACGATTTTTAAGCTTTTACGCGTGGCAGCAGCAACAGCGGCAGGCATTGCCGTAGTGAAAATATAACTGCGCGACTTCTGTATTAAGGTTTCTATTAAATATTCACTACCGGCAACAAAAGCACCGGCTGTTCCAAAGGCTTTACCTAATGTACCTACCAGAACAGGAACTTGCTTACTAACAAGTCCGAAGTGTTCAACGATGCCTTTTCCTTTTTTACCTAATACACCTATACCGTGAGCATCATCAATCATCAAAGTTGCATTACTGTTTTCCGCTAAACTAACTAACCTGTCTAACGGCGCAAGATCACCGTCCATACTAAATACGCCATCGCTAATGATAAATTTATTTGTCGTGGTTTTATTAGAATAGTCTGAATCCGATAATCGTTGCTCTAAGTTATTAGTATCAAGATGAGGAAAACGAAACCGTTTAGCGCGTGACAATAAAGCGGCATCTAATAAAGAAGCATGGTTAAGTTTGTCTTCATAAATTTCACTATGACGATCGCACAAAGCAGAAACCACACCGAGGTTTGCCATGTAGCCAGTAGAAAATAATAATGCACGTTCAGTGCCCATAAATTCAGCTAGTTCTTCTTCTAAAGCATGATGTTCTGCCGAATGACCCGAGACTAAATGAGCAGAACCACTACCAACGCCATATTGATCAGCCGCTTTTTTAAAACATTGAATAACATCAGGATGGTTTGCTAAACCTAAATAATCATTACTGCAAAAAGATAAGACTTTCTTTCCATCTATAATCGGTTCAACAGATTGCGCTGATTCTAAAACTTTCCGCGAACGATAAAGATGGTTCGCTTTACGCTGATCTAACTCTTGCTTTAAACCTTCTAAGCTCACAGGATTAAATTGCTTTAATACCCAGGCGTTCAAATAACTGCATATCATCATTTGTTTCTGGATTCGGCGTAGTTAATAATTTATCACCATAAAAAATCGAGTTTGCCCCTGCAAAAAAACACATTGCCTGCATTTCATCACTCATTTTTTCACGTCCGGCCGACAAACGAACATAAGACTTTGGCATCATGACTCTGGCAACAGCAACGCTGCGAATAAATTCTAGAGGATCAAGATCATCACCATTTTCCAATGGTGTCCCACTAACACGTACTAACATGTTAATTGGTACGCTCTCCGGGTGCTGCGGTTGATTTGCAAGCTCTTGAAACAAGCCAATACGATCACGACGGCTCTCACCCATGCCCACGATTCCGCCGCAGCAAACATTCATTCCTGCATCACGAACACGTTGTATAGTATCTAATCTATCCTGATAAGTTCGTGTGGTAATCACTTCACCATAATATTCTGGTGAAGTATCGAGGTTATGATTGTAATAATCCAACCCTGCTCCTTTTAGTTCTTCCGTTTGTTTGTCAGTAAGCATGCCTAACGTGACACAAGTTTCCATGCCCATCGCTTTAACTTCTTTAACCATTTTAATTACAGGACCGAGATCTTTATCTTTAGGGCTGCGCCATGCTGCGCCCATACAAAAACGGCTTGAACCATTATCCTTAGCAACTTTTGCTGCGGCAATTACTTCATCCAGCGGCATCAAAGGTTCGTTTTCTAACTCTGTATCGTAACGTGCACTTTGCGGACAGTAACCACAATCCTCCGAACACTTGCCAGTTTTAATGCTGAGTAGCGTGCTAACCTGAACGGCATTAGCATCAAAATTTTTGCGATGTATCGTTTGCGCTTCAAATAATAAATCGTTAAACGGCATATCAAATAATGCGGCTATATCATCGACTGTCCAGTCATGACGCAACGACTCATTGTTTTTATCTGTTTTATTCATTACGGCACTCACGCTGTTTCTCCTGTGGTTTTATCTATCATTATTTCAATATCTTGCCAGTTTTCTTTTTGGCTTTTGATTAATTCCCAAATCGTCCATGGAACAAGAACAGCACCAACCACGCCACCCATTAAAATCCAGAGTTCCCAGTCTGTACCAAAGAAAGTCCCAATGGGTATTACAACCCCTATCATGCCGTAATAGCGATAAGCAGCTTGTTGTGTGTAGTGACCAACGAGTTCATTTGGATGGTGACGGGCAATAATGTAAATCATAATCGAAAGTCCAAACCATAAAATGGGCGGCACAATCATTGCGATAAACATAAAAATCGTTGTAATTCGTTCTTGCTCTGTTAAAAGTATAATAGGGGCTACAATCAATCCCGGTGCTAACGACAACAAGTTGCCGATGTTAAATAAACGCGCAAACATGCGTGCATTTCTGCCTGGAATAATTTTGGTTTTTTCGGTTGCGCTCTTTGGCATTTCGTCTTGGGTTGTCATATTTTATCGGCAGTAGGCAGGTTATTCGGTTACAATTTGCTGCTTTCAGCAGTAATGTGAATGATAAACACCTTAGATTAGGTGTCAACTGATATGGACATCAATGATTTACAACTGGTTAAAAAACAGCCTATCCAGCTTGATCTCGAAGCAATGTTTATTGTGCTTAAGTCCCACACTTAACACGCATTTGCTTTGCTCAGACTGCGGAACTGATTTATCCACAAACTCAACTCACTGCCTTGTTTGTGCCATTCCTTTTTCTGAAACGCAAACATCCAGAAAAATGCTGATTTGTGGCAAATGTCAGAAGAATCCACCACATTACACAACCAGCTTAATTCCCCATTTATACGCCTCACCACTTAAGGAAATAATTGCTCATCTAAAGTTTCATGGCAATCTCTCCTACGCGCCTTTACTGGCACAAACTTTCGTAAATTCACTAAAACACCGCAAAAATAACCTGCCTGAATGCATTATTCCGGTTCCGCTACATCAACAACGGTTACGTGAACGCGGCTTTAACCAGGCACTTGAGTTAGCCCAAATTATTTCCAAACAACTCCATATTCCTTTGGATTACTCACTTTGTCAGAGAAACAAAGCCACACCATATCAAAGTGGTTTAAGCGCAAAACAACGAAAACAAAACCTAAAAAATGCCTTTGCTATGAAAAAATCACATAACTACAAACATGTCGCTATTTTTGATGACGTTGTCACCACCGGCACTACCGTGAATGAACTAGCGAAAGAATTAAAACAAAGCGGAGTAGAAACGATAGAAGTGTGGGCGATAGCCCGGACGAGCAATAAGAACCGTTAGAAATTCAAATATAAGTCCAAGAAGGGTCCTGCACGCTCATAATCTGTACCAGCATTTGTCGCATTATCAAGGTTAAACTGCTGATGTTGCCAGCCACCTTGTAAGCCAAAACCTTTGCGCCACTCGTAAGAAACTTTAGCACGGTAATCAAGAATCTGGTTGTTATCTGAGTCTAGATGACTACCTTCAATACCCGCTGATAGACCTTTTAACGGAAGTGAAAATAATGCAGAAGCGTGCAGTAACGGCAGTACTTGCTCAAAATAACGGTCATCGATATTTTCGTTAGAATTTTTAAATCCAGACAAATGGCGTAGTGTCATACCCAGATCGACATTTACATTTTTTGATTCCCACGGGTATGTCCACGTAGCATCGTATTGTGCGAATTCAAGCGCATCGGTATTAATGACGGATGAGGGAGCCTGGAAAATTGAATCTGCGCGTTGATTATTTGATAAGTGGTTAAACTTAAAATTAAGTAAGTACTCACTTTGCTGCGCCTGCGTATAGCTCACATGGCTGGAAAACAGTAAGACTGCCAGTGCTAAAAGTTTTCCTGTTTTACAATTTTTCACGGACATAAATTCGATAATGTTGTGTATGTTTAAAGTAAGCTCATCCATAAGCTACGCAAACTTGTGGGGGATGATCAATATCAAAATTATAGCTGAAATTAGTCCACCGAACTAGCAAGACACCATAACAAATGTTATTTTTTGTTAACTACTACTTTTCTGGAAAACCAATTTCCTCCAAAGCGGAAACCCGGTTGTTAGTAAATTTAGCTAAACCGTCTTTTAAATTCCCTGTTTTTTGTGCACGTTGATAAGCCTCAAGTGCTTCTTTATTTTTTCCTGATTTTTCTAATGAAATACCTAAACCTAACCACCAAATACCTACAGAAGGTCGAACTTTTACCAGCTGCAAATATATATCGACTGCTTTTTCATGATTGTTAACACGTTGATAGGTTGCTGCCAGTAAAGCGTAGTAAGCTGGCTCGACTTTAATTCTTGCAGAACCCCGCTCTAAAATTTTGATCGCCAGTTGCGGGTTGTTTTGCTCCAATAGAACACGCGCATATAATTGAGCAAACAATGGGTATTCCGGTACAACTTTAACCCCCTCACTCAATAATTCAGCAGCATTAATATAATGTCCTGACTTAATATAAATTCCGGCTAACATTTCACGCGCTTTTATATGCGGAATATAAAGCGATAATGCTTTACGTAAAGACTCTTTACCTTGATGCATTCGACCTTGCTGTAAAAACTTGTAGCCTTTTTTATATGCAATTTCAGCTAACTGCTTACTATTAAGAGGACGATGTGTTTTCTTTAGCTTCATTGGTGCAGCGCTATCAAGTGCTTCAATCTCATCAGCATCATCAATAACTTCTTCGAAATCATCTTCTATTACAATTTCTTCTTTAACTTTTTTTATTTTTTTTCTAATCGGCTGTTTTTTTACAACAACTTTTTTAGCCTTTACTTTTTGACTAACAATATTTTTTTTCTCTGCTGATGAAGTCAATGTGTTTTGTGCGGCTCTTTCCCATAGCAAATAACCAATCACCATAAGTAATGCTGCAAGAGTAAAAATAATTGAAAGGATTAACCAGTTAAATGTTTTTTTATTTGGACGGGATTCCCAGCTAATATTTTGATTTAATGTGGCTGATGTCTCCAAATCCCGTGAGCGTCTTTTCTCAAGGTCTTTTAACATCTGGTTGATCAAACTCATATTGAATACCGCAACTATTTAACGCAGGAAAAAATAAGCTAAAAGTGATACTGAAAGTAAACTTACAGCAACAACCAGCCAAATAACTTTATTTATTCCTGTGTGTGAAAGCTGCGCATCTGCGGTATCTTTTATTGCGGCACGCATATTATTATTGCCCACATACTTTGTGCCTTCGCCATAGGCCGACATCATCGACTTATGCGACAAAATATTAATCAAACGAGGTATGCCACGACTGGCTTTAAACAAACTACTCATAGCATTCACTTCAAAAACATTATTACCTTTATAACCTGCCACACCTAATCGATGTATTAGATATAACTCCATACCCTCTCTGTCAATCGGCTGCAGCGTATATGAAAAGGTAATACGTTGTTTTAACTGGCGAACATTTTCTTCATTTAAACGCTGATCCAGTTCTGGCTGACCAAATAAAATAACTTGTAATAATTTTTGTTTTTCTGTTTCCAGGTTGGTTAGCAGGCGCAAAGCTTCCATGGTTTCAACTGGCATAGCCTGCGCCTCATCAATACACAAAACAACGCTTTTTCCCTCTGCCGTTAACTCAAGCAAACGAGTAGTAATCATTTTTAGTAATTGGTGATGACCATAGTGCCGGCTCATGTCCAGCCCCAGCTCATCTGCAACTGCACTTTGCAAACCGTAAGGGGTCAACATTGGATTAGGAATATAAGCAGTAGCGAAACGTTCTTCAACAGTATTTAATAACTTACGACATAACAGCGTTTTACCGGTACCCACTTCACCGGTGACTTTAATAAAGCCTTCGCCAGCACGTAATGCAACCAGTAATGTATTCAATGCCTCTGAATAATGCCCATGCGCATAAAAATAACTGGTATCAGGCGTTATCGAAAAAGGCGCCTCTGTTAAACCAAAATAGTCTTGATACATAATATTTTTTACTTTAACCCATTAACTATACTGTTAGTCTAAACTGATATTCTTAAATCGTGATTTTGCACGTTGTACGTATTCTTCCATTTGACCATCAGATTCAACGACAATAGGTTTCAATAAAATAACAAGCTCACTCTTTTTCTTAATCTCCTGAGTGTGCCGAAATAATCCACCTAGTAAAGGAAGGTCACCCAGAAAAGGTATTTTTGATACTTGATTTACAACTGTATTTTGCATTAAGCCACCAATGATAACGACCTGTCCATTTTTGGCACGAATAATATTATCTGATTCACGAATAGTGCTTAAGGCTAAAGGGACACTTAAAGAGGCTCCTGTAGACACACTTATATTTTTAATTTTTTCTTTAACGCTACTAACTGAAGGGTGCACATGTAAAATTATTTCACCGTGTTCGTTAATTTGTGGAATCACGTCCAGAGCAACACCAGAAAAGAACGGTGTTAATTCAACATCACTCTGTGATGTTGATGTTCCTGTTGTTGTACTGGTATTGTTTTCAACATCAGTAATGAAAAACTCATCTGTCCCCACTTTAATAACCGCTTTTTGATTATTTATCGTTGAGATCTGTGGACTAGATAAGACCTGTACATCACCCTGTGTTTTTAATAATTCAATAAACGCAGTAAAATCAGAGCCAACATTTAAAGCTAAAGAAAACATGCCACCAAATGCACTCGCTGCGGTACCGGTAATTTGTTCCAACGCTCCTGGATTTAAGTCTCCGCTATTACCTGCAGTGCCAGTTACACCATCCCCACCAAAAATAGTACCACCACCTATCTGGCCAGCAAGCACGCTATTAGCACCTTCTTCCTGCAATGCGGACCAGTTAATACCTGATTGAAAGCGTTCATTCAACTCAACTTCAAGAATTTTAGCTTCGATAATCACCTGACGCTGAATATAGTTTTGTGTTTTACTTATAAATTTTTCAACCGCACGCAATTCATGTGGCATTGCACGCACCACAACCATTCCTGATTGAGGGCTAGTAACTACATTACGTCCCTTTTTTGTTCCGACCAACGCAGTTAGACTTTCTTTTAACTCAACCCAAAAATCTGACGTACTTTCAGTGCTAATATTGCTACCTAATGAGCTTTGCGTTTTACTCGTAGTTTCACTAGTAACACTGGTTGAATCGGTTACCTGACCGGAACTAACTTTCATTTTAGAGCCACCTTGCCGATTCACATTAAGGTAGTTCATAAGGAATATACGTGTACGCATAGCATTTGGAAAAACGCTGTAGCTTGTTTTAGTTTGTTCAAAATCATAACCATAAACATCACGTACAACTTCCATTACCTCTGCCACACTGACATTTTTTAAATCTAAAGTAATACGACCTTTTACTTTGGGATGTAAAATCATGTTGTAGCTACTATCGTCCACTAACCCCATAAAAAACTGTCGCACATTTGCACGATGAACCTTAATATCAAAACGTGGTTCAACATCAATACTACCTGCGCCAGGTGCACTTAGGTTTATATCGGGTAATAAAGCAGATGCAATTTCTTTTTCAGTTGCTGTTTGTTCTGTATTATTGGTTGTCGTTTGCTTATTCTGAAAAGCATCATCAATCATTTTATCTAATGCACTATTTTCTTTAATTTCAGGTTCGCTGGCACAAGCACTTAAAAACAAACACATCATACTCAAAGCTATAAAATGAACTGTATTATCTTTTTTCAAACCGTTTGTTCTCCACGAGCCTACAAAATGTAATTAACGTATTTTTGTCTTCTTTACTACTTGTGAAACTAATCTAAGGGTAAATGTTTTACCTTGTTTTTTAAGCTTTACAGATGATGGGTAAATCGCAACGACTTTCGCACCATTAATAATGTCACCGGGTTCAACAAAGCGATCATTTACTACAGCAGTTCGTCTTACTGATGAAATACGTACGGATGACAAAGAATAACGTATTGCTCCATTTGCTTTTTTACCACCCGGTAAAACCAGGCGATGCCCTGGCGGACGAGTTGGATCATCTAACTGTGCTTTTAAAGTTATCGGCACAATAGAAAATATCATCAGTATAAATAGAGTGAACAATGATATTTTTTGTTTAAACACCAATCCAGCCCTCATGAAAACTTAATGTATGCACAGTGATCACAATGCTTGAAACCGGGTATTCATCAACATTTAACTCCAACACATCCCAATAAAAATCCCACGGTAACTCATCGAGCGCTTTAAGATATTTTAAGGTACTTAAATACGAGCCTTTAAATTCAATTTGCAAACCATGTCGATAAATCCCTAAGGCTTGTGATGCTTCACCTTCTTTTGTTTTTATTGGTGATAACGGCTCTGCCCCTAAGCTTTGCACTCTTTGCAATTTTAAATCTGTATTTTGCGCCAGTACCACTTCCAGCACTTTTGCCATTTGTTTAGGCTCAATCAAGCCATGCATTTTTTCTTTTAACTGGCCATTTAAGTTTGTTATTTGTTCATCTAACAATTTAATTTTTTGTTTTTCCTGAAAATCCGGATCACGATTTTTTTTCGCTTTTAATACTGTTATTTGATTTTCGAGTTGTTGTGTCTGTGTTGTTAAACTAACAATTTGTTTATTCGCTACATCATATTTTTGGTTTAATGGCGAAATAATCAGCTCAACAAAAATAATAATAATGGCTACCACAGATAAAAGTATTACCGAAATACGCTCGCGCTCATTTAATGCGTCAAACTTATCAAACAATGGATGAGGTTTTTTATTCATTAAGGGCTAACCTCATCCTTTTTTTTATTTTGCAAACTAAAATTTAACCATTGGTTATTTTTTTCTTGTCGCGCCATTAATAAACTTTGAAACTCTGTACCCGTAAAGACTTTTTCTGCTGATAAACGCTGTAAATATTTTGGCAGTAACGCAGGTTTAGACATAGAGCCATGCAACGCAACATTAGTGCCGCCATCTGCAATCCGTATTTGTGTTAACCACAGGCCTTCAATACGTTGTCGTGCTAAGCCACTGATATGCTCAACAAAACCTTTTGTATTGCCAAATTCATCCCGACTTAATATACCTAAAACTTTTTGTTTATTTGCCAGCTCTTTAGTTTTATCCTTTATCCGCCTGCTTAATGCCGTATCTTTTTTTCGGCTAGAAAATTCTGCCTGTAGTTTTTGTAAATCAGCCATCATTACTTTTTGCTTTTGCTGCTTCGCAACCAGGCTCGACTGCTGCTGTTGCACCTGGAAAGCTCTAAATCCCGCGACGGCTGAAAAGACAACAACAAGAATGATGCAAAGCTGTAGTAACATCAACGCAGAGTACGTTAACTTTTGTGTTTTTAATTCATCCCGGTATAAATTAACTTGCTGTAAAATCACGCCGCTTCACCTTGTTTTTTGGCTTCTACAACAGATTCTTTTAAAGCAGCACCAATCGCGAAAAAACAATGCGACTGCATTTCCTGGCTCATTGGCGATGCGATATCTAATACTGCATTTAAATCAAGCACACGTACTTGTAAGCCAAGCGCACCTGCAAGGTAATTTATCACTCCTGGAATTTCATACGGTAAGGGTGCAAGAACTAAACTATTAATAGCATGTTTTGCAAAATGACTTTCATAATAATCAAGCGAGCGTTGTACCTCTAAAACAATAGCATCAAGTGTTCGCTGCTGATCAGGCGACATGCCTTCTTCTAATGCAAGGCCATCAGACTCTGCTGGGCTTTCACCTAAAATAGAATTTTCAGTTGATATTGATCCAAAATCAACATCGATATTTCGTGTTAAATAAAGAGATGAATCTTGAGTTAATGTCATTAAACCTTTTGAACCATCTAATTTCAGTAAGGCCACGCCCTGCGAATCTTCTGGTAACAACGCAGCAATATTACGCATTACCAGCTCCGCAATATCAATACTTTCTATTTCGAGATCGTGATCTTCGAAGATTTGGATGCGCTGCTTTACCAGCTTTTTTTCTGCCGCAGCAACATAAACCAAAGGGGTTCGTCCACGTTCTTTCAGATCGGGAATTTCAAAGACATCTATAATGGCATCATTAACATCGAAAGACAGACTATCTTTTATTTTCCAGCGTACTGCTTGGCGCAACTCATTTTCTGCAACATCAGGCTTTTCCAACATTTCCAAATCATAGTCAGAGGTAAGTAACGTTGTATAAATAGAAACATCGTCTAATTGATTATCCTGGATGACTTTTTTAAGGATTGCGCTGGTTTCAGCTTTATTATCAATTGCGTAATAATGGAAAGATTTAAGACTAGGTGGTTGCCCGATATCGTGAGTGATATACGCATGAGCAATGCCTTCCTCAGAAAGCACCAATGCGTTCGTTCCCTGACCGCGTTTATTCTTTTTAAAAAAAGTAAACACTCAGCCTCCGACTCTTAATTTTATTAAGAAATCTAATATGTCATGTACACCAAGTTATTACCTGGTTATTGGATATATCTTTAAACCTTACTATATATATGTGATGATTAACTCTAGCTTTCTTTCGTAAGTCTATGTTTTATAGAGAGTATAGAACAAAATTTAACCATTGCCTAATATACAATAACCTTCAATTAGCAGGTGTATTGCTGGCCGAAATATAACTAAGAACAATGCCAGCAAAGATAGCCGCGCCGAGCCAGTTATTGTTCAAAAATGCACTAATACACAAGGCTGGTTGCCGATATCGAATTAAATATTGCTGATAAACCATTAAAACTGCAGCTATCACCACAGCGATACTATATTCATAACCTAATTGCGCCTGTTCCCCTATCAAATAAAGCGCGAAAAGCATCATCGCCTGTAACATTCCAATAATGACACGATCAGCCTCCCCAAATAGTATAGCGGTCGATTTAACCCCAATCTTTAAATCATCGATGCGATCAGCCATGGCATACATGGTGTCGTAAATAACCGCCCAAAGCACAGTGACCACATAAATAAGCCAGGCGATTTTAGGAACACTATTCGTTTGTGCAGCAAAGGCCATCGGTACTGACCAACCAAATGCCATACCTAATACAATCTG
>Ga0316204_10005466_pt1 | contig 20916 bp, 13 predicted proteins | sample 6monrhotite_MG_2_FD_205661 | JGI IMG/M metagenome (GOLD analysis project Ga0316204, IMG submission 205661) | Microbial mat bacterial communities from mineral coupon in-situ incubated in ocean water Damariscotta River, Maine, United States -... | ecosystem: Environmental > Aquatic > Marine >... | reverse complement strand
CTATGATTTGTCTGAAGAAAAAATTGCCAATGGCAAATACAAGGTATGCCTGGAATACCATTTAGGGAATTGTAAAGGACCTTGTGAAGACCTTCAAAGTGAGGAGGAGTATCAACAACAGGTCGACGACATTCGGGAAATAATCAAGGGAAATTTTAAAACATCGCTCCATTATTTTAAAAAACAGATGAAATCGTTAGCGGCGGAGATGCATTTCGAAGAGGCCGAACTCATCAAAAATAAAATTGAAGTTCTCGAGAACTATCAGGTAAAAACTACCATTGTAAATCCGAAGATCAATAATGTAGATGTTTTCAGTATTATTTCGGACGAAGCCTATGCCTATGTAAACTTCCTGCAACTTTCACATGGATCTATTATTAGCTCGCATACCATGGAGATTAAGAAAAAATTGGAAGAAGAGAACACCGATTTGTTAGCCTTGGCAATCGTAGAAATCAGACAGCGATTTAATTCTCAATCAAAAGAAATCTATGTTCCTTTTGAGATGGCATTAGGACCAGAACTTAAAATTACGATTCCTAAATTGGGAGATAAAAAGAAAATCCTGGATTTGTCTGAACGCAATGCTAAATTCTTTAGGATGGAGAGATTTAAGCAGGTAAGGATTACAGATCCGGATCGTCATGTTAACAGAATAATGGCCCTGATGAAGAAAGATCTTCGACTATCACAAGAACCAAGGCATATAGAATGTTTCGATAATTCCAATCTACAAGGAAGCAATCCTGTAGCGGCTTGTGTGGTTTTCAAAAATGGGAAACCTTCGAAAAAGGAATATCGTCATTTTAATATTAAAACCGTAGAAGGTCCCGATGATTTTGCTTCTATGGAGGAAGTGGTCTTTAGGCGGTATAAGAGACTGTTGGAAGAGAACCAATCGTTACCTCAACTTGTTGTTATTGATGGCGGAAAAGGACAGCTATCATCAGCACTCAAAAGTCTCGAAATACTTGATTTACGAGGGAAAGTGGCTATCATTGGAATCGCCAAACGTTTGGAAGAGATCTACTTTCCGGAAGACCCAATCCCCTTGTACCTCGATAAGAAATCGGAAACACTTAAAATTATTCAGCAACTGAGGAATGAAGCCCACCGTTTTGGCATTACGTTTCACAGAAATATAAGGAGCAAAGAAGCCATTAATTCTGTTTTAGAAGAAATAGAAGGTATTGGAAAAAAGACGGCAGAAGATGCCCTTAAAAAATTTAAATCTGTAAAGCGAATAAAAGAGGCCACCATAGAAGAACTAACCGAAGTAGTTGGATGGTCTAAAGCAAAGAAAATTTATGAAAGTTTTCATTAAACTCCTATATTCACTCTATGTATAAATACCTGGTATTTAGTTGTTTTTTATGGATTGGCACTATAGCTTTTGCACAGCCATCCACAGAGAATGAACAGGTAAAAGTGGGTTTAGTATTAAGCGGCGGCGGCGCTAAAGGATTGGCCCATATTGGGGCTTTAAAAATTATAGAAGAAGCCGGTGTTCGTATCGATTTTATAGGAGGTACAAGTATGGGGGGTATTGTGGGAGCCTTGTACGCTGCCGGGTATTCAGCAAAAGAACTCGATTCTATTTTCAGAGGCACCGATTTTACCAATCTCATTCAGGATAACCTTCCCAGAGGAGTTAAAACTTTTTACGAGAAAGAAGATTCAGAGCGCTATGCGCTTACGCTCCCTTTTAATGATTTCAAACTATCTTTTCCTCAGGCATTATCTGGAGGCCAAAATATTTATAATGAACTGGTGCGGTTACTTTATCACGTTAAAGATGAACATGATTTTTCAAAATTACCAATCCCATTTTTTTGTATTGCCACCAATGTTGAAACAGGTAAAGAAGTGTTGTTAAACAAAGGATATCTCCCGGAAGCAATTATGGCAAGTGGCACGTTCCCATCATTATTTGAACCTACCGAAGTAGACGGAGCTATTTTAATTGATGGAGGCGTATTAAATAATTATCCGGTCTCCGAAGTTCGAGACATGGGGGCCACTATTATCATTGGAGTAGATGTACAACACGGATTACGAGATAGAGAATCCTTGCTATCAGCAACCGAAATTTTGCTCCAGATCAATAATTTTCGGACAGTCAATGATATGGAGGAAAAAATGAAGCAAACAGACATTTACATACGTCCTAACATGGATAATTTTTCTGTGATCGACTTTGATCTTAAAGATCAAATCATAAGAAGCGGGGAAACCACAGCAATGGAGCATTTAGATGCCTTAAAATTACTGGCCGAAAAACAAGGTAACACCTTTCGTCCCAAGCCAAATATTATAATAAAGGATACTATAGTGGTGAATCGGCTTCTCTTGAATGGAAATAACAGTTATACTCGTGGGTATGTAAAAGGGAAATTGCGGATTGATCTTGCAGAAAAAACTAGTTTTAAAAGATTGCAGCAGGGGATAAGTAATTTGGGTGCTACCGGAAATTTTAAGACCATTCGTTATTCCTTAACATCGAATGGGATGGGAGAAGATTTGGCGATGACCCTTACTGAAAATCCAAATAAGTCGTTCTTGCGTATAGCAGCACATTATGACGATCTCTATAAAAGTGCAGCCTTACTCAATTTAACGAAGAAGAATGTACTCATGAAAGATGATGTGGCGTCTTTTGATTTTATTCTTGGCGATAACATCCGTTACAATTTTCAGTACTATGTAGATAAAGGCTCGTATTGGAGTTTTGGAATCAATTCCAGATTTAATGATTTTGAAAGGGAAATAGACTTTAGCGTTATCCAATCAAATTTTGAAGTACCAGATAATATAAATATTAATAGTATAAATCTGGCTGTATCCGATCTAACAAATCAAATCTATCTGCAATCAGTAATCAATGAGGAGTTTGCTTTTACCCTGGGGTTGGAACATAAATTATTAAAATATAGTACCACTACGTTAAATGAGGTAGTTAATAGTCAAGATTCCCTTGCAGTACCCTCTCGAAATACTAATACATTTTTCGAAAAGAGCGATTATTTGGGCACTTATGGAAAACTTATCCTGGACACCTATGATGACAGATATTTCCCAACTAAGGGATTGTATTTTAACGGAGATTTTCACTTTTACCTTTGGTCTTCCGATTTTAATGATAATTTTAAAGACTTCTCTATTGCCAAAGCTCATATGGGTACGGCTTTTCCATTAACGAGAAACCTCTCGCTGAATTTGGAAACAGAGGGGGGGTTTAAATTGGGTACTTCTTCAGTTTCTTCTCTCGATTTTGTCCTTGGAGGGTATGGAAATAGTCCACTAAATAATTTTGTTTCCTTTCTGGGGTATGACTTTTTAAGCCTGCCTGGGAACAGCTATGTTAAGGCCTATGCGAGATTGGACCTGGAGTTTGTTCCAAAAAACCATCTATTGTTGGCCGCTAACTTTTCTAACGTAGATGATGATCTTTTTAGAACAGGGGAATGGTTTACAGCACCAGATTATTCAGGATATGGCTTGGGCTATGGATGGGAGTCTTTTTTTGGTCCTGTACAGATACTGTATTCATGGTCTCCTGAGATTGAGGACGGAAATGTGTTTTTTAGCTTAGGGTATTGGTTTTAGGATAAAATACAACGGTATATATGCTGAAAATACTATCATACATATTCACCGTTTTTTACGATCTTTGCAGGGAAGGTCATACCAGTATGTTGCGTAAAACAATAATTATAACGGCTCACCTCAGAGCAATGTGGTAATTTCAATTATTCAGTGAAATTAGAACTAAACTGCACTTTTATTTTAACATCATTTTAAAAATTTATTATGGCTACAGTAGATAACACCTCTTTACACTTACCTAAAGAAAATTTAGAAGCAGAGGACTTTTTACCTTTGTTAGGGACAGATCATGTAGAACTTTATGTTGGCAATGCAAAACAGGCAGCTTTTTATTATATGGCGGCTTGGGGGTTTCAACCTTTGGCGTATGCCGGACTAGAAACAGGACTTAAGGACAGCGTATCCTATGTAATTGAACAAGACAAAATACGATTAGTGTTAACCTCTCCGCTAAAATCAGGGGGAGATATTAACGGGCACATAGACAGACATGGTGATGGGGTTAAGGCTATTGCACTCTGGGTAGATGATGCAGCCAAGAGTTATAAAGAAACTGTGAGTCGTGGTGCGGAGTCGTACTTCGAACCAAAAACAGTAAAGGACAAGGATGGGGAAGTGGCCTTATCCGGGATTCATACCTATGGAGAAACGGTTCATGTCTTTGTTGAAAGAAGCAAATACAACGGAGTGTTTATGCCCGGATATAGAGCATGGAATCCTCATTTTCAACCTACAGACGTTGGACTGAAATACATAGATCATATGGTCGGAAATGTGGGATGGAATGAAATGAATAAATGGTGTCAGTTTTACGCTCATGTAATGGGGTTTGCACAACTGATTTCTTTCGATGACAAGGATATATCTACAGACTATACAGCCCTTATGAGTAAGGTGATGAGCAATGGGAATGGGCGCATTAAATTCCCTATTAATGAACCTGCCGAAGGGAAGAAGAAATCCCAAATAGAAGAATACATCGATTTTTATAACGGTGCCGGGGTGCAGCATATGGCAATGGCAACGGATAATATCATTGAGACCGTTTCTTCGCTTCGGGATCGGGGTGTAGAATTCTTAACAGTGCCTGCCACTTATTACGAAACTGTTTTAGATCGTGTTGGGGAGATCGATGAGGATTTAGCACCGTTAAGAGAGCTCGGGATACTAATAGACAGGGATGACGAAGGGTATTTACTTCAAATATTTACAAAACCTATTCTGGACAGGCCCACTATGTTTATAGAAATTATTCAAAGAAAAGGCGCTAAGTCTTTTGGAAAAGGAAATTTCAAAGCCCTTTTTGAAGCTATTGAACGGGAACAGGAATCGAGGGGAACGCTCTAATAAAATATGATTCCAAGGCCTTAAACTATAAAATATTGTTAAGGCTGTAGTTAAATAAAGTTAAAACAATCTGCAATTAAATAACTTATGCTAAATTTGTAATAACTGAGGGGTGGTTCCCTCATAACTTTAAGTATTGGTTTTTCATAATTTAAAGTTTGGTTGGTTATTTAGGAAAAGCTCCGACGCCTGTCGGAGCTTTTTTTATACAATAGTTTGGTATAAATGTTGTTTTATTAACTTAATAAGGAAGTAGGATCTAGGTGGTTTTACTAATTTTAGCCAAAATATTTTAATGAAGAGATATTTTTTCATTGTATTCATACTCGTTCAAACCACAATGGTTGGGCAAACTAGCGACGGGTCATTTAAACCAGGGGAATGGCTAAAATTTCGCCTGCATTATGGTTTCTTAAATGCCAGTTATGCCACCTTGCATATAAAATCTGATAGTATTAACGAGGTACCCGTGTACCATGTGGTAGGCAGGGGAAGGACTACAGGATTTGCCAGCATATTCTTTAAGGTAAATGATACCTATGAGAGTTATTTTGGTAAGGAAAATGGAAAACCCTATAAGTTTGTTCGAAGAATAAGTGAAGGGGGTTATACCAAGGACATTGAAATAAACTTTGATTACGCTGATTCCGTGGCAGTTCTTAACGATAAGAAAAACAAGAAAAAGTTTAATTTTGCCATAGAAGATGGTCTGCAAGACTTGGTTTCTGCCTTTTATTATTTACGCGACAATTACGAGGCGAAAGATTTAATTATAGGAGAGTCCCTGGAGTTAAATATGTTATATGATGATGATGGGGTCTTTAGGTTTAAATTGAAGTATTTAGGGAAGGAGATCCTTAAAACCAAATTTGGCAAGGTAGAATGTCTTAAATTTAGGCCCTATGTGCAATCTGGCAGGGTGTTTAAAGAACAGGAAAGCTTGTCTTTATGGGTTTCTAATGATTTAAACAAAATACCTGTACGAATAAAGGCCGATCTTGCAGTAGGATCATTAAAAGCAGATCTGGACGGGTATAACGGACTAAAGCACCAGTTCAAAATAATAATGGATTAGTATTATCATGAAAAACAAGGAGCAGGTAGAATCCCAAATTTCAAAATTAGCCGAAAAATACAAGGATTCTGGTCAGGACCTAAGCTCTTATCTAGATGGATTATTATATCAAAGATATCTTACCTACTGGGACTATATTCACTTAGATACTCTCTTAAGCCTTCAGGTACCAAGAACCTATTTTCCGGATGAGGAGATTTTCATTATGTACCACCAGATAACTGAACTGTATTTTAAGCTCATTATTCATGAACAAAAGCAAATTGTGGATGATAAATCGCAAGATGTTGAAGTATTCATAACAAAGGCAAATAGGATCAACAATTATTACAAGGCCCTTATTTCATCCTTTAGTATTATGATTAATGGCATGGAACGGGAACAGTTTTTACGTTATAGAATGGCGTTATTACCGGCCAGTGGATTTCAATCTGCCCAATATCGTATGATCGAAATCTATGCTACTCCTTTGGAAAACCTTGTCTTAGCATCGGACAGATCTAAATACAGTTCCGATACTGCTATGGAAGAATTATATGAGCAAATTTATTGGAAGAAGGGAGCCATGGATGTGACCACGGGAGAGAAAACACTCACCTTAAAGCAATTTGAATACCGGTATACACCGCGTTTTATTCGTATAGCAAAAGAAATAGAGGGAAATACGATCTATCATAAATACCTAGATCTACCGGCTAAAAGCAGGGATAATAAAGCGCTGAAAGAAGCGTTAAAAAGTATGGACCTCAATGCTAATGTAAATTGGCCGCTCATGCATATGGGATCGGCTTATAGGTATCTTAGCAAAGGAAAGACGGCTATTGATGCAACAGGAGGTACCAACTGGAAAGAATATCTGCCTCCAAGTTTTCAAAAGGTGGTGTTTTTTCCGAAATTGCACACCGAAAAAGAAATAGATAATTGGGGAAAACAATGGGTAGACCATCTCTTTAATCCGGAAAAAATAAAAAACTAGCAATGCGTAAAAATTGGGGCCTCTTTTTAGCATGTATCTTCTTACTCTCTTGTGGGGAAGATAAAACTGCAACATCTGAAACAGCAGATACTGCTGTAGCTGAGAAAGTAAGTATTCAAAAGAACATCAAGAAATATGGTTTTGACCTGAACGACTTTAATGTCATTGAGGATACCATTCGCAAAGGAGATATTTTCGGGGAATTAATGACTAAGAATAAGGTAGATTACCCCAAAATTTATCAGCTTACCCAAGAATTCAAAGACACGTTTGATGTGCGCAGAATACGAGTAGGCAATCCGTATACCATCCTTACTGCCAAAGATACTACCCAGGCTGCTGAGGTGTTTATTTATGAAAATGATGTCATTAACTACACGGTGGTAGATTTTAGAGATACTGTCTTAGCCTACAGAGGCCAGAAAGAAGTGACCTATAAATCGAGAGAGGCTTCGGGGGTTATAGAAACGTCGCTCTCAGAGGCAATTCTTGCACAGGGGATAGATTACAATGTGACCAATAGTTTATCTGAAATTTACGCCTGGACCATTGACTTTTTTAGATTGCAGAAAGGGGATAAATTCAAAGTAATTTATAAAGAACGCTTTATTAATGATAGTATTTATGCCGGAATGGAGCCAATAGAGGCTGCTTTTTTTGAACACAACGGCGTGCCACTGTATGCATTTATGTATGAATCAGATTCTTTAAAAAATGTTATAGATTACTTCGACGATGAGGCTAATAATTTAAGACGCACTTTTTTAAGAGCCCCTGTAAAATTTAGCAGGATATCTTCCAGATATAACTTAAAAAGGCGCATACGTTATTATGGATATAAAGTAAGGCCCCATAAAGGAACAGATTATGCGGCGCCCGTTGGCACGCCCATAATGGCAACAGCAGATGGTACGGTGACCGAATCCACCCGTAGAGGTGGCAATGGGAAATATGTTAAGATTCGCCATAATGGCACCTATAGTACTCAGTACCTGCATATGAAGGCTCAAAAAGTAAAGAAAGGCCAATTTGTAAGACAGGGAGATGTGATAGGATGGGTTGGAATGACCGGGAATACAGGTGGCCCCCATGTATGTTACCGATTTTGGAGAAATGGACGCCAGGTAGACCCGCTTCGAGAAAAATTACCCGCTGCAGAACCTCTGGCCGAGTCACTTAGACCAGAGTACTATGAGTATATCAATCCAATGAAAGTTCAGTTAGATTGTATAGAATTTCAAGAATCAACATCCGAAGATCTGCTAACCCTCAACCAATAAAATGCCATTAGAGAATATCAACCCCACTACCACTCAAGCCTGGAAGAAACTTACAGAACACTATAACAAAACAAAAGGGCTGCAATTAAAAACACTTTTTGAAGAGGATCCTAAAAGAGCCAATAGATTTACCAGACAATGGAACGATTTTTTGGTAGATTTCTCTAAGAATAGAATTACCGAGAAGACACTAAAACTATTAGTGGAATTAGCAGAGGAAGTGCATCTGGAAGATGCAATTGAAAAATATTATCAAGGGGATTTAATAAATAGCACAGAAGAAAGGGCCGTATTACATACAGCACTTAGGGCCAAGGCATCTGATAAGGTCTATGTGGACGGCGTTAATGTGGTTCCCGAAGTATACAAGGTTAAAGATCATATCCGATCATTCTCCGACGAAATAATTTCTGGGGCAAAAAAAGGGTATACCGGCAAAGCGTTTACAGATATCGTGAATATTGGGATAGGTGGCTCCGATTTGGGACCTGTTATGGTAACAGAAGCGCTTAGATTTTATAAGAATCATTTAAGAACCCACTTTGTTAGTAACATAGACGGGGATCATGTAAATGAGATCCTAAAAGAATTAGATCCGGAAACCACGCTCTTCGTAATTGTTTCCAAAACATTTACCACCCAGGAAACCCTAACTAATGCCTTAACTATTAAAGATTGGTTTTTAAAGCATGCTACTCAAGATGATATTGCCCAGCATTTTACTGCGGTATCTACCAATTCGGTTAAAATAGCCGAATTTGGGATTTCTGAAGAAAATGTGTTCCCGATGTGGGATTGGGTAGGCGGTAGATTTTCTCTGTGGAGTGCCGTTGGATTATCGGTAGCCCTGGCCGTTGGGTATACCAATTTTGATGCTCTATTGCTGGGTGCTAACGACATGGATGTTCATTTCCGAGAGGCCAATTTTGATGAAAACATTCCTGTCTTACTCGCATTACTGAGTATATGGTACAATAATTTTTATGGAGCGGAAACAGAAGCGATTATTCCTTATACGCAATACCTCAGTAGATTCTCTGCGTATTTGCAGCAGGGGATCATGGAAAGCAATGGCAAGAGTATAGATAGAGGCGGAAACAAGGTTTCCTATGAAACGGGCACCATTATTTGGGGAGAACCCGGCACCAATGCGCAGCATGCCTTTTTTCAATTGATACATCAGGGGACCAAGATGATCCCGGCAGATTTTATTGGCTTTAAAAACTCTCTTTATGGGAATACAGATCATCATAATAAATTAATGGCCAACTTTTTTGCGCAAACAGAAGCGTTAATGAATGGCAAATCTAAAGAAGAAGTAGCGGAAGAACTTGTTAGTAAAAAGCTCTCAGAGGTGGAGTTAAATGCACTTCTACCCTTTAAAGTATTTGAAGGCAACAAACCCACCAATACCATACTTATAGACTCGCTAACTCCAAAAAGTCTTGGGGCCTTAATTGCTCTGTACGAACATAAAATATTTGTGCAAGGAGTTGTATGGAATATTTTTAGCTACGATCAGTGGGGGGTAGAATTAGGAAAACAATTAGCGGCTAAAACGCTGGGAGATATCACCCAATCCGAAATCTCTAAACATGATGCCTCTACAATGAATTTATTGCAGCATTTTAAGAAATAAGCACCTAGATTCTCAAAATTTATCCATTGCATAAATCTTCCCTTTTTAAGGATATTTAAATCCAAATTTTATGTTAAATTTGTTCTCCTTAATTTAACACTGTCTTAATATCAAAGTGCTTTAAAAATGACACTTTTGCGGACAGACTAAAAACTAACTAACACGAGAACAATGAGAAAAATTTACTTCGCACTTGCTGCCTTCTTAATGACAGCAATGGCATTTTCGCAAGGGGTAACCACCGCTTCTATTGGAGGAAAGGTTACAGATACTGCTGGAGAGCCCTTATCCGGCGCAAATGTGATTGCCGTGCACATACCTTCGGGTACGGTTTACGGTGCTGCCGCCGATTTAGATGGCTATTATCGTATGGGAGGTATGCGACCGGGCGGACCTTATACCATTACCATCACTTACATTGGCTTCAATGACTTTGTAAATGAAGGAGTATATCTTCAATTAGGTGAATCTGCGAGGATCAATCCTAAAATGACTGAAGCTGCAACGGCTTTAGATGAAATTGTTGTAACAGGTAGCCAGGGAGGCATCTTCAATTCTAACAAGACCGGTGCTGAAACTACGATCAGTAACCGTCAAATTCAAAATTTACCCTCGGCTTCAAGATCGTTGGCAGATTTTGTTCGGATTACACCACAGGCAACGTTGACCGAAGGAAACGATGGATTTTCAATATCTATTGCAGGACAAAACAACAGATACAATGCCGTCTATATAGATGGTGCCATTAATAATGATGTATTTGGTCTGGCAGGTTCAGGAACCAACGGAGGTCAAACTGGGGTAAACCCTTTCTCTGTGGATGCGATTGAATCATTCCAGGTACAATTAGCACCCTACGACGTTCGTATCGCTGGGTTCTCTGGTGGAGCAATTAGTGCCATTACAAGATCTGGTACTAATGATTGGGAAGGATCTGCTTATTATTTCATGCGAAATGAATCATTGGCCGGAAAAACCCCCCCAAGTCGTGTAGGTGATGGCGATAGCAGGGAAAAACTTGCTGATTTTTCAGCTTCTACCTATGGGGTACGTATTGGGGGACCAATAGTAGAAGATAAATTATTCTTGTTCCTAAACTATGAAAGACAAGACGACGAAACACCGCAACCTTTTAATTCGTCTCAGTATATTGGGGATACCGATGCTGCCGGATTGGAAAGTTTACGTCAGTTCTTAATATCAAGTTACGGCTACGATCCGGGAGGATATACGGCTAACACCCGTACTCTGGTTAGTGATAAATTAACCGTGAAATTAGACTGGAACATTAACGATTCAAACAAATTGTCATTACGTCATAGTTATGTAGGTGCGGACAACTTGGAAGCCAGAAATTCAGATTTTAATAGTATTGGGTTTATTAATGGTTCTGAAGCATTCCTAACGACTACAAATTCTACTTCTTTGGAACTAAACTCTACTTTTGGAAACAAATTTGCCAATAGTTTGGTTTTAGGTTACACTAGTGTTCGCGATGACAGAGATCCTAGTGGAGACCCGTTCCCAACAGTAGATATAATTGATGGAAGTGGTTTTATCTCTTTTGGTTCTGAGCCTTTTTCAACGGCTAACTTGTTAGACCAGGATATCTTTACGTTCACGAATAACTTTGAGATCTTTTCCGGGAAGCATACCATTACTTTAGGAACACACAATGAATATTCTAAAGTAAAGAACTTGTTCTTTGCCTTTAACTATGGGGATTATACGTACCTAAATGTAAACGATTTCTTAACAGATGGACCTATTGATTTTTATCAGAAAGGATACTCCCTGGTAGGAGACGGAACTGTTGGTGATGAATCTGATGGTGCTTCCGAGTTCGAGATATTCCAGCTTGGTTTATATCTTCAGGATGAGGTGCAGGTTTCAGATAACTTAAAAGTAACTGCAGGGATTCGATTAGATTACCCAATGTGGTCAGATGGTCCTGTAAATGAAGACTTCAACACAAGAACTGTTGGCTTGTTGGAAGCTGCAGGGAGAGATCTTCAGGGAGCACGTGTTGGTCAGGGTCCTGAAACTACGGCTCATTTCTCACCTCGTATTGGTTTTAACTGGGATGTAAAAGGAGACAGAACCACACAAATTCGTGGAGGTCTTGGTATTTTTACTTCAAGACTACCATTAGTATGGCCAGGAGGTACTTATAATAATAATGGGGTAACTGGTGGCTTTGCTGCAAGTTTCAATACGACTGTTCCAGGATTTAATCCGGATGTAAACAATCAGCCTGTAAATGTAGCTCCAGGTTCTGGAGGTACTGGAGGAAATATAGATTTAATCGCTAAAGATTTCAGATTACCACAGGTATTTAAATACAGCATTGGAGTTGATCAAATACTTCCATTTTGGGGCTTAGTAGCTTCAGGAGAATTAATCTTCAATGAAAATGTAGAAGCAGTGTACTATCAAAACTTAAACCTTTCAGATCCAGTAGGTTCCTTAAACGGGGCAGACAATCGTCTAACCTGGGACCGAGGTGACAGAATAGACGGTGCATATGGCGCGGTATACTTGTTATCTAATACAGGAGCAGGAGATTCATGGAACTCTTCAGTAACCATTACCAAGCCATACCAAAATGGATTTACCGGAAGTTTTTCTTGGGCTTATGGGGATGCCAATGCGATATTCGATGGGACTTCTTCACAGAACAGTTCTCAATGGAGAAACATTCAGACCGTTAATGGGAAGAACTCTAACCTACCTATAACACGTTCAGATTTTGCACAAGGACATCGTTTCTTGGCAAACGCAAGCTATGAATTCAAATGGAACGACAATGTGAAGTCAACTATTGGTTTATTCTACGAAGGATCTAGATCACAACCGGTAAGTTATGTGTACCAAGAGGGACGTGACTTGTTAAACGATGATTCCAGAGATAATGCACTTATTTACATCCCAAGAGATCAAAGTGAAATTACACTTGTAGATAACGGAACTACGCCAGCTGCCCAATGGGCTGCTTTAGATGCTTTTATTGAAGGTAATGAGTACCTAAGCAGTAGAAGAGGAAAATACGCAGAGCGCAATGGAGATGATGGTGCCTGGAGCAATATCATAGACCTTAAATTCTTACAAGATTTCGCTATGAATTTTGGAGGGGAAAAGAAACATACTTTTCAGTTCTCTATAGACATCTTTAACTTTACCAATTTTTTAAACAAGGAGTGGGGTAAGAAGAAATTTGTACAAAGTAATGTAGGCCTTTTAAGAACAGAAACTGCAGGACCTGATCCTGAATTTACGTTCGATACTGCCTTACCAGGTAGGTTAGTTCAGTTAGATGATGCAGGGATTCAAAGTTCCAGATGGCAAGCGCAAGTAGGCCTACGTTATATCTTTAACTAAAAACCTATAGCTATACAGTTTTATAAAGACCCCGCGCATTGCGGGGTTTTTTAATGCTTAAAAATTAGTACATTTAAAACCTAAAATGAAACTTATGCAAGAAAGCAGTCTACTATTCGATTGGGTGCAGATATTACATTCTTATTTAGCCTATATTGTTTTGGCGATCCTATTTTTGGCGGTGGCCAACGCAATTACCGGGTTACTATCTAACCGAATGTTTACGCTACAGAAAGATTTTCGACTTAGTCTGTTTACGCTCATCCTAAGCCACCTTCAATTAATCATTGGCCTGTTGCTTTATTTTATCTCCGCAAACGGATTTAATGCGGTAAAAACATTGGGAATGGGGGGATTAAATTCAGCAGCGCGTTTATTGGCAGTAGAGCATCCCTTAATCAATATCATTGCCATTGTTCTGATCACTATTGGGTGGTCTCGTCATAAGAAATTTATGGAAGGAAAAAAGAAATTTAAAAGTATTGCCATATTTTATGGTCTGGGACTGGTATTAATCCTTAGTAGAATTCCCTGGACACAATGGTTTAATTAATTAAAATAGTTAGTATGCAAAAAGTAATTACACTAGTAAGTTGTTTCTTTTCGGTGATGATCCTTGCACAAGAACAGTCTTTATTTAATGGGACCGATCTGTCTGGATGGACCGTTTACGGTACGGAAAAATGGTACGTGGAAGATGATCTGTTAGTTTCTGAAAGCGGACCGGATGCGCAATATGGATATTTGGCAACGGATGCAGCATATAAAGACTTTGAACTTAGTTTGGATTTCTTGCAGGAAGCCGATGGCAATAGCGGGGTTTTTATCCGTTCTACTGTAGAAGGCACCATAGTAAGTGGCTGGCAGGTAGAAGTGGCTCCTAAAGGATTGCATACCGGGGGGGTCTATGAATCCTATGGCCGCGGGTGGCTCATAAAACCGGCTCCTGAAAAAGAGGAAGTACTCAAGGAAGGAGAATGGAACACCCTAAAAATCAGAGTTAATGGGGATCAGCTGACCTCCTGGCTCAATGGCGTAGAAATGGTAAGCATTACCGATGCGGCTATTGGTGCCGGGGAAGGTTCCATAGCCCTCCAGATACACCCTGGTGATGTTAAGGTAAAATGGCGGAACATCAAATTAATTATGCCCGAATAGCGTATTGTATTTTTGAATAAAGAGTGCATACACAGGGAAATGATCGCTATATCCTCCTGTGTATCTTCCACCACTATACGTCCGAAAAGGATATCCTTTATAGGAACCCTGCTGGGTAATTAGATAGGTCGGATTATACACACCAACTTTCCATAATTTTAATGGAGCACCATCCGCTACTAAATTTCCACTCATATATATTTGGTCGAACGTACTCCACTGATCTCTATAGGCAAGTGTACCTATACCTTTTTGATACAAGGTTCCCATAGGATTATAAAATACAGAATCTCCAATATGCGCCATGCTGGTTTCAAGCTCTAACACCTTTTTCAAGCTGTAATCAGTGGGGTTATCATTAAAATCTCCAAGGCTTATTACCTTTGGAGAAGGAGAAATTTTTGAAATAGAATCAATAATATGCCTATTAAGTTCAGCAGCTTTTACACGATAGGGTTGACTCTTTAATTGTCCGCCACTTCTGGAGGGCCAATGATTTATGATCAGATAGATTAATTCGGAACTAAGAAATCCGGAAACCACCAATTGATCTCGCGAGTAGTCTCGCTGCCGGTCGTTGTTAAAAATGACCAACCGATGTTTTTTCATTGAAATAGGTAAAAATGTCGTCTTTTTATATAATAGAGCCACATCAATTCCGCGCTCATCGGGACTATCGTAATGTACAATGCCGTATTCCGAATCACTAGGCGATAGGTGATGCACTAAATCTTTTAAAACTTCCAGATTTTCCACCTCACAGAGACCAATAATGTCTGGGGGGGCATGTCGTTCCTTTAGGCCTATTTCTGAAAGTACGGATGCAATGTCTGCTATCTTTTTCTGATATCGTTTAAGAGTCCAATGATACCTTCCTGTTGGGGTACGTTCGTCATCATAGATCAAGGTGTCATTTATGATATCGAACAGATTTTCAACATTATAAAAAGCAATAGTGCGTACGCGATATAAATCTTTTTCCTGTGCACTTGCTAACTGTATAAATAAAAGTAAACCAATAAGAATAAGCTTTTGCATACGGTTTTAATCCTTGGGATAACAAGATAAAAATCAGACCTGCAATGGGTTTGCATAACCGACTTCTATTTTCGTGAGTAACCGACAAGTAATGGATCTGAATCCTTATGATGGTTTAAGCAGCAAAAATTACATGAACACTTCTAATAGAATCCAATTAAGAACTAAATTATATGTGGGGCTTTGTCTCTATTTATTTCTTTGGCATGGGATACGGGCACAAGAAACTGTCATTAAAGGAATGGTTTTGGATAGATGGTCCAAGAAAATTCTTTCAGGTGCTTTAGTGTCTATGAATGGGAGCGACTTAATCACAAAGACCAATGATCAGGGAGTATTTGAATTTGCCACTGTATTAACTGGTGATCAGGTACTGAATATTAAGGCACAGGATTTTGTGACAAAAAAATTTCCGGTGTATTTGCAATTTGAAGAGATAGATCTCGGGGCGATAGTATTAGACAGAGATCTTACTACTGAAAAGAAGGATCATCTTATAACATTAACAGAAGTTGAACTTGCGGATGACAATCTTCTTGAAACGGGATCAGGATTATTACAAGCCACACGAGATATATTTCTTACTCGTGCTGCTTTTGATTTTGGTCAGGCTTTTTTTAAAGTACGGGGATACGATTCGCGTAACGGAAGTGTACTGCTCAATGGAATTCCTATGAATGGAATATGGGATGGAAGGCCCCAATGGAACCACTGGGGTGGATTAAATGATATAACTCGTAATCAGGAATTCGCGTATGGCCTGGAAAAATCAGCGTTTACTTTTGGAGGCCTACTTGGAAGCACCAACATAGATATGAGTCCTTCTAGATTACGTCCTGGAATTCGAGTTTCTAGCTCTGGCTCCAACAGAACCTATAGAGGAAGATTAATGGCTACCTATAATACTGGCTTAAACGAAAAAGGATGGGCTTTTTCTTTTTCTGCTTCTCGCAGATTGGCAAATGAAGGCTACATTGAAGGGACCCTATATGATGCATACTCTATGTATTCCTCCTTGGAATATAACTGGCATCAAAAGCATCAACTGAGAATTACTGCGATCCTTGCCTCCAATAGAAGAGGTAAGTCCTCAGCTAAGACGGAGGAGGTATTTACATTACTCGGTCATAAATACAATCCGTATTGGGGTTCGCAAGAAGGTGAAATAAGGAATTCGAGAGAACGTCGTATTAGTCAGCCAATCCTGATGCTTAATTATACTAATAAAGACCCAAAATTTCAATGGAATATTGGGATTGCCTATCAATGGGGAAGCCAAAGGAATAGTAGAATGGGATATTACAACGCCCCAAATCCCGACCCTACCTATTATCGGAACTTGCCAAGTTATTATGTAAATAGTCCTATTGGCGCCAATTTTATAAACGCTTCAATAGCCGAGGAAGGATTACTAAATAATCCACAATGGCCTTGGGAACAATTATATACGGCAAATACTAGCGAAAGTAGAATAACGGATGCAGCCTATGTTTTGTATGATGATGTAAACAAGAAGAGCGAGGTTACGATGAATCTTGGGATTAATTTGAAATTACATGACCGTTTTACCATCGATGCTGGGGTAACTCACAAAACATACGACGCAGAGAATTTTGCGCAAACAATTGAGTTGTTTGGAGCTCGGTACTACTTGGATCGAGATCCATTTTCCAATACATTAAATAATGTAAATGGGGTACTCCAAAAGGAAGAGGGAGATGTTATTAACTATAATTATAGCAACAACGTTCAATCCCTGGACGCATTTTTACAAACAAATTTGCGACTCAAAAAATGGGAGGTACTATTGGCAGGAAATTATTCTTCAAGAAATTTCCAGAGGAATGGTCTTTTTCTAAATGAGCGATACCTAAATAATTCCTTTGGGAAGAGTGCGGATATCTACTTTAACAACTATGGGATTAAAGGAGGGATCTTCTTTCATACTAATTCCAGACATTGGTATAAAGTGCATGCATTTTACGGAACAAGGGCGCCTTTACTTAAACATGTTTTCATTAATCCAAGAGATACCAATGAAGTGGTGCCAAATATCAAAAGTGAAATGCTTTCGAGCATAGACTTTAACTACTTACTACGACTTCCAAAACTTACCGGCCGACTTTCAGGATTTTTTACTCGTTTTCAAAATACGACCGATATTAATTTCTTTTATGTTGATGCGGGAGTAGGTTCAGATTTTGTACAAGAGGTGGTTACCGATTTAGATAGGGTTCATATGGGAATAGAAACAGGGTTAAATTTCCAAATTTCGCCTCCTGTTAAATTATCATTTGTCGCCTCCATAGGGAAGTATATATATGCCAGCGACCCAATGGTGACTATTAATTTTGACACCTCAGGATCATCGGAAGATCTTATCGATACAGAAGGAAACAGATCCTTGGGAATTGCAAAAATAAAGGATTATAAAGTGGCACAAGGACCGCAAAAAGCACTTTCGATTGGTCTGGAATATCGAGACCCTTCTTATTGGTGGATAGGAACAACTGCAAACTATCTGGCAAACAATTTTATAGATATCTCGTCGATTACACGAACCTCAAGCTTTCGTTTAAACCCGGAAACTGGAATTTCATATCCCGATGCTACAGATGAAAATATTCAAGCACTATTAAAACAAGAACCCATGGCGGTTACCTATTTATTAAATGTAGTTGGAGGGAAATCATGGCTCTTAAATGGGAAATATGTTAGTGTTTTTGCGAGCATCAACAACCTTTTTGATACTATTTTTAGGACCGGGGGCTATGAGCAGGGCCGAAATGGCAACTATGGTCAAATGATAGCGGATAATAGGAGTGGCATGCCATCATTTGGCCCAAAATTCTGGTATAGCTTTGGAAGAACCTACTTTTTAAATGTTGCAATTAGTTTTTGACATGGAAAAAAGACTTCTTTCAACTTTTATAACGACAACAATACTTTCTTTAATTGTTTTATTAATAGTCGGTAGTTGTATAAAAGAGGAAAATTTTAATGTGCTTTCTGGGTCTTGCGCCACGCAACTCGAAAAAAATGTGACTTTTCAAGAAGTTAAAAGTCTTTATCAGGGAGCCGTCATAGAAATTTCTCAAGATTGGACCCTGGAAGGATATGTGATTTCTTCAGATAAGGCAGGTAATTTTTTTAATTCTTTGCATTTTCAAGATTCCTCTACAAATCCAACACAAGGTTTTCAGATCGATATTGAAATCCGAGATAGTCATTTGTTTTATGAAGTTGGAGATAAGATCTACATCAAATTAAAAGGCCTTTATATTGGTAAATCTAAGGGGGTGTTAAAGTTAGGAGGTGCCTATGCTTTGTTTGGCAATCTAACTATTGGCAGGCTGCCAGTTTTATCAGTTGCAGATCACATAAGAGTAGATTGCGATCAGGACACTCAAATTATACCAAAACCTATTGGAATAGAGATGGTAACAGACCAGTTCGTAAATACATTAATTGAGATAGAAAATGTTGAGGTGGCAGATGAAGAATTAGGATTGTCGTTTGCCTTAGAAAAGGAGATGAGTAAAAGAACGCTGGTAAATTGCACTGGCGATAGATTGGTTATGCTCAATAGTGGCTATTCCAACTTTTATGACGCTATAGTACCCAATAAAAATGGATCTATTACCGGGGTTTTATTTAAAGAGAATAATGAACTTCAATTAATTATAAGAGACACCCTAGACATCTCTTTTGATCAGGAGCGATGCGAAGAAATTATTACAGAATTTACATCTAATGAGGTATATATATCAGAACTTGCAGATCCTGATAATAATAGTGGGGCCCGTTTTGTAGAGTTATATAATGCCGGAATCGATTCAATTTCGTTAAAGGGTTGGTCACTTAGAAGATATACCAATGATAACCTAACCATCAGTTCCACTTTAGATCTTTCGAGCTACGTAATTAGGGCGAATCAAACATTGGTAATAGCATCCAATGTTTTAGAATTTGAATCGACCTATGGATTTGCTCCGGACGTAGAAGCGGGGAGTAATAGTCCGGCAGATTCTAATGGAGATGATAATTTAGAATTGGTAGATCCGTTTGGGAAGGTTATAGATGTTTTTGGGGTCGTGGGAGAAGATGGTTCTGGTACGAATCACGAATTTGAAGATGGCAGGGCATTCAGGAGTATTGTTGTTGTACAAGGGAATCCGGTGTATGCTTTTTCAGAATGGACCTTATTTAATGATACCGGTGCTTCGGGGACCAGCAATCAACCTCAAAATGCCCCTCAAGATTTTACGCCTGGGGAAAGGGAATAAGCTATTGAAAAGAATCTAGGCTACGTTTGCTAAAACATCTCTAAGGTCTTCAGAGGTAATGGGTTTAAGTATATATTTCCTCACAATACCATAATTTTTAACGCGCAACAGATCTCTAGGATCAACAGAAGAACTTATAATATAAATGGTCATTTTTTCTTTCTGGAACCCCGGAAATTTAGTGAGTGCTTCTAAAAATTCCCATCCGTCCATAATAGGCATATTTAAATCCAGAAAAATCACGGAAGGAAAATCTTCCCCATTGGCACATATCTCTTTTAATCCCGTTAGTGCTTCCTGTCCATTATTAAATACCAATAGATGATCACAGAAATTTAATTCTTTCATATTGCGTTTAATGCCATATACAATAATGTCATCGTCATCTATAATACAGGAAGTTCGTAATTTATTCATACTCTATTTTGGTTACCCCTTTTCAAAATAAATTGTAAATGTTGTGCCTACACCTACCTCACTGGCTACTTCTATCTTTCCGTTCATACTCTCAACCTGGTTCTTTGTAATAAACAAACCAATTCCGCGGGCCTCTCTGTGCACATGAAAGGTCTTGTACATACCAAATAGTTTTTTGCCGTGTCGTTCCAAATCTATTCCCTGACCGTTATCGGAAAATTTTAGCACAACGTTTTCTTTATATAGACCAGATGAGATATTGATCTTTGGTTTTCTATCCGGGCTACTATATTTTAAAGCGTTTGTAAACAAATTGAGAAGAATGCTTTCTAAGTAGGCAGGTACCGCCTGTATGGCGTGCGATTTGTTAATTTTCAAAGTACACACAGCACCCTTTTCCATGAGCATCGCGTTTATATTACTTTTAACACGTGTAATTGTTGGCAGAAGATTTATACTCTTCATTTTTTCCAGGGCACCAGTCTTCACCTGTACTACTTCATTAAGATGCCCTACGGTTTCATTTAAACTTTCCGTGGCGTTCGACATCATAACCGACAGATTTTTTTGTTCCACTGCATCTTTTTCATCCTTCAAAAACCCGGTTAGCATACTCAGATTAGTTGCATGCGAGCGTAAATTGTGCGATACAATATGCGCAAAGTTGAGCAAACTGGCATTTTGGTCTTTGGCGATCTCTACTAATGATGTTA
>Ga0316204_10005465_pt1 | contig 20919 bp, 13 predicted proteins | sample 6monrhotite_MG_2_FD_205661 | JGI IMG/M metagenome (GOLD analysis project Ga0316204, IMG submission 205661) | Microbial mat bacterial communities from mineral coupon in-situ incubated in ocean water Damariscotta River, Maine, United States -... | ecosystem: Environmental > Aquatic > Marine >... | reverse complement strand
ATTGCCGACGGACAGCTGCCGAGCAACACAGGAGCAGGTTATGTGATTCGTCGAATTTTACGGAGAGCTATACGTTACGGCTTTACCTTTTTAGATAAAAAGGAGCCATTTATCCACAAGCTGGTTCCCACTTTGGTAAAACAAATGGGCAAAGCGTTTCCCGAACTAGTTAACGAAAAGAACTTAATGACCAATGTAATACGAGAGGAAGAAGTTTCTTTCTTGCGAACTTTGGAACAAGGGCTTATTTTACTGGATGCTGTTATTAATGAAACAAAAGGAAAAGAAGTATCGGGCGAAAAAGTGTTTGAGCTTTATGATACGTACGGTTTTCCAGATGATCTTACAGGACTTATTCTTCATGAGCAAGGATACACCTACGACAAGGATAGTTTCAAAAAAGAATTACAACAACAAAAAGATCGTTCTCGTGCTGCTACTAAAATAGAAACAGGAGATTGGATCGAATTACTTTCAGATTCTGAAGAAGAATTTATCGGGTACGACTCGTTAGAAGCCAACGTAAAAATTACGCGCTATCGTAAAGTTGAAAGTAAAAAAGATGGAGAGCTTTACCAGTTGGTGTTTAACCTAACTCCGTTTTATCCTGAAGGAGGAGGGCAAGTAGGAGATAAAGGATACCTGGAGGCTACCAATGGAGAAGTTGTTTATATCATCGACACCAAAAAGGAAAATAATTTAATCGTTCATTTTGCGAAAAACCTACCACGACATCCAGAAGATTCTCTCAAAGCGGTGGTAGACAAAAAACAGCGATTTAGAACGGCTTCAAATCATACAGCGACACATTTATTACACCAAGCGTTGCGTAATATTTTAGGTGAACATGTGGCGCAAAAAGGGTCTATGGTTCACAGTCGGAATTTAAGATTCGATTTTTCGCATTTCAGTAAAGTTAGCGATGACGAATTACGTCAAGTTGAAGATTTTGTCAATGCCCGTATTCAAGAAGGCATCGATTTAGAAGAAAAACGAAATATTCCGCATCAACAAGCATTGGATGAAGGTGCAATAGCATTATTTGGTGAAAAGTACGGCGACACAGTTCGTGCCATTAAATTTGGTAAATCCATGGAGTTATGTGGTGGTACGCATGTAGAATGTACTCAGGATATTTGGCATTTTATTATAACTTCCGAAGGTGCTGTGGCAAGCGGAATAAGAAGGATTGAAGCAATTACAGGTGATGCTGCGAAACAATATTTTGTAGATCGAAGTGAGGCGCTTAAGAAAGTGCAAAAGAAGTTGAATAATCCGAAAGATTCGGCGGCGGCGGTAGAGAAGTTGCAGGAAGAGAACACTGAGCTTCAAAAGCAATTGGCCCAATTACTTAAAGACAAAGCGAAGAATATAAAAGGTGATTTGAAATCGGAAATTACGCAGGTAAATGGTGTTAATTTCCTTGCTAAAGAATTGGATTTAGATACGGGTGGATTAAAAGACCTGGCTTTTGAACTCGGTAGCGAAATGGACAATCTATTTATTCTTTTTGGTTCAAGAGCAGGCGGTAAAGCGCTATTAACATGTTACATTTCGAAAGAGTTAGTATCAAGTAAAAGTTTGAATGCAGGTCAAATTGTTCGTGAATTAGGAAAGCATATTCAAGGAGGTGGCGGCGGCCAACCATTTTTTGCAACAGCAGGTGGGAAAAATCCTGACGGAATTGTCAAGGCATTGGAAGAAGTCCAGAGTTATTTATAGATGAAACTACAAACTCAAATATCAATAACTCCGCAGAATAATCAAATCGATTATGAGGGGAAGTTGTTGTTATTGGGATCCTGCTTTTCTGAAAACATAGGAAATAAACTCAACTATTATAAATTTCCGAATAGTATCAATCCGTTTGGAATAATTTTTAATCCGGTTTCTATAGAAAATCTTATAAATCGTGCAGTAACCGATACTTTATTTACAGAAACTGATGTTTTTGAAAAAGAGGGTTTATATCATTCGCTACAGGTTCATTCGTTAGTTTCTTCGGCTCATAAGGAAGATTATCTTCGCTATTTGAATACCCAATTAGGTCTTTTAAAAGAATACCTCTCGACGGCGTCTCACTTGATAATTACAATGGGAACTTCCTGGGTTTATCGATTGAGTGAAACGGGAACTATCGTTGCTAATTGCCATAAAATTCCACAACAAGAATTCAGTAAGAAGTTACTTTCTCAAGCCGAAGTAACCGCTTCCATTCAACGAACAATGGCAGCAGTGCACAAAATGAATCCGATGTGTCAACTTATTTTTACGGTTTCTCCTGTTCGTCATATAAAGGATGGCCTGAGCGAAAATTCAGTAAGTAAGGCACATCTGCGTTCAGCGATTCACGAGTTGGTGACTTCAAATACAAATGTTCATTATTTTCCTGCATTCGAAATAATGATGGATGAACTTCGTGATTATCGTTTTTACGGTTTAGACATGCTTCACCCTAATGAGACAGCCGTCGAAATCATTTGGGGCAAGTTCTGTGAGGTTTGGGTTTCTTCTTCAACTAAGCCACTGCAGAAAGAAATAGATATTATTCAAAAAGGATTGGCGCATCGTCCTTTTCATCCAGAGAGTAAAGAACATCTAGAGTTTATAAAACAACTTCAGCAGCGCATAGATAAACTACAAATTTCGCACCCTTCAATAGAATTTTCCTCGCCACAATAATTGGCTATTCATACCTTTCATTGATAGTGTTAGTCCAGTCGTAAAATTCACTGTTTTAAAAAGATACGTCAACTGCCGTATTGTAACTACTTGGTTTTTAGAACACTTTTGTACCCAACAATAACTTAAAATCCAACAATTATGAAAATCTTTAAAAAAATTACATTCATTCTTTTTATGGCATTGGCTTTTGCATCTTGTAGTAGTGACGATGACAATAACGGAGGAGGAGACGACGACATGAACAACAGTGGAGAAGAGTTCTTTCGCGCTAAAGTAGAAAGTGCAGATTGGTCTGCAGACACCGACTTGGCAACTTTAATAGGAGGCTCACTTACCACGAACAATAATATTACTGTTCTTGTTGCTCAAGGGAGTACTAACGAAGGAAGCTTTATAAACTTTACCATCGTTGGCTATGATGGTCCCGGAACTTATGTAATTGCAGATGACAACCTTCAAAATAGTTCAGGTGCTATTTATGGAAGCTCTCCTTCGCCTGAAAATATTTTTACCGCTAATTCTATTGTCGCTTTAGGTGGTGGAATTAGATCTGGAGAGATCGTTGTAACTTCTCAAGACGAGAATGGTGCCCAAGGAACATTTAGTTTTGAAGCTTTAAACGACAGTGGTACGCGAAATATCACCGACGGAGAATTTAAAATCGTTTTCGATAATTAATAGCATAAAAATCCTTTGTTGGGATTTTCGTGAACCGGGAGAGGAACCTTTGTTTTGCTTCCGGTTTTTTTATGCTCAATTTTCAGAATACGCCAAATGCCCTATTGAATCCCTTTTAGTATTTAGTCACCTTTGAATCAACGAATTAAAATCAACTATTATGAAATTTTCAACAATTAAAATAACCTTGGTTTGTACCGTTTTGCTTTCCACTTTTGTGTTGCAAGCACAACGTGCCGAAGCTCCAGATTATAAATATGATTTGGGTGCTAAAATCAATGAAATGACAATTACACAAGGTGGAACTATGGTAGTGGCCACTAATGATGGATTGGTAGGAATTAAACCAGGCAGCAACGATTTACTCTTCAATTTTACCGATTATGGACGGGTAAAGCCTGAAGAGGTGACGTATATTCCAAACTCTCCTTATTTAATGGTAGGACAAACAGGATTTGCTGCCATCTCTACAAAAAAGGCAGTAATTGATTTTATGAGCGGAGAAGTGCTTTTTTCGACCGAAAAAAACGGTTGGAAAATGGTTCAAACTTGTAATGTAGTTATGCCTGCAAATAAATTGGTGGTAACAGGTCAACGCAAGGCTAAAGAAAAATACGCCAATGCCTATGCTATCTACGATTTGAATACCGGTGCGCAACTTGCCTACAATACGTTTAAAGGTTTTAATACCATAATTGGACAGCCGTATCTATCAAACGAATCCCTCATTTTACCTACTCAAAAAGGTTTGATCAAAGTGGGAGTTTCATCGGGGGAGATCGAATGGGAAAATAAATTGAAAAATGTAGGTTGGATGGTGAAAGAAGATAACAATCTTTATGCTTTTGTAGGGACTCCAAATGGAGGTAAAACCAAGATTAATAAAATTGATGCTTCTACGGGACAGCCTATTTGGGAAGAAGCAAAAAAGGTTAAGGGATCTGTGGTCAATTTTGAGATAACCGATAAAGGGATTGCCGTTGTGAGCAATACAGATAATAGTGGGAAAAAAGGCATTATGAAATTGGCTTCGGGTAGATCTGAATCTAAAATTGCATTCCTAAGTGCAACCAACGGAGAAGATCTTTGGGAGAAAGCACCAAAAACTAAAGGTTATGTTCAACACTTTTATGTAATGGACGACGGAATCCTCTTCGGTATCTATGAAGGAGGAATCAATAAGATCTCTTTCGATGGAAAGACATTGTTTAAAAAGCCATTAAAAACAGGTGAAAATATTTTGACAATGGCCAATACCCCTCAAGGACTCATTTACATTACTTCTGAAGACGCGAATATTGTGAATTTAAATACAGGAGATCAAATTTGGAAGAAACCCCTAAAATACAAAAGAGCAGACGCCGTTAGTTCAGACTTTGATTCGAAAAACAATCGTTATTTAATTAGTGCTGACGAAGATTTATTTGCTGTTGATGCAGCAACTGGAGATGTTTCTACTTTGGCAGAAAGTGAATTTGATGGTAAAGAAGATCCTACTTCGGTTGAGGTACGTGATGGAGGTATTCTACTAACCAGTTCTCAAAATATGATGCTCTTAGACTGGCAAGGAGTTACAGGTTGGCATGAATATTACCGCGCACCCGGAAAGAGCGCTTTTGGAGCTATTTTGGCTGGAGTTACTGCGGTAGCTACTGCAGCAACAGCCGCAGCCGCATATGGAGAAGCGAATAGAAATAGAAATCGCTTAGGGAATTACACATCAAGAGGAGAGCGTTTTGCGAATTTAGGCGATGGAATGGCAGCAGCTAGCGGTGCGTCGGTAGCCGAAATGTTGAAGCGTTTTAAGGCGACAGCAGCCACCAATAATGCACAATTTGTATTGACAAAATTAGATGAAGGAGTTGGTCTTGTTAAACTAAACAAAGACACTGGGGCGAAAGAAAAAGAGATTGTTTTAAAAGATAAAAAGCCAGAATACCAAGTGGATGAATTTGGAGGTATACTTTACTATAAGGCTAGTAACGATCAAATCTATGCCTACGATCTCTCCAATTAACTAACCAAGTTGATGGTGGCTAATAATGTTGAGGAGCATTTTAGTCTGTTGATAACCCCACTTTAATTAGTGGGGTTTTTCTGAAGATACAATTGCTTAAATTTTAGTAAATTACGATAACTAACTAACTGACTCACCTGTATGAAATATTTTTTCATGCTATTCGGTATGATTTTCTTATCTACTGGACAAGCGCAAGAAATACCTCTAGATTCACTTTTGCGCAAAGCTTTTTCTAGCAAAGACTCGTCTGCTGTTTTCTTCAAACAATCCAAACAACGTCTCTTTTCTAAAGCGGATACAGCGAACTTCTATTACTATAAGTTTTATAAAAATTATGTTGATGGGGAGATTGATAGTGCGTATCGATATGGGGAGTTAGTGATTCCTCCTTTTATCGAATTGGATACGCTAAATCGCTTGCGTAAGATTTATGAAAAAATGAATTTAATAGATCTTCGTTCTGGCAACTATGATCGAGCCCTTGCCTATTGCCAAAAGGCGTTAAAGATTGCAGAGAAACTGAAGGATACAGCTATGATTTCTATTCATCTATCCGATATGTCTATAATTTATCACGACTATGAAGAATATTCAAATGGAGTCATGTACGGAAAAAAGGCATTTGAAGTAATGAATAATGCGACGAATAAGGATTACAAATACATACTTTATGCCAACAACGCAATAGGAATAAACTTTGACGATTGGGGAAAGCCAGATAGTGCCTTGGCCTATCATTTTCAAAATTTAGACTATTTAAAACATATCAAAGACACCCTACCTTATACGTTCATATTTAACAATATAGGTAATACCTTACTAAAACAAAAGAAGTACGTAGAAGCGAAAAAATACATTAAGCAAGCCTTGGTACTCAATACTAGAGGCAATCGTACTTATAACTTGGCAACTAACTATACCAACCTTGCAACAATTGCCTATAAATTGAACCATTACAGTGAAGCCGATTCACTCTTTAAAGAAGCCCAAATCTATGTGACGGAAAGTGGCAGTATCGAAAAACTTCGAGATTTGATGGAGCATGAATCAAAGTACAATGAGAAAATAGGAAATTATAAAAAAGCCTTAGAAAAACAAGCGGCGTTTTATAAACTAAAAGATTCTGTTTTTAAGGACGAACGAGCCAGCAAAATCGCCGAAGCCGAAGCAAAGTTTCAAGTGGCTCAAAAGGAAGTAGATTTGGCAATAACTCGCGCCAACCTCGCAGAGACACAATTGAAAGTTAAAAAAAGAAACAATTTTATATATGGTAGTTTAGGTTTGGCCTCAATGCTAGGCATACTAGGCTTTCTATTTTACAACCAACAAAAGCTAAAAAATCGTCAATTACAAAAAGAAGCTCAACTCAAAGAAGCCTTAGTTCACATTGAAACACAAAATAAATTGCAAGAGCAACGACTTCGTATCTCGAGAGATTTGCACGATAATATAGGTTCTCAACTCACATTTGTAACCTCATCGGTAGATAATCTAAAGTTTAGGTTAAAAGATGACGATCCAAAAGTGACTCAAAGGCTAGGAGAGATAAGTGAGTTTACCATCCAAACAATCTACGAATTGAGGGATACCATATGGGCGATGAATAAAACAGAAATAAACTTTGAAGATCTTCAGACACGTATTGCAAATTTTATCGAAAATGCGGGCATTGCAGCAAAGGGAGTCGACTTTCAGTTTTCAGTTTCAGAAAACATCGCGAAGGAGACCGTATTTAGCTCCATTAAAGGAATGAATATCTATCGTATTATTCAAGAAGGTATAAACAATGCCCTAAAACACGCGGGAGCCCAAGAGGTTTCGGTACGAATTAATAAAGCACTCGATTCAGAAAACGAAGAAATATCAATTCATATTGATGACAAAGGAAAGGGATTTGACCGATCTAATGTCAAAATGGGGAACGGCTTGGCCAGCATGAAAAAAAGGGCGAAGGATATGGGTAGCGAAATTGAAATCACTTCGGAAGAAAACAAAGGAACCTTTATCACACTGATAACCAAATGAGAAAAGTTAACTACTTAATAGTAATAGTGACCTTGTTTGTCGCTTTTTGCTCAAACGCACAAACAGTTTTAAAAAACCTTGATAGCGCCAAGGCAATTGTAAATTCAACCAAAATTGATACTACTACTGTGATTACCTTACAAAGATTAGGGGGGCATTATAATGTAGTCCACCTTGATAGTGCAGCGCCTTATTTGCGCAAGGGTATTACACTGGCCGAGCAACTTGGATTTGATAAAGGGCGATGGATGAACCAAAATACGTTAGGGGTTTATCACGAACGAAAAACGCAATACGACAGTGCCTTCTATTATTTAAAAACAGCTAAAAGAGCGATCGATTCACTCAAAAGTACAATGGGTGTTGCTATCGTTTATAACAATTTAGCAACTGTACATATTAGAACAGGAGATTATTCGAAGGCAATAGAATTGCTATTTGATGCGCTAGAGGCAGAGGAACAATTAGGAAATAGAAATGGTATTGGACAAGCCTACAATAACATTGGGTTATGCTATTATTTTTTAAGAGATTTCAATAAGGCTGCAGACTATCTCGAGCGTAATCTAGTGATTCAAGAGGAAATAGGTAATGATGATGGTCTCATAAACGGTTACGGAAATGTAGCCGCTATTCAGCATTATAATAAGGATTATAAGGGAGCCATTGCCTCTTACAATAAAGCATATGCTATAGCACGACGAATAAATGACTTGGATAAATCTGTAAATCAGATTTCAAATCTAGGGCTCATGTATATGGAATTGGAAGACTACAAAAAATCTGATTCTTTGTTCAAGCGTGCGTTACATTTGCGGGACTCATTAAGTGATGATAGAGGTTTAGCTACTACCTATGCGACTTATGCGGAAGGATTGATATCGAGAAATCGTTTAGGAGAGGCGAAAGAATTATTAAATAAAGCACTCAAGCTATCTAAAGAGCGCAAATTGCTTTCTGTTAAAGTTGCCGCCCTTGCAGGCTTAAGCGAGGTTGCCTCTGCAGAAAAAGACTTCGAAAGCGCCAACGAATATACAAAGCTGTGGAAATTGACCAATGATACTATTCTCAATGAAGAACGTATTAAAGCTGTCACTGAGTTCGAAACTAAATATGAAACTGAAAAAAAGCAGAAAGAAATTCTATCTCAACGTGCCGAAATTGCGGAAAAGGATTTAGAAGTTCGTCGAAAAAACACATGGATTTATGGAAGTTTAGGATTGGCTCTTGTACTCGGACTATTGGGATATCTATTTTTCAATCAGCAAAAACTAAAAAACCGTCAGCTTAAAAAAGAAGGAGAATTAAACCAGGCATTAGCTCGAATTGAAACTCAAAATAAATTACAAGAACAACGTCTTCGTATCTCGCGTGATTTACATGATAATATAGGATCTCAACTCACCTTTGTTACATCTTCTGTCGATAATTTGAAATTTGGGCTTAAAGAAGATAACCCCAAGGTAACCGAAAAACTTGGTAAAATAAGTGAGTTTACAACACAGACGATTTATGAATTGAGAGATACTATCTGGGCGATGAATAAAACAGAAATTGCCTTTGAAGATCTTCAAACACGTATCGCTAATTTCATCGAAAACGCAGGAGCCGCGGCACAGGGAGTGGACTTTCAATTTGTTGTTTCGAAAAATATTGATACATCGGTCGTGTTTAGTTCAATTAAGGGAATGAATATTTATCGAATTATTCAGGAGGCTGTTAATAATGCCTTGAAATATGCATCGCCACAGAGAATTTCGGTAACCATAGATCCACAGGAAAATGGATATGTTCTACAAGTAAAAGATGATGGTAAGGGCTTTAATAAAGATGATGTAGAATTGGGTAACGGACTAGCCAATATGAAAAAAAGAGCAAGAGATTTAAATGGATCTATAGATATTACATCGATTGTAGGAGACGGAACAAGTATTCGGTTGCAATTTTAAATACGGCAATTGACCTATAGAATCAAGTTGACATTTACATTAGTTTTAATAAAAAAAGATGAACTCCCTAATTCTATATATCGTGCTATACGGAACCCTAAGTACGGGTCTAGTTTTTGTATTTCACCGAAAACAAAAACACCTAAAAAATGCATTTTTAGAACGATCCACAAATTTGAAAGGGATGATTTCTAAAAATGAAAAGCAACTAAAACGGCGAAATAAAGCCCTCAACACTTATAATTTTTTAACCTATAATTTGAAAGAGTCACTTCTTGTTCAAAATATTATTCAGTTATAGTGTAGGGCTCGGTACTACAAGTTCTAATCACATACTATCATTGAATTCTAGGACTGATTTTCCATTTCTTTTTGTGTTCTTCATTATCCATTCAAGGAAACATTTTTAATTATTAGCTCAACAAACCTATAAAAATAGGGCATCTGCCTTATGTTTTTACGCGATCTATTTATTGAGTTTTACGATAAGATAAATACTAAAACTTGCCAGATGAAAATTTCAATGCTTACGATGAGCTTTTTCTTATTAATTTTTGCAAATACATTTTCGCAAGAATGTAATTCATTCCAGGATTGTTATGATAAGGGCAATAACTCTAAGGGAGAAAAAGCAATATCCTATCATAAAAAAGGGGCCAAATATGCAAAAAAGGAACCCGCTAATTTAGGAAAGGCAAATCTCGCCATCGCAAAAATTTACTACAATCAAATACGTGGGAAGGATAATAAAAAAGCAATAAAAAATGCGTCGAAATATTTTGAACAAGCCTTAGATGCCGATTCTTCTAACTTTTTTGCATGGGAGTGGATCGTAGCGTTTCATCAATTGAAAACTAAGGAGTTTAATCTCGCGATCGAATGGAGTAATAAGATGATAGCCAAATTTCCCAATTATAGTCGTGCCTATTACAACCGAGGGCATGTATACCGCTATTACAATAATTTACCAAAAGCGTATGCAGATTTTGAAAAGGCTTCCTCCTTACTCGTCTCTGAGAAGGATGATTCTAATCTTTCCGAAAGTAATTTAGCAGATGTTTTGTTATGGTCTGCATTCATGAATAACAAAAAGAACAATCGTAAGTTTTACGCTAAAGAAGACATTGCTACATTGAAAAAATACGTAGATAAATTCCCAAACAGCCCTAAGTTATGGGGCGAGCTCGCCTTGGCCTATTTTGACAATGGTTCAATAAATGAAGCCATTACTGCAGGAAACCGAGCTTGGGTCTTGGATGGTGAACGTGATTTTAACGACTACAACGGAGTAAGTGTAGGTGGAAATTTTATAAAGGGATATCAAGATTTTCAGAATAAAAACTATAAAGCTGCGGCATTTAGGTTCTCAGCAGCAGAAGCCGATAATAATGACAGGCATGTACTCCCTACTTTTTACAAAGCTTTAGGTAATTTCTTTTACTATGTGGAAATGTTACCAAAAAAATGGAAGGACATAGAAGCGCAAACGAAAAAATTGTTCCAGAAAACTATCGATGCTACAGATGGTACTAAATATCAAGGTCTAGCAGATAATGCACGAGCCCAATTGGAAGCTATTAATAACCCAAATAGCACTGCAGGACGAACCGACAACTGGCCTCGAGAATTTGAACAATTCAAAATAAATTTTAATGCATTGCCTTCCAGTTACACCTTAAATTATAACACATTGCAAGGACGCGGCATAACAAGTTTGCCAGCGACTAAAGAGTTTTTTCCGTATGCTCAAGAAGTGAATGCCATAGGATTGCTTTGCGAGGGCACAAATAGTTATGCCTTTTTAGTCATGTTACGCACCAGAAAATCCAACCAAGATCGCAGCAGCTTTTTCGTCTTGAAAACCGATAAAAATGGTAAGCAGTTAGCGCTAAAAAAAATTGCGGGAACGCAAAAGGATATGGGTCGTGTTACCATAACAGGAAGCTTTTCGTTTACACGATCTGAATCGGGATATTCAATCAATGGAGTAGATACGTATGCGAACGGTCATAAAAATACAACAACAGATAGCGGAAGTTGTAATTAACACGGCTAAAATTTAAAATCGAAAACTTATGAAATTCAAGATATTCGCCCTTTTAGCAATTATATTTTGTACCGTACAAATTAGTGCGCAGGACATCTCACCACAGCTCAATAGTTTTATGTTAGCCTATGGGCAAGATGAAATCAATGGAATGGATAAAGCGGCAAACGATATTATAAAACTTGCTCCAGATAATTATGCAGGCTACGCTTTTAAGGGGTATGTTTTTACGTTAAAAAACGATCTTGAAAGTGCCTCAAAATATATGGATGTGGCCGCAAGTTTAAACCCGGTAGATCAAGGTAGTTACGGTATCGCATCGTACATCCAATTTTTAAAAGGTAATACCGCAGAGGCCGAAAAATTAATGAATTTTTCATTTCAGGTTGCAGCGGCAGAGGGATTAGATAAAGCAACACTGGACGATATTGCTCAGATAGAAAGGTTCACAAAAAAAGATCTTTCTGAATTAAAAACAATTACAAGAAATGCCCATGTCGCAACGACCAATGCTGTATCCCATATGCAGAAATTTTATGGATGTGTACAACAAAATTTCGCAGGAAAAGAGTGCGCAGAAGAAGCATCGATTAGAACGTACTTTAATAGTCTAAGGCCTAGAAACACAATGCCATTAGCTATACTAGATTATAATAAGGGTTTGGGTTTTTATAACAGCGGAAACTATGATGAAGCAAAGACTTATTTAAAAAAATTCGTAAATAATTCGACCATAGTTTCGGCAAAAGATAAAGGGTATGCAATTGCCCAATCCTACTTTTATCTTTCTTTTTATGATGAATTTAATGCAAACACATTATACTTAAATGCTACTAAAGGACTACAGGCACTAGAAGAAATTCCCTTTACAACACTCTTAAAATGTCAGCTTCTACAGCGTAAATCTTTGGCCTTAGGTCTAATGGGAAAATCTAAAGAACAATTAACAACGGCTAAACAGTTATTAAGCCATGCAACAGAAGTTAGCTTTCCGTTGATGGAAGCACAAGCAAATAATACAATTGGAGGCTATTATGTGATGAGTTCGCTGACCACAGATCGTCAAAAAGCAGCCAATTATTTGTCGAAGGCATACAGCCAAGCAGAGAATACGGGGGATGCAAATTTGATAAACCAAGTGGCAGGTAATTATGCCATTTCTCTTTGGCAACAAGGTAAAAAGAATGAGGCGACAACTATTGCAATGAAAAGCTATGAAACTTCTGTAGCCAACAAAGAGTATGCGAGTGCTCAATTAATGGCAAATAACTTAGGCTTTATGTCCTTCATGCAAGATGATTATACCAACGCGGCAAAGCTCTTTAAAAAGTCGGTAGATATTACCGAAAAATATAGAAAAGACCTCTCTGCGGCCCAACAGCTTGCGGTAATGAATGAGCACACGAGTGCATACGGTGGGTTAATCATGAGCTTACAAAAAACAAATAATGTTTCAACCTTATTTGAGGTTCAAGATTTGAACCGAAGCAGGTTGCTACGCGATAAATTGGATAAAAATATAATCCCAAAAACGCTTTCTGAAACCCAGAAAATGCTAAAAGAAGATGAGGTGTTACTGTATTATTCCGAAGCTGGTAATGGCGAAATGATTGTGACCGTAGTAACCAATGACAATGCATCCATAGGATATAGCTTCCCGATAAAAAAATGGCTTGAGCTTAAAAAGAGATACCTCAATCGTGTTTCGAAAACGCCAAATTCCATCAACGGATATGTAGCAAAAATGAATCAAGAAATTGTGGATGGACAAATCATCCACTATCAAGATGAAACACAAGGTTTCAAGGCTGAAGATTATGAAAAAGTGGTGAAAATAACCCGTGAATTATTGAATAGCACGGATGCAAACCTACAATCGATTCAAAAAGAATTACTCAAAGTGTGGTATGATCATTTAATTGAGCCCATATCAGCTAAAATAGCTGGAAAGACAAAACTCATTATTAGTGGTGAAGGTTCCCTAAACTATCTGCCTTTTGAAGCATTTGTAGATTCCTCGGGCAACTATCTTATTGAAACATACGATATAAAATACATCCCATCGGCAACGGCTTGGGCGGCACTTCAGAATAGAGCTTATAGTAATGATCGAAAGTCATTGTTGGCTATGGGCGGTGCTACTTATCAAAACCCCAACACGAAAGGAGGTGACGTGCGGACTGTAAATAGTCTGTTTGAGTTGCAAGATAATATTTCAGAAAAAATAGATAAGAAATCTAAAAATCTTTCAACAGAGTTAAAGGCACTCGGTTTTGGTGGTGCTAATTACTTGCCAGGAACGTTAAAAGAAGTGCAAAATTTAAAAGGAATCGTTCCAGAAGCAACGGTTTTAGTCAATGACCAAATGAAAGAATCTGATCTCAAAAGACTGGATGCTGCAGGAGAATTGAAAAATTATAAGTGGGTACACATTGCTACGCACGGATTTGCACTTGATAACATACCAGAACTTAGTGGAGTGATGATGACTCAACCCGATGGAGGAGACGGCAACGAAGACACATTTTTGTTGGCGCACGAAATCGCCGCACTTCATCTCAACGCCGACCTCGCGATTTTAAGTGCTTGTGAAACGGCTTTAGGAAAGGTTTATGGCGGAGAGGGGATCAATGGTTTAAATTCTGCCTTACTTGCTGCCGGGGCAAATAATACCTTGTTGAGTTTATGGCCAGTAAACGATGCTGGGACGATGATTATGATGACGGTACTGTATGATTATATGTACAATAAGAAGTTACCGGTTGAACAAGCGGTTAATCAAACAAAACGTGACATTCTAAATGGTAATTTTGGTGAGCAGTTTCAAAATCCATCTATCTGGGCGCCCTTTGTACTAAACGGAAAGTAAAATATTTTGTAATTTTAAAAACCAACCTCAATTATGTCATTAAAACTAGCCATTGTAGACGATAACAGTTTCCTTATTCATGCCATAAAGGAGAAACTGTCCTTTTTTGACGATGTTTTAGTTCGGCATACAAGTGCTAATGGAAGTGAGTTGCTTCAGAAATTAGAAGAGAGTCATCATTTAGACCTTATTTTAATGGACATAGAAATGCCCGTTCTCAATGGAATAGAAACAACCGCTGTAGTAAAGCAAAAGTATCCTCAAATTAAGATTATAATGCTAACCGCCTTTGATAATGATGAGCACATTTTTAACGCTATCAAAGCCGGTGCCGATGGGTACCTTCTCAAAGAGATAGATCCACAATCACTATATGACGGAATTCAAGAGACCTTGAATGGCGGTGCAGCGATGAATCCATCCATCGCGATGAAAACACTCAAGTTATTGCGAAATCCAGAGAGTATCAAAAACCAAAATGATAAGGAACAAATATCATTGTCCAAAAGAGAAGTGGAAGTATTAGAACAGCTCAGTAAAGCGCTTAGTTATACCGCCATTGCCGACAATTTATTTCTTTCGCCTAGTACGGTTCGAAAGCATATAGAAAATATCTATAAAAAATTGCAGGTTCACAGTAAAATGGAGGCTGTTCAAAAAGCTAAAGACCATAATATTATATAAAAAAACCCCTTCTTAAAAAGAAGAGGTTGGGGATAAATTGTTTTGAATTCAATTATAAAGCGAATGCCTTTTTTACTTGATCTAGATAGTCCAGTTTTTCCCAGGTAAACAGTTCTACATCCATGGTTTTATCTCCTCCATTGGGCAGGCTAAATGTTTTAGAAACAACTTCGTTAGTTCGTCCCATATGCCCATATGCCGCGGTTTCGCTATACATAGGTTGACGTAATTTTAAGCGGTCTTCAATGGCGGCCGGACGCATGTCAAAAATTTCGGACACCTTTCGCGCAATTTCACCATCGGTTAATTCCACATTGCTCGTTCCATAAGTATCAACGAAAATTCCCATAGGCTCAACAACTCCAATTGCATAACTTACCTGAACCAATACTTCGTCACACAAACCAGCAGCTACTAAGTTTTTGGCAATATGACGTGTTGCATAGGCCGCAGATCGGTCTACTTTACTTGGATCTTTACCACTAAAAGCGCCACCTCCGTGAGCACCTTTTCCGCCATATGTATCTACAATGATTTTGCGACCGGTTAAGCCAGTATCTCCATGCGGTCCACCAATTACGAATTTTCCAGTAGGGTTAATGTGATACGTAATGTCGTCATTAAATAAAGCTTGAATTTCTGGTTTAAGCTGAGCTTTTACTCGTGGAATTAAAATAGAAACGATGTCTTCTTTAATCTTCTGAAGCATTTTAGTCTCATCTGCATCAAAATCATCGTGCTGCGTAGAAACTACAATACTATCTATACGAACAGGCTTGTTGTCGTCGCTATATTCTATGGTAACTTGACTCTTTGAATCTGGTCGTAAATACGTAATGTCCTCTAATTCTCGTCTTAAGGCTGCCAGTTCGATCAATATCTTGTGCGATAAATGCAAAGCTAAAGGCATAAAACTTTCAGTTTCGCGGGTCGCATATCCAAACATCATTCCTTGGTCACCCGCTCCTTGTTCTTCCTTGCTATCTCGATCAACACCTCGATTGATATCGTCACTCTGCTCGTGAATAGCACTCAGTACTCCACAACTATTACCGTCAAACTGATATTCTCCTTTGGTATAACCAATTCGGTTTATCACATCTCTGGCAATTTGCTGAACATCTAAATATACATTCGACTTTACTTCACCTGCCAAAACCACTTGTCCCGTGGTTACCAATGTTTCACAGGCTACCTTACTTTGCGGATCAAAGGCTAAGAAATTATCAATCAATGCATCACTTATCTGATCTGCTACTTTATCTGGGTGTCCTTCAGAAACACTTTCCGAAGTAAATAAATAGGCCATATTATGGTTTTAAATGAATTATTTGAAAGAAGATTTGACGAAAACGTCCAAGGGAGTTTACACTGCCTTTAGCATTTTTTTTTGAGGTTGCAATCAGTCAAATCTTTCCTCGAAACTTCTGGAGCAAATGTAGTAATTCCTATATAAATTCAAAAGATTTTTCTTAGTTCTCAAGGAAGTAATGCTAGAAGAGAAAACAATGTTTTTATTTCTCAAATCGTCCCCTTGTTTTGATCTCTTTTAATGATTAAACAGACTTTTAAATAGGGTAAGTAATGCCTATTGAATTTGTTGAGGACATCGAAGCATCCCAAATATCGAATGAACTAAACAGAATTTTTAAGCGATGAACAGTGTAATTTTTTAGAGTTTAAAAACCTGAAAATCAACTATATGTATTGAAAATAGATGTATTGACTTTATTTGGTTTTCAAAAAGTTTTCAGGGCTTTGAGATCGCAAATTCTAATTTCGAACTATAGAGTAGTAGAATTGACCGAAAATCTAGAATGAAGCAATTAAATAAATACAGTAAAACGGTTACCCAAGATCCAACACAACCGGCGGCACAAGCAATGTTGCATGCGATTGGTCTGTCCACCGAAGATTTTTACAAACCCATTATAGGAATAGCAAGCACTGGTTACGAAGGTAATCCTTGTAATATGCACCTGAATGACTTGGCAAAATTGGCCAAAGAAGGAACTAGAGAAGAAGATGTAATCGGACTCATATTTAACACCATTGGTGTTAGCGATGGTATTTCTATGGGTACTCCCGGTATGCGATATTCTCTACCATCTAGAGATATTATAGCAGATTCTATGGAAACTGTTGTTCAAGCCATGAGTTATGATGGCCTTATAACGGTAGTTGGCTGCGACAAAAATATGCCAGGTGCCCTACTAGCTATGATACGACTCGATAGACCTTCTATTTTGGTTTATGGAGGAACCATAGATTCGGGGTGTCATAATGGGAAGAAGTTGGATGTTGTTTCTGCTTTTGAAGCATGGGGTAGTAAGGTTGCAGGCACCATGTCTGAATCGGAATATCAGCAAGTCGTAGAGAAAGCTTGCCCAGGTGCGGGTGCTTGTGGAGGAATGTATACAGCCAATACGATGGCGAGTGCTATAGAAGCCCTTGGGATGTCTTTACCTTATAATTCGTCCAATCCAGCATTGAGTGAAGAGAAGCAAAAAGAGAGCGTTCAGGCAGGCATAGCTATGCGACTATTGCTTGAGCGCGATATTAAGCCCAGTGATATAATTACTAAGAATTCGTTAGAAAATGCAGTGCGATTGGTAACCGTACTGGGTGGTTCTACCAATGCAGTTTTACATTTTTTAGCGATTGCAAGGGCTGCTAATATCAATTTTACTTTGAAAGAGTTTCAGGCAATTAGTAACAACACTCCTTTTTTAGCCGATTTAAAACCGAGTGGAAAATACTTAATGGAAGATGTTCATGCTATTGGAGGCATTCCTGCCGTGATGAAATATCTACTTAAAAAGGGTCTTCTTCATGGTGATTGCCTAACGGTTACAGGAAAAACACTAGCCGAAAATTTATTGGATGCACCAGATCTTCCTTTAGATCAAGACGTAATTAAACCTGTCGAAAAACCTATAAAAGTCTCGGGTCATTTACAAATGCTTTATGGCAATTTGGCGCCCGAAGGCAGTGTGGCAAAAATAACAGGTAAAGAAGGACTTAAGTTTTCAGGAACCGCCAAGGTTTTTGAATCTGAATATGATGCCAACGATGGAATTCGAGACGGTAAAGTGGTTAAAGGGGATGTAGTAGTCATTCGTTACGAAGGCCCCAAAGGAGGTCCAGGCATGCCAGAAATGCTAAAGCCAACAGCTGCGATAATTGGAGCTGGTTTAGGAAAAGACGTCGCGCTAATTACAGATGGTAGGTTTTCTGGCGGGACGCATGGTTTTGTGGTAGGTCACATCACACCCGAAGCTCAAGATGGTGGTACGCTTGCGTTGGTTCATACCGGTGATCAAATTACTATTGATGCCGAAAATAACTCAATAGAGCTGCATGTTTCAGATGCTGTTTTAACAGAAAGAAAAAAGAATTGGAAAGCACCAGAACTAAAGTTCAAAAGGGGTGTTCTTTATAAATATGCGAAAACGGTTTCATCTGCCAGTAAAGGCTGCGTGACCGATGAATTTTAATCTCACTATGGAAGCACAATTAGTACACAAGAAAAGTACAGAAGCGAGTACCGAGCATCTTTCTGGTAGCGAAGCGGTAGTTAAATGCCTTCTTGCCGAAGGAGTTGATACCTTATATGGTTATCCAGGTGGTGCTATTATGCCTGTATACGATGAATTGTACAAGTATCAAGGAAAGCTGAATCATGTATTAACTCGTCATGAACAAGGAGCCACTCATTCGGCTCAAGGGTATGCGCGCATCTCGGGAAAAGTAGGCGTTTGTATTGCGACTTCTGGTCCGGGAGCCACCAATTTAATTACGGGCATTGCCGACGCGCAAATTGATTCAACGCCAATGGTCTGCATAACAGGACAGGTAGGAAGTCATTTGTTAGGTAGTGATGCCTTTCAAGAAACCGATATCATCGGAATTTCTACACCAGTGACGAAATGGAATTATCAAATTACCAAGGCGAGCGAGATTCCAGAAGTCTTCGCCAAGGCATTTTATATTGCTAAGAGCGGTAGACCAGGTCCTGTTTTAATCGATATTACTAAAGATGCACAATTTGAAATGTTCGATTTTGAATATAAAAAATGCACCAAAGTACGAAGTTATAAACCCGTTCCAAATACTGAATACGATTCTATTGAGAAGGCGGCACTCCTAATTAATCAAGCACAAAAACCTTTAGTTGTGTGGGGTCAAGGAGTTATCTTAAGCGAAGCCGAAGAGCAGCTAAAGGCTGTAATTGAAAAGGCTGGTATCCCATCTGCCTGGACTATTTTAGGAGCTTCTGCCATCCCTACAGAGCATCCTTTAAATGTGGGTATGGTTGGGATGCACGGAAATTATGCTCCCAATAAATTAACCAACGAATGCGACGTGCTTATTGCGATAGGTATGCGCTTTGACGACCGAGTAACAGGTAATCTAGAAACGTACGCCAAGCAAGCTAAGGTTATTCATTTTGAAATAGATCCAGCAGAAGTAGATAAGAATGTGAAAACGAATGTTGCGGTTTTAGGCGATGCGAAACGGAGCTTAGAAAAATTACTGCCACTTTTAGAGCAGAAATCACATCTCGAATGGCTTAATCAATTTGAGAAATTATATCAAATTGAATACAATAAAGTAATTGCAAATGATTTACATCCCACGAAAAAGGGGTTAACCATGGGTGAAGTCCTGAAGGAAATCAACACTCAAACGAAAGGTCAGGCTGCGATTGTAAGTGATGTAGGACAGCATCAAATGATTGCCTGTAGATATGCCAATTTTAATGTTACTAAAAGTAATATCACGAGCGGAGGTCTTGGTACCATGGGCTTTGCATTACCGGCTGCAATTGGTGCAAAAATGGCAGCACCCCAACGTGATGTAGTTGCGATTATTGGTGACGGCGGATACCAAATGACGATTCAAGAGTTAGGAACCATCTTTCAAACGGGAGTAGCCGTTAAAATTGTGGTCCTTAACAACGATTTTCTAGGTATGGTGCGTCAATGGCAACAACTGTTTTTCGACAAGCGCTATGCATCTACTGAATTAGTAAATCCAGATTTTATAACCATCGCAAAAGGATATCATATTGATGCTAAAAGGGTTACAAAACGCGAAGAATTGGCTACTTCTGTAAAAGAAATGATGGATCATGATGGTGCATTTTTCTTGGAAGTTTGTGTTGAAAAAGAGGGGAATGTGTTTCCTATGATACCCACAGGGGCAAGTGTTTCAGATATCCGACTCGAATAAAAATTGAAATCATGAAAGAACAATTATATACCCTATCCATTTATACCGAAAACAACGTGGGTCTTCTCAATCGTATTTCGGCCATTTTTCAGCGTAGAAAAATAAACATAGAAAGTATTAATTCTTCCATTTCTGAAATTGAAGGGATTACGCGTTGGTCCATAGTCGTTGAAGTGTCAGAAGAACAAATTAGAAAGATTATTGGTCAGATTGAAAAGCAAGTAGAGGTGATTAGAGCCTATTATCATACCGACGAAGAAACCATATATCAAGAATCGTGTTTATTCAAAATAAAGAGTGATTTGCTTTTTGAAGACCGACAGATTCAAAATATAATTAAAGAAAGTAACGCCCGTATTGTAACGGTAAATCGGGAATTCTTTGTATTGGAAAAGTCGGGTAGAAAAAGTGAAGTCGAGCTTTTGTATAGAGAATTAAAATCGTTTGGAATTATGCAATTTGTGCGTTCCGGACGCATTGCGGTCACCAAAGAAGAATTAAAAATATCAACCTTACTCAAGGCAGTAACAGCCTAAAATAACTAGTTATGGAAAATTATTTCAACACCTTATCATTACGTGAAAAATTACAACAATTAGGACATTGTCGATTTATGGATGCCAGTGAATTTCCTAATGGGATTGATGCGTTAAAGGATAAAAAAGTAGTCATTGTTGGCTGTGGAGCGCAAGGGCTTAATCAAGGCCTTAATATGAGAGATTCTGGT
>Ga0316204_10005464_pt1 | contig 20934 bp, 18 predicted proteins | sample 6monrhotite_MG_2_FD_205661 | JGI IMG/M metagenome (GOLD analysis project Ga0316204, IMG submission 205661) | Microbial mat bacterial communities from mineral coupon in-situ incubated in ocean water Damariscotta River, Maine, United States -... | ecosystem: Environmental > Aquatic > Marine >... | reverse complement strand
TTAACAAATCAACCAACCGCGTAACTTCCGGCAATATATGATCTGGACTTGTTGAATTTAACGGGATTAATGCTTCGTGAATTATTTGATCAGACAGGTCAACCAATATGGCTTTCAGGCTATGTTGACTGATCTGCATGCCAATGGCAAAAGCCCCAGAAGGATTAACTCTCAATTCAATGGGCGGCTGTCCACGTTGAACCGCCTTTCCCCGCGTCTGTTCAACCAGATCTTCTGCCACAAGGTCACGTACAATATTGGTAATAGACTGGCTACTCAACCCCAACAGATCAGCAATCTTGGTGCGTGATATGGGACCCTGCAATCGAATAGCTTCCAAAACCAATCGACGGTTATATGGTTTATTCTGTTCCTGACTATTTCCTCTTAAACTCATAATTATTTTATCCATTAAATGCACTGACACAGCCTTTAAGTGCTGATGTGGTATCATTAATAACCAATGTGGGTACGTCTTTCATATAACTGCTGATGCGCCCCTTATCTTCGAAACGTTTTCTGAAGTGGCTTTTTTCCAGTAATGGTAATATTCGCAGCAGAATACCACCCCCCAGATAAACCCCACCACGGGCACCAAAGATTAAACCAATACTGCCCGCAACATCCCCCAGAAAAGCACAAAAAAGGTCAATAGTATCTTTGGATGTCGAACAAATATTATCTACTGCATTTCCCACAATAATCTCGGGAGAATGGTTTTTTTGGTCATAACCATTCACTTCATTTATGGCTCTGAATAATTCCTGTAGGCCGGGGCCAGATAATATTCGCTCCCCAGAAACACGGCCATGGCGTGCAAAGATATTTTGCCATACAGCATGCTCATATTGGGTTTTGGGTGCCACATCAATATAGCCCCCCTCACCCACAACTGGCTGCCATTCACCACCCATTGCAACCAAACCAGCCACACCTAAGCCGGTTCCTGAACCAAGCACGACTTTATTACCCGCTGGTAATGCCTTATTCCCGCCGATGGAAATCAGATCTTCTCTTGGCAAGCTTGGGAGTGAACGTGCCAGAGCCTCAAAATCATTGACCACATGTAAACGGTCCAAGCCCAGTGCTTGCTCAACAGTCGATATGGAAAATGACAAATGGTTATTGGTAATTTCAACCCAGTCCCCAAATACTGGCGCGGCAACCGCAATGCAGGCTTTGGCTGGCCTGGCCACATCTAGCCGTTCCAGGTATTCTTGCAAGAGCGTGACAAATTCTGAATATTCCGCACATTTCAATTTAAGGGCATGCGTGAGTTGACCCTCAGCTGTCACAAGCGAAAACCGGGCATTTGTTCCCCCCACATCGGCGACTAATAATGATCCTGATATGGCATGATGTCTCATTGATTAAACCCGTGCCACCAGCGGTATATAGTCACTTAAGTCATCTTCATCCAAGAAAATAGTCCGGTTTTCCTCCGAAGATTTATAAAGTGCCATTAACATCTCAACAACAGCGTAGCCATCATAGAAATTCTCAGATGGCATTTTTCCTTCTCTGAATCTTTCGACCATATGGCGGTTTTCATTGATATAACCATAGATGCCTGCCTCATCTTCAATAACCGGCATCAGGCCCTGTTCGGCATTCTGCTTTTCAACAAGGTCTTCCCCTTCGCCTCCGCTGACCTCACGGGACATAAATACTTTTAACCCGGTATTCAAAGAATTGAATTCCATTGAATATTCCGGACCGCTTAATTCCAGCTGGATACGCAAGCCCGCACCCACATAGGCCCATGAGGTACTCGCTTCCACAATAAGCTCATCGCCTTTCTCATCTTCAAATATTAGCGTTCCTCTGGCAAAATCCTCAACCGGATTCGCCCGAGTATGCTCATCCAGATTATATTTCTTCTGCAATTGGTCCGCATAAAAAGGCTTATTCCATTTCAGGTTAGCCACCGTTGCCGTCACGCTTTTCAGTTTCAGGTCACTACGATCAGCATCTGGCGCACTTAACATAAAGCGGCCCACCTCAACACCATGGCACATCATGTCCGATAAAGCGCCGCCGCCCTGCTGTTCGCCTTTCCAGAACCAGGGAGCATGCGGACCGCTATGCTCCTCGGACGCGCGTGCGAGATAAGGCCGGCCCGTCACCGCCGCCGCCCGCCGCCAGATAATATCCTTGCCCCGCTGTACCGGGGTACAAAAAACCTGATTTTCCAGATAGCCATGCAACAGCCCACTATCCTCCACAAGAGACAACATTTCCTTTGCTTCTGCCAAATTCCGGGCCAGTGGTTTTTCACAGGCAACAGCTGTTAATTTTGACTGCCCATCCTTTATATTGCTATGAATTACCCGCATGACATCCAGCCTTTGATGATTCGGACATAAAATCCATACCGCATCAATATCAGGAGCGTTGATCAAGCCCTCCAGCGAATCATATGCCGTACAATTTCCAAGGTCCAAAGCCCCTACACGGTTGGAAAATTTTTCCCGATTATTTTTTGTGAGGCTATACACCCCACAAACATCCACATTACGTACTGCTACCAATGACTCCAAATGGAAATTTGCAATAAATCCACTACCTATGAACCCAATGCGTAAATTTCTACTTGCCAACTCGCTCATAATCTTAAATCCTTATTTTCATTATACTATATTACGCTGCCTCAGAGGCTTCCTTAGACTGTTTTTTGTGTTTTTCATTAAAGAACATGTAAAATCCAACCATAACCACAAGCGCCATCATAGCCGGCACCCACCAGATGCTTAGCCAATCCTTTGTGCCATCCAGCGTATTTTGCGTGACCACTGTGCCGGAAACCAAAGATCCAATGAACATGCCAACCCCGTAAGTTGCCACCGTCATCAGGCCCTGAACGGAACTTTTCAAATGGTTGGGGAATTTCTGATCCGCATAAATTTGTCCGGTTACAAAAAAGAAATCATAGCAAATCCCATGCAGGGCGATACCCAGATACAACATCCATATTGTCTGGTCGCTCTCATAACCATAAGCAAATAACAGGTAGCGCAATGCCCAGGCAAACATGCCGATCAACATCATCCATTTAACCCCAAGGCGTCTGAACATGAGCGGCATGAGCAGCAGAAACGCCATTTCAGACATCTGACCTATTGTCATTTTACCCGCTGCATTGACAACACCGACCTCATTAAGAAAAAGATTGGTGAAATTATAATAGAAAGCTAGCGGAATACAGATGAAGATGGAGCTAATGAATACAATGAAAAACGGCCCCTTGATAACCAACCTGAAAACATCCCGCCAATGGGGTTTTTCTATCGGCATATTGTTGGGCGATTTACCGGGTAATGTGAATGCATATAGACCTAGCATCAGCGAGACCAGTGCCGCTAATTGCAATGGTGTCTGATCCTGTTCTATCTCCCAGAAGCCAACTAATAATCCGGCCACAATCCAACCAAAAGTTCCCAAAACTCTGATGGCAGGAAAATATTTGTCAGGATCACTCATATTGTGAAAACATATGGAATTAGCCAAGGCCAGAGTGGGCATATAACATATGCCATACAACAATAAGATAAGATAAATCGAATTAAAATCTTCGGCATAGGAGGCCATCATCAAACAGGCCGCCCCAGCAAGATGAAGAAAAGCATATATCTTTTGTGTGGAAAAAAACCGATCTGCAACAAAGCCCACTATCAGAGGCGAAACGATAGCTGCAATAGCAGAAGTCCCATAAATCAAGCCAATTTCTGTGCCATCGAAATTCATCGTCATACCAAGATAGGTTCCCAGCGTTACGGCCCATGCACCCCAGATAAAGAACTGTAAGAACATCATGACCGATAGTCTGACCTTAAGGGTCTGCTTCATATTCTGTCTCACTTATTGATTGATTTAGGTAAGGTTACATATTATTTTCCATTAAATCAAGTGGTTTGATATATTGTAAAAATAAGACAAGAAATGAAGAGCTGCCCCCCCCCACTTAAGGAGGGGGACTGCTTTGCAGGGGGCATTTATATTATATAAGGTTTTTCTATAAAGGTGTGCGAATGAAGGTCTTTCAAACTAGGCGGGATTTTATCAAGACCACAGGTTATTTAACTGCGGGTACGGCCTTGACACTTTCAGGCTGTGGAATGAGGGGCGAAAAAGAGCCCCTGTTCAAAATATCCCTGGCTGAATGGTCACTGCGCCGTCAGATTTTTGGCAAAAGGTCTGCTTCTCGGCGAAAAAAAATAACTCTGGAAGAACGGCGATCGCTGCTCAGGAATGCACCAAAAATCATGCTGAACGGTAAAATTTCCAATCTGGATTTCGCGCATACGGCACGAAATCTATTCGGTATTGAAGCCATTGAATATGTCAATATGTTCTTCTTTGGCAAGGCAAGGGATCAAAAATATCTGAGTGAACTAAGAAGTCGAGCAGATGATGTCGGGGTCAAAAGCCTATTGATCATGTGTGATCTTGAGGGCGCAATCGGCGACCCTAATTCCAATTTGCGCACACTTGCAGTGGAAAACCACTATAAATGGGTCGAGGCAGCCGCCTTTCTAGGCTGTCATTCAATTCGTGTTAATGCACAGAGCGCGGGATCATGGGATGAACAGCTAAAACTGGCTGCGGACGGTCTCAGCCGACTGTCTGACTATGCTGATCAATTTAATATTAACATACTCGTTGAAAACCATGGTGGGCTATCAAGCAATGGACAATGGCTTGCCTCTGTAATGCGCGAAGCGAACCACCCCCGGCTGGGCACACTACCGGATTTTGGTAATTTTAACATCAGTGATGATGAACAGTATGATAATTATAAAGGCGTTGAGGAACTCATGCCATTTGCCAAAGCCGTTAGTGCGAAATCTTATGATTTTGATGAACAGGGTAATGAAACGACACTTGACTATAATCGTCTGTTACGTAGCGTGACTAAGGCAGATTATAATGGTTATGTGGGGATTGAATATGACGGCAAGCGACTGGATGAGTTTGACGGTATCAGGGCAACCAAGGCCCTGCTGGAAAGGGTGCGGGATGATTTGTCATGAAGATTAATCGTCGTCATGTTATCATGGGAGCCACTGCGATAGCCGGGGGAGCATTTCTGTCTTTCGGTAATTTTGGCCAATTTTCTGCCCCAGTCCCTGTCATGAGTAAACATGAATATAAGTTGCTCACAGAAATTGTTGACATGATCATTCCGGCAACAGAAACAGCTGGCGCAGTCTCAGCAGGCGTTCCCCTGTATATTGAGATGATGCTCAATGACTGGTTTCAACCCCATGAACGTGAACAGTTTCTTGCCGGTCTGAATGATGTAGGTCAACGGTCGCCATCTGCTGATTTTCTGTCCGCCTCCCCGGACGAACAATTAGCAATATTGCGGCAGCTAGATAATCAGGACCGAGATGATTATAATTTCTTTCATCAGTTAAAAAAAATGACCCTCGACAGCTATTACACATCTGAGATCGGGGCCACAGAAGAACTTCGCTACGCGGCAATACCCGGACCTTACCGGGGATGTATTCTCTTTAAAGAAGTAGGACGTACATGGGCAACTTGAATTCTGAATTTGATGCAATCGTCATCGGATCTGGCATATCTGGTGGTTGGGCAGCAAAGGAACTTACTGAAAAAGGCATGAAGACGCTCTTAATTGAACGTGGCCGACCTGTTGAGCATGGCACGGATTATATTGGGGAAAATCTTGATCCTTGGGAGATGAAATTCCGTGATAAGGTAGATCCAAATCTTGCTAATTCACAACATATGATTCAGAAAAAATGTTATGCATTTATGGACTCAACCAAGCATTTCTTCGTAAATGACAAAGATCACCCCTATAGCCATGAGCCTGACAAACCGTTTGACTGGATTAGGGGCTACCATCTAGGCGGTCGGTCCCTATTATGGCACCGGCAAACCTTTCGCTTGAGTGATCTGGATTTTTCGGCCAATGCCAGTGACGGCTATGGTGTTGACTGGCCCATTCGTTATAAGGACATTAAGCCTTGGTACGATCATGTGGAAACTTTCATCGGGGTTAGTGGCTCAATGGAGGGCATTTCTCAATTACCAGATGGGATTTTCTTGCCGCCCCTTGAGATGAATTGTGTCGAAAAAGAATTTAAAGCCATAACAGAAAAGACATATACAGGCCGTAAAGTAATAATAGGCCGTTGCGCCCACCTAACAGAACCCCAGCCTATTCATCTGGAATTAGGTCGGGGAACCTGTCAATCACGAGACCAATGTCAACGTGGTTGTTCTTTTGGGGCTTATTTCTCTAGTCAAAGCGCAACTTTGCCCGCGGCAGAGCGTACGGGAAACCTCACAACTATAACCCACAGCATAGCCCATAGCCTAATTTATGATGACACTACGGGTAAGGCATCGGGCATCAAGGTAATAGATGCCAACACCAAAGAACATCGCATTTATTCTGCCCGAGTATTTTTTCTATGTGCATCTACGCTGGGAACAACACAAATATTATTAAATTCTGCTAGCAATGATTTACCGAAGGGCTTTGCCAATCAAAGCGGGACATTGGGTCATTATCTTATGGACCATACCATGCTCGCGGGGGCGAATGGGCGTTATCTTGGACATGAGGATAAATATTATCTTGGTCGACGACCCACAGGAATTTATGTGCCACGTTTTCGTAATGTCACGGACAAGCACCCTGACTTTGTTCGGGGATATGGTTTTGCGGGCGCGGCACGACGTGAGGGTTGGAAAGAGATGGCCAACAAAAAAGGTTTTGGGGCAGAATATAAGAATAGCATACGTTTGCCAGGGCCATGGACTATTAATCTAGCCGGTTTCGGAGAAATGTTGCCTGATTATAACAATCATGTGAGGCTTCATAAAACAAAGCGTGATAAATGGGGAATCCCTCTTCTTCACATTAGTTGTAGCTATGGCAATAACGATATCAAGATGAAGCAGGATATGGCGGATACAGCCGCCGAAATGTTAACCGCCGCCGGATTAGTAGATGTAAAACCGTATTTTCATAAAATGGCCCCCGGATTGGCCATTCATGAAATGGGTACGGCTCGTATGGGGCATGACCCCAGTACATCTGTTCTGAATAGTCATAACCAATGCCATGATGTAAAGAATGTGTTTATTACCGATGGTGCTGCCATGACATCCTCGGCTTGTCAAAACCCTTCGCTAACATATATGGCATTAACAGCAAGGGCAATGGATTTTGCAGTTCAAGAAATAAAGCAAGGCAATTTGTGACTTTGAATTTCCTCTGTTTTTATAGACATCCTTAGCTTTCCATCTTGCTGCCTATCAAATTATTTAAATATAGGAGGTTAATATAATTGACTCATTATTATGAACAAAACAACATTTCCCAGCCCAGCAAATTATTCGACGCACAGACGGATAACTTTTATTTCGCTAAAGATAAATCTGGGCGATTTATTAGTGCGAATACAGCATTCTTAAACTATTTTAAAATTGATAAAATTGATAAATTTTTGGAATTAACGGACTTTGATTTATTTTCAGAAGAACATGCTCAAAGATTTAGAAAAGATGATCAGGAGATAATGGATTCGGGTCTGACATTTCAAAATAAATTAGAACTTATACCGAGTTCCGCAGGAGACGTTAATTGGTTCGTTACCGCTAAAACAACCCTCAAAAACAACGACGGGCTTATCATTGGTATAGAAGGATTGACACGAGACATAAGGCAAAATCAATCCAATATTGCTTTTTTTGATGAATTTAATGCCAGTATAAAATTCATTCACAACAACCTTTCATCCCACATTAGCATTAAAAACCTAGCCGACTTATCTGGCATGACATTCAAAACTTTTGAACGGCGATTCAAAAAGAAATTTACGGTTACTCCTACGAATTATATAAAACGGGTTCGCATCGAACATGCTTGTAAATTACTGTCATCCAATTACCCGATACAATTTGTATGTTTTGAATGTGGTTATTGTGATCAAAGCTATTTCACGCGAGTATTTAAATCCATGATGAGGATTACTCCAAAAAGATTTCAATTGAAGCAATTGATATGCTCTTAGCATATTCTGGCTGCCCCCCCACCTTAAAATTATAATTTGTCTATTTAGTTATATAAATTGATGCTTTGTTTATAGTTTGAAGCGACCTATTTCAGTTAAAATGAAAGCAAAACTGAAATAGAAAAGACAACCATGCCATTCATTATAAATAAAGGGACTAAAATCGCATATGAAGAATATGGCGATGGTCCACCATTGATTTTAATTATGGGCTTAAGTGCGCCTGGGGCCGTTTGGGAACTTCATATCAATGAATATAAAAAGAATTTTCGCTGTATAGCCGTTGATAACAGAGGAGCCGGACAGTCAAGCAAACCTTCTGGGCCCTATACCACCAAGATGATGGCAGATGATATTGCGGCTTTGGTGAAAGAGCTAAAATTAGAAAAAGTTCATGTTGCGGGAATTTCAATGGGCGGTGCGATTGCTCAGAAATTTACCCTTAGTCACCCAGATATGGTTTCTTCGTTGGTACTGATCAGTACATGGGCAAAATTCCAACCTTTCGAGGCAACTTGTTTCAGCCATTTAAAAGATATGCGTAAAACTTCTTCTCCCGCAGATTTTGTTAAATTGTTGCAATTATGGATATTTAGCCCAACCTTTTTTAATCAGGCAGAAAATTTAGGACCCTTAATTCAAGCGAGGGAAACCGCCCACAAAAATTACATGGAATTGGATGCTTTTTGTTCCCAAGCAGAGGCCTGTATTAATCATGATGCGTTGGGGGATATCCACAAAATATCAGTACCTACGCTAATTACTGTTGGGGAAAAAGATATTTTCACGCCCCTACATTATTCCCAACAAATAAATAAAAAAATCGGCCATTCCGAGATTTGTATATTCAAAGATTATGGACATGCCCATCATTGGGAAGACCTTGAAAAGTTTAACCAAATTACCGCCGAATTTATGAAGAAGCATACAAACCCCATAGAAAGGCAATCCTAGATGACGCAAATTAAAATAGGGTGCGAGCATTATGCATGGGTGATGGCGGGCTGTATCAAGCCAGACGACCCCTATTATAACAAATTGGACCATATCGTTAAAGTCGTCCATAAAGCTGGCTTTAAAGGCTTTGAGCCTATTGATAAATTTCTTTATAGCTTTTTTGATGCTCCGCGCTTAAAGGACTGTTTAGCCGTAGCAAATATGCAGCTTTCCTCAGTCGTATTACTTGAGGATTGGTTAAATCCCAAAGAAACGCCTGCTGAAATAGAAGCCGCAGACAAGCTGATAGATTTCTTGGCCGATAATTTTCCTGACACACTGATGATGCCAGTGCAGATGCCCACCAGTCGGGGTGACAATGACCTTATAGAGCGTCAAGATAATTTAATTAGCTGCGCTAATGCTCTGTCACGTCGTGCCGCAGAAAAGGGAATCGCATGTTCCTACCATCCCAATTCGCCTGAAGAATCCATTTGGCGTACTGCAAGTGATTATGAGCGGTTGTTGCCTATGCTTGATCATGACGTCATTGGTTGGACCCCAGATGTTGGACATATGGCAGCAGGCGGTATGGATCCTGTTCAGTTGATGCGCGATTACCGAAAGATCATTAATCATGTTCATTATAAGGACATGAATAAGGACAAGTCTTGGGCGCTGATGGGGGAAGGTATAATCGACTTTAAAACCATCACATTGGACCTCATCAAGACAAGATATGACGGCTGGATCATTGTAGAAGATGAGTGCGATAGAGCCGTGAGTGATCCCGACGGCGTTACGATGGAATGTGGTGATTTCATGAAAGATTTTCTAAGGTCATTACCTCAAGCAGGAGAGCTTAGTTGAAAAATCTATGGTCTGACCAACAAGCCAAGAAACTAGCTGGGGATGACTTGGCACTGCGCGTTTATAGCTCTAATCTTTTGGGTCTGGAGCCAAAATTAGTGCTGCATGGCGGTGGCAATACATCCGTTAAGCTCGCATTTCAAAATATCTTCGGTGACTCCATTGATACACTATATGTAAAGGGTAGCGGCAGAGACCTCAGGACTATTAATAAATCAGGTTTTACGCCCATCGCAATGAAAGATGCTTTGCGGCTTGCGGCTTTTGACCAGTTAAGCGATGTTGATATGGTTGCCCAGATTCGTCTAGCTCAGCTGGATACAACTTCCCCTGATGCGTCTATTGAGGCCTTGGTTCACGCGGTTATTCCTGCCAAATATGTGGATCATACCCATTCTAATGCCATTCTAATTCTGACCAATTCTCGTGAGGGGAATAAACGGCTTAAATCTCTTTTCTCTGACTTTTTAATTCTACCCTACATGATGCCTGGATTTGCGTTAGCTAAACAAATTCAGCAAGCCATTTCATCTGGAATGTTGGTCAATAAAAAAGGGATCATCCTCAGAAATCATGGCATCTTTACTTTTGGCGACAGCGCAAAAGAAAGTTATGAGCGCATGATAGAGGCTGTAAATCATGGCGAAGCCGCAGCCCATAGCTTTAGAAATACCACAGAAGCAGAAAATACTCCTATATCACCAGATCTCTTGAAATTAGCCCATATTCGCAAGATTGTATCCCAAATTGAAGAGGCCGCCGTTACTGTTAATCTGGATCAGTGCGATAAAGCAATGCGGATGAGCCGTCGTTCAGATGCGGCCGACATATTATCTAGGGGGCCCTTAACGCCTGACCACACCATTCTTACCAAGATGACACCTGTTGTTTTATCCGAAAATTTCGAAATGGATTTGGAAAATTATAAATCAAATTATCTTGCCTATTTTGATGCCCATTCTGACGCATCCCATGTTTGCCTAAAGCCTGCACCAAAATGGGCAATCTGGAAAAATATTGGCCTGCTTTCTTTCGACCGCAATCAAAAACAAGTCAAAAAAATATCTGACATCGCATTCCATACAGTTGATGCCATTATGACTGCCGAAGAACTAGGGGGATGGCAACCGTTAAACCCCCAAGATTTGTTCGATATCGAATATTGGGCTCTGGAACAGCGTAAACTTAATAATAATAGCAATCTTCCTGAATTACAGGGACGCATTGCTATCGTTACGGGTGCTGCCACGGGTATCGGTCGGCAGTGCGCAGCCCAATTAATAGCTCAAGGCGTTTGTGTGGTCGGCTTGGATATTTCAGATAAAGTTATGGAAATGAACGGCCCTAACTATTTGGGCTTAATTTGTGATGTCACCGATGACAGTCAGGTTAAGAACGCCGTAGAACAAACTGTAAAAATATTTGGCGGGCTTGATATCCTTATATTAAATGCTGGAATTTTTACAGCTGGGGAATATGTAGAGGATTTAGATCAAAGCAAGTGGGATAAAACGCTTCTGATTAACCTCACCGCAAATCAGATATTTCTTAAGAATACAATCCCATATTTAAAATATGGTTTCAAATCTGCTGTTATCTTCATCGGATCCAGAAATGTTGATGCGCCGGGTCCTGGTGCATCCGCATATTCCGTTTCCAAAGCAGGCTTAACCCAATTAGCCCGGGTTCTTGCCATGGAATTAGCCCCCGATGGCATTAGGGTAAATGTGGTGCATCCTGACGCGGTATTCGATACAGAATTATGGACAGAAGAACTTTTAGAGCGCTCTGCAGAGCGCTACAAAATGACTGTCGATGAATATAAAACAAGAAACCTTCTGAGCGTTGAAATAACTTCCAAAAACGTCGCCAAAATGTGTGTGGCGCTATCTAGCAATTTATTCAGCGTAACCACAGGGGCACAAATACCAATGGATGGCGGAAATGATCGCGTCATCTAAAAACTTAAGGAAAAATACATGGCAGATTTAGACGATATTGATGAAGTAAAAAAAGTCGGGAAAAATTTTCATACCGACATCAAGCAAAAAACGCCCGGCTTCTTTCTAAAAGGCAGCGGGAATTATGATTGGGGTATGAAAAATAGATTATCAAATATTTTTAATCCTGATACAGGCAATACTCTAATGCTGGCCTTTGATCATGGTTACTTTCAGGGGCCAACCACGGGTCTTGAACGTATAGATGTCAATGTATTACCGTTAGAACCATATTGCGATACGCTTATGCTGACGCGGGGAATTTTGCGGACTTTAATGCCACCTACAACGCGCAGAAGTATCGCCATGCGCGCAACAGGCGGCCCCAGCATTCTGAGTGAGTTATCGAATGAAGTTGCGGCGATGGATATCCAAGATGCCATCCGTCTTAATGTGGATTGTCTCGCCGTTCAAGTATATATCGGCGGTGAATATGAAACGCAAACCGTTGAAAATTTAATGCGCTGGATTGATTTCGGCAATCAATATTCTATTCCTGTTATGGCCGTAACTGCAGTCGGTAAAGATATGGTACGTAATGCGCAATATTATCGATTGGCAACACGTATTTGTGCTGAATTGGGCGCGCATATTGTAAAAACCTATTACATTGAAGATGATTTTGAGACCATCACATCAAGCTGTCCTGTCCCAATTGTTATCGCAGGTGGAAAAAAACTCCCCGAACTGGCCGCCCTTAAAATGGCCCGCAACGCTATTGATCAAGGTGCTAACGGGGTTGATATGGGGCGCAATATTTTTCAATCAGACTATCCAGTCGCAATGATTAAAGCCGTGCGCCAAATTGTTCATGAAAATGCCAGCGCAGAATCTGCTTATGAAGTTTATCAGAAATTGGCGAAGTAAAATGGAAAATCAGTGCCTTAAAATAAGTGATTTTATTAATATTTTTCAAAAGATAAGCTCTTCGATTTTGGAGCATAGCGATGAATTATGTGAACTGGATGCCGTCGTTGGAGATGGCGATCATGGCACGACCATAAAACGTGGGGTTCTCGCTGGTGAAAAAGCCATAATGGCGACAAGCTTTGAAACCGTAGATAAACTTCTCAGCGCCTATGCCTTAGCCATGGTGTCAAGTATGGGCGGGGCGGCGGGGCCTATTTTCTCAAGCTTATTTATGGGCATGGCTAGCGGGGGAAATGGGGTCATCGAAATTAACAGCGAGCAAATGGTCTCAATGCTTAAGCTTGGACTTGAACGCATTGTCGCGCTGGGTAAGGCAAAAGAAGGAGATAAAACGCTCGTTGATGCCTTGGCACCCGCCACGCGCGCGGCCAAAAAAGCCCTAGATGAAGGATCTTCTCTTTCCCGTATTTTAGAATTGGCATATCTAGCGGGCAAAGAAGGCACCATGAATACAAGTTCAATGATTGCAAAAAAAGGCCGAGCACAATTCGCAGGAGAACGAGGTCTAGGCCATGAAGATGCAGGTGCCGCGTCCATAACTCTCATTCTTCAAGCTTTCTCAGAAGGTGCAAAGTCAGGAGCTACCAATGCCTAAATTTATTAATGACCCAGACGAGATTGCCGTTGAATTGATTGATGGTTTTGTTTTAACAAACCGTCATAGCGTCAAACGCGTTCATCAACATGTCTGCGCCCGCATTGAGGCACCAATTTCTGATAAAGTGGGTATCGTTATTGGCGGCGGGTCTGGGCATGAACCTTTGTTCCTGGAATATATTGGCAAGGGAATGGCCGATGTTTCTGTTCATGGACAGATATTCTGCGCCCCCACGCCAGATGCCATTGTCGCAGGCATCAAAGCTGTGGATTCTGGGCAAGGCGTTATTCTTCTGTATAATAATTATGCCGGCGATGTTCTTAATTTCAATATGGCACAGGATATTGCCCGTATGGAAGGCATTCACGTTGAGACTGTGCTGATCAACGATGAGATTTCTGCCTATCCGCCAGAACAAATGGAAAAAAGGCGCGGCACAACAGCAGATCATATGGTTATTCATATTGCAGGGACGGCAGCTGAAACTGGGATGGCTTTTGATGAGCTTAAAACACTTATTGAGCAAGCCGTATTTAATAGCCGCTCACTTGGCGTTTCCACATCTGCATGTACTTTGCCCGAGACGGGAAAGGCTACCTTTGAGGTGCCAGAAGGTAAAATGGAAATTGGGATGGGCCTACACGGTGAAGTCGGCATTCGACAAATAGAGATTATGTCGGCCAATGATACCGCAGAAGAAATCTTAAATCAGATCATTGCAGATTTGCCTTTTGAAAAGGGTGACGAGGTAATTGCTCTGATTAATGGCTATGGCGCGACCACCCGAATGGAAATGTTTTTGATGATGCGGCACATGCATGCCTATCTTGAATCAAAAGATATAACCATTCATGACAGCGAATTAGGCGAATTTTGCACGGCGCAAGAAATGGCAGGTGTTTCTATCACGCTTATGAAGCTTAATGGGCAGTTAAAGGAATATTACGATATGCCTGCGAATAGTCCGGGATATAAAAAATAATTTGAAGGCAATTCTATTAACAACATTTTGAGGATTTTATAATTATGAAAACTTCCATAGGTTCTTGGGCGTATACCATCGGCCCTTATGCAGATAACCCTGTTGATTTTGATACGGTTTGCGAAAAATTATCAAAACTGGGATTCGATGGCGTTGAGCTAGGTGGATTTAATCCTCACCCCAATCCAGATGACCTAAAAACCAAACGGGAAAGAGACAGAGTTATAGAGAAACTCAATGATAGCGGCCTTAAATTTAGTGGGCTTGCCGCCAATCTTTGGGGAGAAAAGCTTATCAACACATCTGACCAAATCCAGTATATAGAAGCTTTTAAAGAAAACTGTGACTTTGCGACAGATCTCAAAATTGAAACCATCCGCGTTGATACGGTTCAGCCACCAACTATTTTTGCTGATGTGGACTATGCGACAGCAAAAAAGCGGGTTGTTGATACGTGGAATTTATGTACCAAAATTGCTGCTGATAAAGGTTTGAAAATAACATGGGAAGTAGAACCAGGATTTGCTTTCAATAAACCATCAGAGATCCTTGAAATTCTTGACGCGGTTCAAGCCTCTAATTTTGGCTTATTATATGATACCTGCCATGCGCAAATGATTGGGGTAATGGGGGCGCGTCAAAATGGCGAGAAACAAGTATTTCCCAGCCAATTGGAATTTCTTGAATTAGTGGGGGAACGTATAAACCATGTCCATCTTATCGACTCTGATAACACATTGCATAAAGATAATGACGGTAACGAAGAAACATCTAATCATATACCCTTTGGGCAAGGAGGATTAGCTTTTGATGAAATAATACCCGCCCTTCTGAAATATTATGATTATAATAATTGGTGGACTGTTGATCTTTGCTTTTGGCCAGATGCTTGGGAGGCCACAGAGAAATGCGCTGCATTTATGGCAAATGCAAACAAGAAATACGCAAAACCTTCATAGAGATATTTCATAGCCATTCACATAAAGGAAAGAATAGACCCGTCCAGAACTGAGGGGACTATTCTTTCATTTTAGAACTCCAAGCCTATTGTCGTACGTAGACGGCGCCCCGGTGCATCAAACCCAATGAACTGCTGGTAACTGCTATCGAAGAGATTATCAATGCTCAGCGACAGTCTTATACCGTTCCCTAAGTGATAAAAGCTGCTGATATCAACGCGTTCATAGCCATTTAGGCTGATAGTTCCCACGGGTTCTGCAAAGTCATAATAACGCCCAACCCACTGGAAATTAGTGATCACACCCCAGTCAGATGAAGGTTGCCACGATAGGCTAAAATTCCCTTTCCATGCTGGGCGGGAACGCAATATATCAGCACTGTTAACAATATTCGCGTCCATATGGGTCACGCTCATATCTAGTAATAATTCCGCATCAAAATCAATCAGATTGATATAACGATTGCGGAAATATGTTGCACGTAAATTTAGTTTTCCATCCAATGCCCGATGTGACAGATTTATGTCCAAATTCTTACTTTCTTCGGGCAGTAAATTTGGATTTCCAACAAGGGCATGGCCTAGGGCCGCAAAACTCGGTAATTTATAGCCCTCGCCGTAATGAGCTGAGACCCAAGTATTCTTCCCACTCAAATTAAACGACCCGCCAACACGCATAGTTGTCGCGGAACTTGTCTTAGTATCATCATGTCGGAAACTTAGACTTACCTGCATATCTTCGGTTGCATAACTAGACTCTGCGAAGAAGCTATAAATATTTCTATCCAATATATAGCTTGTTGTTGCTTGAAAAAATACAAAGTCAACAAGACCATCATTAATACCCTCTTCCCTTTGCCAGGAAAGCCCGCCGACAAAAGAAATATTATCTGTCATCATCCATTCACTATGGTCAATAATCTCGCTACGTTTAAAATCAGTATTATCAAATGTTGTTGGGATTCCAAACCCAATTTCCGGCGCTACGGCTGGACTTTTTGCCTGTTCCTCATGGTTTACAATATAACCCTGTAGCTACAAGGTTACATTTTCCAACACGCCATGACGCAATAGCCCAGAAATATTATATTGCTCGTTATCCCGTGTAGCTAGGTCTGGGAATACAGCAAGGGCAGGACCACCACTAGCATCAGGATAGCTGCTGTTGCTAACATCAGACCAAAATCCAGTAAATTGCCAATTGGTTTGTGAAGCCAACTGACCATATAAGCGCCCATTAAGGCTCATCCGTTTTGATATGGAGCCTTCTGTTTGTTCTCCACTATCGCTCAAATTTGCTTGCAATGAAAAATTAAGCGCCTTAGATAGACTCCCTCCTATCTGGTATCGGCCTGTATGATGGCCGCGACCACCGTATGTATAGCTTATTGATTGTTCAAGTTCGCTTGATGGAGATATTGTGATGATATTTATGATACCTGCGAGCGCATCTGAGCCATAAACCGCTGAAAGACCACCATGTATCACCTCAATACGCTCTATGTTTTTTGGATCAAGTTGTGAAAAATCAAAACCACCGCCCCGACTATTCGTCGAATTATTAACCTTCACACCGTCCAAAAGAACCATGGTAAAGTTAGGGTCCCCCCCGCGTAGGAATATCTCTTGTGACCCAACCGAACCACCTGCTTGCATGATATCAATGCCAGAAATGCGCCTAAGGAGGTCCAGTACGCTCAAGGGTTGGATGAGTTCAATTTGCTCCTTATCTATGATGGTCAATGACCCATCAACGATACGCCCTGCTTGGGATAATCGTGTGCCGGACACAATAACCTCATCAAATGTATCAGCTCCATAGACATCAGAAACCGTCAGCGTAAAAATACTAATAATAAGAAAATATTCTCTTGTCATATTAGTCTTCATCTTTATTAAGTTATTTTACAGAATGGTTAAAAGCTTTAATCTACTGCCCCATCAGCTCACGAATTTCTATGTCCTTAAAGGAAACTTTCGATGGTGGACCATCATGAGACTGGAGACAGATAAACCCGTCCTGAACGAGGTCCAACTGTTCCTCATACTCAGACGTAAGTACACCATTCAGACGGATCTCAATACGCGGTCCCACTGCGGTGATCGTGAGTTGGTTCCAGTCAGCCTCCATATAAATATTATCCACGATATCGCGGTCGGCCACATCCAGAAGCCTGAATGGGTTTTTCTTCGAATGATACCGTTCCGAACCAAGCCCCACGCGAAACTGATCAAACAGAGTTCCCCAGAGCGGATAAGCTTTTGCTTTATCTATATCCTTGACATCTGACAGCATCATGATGATTTTACCCGGAGCAAAACCTACGTCCGCTTGATAGCCGGCGACCTCGTTCGACTCTGGTAATCGATAGCTTCTAAAATGAATTCCCGAATTCTGATCGCCCTCTACCTTGGCCTTTATGCGCAGCTCAAAATCATCATACTCTCGTATTGTACAAAGATACTCCCTTTGAAGTATGGGACTTTCAAGTGTGCCTCCCACTATTAAGCCGTCCTCGACGCGAAAGACGGTTTCATCACCCTCCCAGCCTTCGAGCGAACGACCATCGAACAATGACACAAAATCGTCATCCTTGACTTTATCAGTGGTCTGCGCACAGCTGATCAATGTGGCACTGGCAATAATAACCCCTGTGATGAAACTTCGGAAATATTTTAGTTTAGTTGCCATTTATCTGTCCTCTTATATATGAAAATTTTGAAGTATCTTAGTTTGATTACTATCTAATTGTCCTTTTTAAAACGGCTATCTTTGGGGTTTCCCGATGAATAAATATAAGCAAGAAGATCAAGAATTTCTTCGCGATTCATTCCAAGGATCAGCCCCGGCAGCATTGGGGAAACATCACTTTCTTCCCGGCTTACAACAACTGATTTGTCGATAACTTCTACGCTGCTTGAATCAAATGGATTGGTCGAGATGGTTATATTTTGATCATTTTCACTTAGAATCCGCCCTGTGATTTCCTCACCGTCCTTTGTATGAATATTCGTGTCGGTATATTGATTGGATATTGCATCACTTGGGTGAAGAATAGAACGTAACATATACGCCACATCAAACCGTGCGGATGCGCCATCGAGATTAGGCCCAATGGCGCCACCCTTACCCGCTATGCTATGACAAGCAAGGCAAAGACCCGCTTTATACATATCTTTGCCCTGCGCATAATCTCGGGCTGCTGTATCTGAAATATAGAGCTTAGTAATTTGCTCCACAGTCCAATCTTCCCCGGGGCCTTCTGTATCTGGTATATCCGTGAGATACTTGGCGACATTGTCATCATCAACAATCAAATGTTGAATACGTTCTCGTATTTCTGGCGGCGTACATTCAAGAACTGATGCGCGCATCTTTCTTAAATAACCCCTGTAGCTCACGCCACCTTCTGCCTCTAGGGCATTTTGCACCCATCGAAAATACTGTTCTTTTTTCTCAAACGGCCAGCCACATGTTTGCCTATGCAGCAGATATGCGTAGTGCACTTTTTCAATTTGACCTGGATTGCCCATAACTGCTTTGATTCTCTCGCCAAAGCCTGCGTTTCTGCCTAACAAATCCGGATCAATATCCGCAAAAATCGTCGGGGCCACCACAGTATCCGCTTCCAACAGATCGAGCAGCTCAGCATGTGTTGAATTTGACCCGAGGTAAGCCAAAACGCGAGCCAATTCTCGATTAAGGTAAAGACTTTTGTTGGGAAATTTTTCATTCAGGAGCATCAGCAAACGAATGCGCTCATTGTCTGTTGGTGGGCCTAAACGCATAAAGGTGAGGGCCAAGGCCCGTAAAAGGTCTGTATATTCATCATCTGCTAGCCCTCTTTCAGACAATGACAATAAGCGAGAGATTGCGGGCGAGCGATCTTTGTTGCTATTTCCATGCCGAGCCAAGGCGACCAAAGCCGCTATAGCCGCACGAGGCCGCATTTCAGCCAAAGCCCTGTCACGCCAAAGTGAGATATCTTGATGTTCGATTGCTATGCGTGCGGCATGTCGTAGAAACTCATCGTTATTATTGATATATTTCCACGCAGTAATAACGGCAGATATCCCGATTGGCTTATGCAACCCTTCTAGGGTGCGGCGAGCCTGCATCATCTCGCTATCATTTATTACACGCGGGGCGGCTTGTGTTGACTCGTCACCCACATAGATGATGCGATAAAGTCTAGATGAGATTTTGCGGCCACCCGTCACGAAATAAAGCGCCCCGTCAGAGGCAATCACACCATCTGTAAGTGGTAATGCCTGACCAGATATAAATTCCTCAATCTCCGCTGTGTAAGTCGCGCCATTGGGCTTGATATGTACAGCGTAAATGGTACCAAACGTCCAATCGAATGCGAAGAGCGCACGTTGGTATTTTTGTGGAAATACGGCCCCCGTTCCAAACAGCATACCTGTCGGAGATCCAGGGCCAATATTCTTCAAGGCAGGTAGCGAGTCCTCGAAATAATCTGGCCATTTTCCAGAACCTGTTCGCCAACCAAAATCAGCGCCGCTGACGAGATGCATCACGCGTGTCGGGCGATACCACGGTGTACCCAAATCCCATTCCATATCGGCATCGAAGCCAAATACATCGCCGGACGCATTAATCGCTATATCGTACATATTCCGCATGCCCACGGCCAAGAGTTCCCAGTTTTCACCATTCAAATCGAATTTAGCAAGCCAGCCACCGGGGGCTTTGATTTTGCTGGCATGCCCTCGCGGGTCCAGCAAACTAGGCGTCAGCTGATCTTCGCCCCAGACAGGTGGAACCCGTGATACAATATCCTGTGGGATTTTGGTATAATTCCCGGAAATTACGAAGATAGATCTTTTATCAGGACCCAACACAATGCCATGTGGGCCGTGTTCGTCGCCGCCACTTACCACGGCAAGCTGTTCAACCAAGTCAAACTTATCATCATTGTCTGTATCGCGGAGGCGGTAAACGCCTGTTTTCGACGGTGCATAACCGGGCTTGGTATTTTGAACCCCTGCTTCATGATCTTTAATGTCTTTCTTTGAAACATTAGCCATTACATATAAGGCATCATTGACGTATAAGAGCCCTTGCGCAAAGCCTATTTCCACATCAATCAACTCGACCTTTGGTCTAGTTCTGGACCCGATGATCTTAGGCGTAACACGCCAAAGCCGACCATGTTGATCGCTCGAAATAAGACGCCCACGGTCATCTGTCGTTAATGATACCCATGAACCTTGCGTGGCCAAAGGTACTTCATACACTAACTCAACATTGAAACCAGGCAGCGCGCGAATTTTGCTGGGTGCAGCAATCGTTCCTTGGTTAATCTCTTCGCTTGAAGAGGCTTTCACTTCGCCAGATACGACCCAAAAAAAAACAAATAAAAGGAATACCGATGCTACAATCCTATTACATATTAAAGCATTTGATTTGAGAAAATGTTGCATGATTCAATATCCTAATGTTGCCTACTATCGAATTCCCAGCACTATAAACTTCTCGGTACTAGAGACCCCTCTCTTTGGTAAGGCTATGTGAGGAATCAAGACATTTCGCTATACTACGATACGGCTTTGACACATTAACTTTTCACAAACTTTATGCA
>Ga0316204_10005463_pt1 | contig 20935 bp, 16 predicted proteins | sample 6monrhotite_MG_2_FD_205661 | JGI IMG/M metagenome (GOLD analysis project Ga0316204, IMG submission 205661) | Microbial mat bacterial communities from mineral coupon in-situ incubated in ocean water Damariscotta River, Maine, United States -... | ecosystem: Environmental > Aquatic > Marine >... | reverse complement strand
GTTTATGTGCCTTATTACGATACACGAGTCGTTTATGGTTCTTGGTATTGGTCGCATTATCCTCCTGTTTATTGGCACTACCCAAGTTATGTTAATTACTATGATCATCATAATCCCTTTTATTGGGGAATCAGTAGTCGAGTATCTTTTGGATTCTTTTTTAGCTCATTCCATTGGCATAACCGCCACCTAATAAGAATTCCACGCAAGCACTATAGACCGCATCATTATTATGATCGTCGTGAAATTGTAAGACATGAACATGCCAGACGATGGGCACACAACCCAGTTCATAGACGAGGTGTATCTTATAGAAGTGTTAGTGTTAGCGACCGTTATAAGAGTAACCGTTTAAGTAACACCGAAATTCGCGAACACCGAAAATCAAAAAAATACTCTATCGAAAATAAAAAGGTTAACAGAAAAAATGAACGTAAGCTCGATCGAACGCTTTCAGAGCGAAAACTCGATAAACGAACAAGAGACTCTAGAAATACGCGCATCGCTACGCCTAATAGAATTCGAGAAGAGCTAAAAGATGGTCGTATCAGTAAAAAAGAACGAAAGAGTCGGCCTGCTAACCAAGTTAAACCAAAGATCACTAAGCAGCGGTTAAAAGAAACAAGACCGCCGCAAAAGCAAGATCGAAGCATGAAAAAAAAGGAGAAGAACATCAGGCAAATGACGCCTCCAAAAAGGAACGTACAGCCGAAAAAGCAAGTAGAGCGCAGTCGCACGAAGCCTCAAAAGGAATCAAATAATCGAAATAAATCTCGCTCTTCGGATAAACAAAAATCATCTAGGAGCGATGGCAACCGAAAATCATCAAATCGTCAATCAAGCTCAAATAAGAATTATCGAGCTAGAGAAAACAAGCGTTAATTAAAAGAAATAAGTCAGACGCAAGATTGTCTTCTCTAGTGTCTGACTTGCTGTTTTTTGACTAACAACTTCTAACTAAAAAATAGAATCTACATAAAAATAGAAAAAAATTGTCGCCACAATTAATATTCCTGAAAAAACAACAAGGCGCTTTATTGGGTTTACTTCTTTCGATTGATTTAATTTTTGTTCCATTTGTTGTGCAGCAATCAAAGCTTTTGCTTGATTAATTTTATTATTTAGCTCTTCATCAATAACCGCTTTTTCTATCATATTATTTGAAAGTTCTTGATGATTCTCAGACTTATCAACTTGATTGTTCCAGATTTTTGATTCCGCTATTACAGGCTCAGTGGTGAGATTCCTTTGACTTGATTCTTCAATGTTAACAACTGGAATAATCACTGCTTCAGCACCAATAATTAATAATTTTCTTTGCCAGGATTCGGCTTTTTGCTTAGAAAGCGATTTTCGTAGAACAATTCGTCTGCCAGAAAATAACCGTCCAACCTTTTCTTGAGGAACTTTCATTTTCTCGACAAAACTCCTCTTTACTTGAGATTCCTCAAAACCAGATAGAATCGCACCAGCATAGATAAGATTATATTTTTGTTGCTGTGACATTTAAGCTTTCCTTAAAATCCGAGTAACTACCTAACGGTACAGCTTACAATAAATTTGTTCAAATTTCGATAAGATATAAACTCGATTATCGAGAACACAATGGATAAGTTATATTTTTTATTTCCTTATTCTAGTGAACCTTAATAATAAGAACAATAAAAGAAGACCCAACCAGTCTAAACCCCCGCCGCCGTATGAGTTTTCTTTACGAAAAGAAACTGTTGCGATCCCCTCTTCTTTTACCCTTTTTTTGAACTTAGACAATTCGACAGTCAGGTTTTTTGTCATTTTTTTAGCGGCAATATCAAAACCTTCAATTCGCATTTTTCGATTTCTTTTATCAAAACCAACAGCCGTATGATAGCGAGAATCAGAATGAAGCCCTGGTGCTCTAAACAGAATTTTTCTGGTTTTAATATCGAAAACAGCGGTATCAACAAATGTTTGGAATTCCGTAGATTCTCCAGGAATAATATAGGCTCTAACAATGGTCCAATAGGCCAAGGACAAATTATTCAACGCATTTATAGCGACTTGATCGTAAGACACTAAAGCAATCACTTCAATATCATACATGCTCGCGATTTGCTCGATAGTAATAAAACCTCTTCCTTGTTTAAGATAGATCTCCGGTATCACTTCGATATGAGAAACATTTTTATCGTCTTTAAACCTTGCTGCAACACTTTCTAGCAGGTTTTGTTTCTCAAACTCTGTCAACGAAAAACTTGAATCACTCCTAGACTCAGGAACTATGGCTAGACCTATTCTTAACGGCAAATTTAATATCGGTAACAGATCATCTTTATGAGATTTTAGCTGACCTTTAGGGTAAAGGTAATTAACGAGGTTACTCGAAACGCCTCTTTCGTAGTGAGTGGTCATACATCCCGTGAGAATAAAAGTTAAAACAATTATCGAGAATATCTTTTTTATCATATTGATTTCAGCCTGTTAAACATTTAATCAACATCATCATAACGATCAAATCAGAAATAACTAGGCTTGCTTTAAAGGTCTAACTAATTAAGACCTCAAGTACTAATTAGCGAGACTAACCTTGTTGAGCAATATGTAAATCAGTTGAAATTCATCAAACAAACAATACATTAAACATATCTAATGTTTGATTTTCTATAGATACCAACTAGACTTAAAAACATCGCTCTATATTTTCTAAGCGGCAAAGAGCAGATAGCTTGTAACCATTCTAACTTAGTATTTATTTGAAGGTTGATTTCATGGCATTAACAAATCACAAGCAAATTAAAGTCTCTAACGACTTGCTGTTTGCTCGCCAACCCATCTTTGATAGTAAAAAAAAGCTGTATGCATATGAACTACTCTATCGTGATAACGACCCTAACTCTGCAGTATTTGAAGACGGCGACAAAGCAACGTCTTCATTAATTGTTAATTATTGTGGCAGCATTCTTAACGAGGATGAAGGCCCTTACGTCAAAATATTTATTAATTTAACTCGAACGCTATTACTTTCTGATTATTTCTTTCCTCTCAATCCTAAACGGATCGTAATTGAAATATTAGAAGATATGGAGATCGATGAACCTTTAATCGAACGCATTAAAGAATTACGTAAGCAAGGATATCAATTTGCGCTCGATGATTATTCTTTCGCCACAAAGTTTGATCCGCTCGTTCCATTAGTTGACTACATTAAAGTCGAATTGCTTCATTTACCTATCAAAGAACTTCCTGAAAAGGTCAAATATTTAGAAACAAATTTTTTAAATTCTCTCGAACATAGACCAACGTTACTTGCTGAAAAGGTAGAAGATCAATCTATGTACGAGCAGTGCTTTAAGCTTGGTTTCGAGCTATTTCAGGGTTATTTCCTAGAAAGACCCATGCCTGTTTACGGCACAAAAATTGATAATAACTCCGAAACTGCACTTCAGATTGTGGTACAAATGCAAGAACCCGGTATTGATATTGATACCTTAAGTCATTCAATTTCAAGGGACGCTAAATTGAGCTACCAAATTCTTAAAATCGTCAATAGTCCTCTATGTCGCTTGCCAAAAAAAGTGAGCAGTTTACATGAAGCGGTTGTCTTTTTAGGATTAGAACAAATAAAAAAATGGGCGATGGCAATGGTTCTATCTGGAAATTCTTCACAAACTAAAGAGCTTTTCTTATTGTTGCTAACTCGCGCTCGCACCTGTGAACTAATTGCTCAAAAATATGATTATCCAGATACCGAGGGTTATTTCACTGTTGGCTTGTTTTCAGGGATAGATGCGGTGATGTTGGCAGATAAAGAATGGCTAATCAATAAACTAGATTTCGCCGATAACATTAATTTGGCATTATTGAAACTAGAGGGACAAAAAGGGCAAGTATTAAAACACGTTATTGCTCTTGAACAACAAAAGGAAGAGCTTAGTAACCTCGACAAGAAATCCTTGTCAAATTATTATTCCGCTCACGAAGAAGCTGTTTCGTGGGCAAATAAGCTATTTCATATGCTATAATTTCACCTCAATTAAATATAGTAATTATTGTTAAAAATACCTGCCTGATTATGCCTCTAATAAATTGCTAACTTAATGATAAATAGTATATTATTCGTTTATTCGACATTCCTTAATCTTCTAAAAAAACAAGTTAAGGAGACATTAAAAATAACGGAAAATGATGGTAATGTTAAATAAAAACAACCAATTAAAGACCCAACCTTTGACATCTTTAACACTAATGAATATTGGTCTTAAATTATTTGGTTTAAGCATCTTGATATGCGTGATGATTTTATCGACAACGGCATTTTTTAACATATTTTCTGTACAACAAACCCTCGTTATTTCATTCACCGCATTAGTTCTATTCGGACTGATTTTTATCTCTTTTTATTTTCTTATTTATCGTGGCCTTGATCGCCTAAATAATCATGTTAATAACATGAACAACAATAGCAAAGTCAATATAAAAAAATTTATAGATACTGAAGGTACGAGCCTATTTATGCCGCTGTTTACTGTGATGAATCAGCACAGAGAGCGCTCTAATAGCCTACTAAAAGATATTTATGCTTCTTCGGCACGCATATCTCCAATGGCTGATGAGTTGAACAATATGCAAAATAACAATCAACAAAATTTTTTAATGCAAGAACAGCTAGGTGTCAGATTGAATACCGCTTTTTCTCAGGTCTACGATTCTACTTTGAGTTTACATCAAGGCTTTAGTCAGATTTCAGAGGAGATCGCTTCATCAAACAAAATGATTCACAAAGCCAATTCATCCTCATTAAAAACAAGTCAGAGCATACAACAATCTAATCAACACCTTGATGAAGCAAAAATTCAAATTGAAGATTTGCAAAAGAATAGCCACAAAATAAATCATATTATCGATGTGATTAACACCATTGCAGACCAAACGAACCTCTTAGCGCTTAATGCAGCAATTGAAGCGGCAAGAGCAGGTGAACAGGGTAGAGGGTTTGCGGTTGTCGCTGACGAAGTAAGAAGTCTAGCCAAGAAAACGAGTGAATCAACATCACAAGTTCGTGATATGGTAACCCTAATTCAAAAAAGTACCGCATCGGTTAGTGATGCAATTACAACTAGTGCGAACTCCTCAGCCTCGACTTTAGAACTTTCCAGTGAATCATCTAATTATTTAGAAAGCACCCTCGATTCAATTAAATCAATCAGTCAACTTTCTGAAGAATTACTTGCATCATCAAATCAACAAAAAAACATCTCCGACTCTGCTCAACAAGAAATCTCGTCAATGATGCAACTTAATACAAAAGTTAAAGACAGAGGACATGCTCAAGAGCTTTCGGCACATGATATGTTTAACCTCGCCAATAGACTTAAATCACTGTTAGATACTTTTGAATTTAATAATGCAGTCTGGGATGAAGACGTTAGGGAAAAGACATCAGCCAAAGTGAATAACCTTGAGCAAGAGGAAGAAATAGAACTTTTCTAATCTTTTTTGCTAGCAAAATTAGAAATTAATGTTCCAAACCTTCTTCTGCCGCAATAACACATTGAATAACACCATATGAGAATTCTTCTCCAAGAGCCTCTCGGATCAGTTTGACTCTTCCTTGAGTTTCATCCGCATAAATATTAATCGTTTGACTGATTAAATGGTAATCATCTTCGTCGATCGCTAAAACATCTAATGGATCAAGCATTCCGATAGCGATCGCTTCCGCTAAATGGCCATAAATAGTACCTTCTGTTAGACTACGTTTCGCCGCTATTTCAGCAACATTGAGCTCTTTAGAAAACAGTATTAGCGACTCATTAATCGTATCACTCAAACGAGAGTTAACTTCTGACGGCAATGGATGAGATTTAATAACTTGCAAAAAAACCTCTCCATATTGCTTCAGTTTTTTCTCTCCAACACCGCTAATAAACTGTAGCTCCTTAAGTTCTGACGGTCTTTTTTCAGTCATTTCAATGAGAGTAGAATCATGAAAAATTACATAAGGCGGTAAACCTTGTTTATCGGCTAAAGATTTTCTTAGTATTTTCAAAGCATCCATTAAGGGTTGATGGATGCTGGAAACCTTCATTTTAGTCTGTTTTTTAGACTTGATAGGTGCGACTAACTTTCTCGCACTTAAAGATTCTTCTCCTCTGAGTAAAGGGCGACTTTTTTCAGTTAAGGCAACAGCACCATATTTTTCATGTTCTACCAATAAAAAAGCTTGTGCTATTAGCTGTCTGAATATACTCCGCCACTCTGCAATTGATAAGTGTTGCCCTATTCCAAAAGTAGACAATTGGTCGTGTCTATTTTTCTTAATTCGAGGATCTTCTTTTCCAAGCAAGATATCAATCACGTAGCCAACCCCAAATCGCTGACCAGAGCGATAAACGCAAGATAACGCTTGCCTTGCTGCTTCAGTTGCATCCCATGTTTCAGGTGGTTTTACGCAGTTATCACAATTGCCGCAAGGTTTTTCCAGCACTTCACCAAAATAAGATAAAAGCAGCTGACGACGACAAGTGGTTGATTCACACAATCCTAGCATCGCTTCTAATTTTTGTTGGGAGATTTGCTTATAAGAATCTAGCGCTTCACTTTGCTGCATCATTTGACGTAAAGTAATAACATCTTGTAGGCCGTACGCCATCCACGCAGTTGATTTTGCGCCATCTCTTCCTGCTCGACCCGTTTCTTGATAATAAGCTTCAATACTTTTCGGTAGACTTAAATGAGCCACAAAACGGACATCAGGCTTGTCGATACCCATCCCAAAAGCAATAGTTGCGACAATGATAATTCCTTCTTCACGCAAAAAAGATTGCTGGTTTTCTTGCCTTATTTTTTGGCTAAGTCCTGCATGGTAAGGTAATGCTTTACGCCCTTTTTTTTCTAACCAAGATGCAATTGACTCCACTTTCTTGCGTGATAAACAATAAACAATTCCTGAATCAGTTGAATGATTTTCTTCTAAAAACTGCCACAAAAGATCTCGGCTATTATGTCCTTCTGAAATCTCATAATTAATATTAGGCCGGTCAAAACTATTAACAAACTGACGAGCATTTTGAAGTTTTAATTGCTGAATAATTTCATTTCGAGTTCGAGTATCAGCGGTCGCAGTTAAGGCTATCCTAGGGACATCGATAAAATGTTGGTGAAGAATAGAAAGTTGTTGATACTCTGGGCGAAAATCGTGTCCCCACTGAGAAACACAATGAGCCTCATCAATTGCAAACAAAGAAATTTTCAATTGCTTAAGCATTTCTATAAAAGGCTGTGTTAAAAGACGCTCAGGGGCAACATACAATAAATCAAGTTCACCTGAAAATAACTGGCCTTCGATCTTTCTTACTTGTGCAATAGATAAACTAGAATTTATAAACGCCGCTTTGACACCAACAAGGCTTAATGCATCAACCTGATCTTGCATCAAAGCAATTAGTGGTGATACAACAATACCAATACCGGGACGAACCATCGCAGGAATTTGATAGCACAGAGATTTTCCGCCACCTGTTGGCATTAAAGCAAGAATATCTTGCCCTTCGATAAGAGAATCGACTATATCGGCTTGGTTGAGCCTAAATTCAGAATAACCGAAGGTTTTTGATAGTATATTTTGAGCTGCGTCCATCCCGTTTATCACTCCTTTCACTTTAAATAACCGTTAATTCTAGTGAGTTGACTAGTTCACGCTCATCGAAATATTTAATTGTTCTTGTCCTTGTTCATCAAATAAACCACCCGAAACAACAAGATCGCCTTGCTTATCAAGTTTCACCGACAATAATCCGAAATTCTTTTTAATCACCGCTTCACCAATTCGATGTTGATTAATGTTTGCTGGATAAATTTTTGCGTCAAGGCCACTGCTGGTTATTTCATACAAGGTATTATCACCAAGTTTTAAACTAGCCATTTCCCCTCGATGAATATCACCACTTAAAATAATGCTGTTGTTTGCACTATATTTCTCGATCAATGCTAACAATCGCTCTCTTTCATGAGGAAAATTTGCCCAAGTTTCCCATCCACTAAATTCGGTAAGTACAGGAAAACCCGAGACAATAATGTTGAGGTCACTCGGTTTCGCTAGTTTTTCTTCTAACCATTTCCACTGTTCAGCACCCAATACACTTGTGTTGGTATCTTTATGTGGCTGATAACGTCCAAGATTTAACTTTTTTAATTGCTCATAAGACAGGTAGGTAAGTTGCTGTTTGTCTCTGTACCAACGGGTATCAAGCATGATGATACGAATCGTTTTTCCTTCGAATGATAATTCTCGGCTGTGAAATATGCCTTGGTCTTTATCTGCCAGTTGATTAATTTCTGGGTAATCAAAGAATTCTACAAAAGCTGCTTTAGCATCATATTTCCCAGAAAACTCTTTGCCACCATCTTGTAATCCATAATCATGATCATCCCAAGTTGCCATAATCGGTGTTTTAGCTCTAAATTCTTTGAAATGAACGTTATTTGCCAGCATATTATAGCTATCTTTCATCACCTTAGGATTAGCACTATCAATATAAACGTTATCACCCATCATGATAAATAGATCGGCATTTTTTTCCGCAATAGCCTTCCAGATCGGTTGAGGGTTTTCTTGCTTTGCACAACTACCGAATCCGATTTTTAACTGAATACTTTCTTCAGAAAAGGCACTTTTAGGAAAAAAAACACTCACTGAAATAGTTAAAACAACATAAAATAGCCTCATGAAGGTATCCTTTAGTTACAACTTTATAAAGGCTTCTAGTATCTCACAAATAAATAGAATATCTATTAGAAAACCATGAATTTGCAGGATATTTTCTATTTTTTATCATTAAGATCGACGAGGATACTGATGAAAAAATGAGCATTTAATACAGCATATCATAGCGTCTCTTCATATAAAAAAGTGACCGAAACTTGTAATCGTAATCTCAAATTAGCCGAAACCGAGACTAGTTTAAAAAAGGCTTTCAGTTTTCGCATCTACTGAGGCTTTTAGTTTAAACGGTTCGAGTGATTGATAGCGAGTATTTAATTTATCTTTTGTCTTATTATCAATTGAATCAGATTCGATTAATCTTTGATAGGTGGGTTTAGGTGTCTGATATTGGTTTTTTGTTCTTTTCAAATGTGCAGGCTTGTAGTGTCACTGAAAGAGCAAAAAAAGCCGAGTCGAAACTCGGCCTTTTCCTTAGAAGTTTCAATTAGAATTTATAATCTACACCAATTCGAATTTCGTATAAAGAGGCATCACCAACACGTGATTCGGGATCGTCTCCTTCCCCCACAGTGTTAGGAAAATTCACTTGATTTAATACTCCCCAATCATCATTTAATAAGTTAGTTAAATTATCAATAACGATAAATGCAGAAGCACTATGCTCACTAGAAATTGCAGGAATCTCTTGAGTTACACGTAAATCAACCTTGGACCACCAGGAGCCTGTTTCGCTATTACGCTTATCAGCTGGACGCAATACATTGTCCCTGAAGTCTAAGTAAGGAGTGAAACCATATGGGTCAATAGTTCCGTTAAATGTATTACTGTATGGTCTCCCTGAGTTGGCACTAGCAAATACTGAAAACTTTGTACCATAGTCAGCGAAAAAATTCGCTTCATAATTTAAGGTCGTAGTAAAACGATGCTCAATGTTGTAATTTGATCTCGATGACACTTGCTCTTCAGGGTCAAAAAAAGCACGGTTTTGGTAATTAGAAAAAGCTACCGAGCTTGTCATTGGTTGAACGTCTTCAGCATCAGAATATGCATAAGAGAGCATCCAATCAACACCGTTATCAAATGACTTTTGAATTGCCGCTGAAATTGAAATAGAGGTGCTAGATACATCGGTATTTGTTAAGACGAAGCTTGCTTCTCTAACACTGTCGTATTGTGGATAACCCTCTTCAGTGGTACCGACTTGTTCTAGATCGCCATGAAGTACGATTGCCGCATCTTGTGTACGTGAAACCAATAAATCAGCACTGAAAACCCAATCTTCGGGAAAGAAGTGTGTCACACCTGCAGCGAGCTTCCACTCTGAAGGTAATTTAAAGTTAGGATCTAAGTAGTTTATTTCAAAGTTATCCCCTGTACCGCCAGCAACTGCATCATATAGTTCGGAAGGTATACCATAACCAGGCCCCGCTGGAACGCCATTTTCAAGGCCAGAATATACAACATCATCGTCAAATAAGGAGCGCGAACCGTCAGTGTAACCAAATGAACGACCTCGTTGACCAAATTGTAAAACATTATTCGCAGAAAAGTTATTCGATAACCATACGTTCGGGTTACCGCCTGAATATAAACCAAGACCACCACGTAAGGTAGTTTCATCACTTAGATTATAGGTTAAGCCAATACGCGGTTGAAGTAATCCTTCACCATCAAGATTAGTTGCGTTAGAGAACCCATAATCGTTGACAAAATCCGAGTTTTCTAAAGGTTTATCACTAGACGTATACCATTCATAGCGAAGACCAGCAACCACCGTTAGGTCATCAATACTAAATTCATCTTGAAAATAAATAGTATTTAGAGCGTAACCCCAATCTGCAGCTGCGTCAGCTGGGTTATTAGTTGGCGCATTATTGTAATAAATTGCGTCGGCAAAACCATTTCGGAAATTTTCAATTCCATCGAAACGAATTTCCGTTTCTGTATGTTGAACAAATAGATTGAATACGTTTAAGACTTCACGCTCTGCACCGAAGGTCAGAGAGTGACCATTTTCAAAGTAGTAGTAACCCTTTAATGCAAAGTTAAGAACATCGTAACTCAGCTTGTTCGATTGGCGACTGTCATCACCACCTAAGTATACATCCACGTCGTCGGTTTCAATGCGGATTTCACCAAAATCAGTGCCACCAACAGAGATTTGACGGTTATCTAAGTCTAAATAACCAACTCGCAGTTCTGTCGAGAATTTATCTGTCCAATCTGAATAAAGTGCGGTTGAATAGGAGGTTAACTCTGCCCCTCGTTCATATAAATGATTTGAAAATTCAAACTCATCACGATCACCATCAGATTGAGTAAAATTATTACCGTCATTATAGTTATAGGTGAACGCCAAACGATGTTCCTGATTAATATTCCAATCAATTTTGATTAGAAGTTTTTCGTCTTCGTTATCCATACTTGATGGAATACTACCAGGGTCGTATTGGTAGATATTGTTTGCGATATCTATTATTTCATCCAGCTCGGCTTGGGTAATGTTAACCTCGTTAACAGCACCAGAACCTAGCGGTCCTCGATCAAATAAGTTTACACCGTTCAATTTTTCGTATGACCCAAAAAAGAAAAGTTTATCTTCAATAAGAGAGCCTCCAAGAGTGAAACCAAAACGCTTCTCGCTAAAATCACCCAAATTAATATCATCGCCTTCTAAAGAACTACCTCGAAAACTGTCACTAGTGTAATCATAGAAAAACGAGCCCTTAATCTCATTAGTACCCGATTTAACAACAGAATTGATATTACATGCGGTGAAACCACCATACATCACATCAAATGGCGCTAATTCGACGGTTACTTGCTCAATTGCGTCGTAAGAAAACGGCATACGCTCTGTTGGGTAACCATTTGAATTTAAACCAAAGGAGTCATTCATCCTCACACCGTCGACAGTCAAACTATTAAAGCGCGGATTTTTACCTGCACACTGAATAGAGTTAATGTCGCCTCGTGATTCATCTACAAAAATACGTGCATCAGCACGAACAATATCAGAAATATTACGGTTAATGGCGGGTGCATTTTCTAAATCTGCTAATGAAAAATTCGCCGCTGGCCCACGTTCATTCACAGCAATACGGCTTAATTTGCTGCCGGTGACGACAAGGGTATTAGCACCTTGTTCAGCTTCTAACTGAACATCGAGATTAAGCGGTTCACCTAAGTTCAAATAAATGTCATCATAAGTGGTATCTCTAAAACTGTTTGAATCAACAGTAATTTTATAAGGTCCACCAACTCGTAAGCCTTTAACATTAAAAGTGCCGTTTGCGCCTGTAGTGATGGTTTTTTGTGTACCTGAAGGCTCATGAAGTATAGTAATCGTTGTATTGGGAGCTACATTCCCCTCAGGCCCAGTGATTGTGCCTTTTAACGAAGATGCAGTCTCTGTCGCCATAGCTCCACCACTCAACGCCATGGCAACCATGGATGCGAGTATTCGTTTTTTCATTTGTTTCCCCTGTTTGGGTCAAATTTTGACCATTTATAATTAGTTTAGCTAGTTATTAAGTTAACCTATTGTCACAGCTTTTATCATAGAAATACCTGTGATACATTATTGAATCTAGACTTTTTAGTCAAGTTAAAATTTAACTTATTTTTTCCGTTAAACTCAGCTAGTTACGTGTATCTTAGGTATAGTTAAACAAAGTCTGCTTATTGAATCAACTAACAGCGCAACGGTATAGCCGAATTATGACTAAATTATGACCGATTTGTAGTTTTTATAAAAATACCACAGGTAAAAAATGAAATTCTGGTACAAGTTCAAGAGCGGCATCTAATTATCGATATTCTGATGGCATTAACCGAAACATTGCGTAAGATCATCTAGGCTGCTCAATGTTTGAGATTGAATATCGTTTTGTATTAAACATCGGCTATAATAACGAAATATTTGATGGGTATAACACTAATATCAATATATTTTGAAAGACATTCAGGATACCCTGTTACTCATACTACTAACTTTGACAACAACTTGGTAAGAGATAAATTAAGTCCCGGAGTTACTACTGGCGACTATACTTCGTATATCCCTACAGTAAACGACCCTAATGTTGTTTATACAGTTCCTGCTTTGGAAGCGGCACTTCAAGAACGCGGGTTCCAAGAATATGCTGGTGGTTATACCCCAACTTCGCCATGGGTTAACACTCTTGATTTAAGTATTAAACAAGAAATCCCAGGTTTGTTTGAGGGTCATAAAGGCAGCATTTCATTTATTGTTGATAATCTATTAAACCTTATAGATAGCTCACAAGGTAAAGTTATTAATAACAATTTTGGAACATTACGTTTATATGATGTCGACTCAATTGATGCTCAAGGTCGTTTATGTTAAACGACCAAGTTAGAGATGATAGCCATCGATTTAATGTTTATGAATCAGCTTGGAAACTTAAATTAACGGTTAAGTACTCTTTTTAAAGTAATAAGTTTGGTAGCTGTATGATTTTTTATATTACTCTACCAATCTCTAAAAGAGCCGAACTTCATGTTCGGCTTTTTTTTGCCTAAAAATAGTGTATCCTTTTAAGCTCTTAACAATAGCTAGCATTAGTTAAACTTCATGTTTCCACTTGCAGTAAGCAATCAAATTCATAATCTCGATTATCTATCCATCAAATTTAAACGCTTGATACTCTCGGCCTGTTTAATTTTATTGGCTAGTGCTTGTACTCAGCAGGAAGAAATCAGTTTTGACAATATTGAAGTACCCAGTAGCTCTTTAGAAGCTTATGGTTACAAAGCAACATTTAGTTATCCAAGTTTTTCCGGTGAATTTGACGTTGGTAGTGACTCTATCCTTGTAACTGATTTTTCTAGAATTAATCCATTTGTCGCAAATTCTATTGATAATAGAAAGCTACAAATCCGTTTTTATTATCCGACAACTACGAGACCTTCAGATAATAATGAAAACAAGCTTCCCGTAATTTCCCCAGACGCTTGGGATTATATGATTGGTCATCAGGAAATATCTGGAAAGAAACTTCGTTTTGACAATTATAGAGACGCAAAATGGAATATCAATCTTAATCAACCAGTTTCAACAGAACAATCAGATTATCCAGTACTAATCTTTTCGCACGGTTACGGTTATAGTGCTGAATCATACAGTGCAATGTCGGCGGAACTAGCCAGCAAAGGCTATGTAGTTGTTTCTATCAATCACGCTTATGGAGCTAACCCGAGTTACTTATCCGATGGTAAGCCCGTTTGGGCTAAAGCACTCCCAAAAGATGATTTAGCCGCTTATTTATCTATTTGGTCGGATGATCAGATATTTATTATCGACCAATTAAATTTTATTAATAATAATCCTGACAGCCTTTTTTTTCAGAAACTTAATTTGGCAAATTTGGGTGTTTTTGGACATTCTTACGGTGGTGCGGCTGCTTACCATACCGCTGCAAAGGATTCGAGAGTCAAAGCACTGATTGATATTGACGGGACGATTTTTAATTTCGAGCAAGAGTTTATCACTCAACCCTTTGCCTTTATTCTTTCTAAAGATCATCGACCTAAATTCGATTATCGACATTCAGAAGGCGAAACCTATGAGCTGCGATTCAACGATTTTGAGCATATAAGTTTTACTGATCACCTATTATGGTGGCAATGGGATCACGATGAATTAGATCTGGGGCTAGGTAATATCAATGGATATCGCGCAGTAGAATTAACCACTGAAATTGTTGATGATTTTTTTGGACATTTTTTGTTATCAAAAGAATCTCAATGGTTTCAAACTAATAATGTAAAAACTAGTAATATAAAAACCAAGGAAGTCTCACTAGTCCGAAAAAACTAATCTTCCTCGTCTCTTGAATTCAAGTCTTTAATAAATAACGAACAAAGCTCATTGATAAACTCAGCAAGACTCGAAGTCATAAGCGCAAAATCCGCATCAAATTTTAAAAGTTCATCTTCACCTTTTAATTCACCCCCTCTTTTTAATTCATCATGACCTTTCAATAACTCTTCATTAAACTTAACACTTTTAATCTGTAAATCGTCTTGAATAACCGCCGTCAATTGCTCTTTATATCTAATCCCTAAACGTTTAATGCTGTAACCATCTTCTAATAAATCAGTGACAAAAGGATTTTCTGTATCATAGTCTTTAAAACGTGCGGTTCTCTCGTCATTGTGATCCTTAAGTAAGTACTCACCACTTAGACTCCAACCTTTTGGCATAGTTTGATTAATCCACTGACTCATCAATAATGAAGGATTTTCACTTGCTACCAACTGTAACGCTCCAAACGAACCAATTGTTTCGGTTAATAATTCGTAAAACTCATCAACCTGAACGGGGCTCGATGCATCAATAACAAGTAAGTGATTAATCCTATCAAAGTAAGCATTTATATGACTTGATCGCGCAAAAGCGTTGGGTAACATCATTGCAACCAAATCATCTTTAATTGATTGTTTCTCTTTACGGTAGATTTTGCGGCCGAGCTCATCTTGTAAATCGTTAATTTTTTCTTCAACGGCTTCTTTGATTGCACTTGGAGGAATTACTTTTTGCTCTTTTCTCATACAAAAAAGGATACAGCCGGAAGCCGCATGAACAAGATATTCTTTATTTCTGTGAATTGGCGATACCCAACCAAGCGTTTTATCGGCCACTCGTCCACAGGGTTGAAATCGCTTTGATTCGAGTTTTTCAGCGAGTTCATCGGCTGAAAAAGGAAAGCTACTTGGGAGCTTGTAAATATGTAAATTTTTAAACCACATAGATCATCATGTCATTCGGAAAAAAAGGGTCGCTATTATGGCAAGTTTGGTCAACATCTAAAAGCTAAATCCGACTAAACTCGAACAAGTTTTCCATATAACTCTTCAAGTCTGATAAAATTCATTCGAACTAACCCCCCTTAATTGGAAACGACATCATGCAAACCTTTTCTCTTGATGGGCATCCCCATATCACCTTAGATAATTTACTCAAAGTCGAAGGTTGGTGTGAAAGCGGAGCCGTAGCAAAACAGGTAATTGCTGCAGGATTGGTGGAAGTCGATGGAGCGGTTGAAACTAGAAAGCGTTGCAAAATCACCGCCGGAAAGACGGTGAAATTTGAATCCCAACAAATAAAAATAACTGATTAAAAATGACCCTGTAAAAAATCTGTAACGACTAAAAATAATTCTCATCCAATCGCATTAAACTTTTAGGATCAGCCATCATGGTCTGAGATAAAGTTTTAATTCTTGGAAAAATTCGCTCGAAATAAAACTCTGCGGTACGAACTTTAGCTCGGTAGAATTCAATGTTATCAGGCTTTTCAGCAATTTTTTCATTCGCCTTTTGTGCCATCATTGCCCACATATAACCCATGGTGATGTAACCAGAATACATCAAATAATCAACCGAAGCAGAACCGACAATATCTCTATTTTTTCTAGCTTTTAATGCCAAACGTAATGAATATTGCTGCCAGTTAACCACCGCTTTACTTAATGGCCAAATAAATTTATTCATCCGTCTTTTATGTTCATTGTCAGAGATCATGCTGTTTTCTTTACAGAAGGTTAAGATTTCCTTACTAAAGGCTTTTAAGCTCCGCCCCCTTTGCATTAGAATTTTTCTTCCAAGTAGATCAAGCGCTTGAATTCCTGTTGTTCCTTCGTATAAGGTCGAGATTCTTGCATCACGAACGATTTGCTCAAGTCCCCATTCTTTAATGTAGCCATGACCGCCAAATACTTGAACCCCTAAATTAGCTGACTCACAACCGAGTTCTGTCAAAAATGCTTTCAAAATTGGGGTTAAAAATCCTAATTGATCATCATACTTCGCATGTTCCTTTTCATCTTTTGCTTGCTCTAACTTATCAACAATCATTCCTGCATAATAAATCATTGCCCGACCACCTTCTGAAATCGCTTTTTGGGTCAACAACATTCTTCGCACATCCGGGTGAACAATAATTGGGTCTGCCACTTTATCAGGCTCTTTTACACCTGATAAGGAGCGCATAGAAAGACGCTCTTTCGCATAAGGCAATGAGATTTGATATGCCAACTCCGAGCTACTCACGCCTTGCATAGCCGTTCCTATACGCGCGGTATTCATAAAGGTGAACATATATTCAAGACCTTTATTTAACTCACCGATTAAATAACCTTTCGCCGCATCAAAATTTAATACCGCTGTTGATGAAGCCTTGATCCCCATTTTTTCCTCAATAGAGCCACAAACAACGGGATTTCTTTCTCCCAAAGAACCATCAGAATTAACCATGAATTTGGGAACGATAAATAGAGAGATACCTTTTGTGCCTTTAGGCGCATCTGGTAGTTTTGCTAAAACGATATGAATAATATTTTCAGTTAAATCATGCTCACCCGCCGAGATAAAGATTTTACTACCCGTTACATCATAACTACCATCCTCATTGGGAACTGCCTTGGTTCTAACCTGTCCCAGATCCGAACCACATTGCGCTTCGGTCAAACACATTGTTCCTGCCCATTCACCGGAAGTAAGCTTAGGTAAGTAAGTTTGTTTTTGCTCTTCACAGCCATGCTCAATTAGTGTATTCATAGCCCCTAATGATAATCCGGGATACATTCCCCACGACCAATTTGCGGTTGCCATCATTTCAGTACGAAGAAGCCCAATCGATTGCGGCATTCCTTGGCCACCAAACTCAACAGGGTGAGATAAACCTTGCCAACCACCTTCAGTATACATTTTGTAGGCTTCTTTAAAACCCTTAGGCGTTGTTACTTCTCCATCTTTAAAATGGCAACCTTCTTTGTCCCCACTTTGATACAGCGGCGCTAATTCCGACTCACAAAATTTAGCACACTCGGTCATAATCATATCGACCAAGTCAGGCGTAGCCTCTTCATACGCCGGGAATTTTTGATAATGACTGTAAAAATCAAAAACTTCTTCAAATATGAATTTCATGTCATCTATAGGAGCTTTGTAACTTGTCATGGTGGCTAACCTTTGTTATTCGTCATCTAATACTAGTTTGGCAGCTTTAAGTGTTTTTTTCAACTGGTCGGATGAGTTAATCTTGATTTATTTAACTTTTACTTAGAATAATCATCTCTGTTTGTTTAGAATGATTAATAGATATCAATTAATTGCCAATATAATAATGCCAACTAAAGCCGTTCTACTTGCTAACTTAGGTTCTCCCAATGACTGTACCGAACAGCCAGTGAGAGAATACCTTAATCAATTCTTGATGGATCCTGATGTCATTCAACTTCCTTGGCTATTAAGACGCCTAATCGTTAGCCTATTTGTATTACCAAAACGACCAAAAGATTCCGCAGAAGCTTACAAACAAGTTTGGACAGAACAAGGTTCACCTTTGATTGTTTTCTCCAAACAGTTAAAAGAAGCGCTACAAAAAAAAGTCGAAACGCCCATTTTCTTGTCTATGCGTTATGGAAATCCGAGTATTGAAAGTCAAGTTTTAGAAATAGCTAAAAACCCTGAGATAAAAGAGATCTTTTTTGTTCCTCTTTACCCTCATTATGCTGATAGCACCGTTGCGACCTCAATAAAAGAAGTGGAACGAGTGATTGCTAAACATAATTTAAATTTAGATTTAAAAATAAAATCAGCTTTTTACAACGAAGCAAACTATATCAATGCACTCGTCGAAAGCAGCTCACCCTACCTATTTGAAAGAGTTACGTCACAAGATGATGAAAAGGAACTCCCTCATTTACTGTTTAGTTATCACGGTCTTCCTGAGAGTCATTTAACAAAAGCCGATCAAACAAAATCACACTGCCTTAAAAAAGACAACTGCTGTAGAAAAACAGCCTGCGAAACAGAATCAATCGCACATAAAACTTGCTACAAACATCAGGTACTTGAAACCACTCGATTATTCGTTGAAAAAGCGGGCTTAAATGAGAATCAATACACTGTCGCATTTCAATCGCGACTAGGCCGCGCTAAATGGTTAGAGCCAAGTACCGAAAACACCTTAATAGAATTAGCTAATAAGGGTGTAAAAGATGTTCTAGTCATTTGCCCAGCATTTGTCACTGACTGCTTAGAAACATTAGAAGAAATCGCGATTAGAGGTGAAGAGGTGTTTTTAGAAGCTGGCGGACGATCATTAAAACTCATCCCTTGTCTAAATACTCATCCTGACTGGGTTGATGTGGTTGCGGGATGGATCAATGAAGCATAGAGAAATTCATGCCAGTAGGTGAAATTGCAGGTGAGCTTCTTGGAGGTCTGCTAAGACTAGTTGGGCGCTTCTTTTTAGAAGTGGTCATTGAAATACTTATCAAAGGCACTGGTTTTCTTATATGCAAACCTTTCAATAAGAGAATTGCCCCCGATGGCATCATTGTTGTTTTTTTCGGCTTTATGTTTTGGATTTTGATTGGATATCTATCTTTTCTACTCTATAGATATATCATCGGATAACCAAATACTGATCACTATGGGAAATTTAACTAAATATCCATTATTCACCATTCATTAACTCAAAAACTAGATTTCGTAACTTATTAGCTTTAAAGATAAATTTTCCTGATACATTGGTGAGTAAAACAATTCCTTTTTGATTTTCCAAATCAATCAAGACTTCTGAACAAAAACCGCCTGTCGCGCCATTATGCCAAAGCCAATCTTTATATCCAGTTCCTTTAGAATTAAAGATATGCCAACCCAGCCCCATCTTCACCGTTTTATGTAACTCATGTGTTGGTTGATGTTGCAATTGTAATGCTTGATTATTTTTATCGAAATTGGCCAATATGAATTTAGATAAATCAACGACATTTGAGTAAATTCCTCCAGCTCCTGCTAGAATATTCAAATCCCAGTGCGGCGTTATTTTCCCATTTTTATCGCGACCTTCAACTAATTGATTTTTAATCTTATCTCGATTGGTTGTAGTTGATTTTAAAGCTAATGGCTGACATATAAGTGATTGTAAAGCAGTCTCATAATCAGTTTCGCATATCCGTCCAATTAGATACCCCAGCAGCCCAACGCCTAAGTTGGAATAACTACAGCTTCCCGTTTTTTTATTCTTGTGCTGATTTTCTAAATAGTTTAATAGTGAAGATTCATCGTAATTTTTGTAAGGATTATCCATACCTTTAAAGATTGTAGACCAAAGCATTCCTGGTGGTAAGCGCGGTATTCCCGAAGTATGGTTTGCTAAGTGGGTAAAATTAATACCTGTATCATTTTTAATATTTACATCGAGATAGTTTGAAATTTTGTCTGTAAGCGATAACTTTCCAGTCACTACTAGTTGCGCTAGCATAGCTGAGGTAATAACTTTTGATACCGATGCTATTTCAAAAACAGAGCTTCTATTATCAATCACTTTAAGAGCAACTGATTCTTTTAGTACACCGTAATAATTTACTTCACCAGCATCAACTTCTGCCACAGAGAATTGAGTATTATCTGGAAAATGTCTAATGACCGAATTAATTTTTTCTATGTGTTTTTCATTTAATAACATTGTATCGCCTGTCATAAAGGGAACTATGGGATAGGATGAAACAAGCTCTCTCTTCTACTAAGGAGTAGTCTAATAGCTAATTTCAATCGGTAAAGAGATAACTCAAAAGTATCAACTTATGATACTATCTGGTGATGGAAGAGTATCAGAATCGCGTTAAAGCCTGTATTACACAGATAAAATCTGAGGTAAAAGCTCAGGGAATCAATTATCAAGCTCTCGCAGATCGTTTAAATACATCTTTGTTGACAGTAAAAAGACAGCTTAATGGCAATGATCTGTCATTCAGCAAGCTTCTCTCCCTTTGTGATGCAGCTGGTTTAAACTTCTCTGAAATATGGAATTCAATTGATCAACATAAAGTAAAACATCATTTTTTTACTAAAATTCAAGATCATGCGTTTTACAACAATCCACATCTATTGGGATTCTTTTATGAACTCTACCTAAATAAAAAAACACCCCAGCAAATCCAACAAGAATTTAAACTGACTCAAGCTTCACTTCATCTATACCTTAGAAAGCTTGAATCACTACAACTAATCACTGTATCCCAACAAAACAACATTCGTTTTTCTATTGCTGGACCTATTGGTTTCGGTCCTGATAGTAAAGTCATAAAAAAAGAGATCGCCCAATCTCTCGATGACTTAAGTCGACTATATTCGTCTGAAAAACAATTTGATACTTTTCTACTAGCCAAACCAATGAAACTGAGCGATGATTTA
>Ga0316204_10005461_pt1 | contig 20944 bp, 19 predicted proteins | sample 6monrhotite_MG_2_FD_205661 | JGI IMG/M metagenome (GOLD analysis project Ga0316204, IMG submission 205661) | Microbial mat bacterial communities from mineral coupon in-situ incubated in ocean water Damariscotta River, Maine, United States -... | ecosystem: Environmental > Aquatic > Marine >... | reverse complement strand
GCCCAGGTCTTTGGTTTGGATGTATTTAAGCTGCTGATATACTACCAGCGTGCTGGCAATAAGGAAGACGGCAATACCGAACTGTAAAATGACCAGGGCAGATCTGATTTTACCACCACCAATACTGGATTCACCTTTGCCGCGCAGCACGGTCAGGGTATTAAAACTACTGAGTAGAAAGGCCGGGTAGCTTCCAGAAAACAAGGTGAGACCAATAACTGCCCCTATAAGTATCAACCAGAACGTTAGACTTGCAAAAGGGATGGCGATGGACTTATCGGCCAGTTGATTAAAGTACGGAAGTACCATGATAGCTAGTAAAATGGCTAGCACCATTGACAGTAAAGTGATGAAACCGGCTTCAGTCAAGAATTGGCGAACCAGGCTGCTCTTTTTGGAACCCAGTGACTTTTTAATGCCTACTTCTTTGGCACGATTCAGAGAATAGGCGGTTGAAAGGTTCATGAAATTGACAGAGGCTAAAACCACAAGAAATATGCCTATGAAAGTAAGAATGTACACATTTTCAATATCGCTGTTGATGTTGAACTCTCCTGAAATGTTGGGGCTGTGAAGGTGGATATCGGTGAGTGGCAAACTGGAGAAGCGCATGAAGTCACCCGTCTTTTTCTCACTCTCTTTGTAACTTTCTACCGTGAGTCCCGGTACAAACTGCATGGCCCAGGGAATAAGGTAGCTGTCTTTTATGGTGCCCAAAAAAGCCTGTAGATCTTCTTCACTTGCACCTTCATTGAGCTTAACAAAAGTAGGCCAGCTCCAATTATTCCAAGCCGGACTGGTAGCTTCTTCAAAACTACTCAGCGAAATAAAGACACTATAATTTCTCAAAAATGAGTTTTTGGGCATGTCTTCAATAATGCCGGTTACTATGAAGCTTTCGTCATTGTCTATCAAAAGCGTCTGGCCTATGGCATCGTTCAATTTGAAATGCTTTTCGGCCGCCTCACGGGTTAGCACTAACGAATTTTTTTCCTTGAGTGCTGTTTTTTCATCGCCAAGCAAGAGCTTGAGACCAAACATGTCGAACAAGGTTTCGTCTACCCCCACTACTTTGTTTTCCTTCACATTCATGTCGGCATCGGGTACCCTTATCAGCCTGCCATGTGTGTCTCGAAAACGTGTTACCATTTCCAGGTGCGGATAGTCAGCCCGCATTACATCGGCCAGTGGCCCCGATACGCCCGCATAATCATTGGTTTCTCCACCAATGCGGTTGGAGATGTTTACCCGATGGATGCGTTCGGCACCATCGAACATTTTGTCATAACTGAGCTCATCTTGAATAAAGAGGGCTACTAAGAGTCCGCCTGCCATGCCTATGGCCAGGCCGAAAGTGTTGAGAAAAGTAAAGAAGGGCTGGCGTTTCAAGGTACGCCAGGCAATCTTCAGGTTGTTTTGAAACATAGCTGTTGATATTGAGTGTTGACCTATTTTAAATTCTTTGATAAATCCAGGACGGAAGTAGCGAATCACGCTCCACCATAAGCTGCGTTTAGCTTTAGAAGGAGAGTCTTCATAGCGCTTTTCATAAAGCTCTACCAGGTCGCCTTCCAGCTCTTCCAGATAGTCTGCTCTGCAAAACCATTGCAGAAAGCGCATTGCATTTTTTGGTGGTTGGGCTTTCATTGACCAAATGAAATTTCCGGTATCTTCTTATAAATGCTTGTCCTGAGTTCGTATTGTCTATCCAGCATTTTCTTGCCATTGGCAGTTATGCTGTAGTATTTCTTTCTGCGGCCACCACGCTCGTTGGTAATGCCGCCATAGTCAGATTCTACAAAGCCCTTGTTTTCCATGCGCTTCAAAGCCACATGTATGGCACTGACGTTTACTTTTTTGTTGAGCCTCTCTTCCAACTTCTCTAAAATCATCACGCCATAGGCTTCCTTGTTATAGGCTGCGACCAGTAAGAGGACCAGCTCTTCAAATTCTCCAAGTGAATGATCTGACATCGGTTTTATTTACTTAGCAAAAGTAAAAGTAATAATTAATTTCACATTTGTTAAGTAAATCGACAATTTATTGATTTTACGCTATCTATCGGTCGGACCGCTTCAAGCGGTCCGACCGATGAGACGATCAAGCAGCAGTACTTTCTGACGATCGGGGGAGGTGTTTATTCCAATTCCCTTATCTTGGTTTCTTGCCATGATCCAGGAACCCCTTTACATCCTAGCCTTTCTCGCATTTCTGGTAGTAGCAGCCGAATGGCTCTGCCGCAATACGGGCTTAAAGCACCTGAGCAGTTCGCTGGTAGTGATCATACTCGGGGCCATATTTGCCAATTTTGGCCTCATTCCATCCGCTTCTAATGCCAGCCCGGTATATGACGGCATCTTTACCTATGTGGCCCCACTCAGTATTTTCTTTTTGCTGCTGGGGGTGAGTCTCAAAAACCTAAAGAAGGCAGGGCTACCCATGCTCATCACCTTTTTTGTGGGGGCCCTTGGTACTATAACGGGCGTGATTGTGGCCATACAATTGGTGTCTATCGAAGAAGTATTTGGTGACTCTTATCAGGCCATCGCAGGCATGATGACGGGCACTTACATTGGAGGCAGCGTCAACTTTAATGCCGTGGCCTTGCACTATGATGTGGTGCGAGAGGGAGCCACTTATACTGGTGTAGTAGTGGCCGATAACATTGTGACTGCGGTATGGATGATGGTTACCCTGAGCCTGCCCAAGTTGATGAACAAGCTGAGACCCAATCCGGAACTGAAGAACCTCAATGCTTCTACGGAAGGTCTGGAAGTGAATGATAGAGAACGGCTCGATCCTTTGCAACTGGCATTGCTGCTAGGCCTGGGGTTCATGGTCCTTTTCGGCTCCGACCTGTTAAGTGATTGGATGAAAGATATGGGGGTAAATATCCCCTCCATCTTGCTGCTTACCACCATTGCCTTGATAATGGCACAGTTCAAGCCCATTCAGAAAATACCGGGAGCCAAGCTGTTGGGCATGTTTGCCATTTACCTGTTTTTGTCAGTTGTGGGTGCCTTTTGTGAAGTTACCGCCCTGGCCGATGTGGGAGAGCATGCAGTAGGCATTCTTGTGTTCACCGTGGCTATTGTGCTGGTGCATGGTCTGGTCATGTTATTACTAGGTTGGTTTTTCAAAACCGACTGGGCCATAGTAGCCATTGCTTCTCAGGCCAATATAGGCGGAGGGTCAACTGCTCTGGCCTTGGCCAAAAGCTTCAATCGCAATGACTTGCTGTTGCCCGCAATTCTGGCGGGTTCTTTAGGGTCGGGAGTAGGTACTTATTTCGGCTTTCTGGTGGTAGGCCTCGTCTGATTTACTCTATTATCTCAAAAATACAGCGAAAACCTAACCAGGAAGTAGCTACAGCATAATTGTAGGTGCGGTCGTATTTCTTTTCATCATTGCCCAGCCGCCAGCTGCCCCCCATGGCGACCCCTTTTTCAGAAGTCATTTCTGCCACAGAGTTAAATACATTGTACATGCCCGACTTGGGTTCCTGCACATTGTAAATGTGTTCAATCTTTAGATTGTTATTCAGAGCAATGTTCTTTTTGAACTTGAACACCTTCATGTTGTTTTTGGCCGTTTTATCTATCCGTTTCAGCATGCCTTTTTCCTGATACATAAAACGCATCCGGGCCCATTCCTTTTGCGTGGGCAGTCTGAATTTAAAGTCTTTGGGGAAAGCCGCTCGTTTTTTAGGGTCCATGGCGGCCAGTTCTTCTTTAAATTTCTGGGTTCGCCAATCACAGAATTCCACCGCTTGTTTGTAGCTCACCGCTACTACGGGCATTAGTGCATAGGCATCGGTTTCCAGGAATAGACGGGAGATTTGTGCCATGGTTTTACCTGGAAAAAGGTCCTCCCATTTCCTGAAGTCAGGCAAGTTGTTGATGTACTCTTTAGACCCATCACCATACTTCACCTTCATGTCTTCCAGAAAGGATTTGTACATCAGACCCGACACTTCAGTCATGTCCATGCACAGGCGATGGTTCATGGAGAGGGTATTGCCTGCACAGGTATATTCTTTGTCTTGTTGTTGGCAGCTGGTGCAGTCTGTGTTGACGTTGGGTACAAGGCTAACCAACAGCAAGGCAATAGTGAAGAGGTGCTTCATAGGAACTTCAGGATTCCTAAAAATACGAATAATCGTGAAAGAGAGTTAGACTTTAGGCTCGAATAAAGCACAGGCCGCTCCTCCTGGGTCTTCAATGAAGCAATAACGCCCCATGCTACCGGCACTTTTGATGTCAGTGAGCAGTTTGCCACCATTTTCTTCACAAGCCTTGCGGCTGGCATCCAGATCGGGTACGTTAATGTAAATCATCCAGCCTGTAGGAAGGTCCGCGTTAGTGCCGGTTTTGTTGCACACGCCTGCTTTGGGCTCGCCATCTACCGTCATGTTGTAGTCATTATAGTCGCCCATGCTTACCGGTTCCGGTTTCCAGTGGGTTACTTTTTCATAGAAGCCTTTTACTGCTTCGGTGTTATGCGATACCTGGTCTATCCAGCCAATGGTGCCATAAATGCTTTCTTTGTTGTCGCTCATAATTTTTCTTTTGTCCAAATCACGCACAGTCACCCGATTTTGGGCTCATACTAAAGTAGGAAATTGCTAGAAAGTGCGGAAGTAGTTAGGTTTTGAAGTGCTGAGGTGTTGAAATGTGGGTGGCGAGATATCTCGCATGTGGCGAATTTTCTCGTCATTTAAAATGCATGATTTGAACACGGACTTTCCAATTCCTAATCCACCAATTACCCAATTACCCAGTTCCCCAATCACCAACCCATACGTTTCCGCAAAGCGGTAATATGCGCCACGTGATGGTTGCCATGCCAGGCATAGAGTGCCACCGCCAGCCGAAGGGGGTAATGTTTGCCATCATCGGGGTGAATAAAGCTGCGGTCCAGATCGGCCTCGGTGAGTTGTTTCAGCAGTATCACCCAGCGAGCATGCAGGGAGGTCAATAAATCCAGAGAAGTTTGAATGGGTACTTTTTGCTGATAGGGCAGTTCGGCCCATCCCTTTTCATCATAGGCTTTGATCTGTGGCTGGTCTTCTGTCAAAGTCCAGTGAAAGCGCACATAACAATTGAGGTGGCTATCGGGAATGTGGTGCACAAGCTGCCTCACCGTCCAGCCTCCCGGGCGGTAGGCAGTATCAAGCTGTTCATCACTCAGGCCTGCAACCGCAAGCTTCAGGTTTTCAGGAGTAGCCTCTATTTGACTGATGTATTGCTTCAGCAGTGCTGTGGAAATCTCTGCAGGGGCTTCAAATTGGCCAATAGGAATTCGCAGGTCTTGCTCCATGATTAGGTGGTTAAGGTACGTTTTCGCCTTTTGATGCAACCCAAATCTCAAACCACTGCTGGGTACTGAGCTTGATGTCCAAAGCATCAACTGCCGACTGAACACGCTCTATCTTACCAGAGCCTACTATGGGCATCATGCCCACCGGATGCTGCAATAGCCAGGCGTACATCACCTGGTCAATAGAAGTTCCCAATTGCTTGGCAATTTTGTGCAGAACGTTTTTAATGGTTAGAAATCTGTGCGTTTGCGCGGTAAAAACAGCACCACCTGCCAGTGGAGACCAGGCCATGGGCTGCATGTCGTACTCCAGGCATTGGTCTATTACGCCATTCTCAAATTCCCGTAGTGTAGCTACAGAGATTTCTACCTGATTGGTCACCAGCGGAAATTCCAGATAAGTCTGTAGTGCATTGAACTGTGATGGTAGAAAATTGCTCACCCCAAACTCTTTTACCTTGCCCTCATCGCGCAGTTTATTAAAAGCCCTGGCAATTTCATAGGGGTTCATATTCGGGTCAGGGCGGTGAATTAATAGTAAATCTACATTGTCGCGCTTTAGCTGCTTCAGCGAGTTTTCAGCCGACCAAACAATGTGGTCAAAGCTGGTGTCATAATGCTGGATGTAGTGTTCGGGCCTGTTTTCAGAAACGAGTTTGATGCCACATTTAGTGACGATTTTGAGCCTCTGATTCAATGCTGGGTGTTCACCCAATGCATCGCCAAACATCGTTTCACAGGTATAATTACCATAGATGTCGGCATGGTCAAAGGTGTCAATTCCCTTTTCCAGGCACTGTTCTACAAACTGCACCGTATCGGCTTTGCTGAAGTTCCATTCGGTCAATCGCCACATGCCGTGTACTATTCGACTGATCTCTACTTCCGGGCTTAAGCTTACTCTTTCCATTTGCGTTTCTGTTTTAGGCTTCAACCCGAATTATCCAATAGATTTTCTATTACAGGCGTAATTCACTTCAAATCAGCCGCCAGGCTTTGTTTCCCTTCTCACCATAGCGGTTCGCATGTCGCCATAGCTTTAGCGAAGGCACTGCTATGCTTTCAAAGTCAAACTTCCTGATTTATTGTGATTTACGCCTTCATCACGCATTCTATTGCATAAACCGGGTTCAGGTAATAACGGCTTGAAGATCAAAATAATTCTTGAATTGCTCCAAAAATGGAGCGTAATTTTGTTCTGGTTTATCAAAAGAATAACTACATATGCTCACTATTTATCATAATCCGCGCTGCAGGAAAAGCAGGGAAACACTGGCTATTATTGAAGAAGCCAAAACTCCCGTTACCATTGTAGAATACCTGAAAGAGGTACCCAGTGCCGATGAACTGGCCGATGTCTTGAATAAACTAGGCATGGAAGCCAAAGACCTACTTAGAAAAGGAGAGGCCATTTTCAAGGAGCAGTTCAAAGGGCAGGAGCATAGTAATGCAGAGTGGATTCAGATTATGGTAGACAACCCTAAGTTGATCGAGCGCCCCATAGTGGTGAAGGGAGATAAGGCGGTGATTGGCAGGCCGCCAGAGACTGTGAATACCTTGCTTAATTCTTGATAATGAGGTATTTGATTCTATTTATTCTGGCATTCTACTCTAATGTAGAACTCAATGGACAGAACGAGGCTCTGGACAAGGCAGTACAGCAGGTGGTCAGGGCATTTGAGGAAAAGGATAGTTCTTTGATCAGAAAGATGATTGAGATTCCTGAACCAACAATTCCTCAAGCTATGTTAGACACTTTATCAGCTGAAAATAAGGAGGCGGTTATGAAAATGTTTGATCCTAAGACTCAGGCACAGGCCATTATGACCATGTTTCAATTTGCGGTATATAAATACGAGATTTTTAATTGTCATACCCCTTTAGATAACCTTGAATATTCCGTAGATACCATACCGATGTTACCTGATACTAACATTATTCAAGTCAAAATTCCTGAGCCAAGGGAGCGATGGCTGATTTTTGCTTTTGCTGAGAAGGAAGGCAATTATTCATTGTATGCTCCTATGTTTAAATTAGCTGACGAAAAAGAGGACCTTTCCAAATGAGTTAGTCAAACCTCGCAATAGCTGCTTCCAGTATGGTATCCCTGCCCGCATCACGGTCGGCTTCGCTGATCCATACTACCTCATCAGGGGCTATGCCATTGCCTTCTACATAATTGCCATCTGTGTCGGTAACCTGCCAACGACTGACAAAGAGTTCCCAGCCATTGGGCATTTCAAAGATGCCAGGGTTGCCTGTCGAGCCTGCAGTGGTATCTCCAAGCTGAGTCACATTGGGCAGGGCTTTGAGCATGAGCGTAAAGCCCTCGGCCGAACTCACCACATAGCGATTGGTAAGCAGCACAATGGGCTTGCTGTATTCTATGGAATTGAATGGTTCCAGTCGGTCATCAGCCCATGGAGTAAAGCTGGTTCGTTCTACACCATCTCTGAACCTGAAGAGCCTGAAAGTGCGTGTACGGTCTACAAGTTCCTGTACAAATCGCCTGGCAATGGCATCATTGCCTCCTCCATTGTTGCGTAGGTCAATGATCAAACCGTCATAACCCGGGATGCTGTTAATGGAGTTATACAAAGGATCATTTTGTTCGTGATCTGCACTTCCGGAAAGCGAGCTTAGGCCAATGTATTTCACGTTTTTGTCAATGATGTCTCCAATCACCAGTCGGTCGGTGTTTACTGTGTGGTTGCTCACATACCTGCCCACATTCAACGGACTATTGTCTGTTTCGCCTCGGTAGCCCTGGAAGAAGTGAAATCCGCTATTGGTCCTGATGCCGGTATGACTGTCTTCCAGCTCAAAAATCATGTCTGTGAGGATGTCCCTTAACTCAGTGGTCGTCAGGTTTTCCGTGATTTGTGCTTCGTATTCAGTTCTGATCTGGTCCCAGTCCACACCTTTTATGTCAAAGTAAGAGTAGTGCTGATCGATGGAATCCCACACGAACTCGAAGTTAGAGGCATTGGTATTAGCAGGCCCATCATCTCCACCACAAGCCATAAACAGCGGAATGATCAGAATCAGGGTAAGCAATGCGTTTTTGAACTTCATTTCAATAGTAAGACGGTTGGGTTACCTTATACACTTAAGACCTATAAAGTGGGTTTTGGGTTGCCATGCATTGAAACGTGTTTCGACTTAGTGTCAGGGTTCTGACTCGCTGCCTTCTAAACTATCTTAGGGTCTGTTCTCCGTCAAAACCTATCGCAGGTTCTCTGAACCTGTGATAATTATGAGCTTTCGGACTCCGTCCGCTCTTTGGTCCTGAAGTTTGATTTGCTTAGATCGTGAATACCATCCGTCTGAGCTGTGTTTAGTCTAAATCAGCAAAAATCGAGGCAAGTGCCACCGACCAGGGGATTGCTTCGTCATGCGTCCTCGCAAAACGATTAACTATTGACCAATCACTAATTACCAAATTGATTAATACCCAAGAACCTTCAACATGGCCTCTTCGTCTTGCTCTTCTTTGAACAGTTGAGTGGTAATGTTACCAGCCTCGTCTTTGTCGATGAGTACATGTTTAGGTGCGGGAATGAGGCAGTGTTGAATGCCACCATAGCCGCCAAGCGACTCCTGATAAGCTCCGGTATGAAAAAAGCCTATGTACAGGTTTTCATCCTCTTCAATCAAGGGCAGAAATACTTCTGAGCTATGCGCTTCAGAATTGTAATAGTCCTGGCTGTCGCAGGTGAGGCCCCCAATATTCACCTTATGATAACGGTGGTCCCACTTATTCACTGCCAGCAAAATGTACTTCTGATTGAGCGCCCATGAGTCGGGCAGGTGCGTAATGAACGAACCATCGATCATGTACCAAAGCTCCTTGTCGTTCTGTAGCTTCTGATCCAGTATAGAGTAAATAAAGGCACCGCTTTCGCTAACCGTAAAACTGCCAAATTCAGTAATGATATTCGGCACGGGTACATTGTTCTTGTCACAGATCCATTTGATGTTCTCAATGATCTGGTCTGTCATGTATTGGTAGTCGTATTCAAAGCTGAGTGAACTTTTGAAAGGAAAACCCCCGCCAATGTCTACGGTGTCCAGCTCAGGACAAATCTTTTTCAGTTCACAATATTTGTACATAAACCTGCTCAGCTCACTCCAGTAATAGGCCGTGTCGCGAATGCCCGTGTTGATGAAGAAATGCAGCATCTTCAGGCTAGCCTTGCTTGGCTTTATCTGCTCTTCATACAACTGATTAATGTCGTGATAGCGAATGCCCAGGCGAGAGGTATAAAATTCGAAATTGGGCTCCTCATCAGCCGCCACTCTGATGCCCACCTGAAAAGGCCCATCTACCAACTCCTCATAGCTCGAAAGCTCGTTCAGGTTGTCGAGCACGGGGATGCACTGCTCAAAACCATCATTGATCAAATCGGCTATGTACTGAGTGTATACCGGCCGTTTGAAGCCATTGCACACAATCATCAGGTCTTTATCAATCTTCCCTTGTTTGTACAGGTTTTTGATAATGGCAATATCAAAAGCAGAAGAAGTTTCAATTTGCGAACCCTCAGACAGCACCTTGTCCAACACAAAACTGAAATGATTGGATTTAGTACAGTAGCAATAGGTGTACTTGCCCTGGTAATTATACTTTTTAATTGAGTTGTTAAACCAGGATGTGGCCTGCTGTACCTTTTCCGAAATCTTGGGTAAATAGGTAAGCCTCAGCGGAGTGCCATATTGCTTTATAATGTCGATCAACGGTATACTATTGAACGACAAATAGTTTCCCTCAACACTAAACTCAGTGTTTGGGAAGTCGAAGGTTTGACCGATAAGATCGTTATACTTTCTCATTCAACTAAGGGCATAAAGAGGGGCAATTTTCAGACAAAATTTTGAAGAAAACAATAGCCGATTCTTAACAAAGCAGGATTTGTAGAATTGAAGAGCCGTCTGTGCAGAATCAAGGCAGAAGAAGCCATGTAATTTTGACAAAAAACGTAGCTTTGCATCTGTATGAGAAAGATCAGGTTAGTCGAAGTAAAGTCTGAGCTAGCGGCCGGAACACGCGGAGCCAGTCTGGGTATTGATGCTATGAAGGTGGCCAGCCTAGGCAAGCAGTCAAATTTTTTCACCCGCTTTGAACCAGTCAGGGTCAAAAACGAGAATAATCGCTTGTTTCAAGACCCCGTATTCCCTTTCGCCAAGTACGGTGAGGGTGTATACATTGTGCTGGAAAGGGTTTGTGAAGAGATAGAGAAGCTTCGGAATGATGAACTTTTCCCTATTGTATTGGCAGGCGACCATTCTACCGCAGCCGGTACCATTTGTGGTATTAAAAAAGCACATCCGAATAAAAGACTAGGCGTGATCTGGATCGATGCCCATGCAGACATGCACTCTCCATACACCACACCATCTGGCAATATGCATGGCATGCCATTGGCCATGGCAGCAGCCCTCGACAATGAAGACCATGAGGTAAATGATGTGGAAGAAGAAACTGAAGCGCTTTGGGAGCGCATCAAGCAGATAGGTGGAAACGGCCCTAAAATCGATCCTTCAGACATCGTTTTCATAGGTGTGCGAGATACCGAACCGGCCGAAAATCACCTGCTCGAAAAGTATGGCATTCGCAACTTCCAGACTGAAGAGGTGAACCAAAAAGGAGTAAAAGCCATAGCGGCTGAGGCACTTGAGCAATTGAGCCATTGCGACCAGGTGTACATCTCCTTTGATGTAGACAGCCTCGATACCTCTGTATCGGTAGGTACGGGTACTCCGGTTCCCAATGGTTTGTCCAAAGACCAGGCATGTGAACTGAATATTGAACTCATCAAAGACCAGAGGGTCTGCTGCTGGGAAATAGTGGAGGTGAACCCAACCCTCGACACCGAAAACAAAATGGCTAATAATGCTTTTGATATCCTGGAAGCAACAACCGAATCTCTGATTGACAATTTCTAATTGATGGAATCGCAAATAAAAGGAGGCATTGCTGCAGCTTTTGCAGCACTCTTCGACCATAGCATAGCTGCAGACGACATTGCGCTGCAGCCCACTCGCAAAGACTTTGAAGGTACTTATACCTTCGTGACCTTTCCCTTTGCCAGGGTGAGCAGAAAAAGCCCTGAAGAAACCGGCAACATGCTGGGTGAACACCTGGTGGCCAATGTGCCAGTAGTCGCAGGCTTCAATACGGTAAAAGGCTTTTTGAACCTGGTGCTTTCTGAAAGCTCTCAGATCGATTCTTTTGCTCAAATGTTCAATGGATCGAATGTGGCTGAATCTGCTGCCTTCAACATTGAGCCACAAGGTCAGACGGTAGTGGTAGAATATTCATCTCCCAATACCAACAAACCGCTGCACCTGGGGCACTTGAGAAATAACTTTCTGGGCAACTCGGTTTCACGCATTCTCAAAGCCTGTGGCAATGAGGTGGTGAAAGTGCAGATCATCAATGATCGTGGCATCCATATCTGTAAATCCATGCTGGCCTGGCAGCGTTTTGGTAACGGTGAGACTCCCGAGTCTTCGGGTATCAAGGGCGACCACCTGGTAGGGAAATACTATGTGGCTTTCGACAAAGCGTATAAGGCTGAAATAGCTGAATTGGTAGAAGGAGGCATGGCCAAAGATGATGCGGAAAAACAAGCACCCATTTTGCTGGCCGCACATGACATGCTCAAAAAGTGGGAAGCCAAAGATTCTGAAGTTTATAGCCTGTGGGAAACCATGAACGGCTGGGTTTATGAGGGCTTCAATGCTACTTATGACCGCATGAAGGTCGATTTTGACAAACTCTATTTCGAAAGTGACACCTACCTGATAGGCCGCGATCGCGTGATGGAAGGACTCGAAAAAGGCATCTTCTACAAAAAAGAAGACGGTTCAGTTTGGGTAGACCTGACTGACGAGGGTTTGGACCAAAAACTGCTTCTGAGAAAAGACGGCACTTCCGTTTACATGACACAGGACATCGGAACCGCCTTGATGCGCTATGACGATTATCCAGCGCTTTCTAAACTGATCTACACTGTAGGTAATGAGCAAGAATATCACTTCAGGGTGCTTTTCCTCATTCTAAAAAAACTGGGCTATAGCTGGGCTGAGGCTTGCTTCCACTTGTCTTATGGCATGGTAGACCTGCCGGAAGGGAAAATGAAGTCGCGCGAAGGTACTGTTGTGGATGCCGATGAGCTGATGAACGAAATGGCCGATACAGCCAAGGAGCGCACCATGGAACTGGGCAAGATTGAGGGTTTTACTGAAGAGCAGGCCGATGAGCTATACAAGGTGCTGGGCCTCGGAGCCCTGAAGTACTTCCTTCTGAAGGTAGACCCGAGAAGAAGAATGCTTTTTAACCCGGCTGAGTCTATTGAATTTCAGGGAAATACGGGTCCCTTTGTTCAATATACACATGCTCGTATCAGAGCCATTGTAAGAAAGGCTGAACAATTGGACATTGACATGGCCAATTTCGATTATGCTTCCATAACCGAACTGCACGAAACAGAGAAAGAACTGATACACATCATAGGGCTTTATGGTGAGCGCGTTGCCGATGCAGCGGCTGATTATGCCCCTTCTGTGATGGCGCAATATGTTTATGATCTGGCCAAGCAATACAACCGCTTCTACACCGAGGTTTCTATATTTAATGAAGACGACCTGGCCAAACGCACTTTCCGGGTGGCCCTCTCTGCACTTACTGCACAAACAATCAAATTGTGCATGGAGTTACTGGGCATAGAAGTACCTGAAAGAATGTAAAATGCGTTTTGTACTGATTGCCCTTTTATTGACTGTAAACCTTGAAAATCCTCCTGCTATGAGCTTTTATGATTTTGAAATGAACGCCATTGATGGCAGCCCTATCAACTTCTCAGACTTCAAAGGGAAGAAGGTGCTGATTGTGAATGCCGCTTCTGAATGTGGCTTTACTCCTCAGTACGAAGACCTGCAGGGCTTGCATGAAGCGCATGGAGATAAAGTGGTGATTTTAGGCTTTCCGGCCAACAATTTTGGTGGGCAGGAGCCAGGTAGCAATTCTGTGATCGCCCAATTCTGCAAAGCCAATTATGGGGTCACTTTCCAGATGATGGAGAAGATTTCTGTGCTCGGCTCAGACCGCAGTGAATTGTACACCTGGCTGGAAGAACAATCGGGTAGTGCACCCAACTGGAATTTTTGCAAATATCTGATTGATGAAAATGGAAAAGTGATCGGGTTTTATCCTTCTTCCGTAAACCCCATGGAAGAGGCCATCACCAGCAAATTTTAATATGAAGCACTGGATTAAGGCTTTCCGGCTCCGAACTCTGCCCCTGGCACTCGCGTCCATAGGCATGGGTACATTCCTGGCAGCAGCGTCTGGCAGCTTCCGTGCCGATATCTTTGCTCTCTGTGCTTTGACCACCATCTTCCTTCAAGTACTCTCCAACCTGGCCAACGACTATGGCGACTCCATCCATGGAGCAGATAGCGAGCACAGGGCCGGACCTTCACGAGCCATACAGGCCGGGCTGATTACAAAAGCCGCCATGCGCAAGGCCATAGCCTTGTTTGTGGTTTTATCACTGGCCAGTGGTATTAGTTTGATTTACCTGTCTTTTGGCTGGTCCATGCAGGTAGTGGGCGTGTTTCTGGGGCTTGGCGTCTTGGCCATCATTGCCGCGATTACTTACACCGCAGGCTACAGACCTTATGGCTATGCAGGCCTGGGCGACATCAGCGTGCTGCTCTTTTTTGGCTTTGTAGCCGTTATGGGCTCCGCTTATTTGTACGAGCAGCAGCTCAACTGGTACTATGCGCTTCCGGCCATTTCTACAGGCCTTTTTTCAGTAGCAGTTTTGAATGTCAACAACATTCGCGACATCGAATCAGACAAGCAGGCGGGCAAATACTCTATACCGGTAAGGCTGGGCAGAGACCGTGCGGTGTTCTACCATTGGACCCTTTTGGTATTAGGTTTCGGTGCTACTCTGGTCTATATCGGGCTCAATTTTGAATCACCCTTTCAACTATTGGTACTGCTGGTCATTCCCCTGCTTTTCAAGAATGCCAGGGCGGTGAAAGCGCATGAAGAGGCGGCCGCGCTTGATCCGTTTTTGAAGCAAATGGCCCTTTCCACTCTTTTCTTTGTTATTCTGTTTGGGGTAGGGCAGTTGTTGGGTTAATTCTCATTCTCCCGATTTCGAGGTATATTCAAAGGTTAATCTTCTTTGCTATGAACTCGAGTATTTTCAATGACGTCATCGGCCCGGTAATGCGGGGCCCTTCCAGCTCACATTGTGCAGCCTCTTTGCGCATAGGCAGGCTCTGCCTCGACCTGATGGAAGGCAGCATTAGCAACGTGCTCATCAAGTACGACCCCAACGGTTCGCTGGCCACTACTCATAAGAGCCAGGGCAGTGATATGGGGCTTTGGGGCGGCTTACTCGGCTGGGAAGCAGATGATCCCAGACTGGCCAATTACGAAGCAGAAATGTCTGCAGCTGGGATTTATCCAGTTATAGAAATTGAAGACATTGGAGCCAACCACCCTAACCTATACCAAATCAACCTGGAAAATGCAGGCGAAAAGCATCAGCTAATAGCCATCTCTATCGGTGGAGGCATGATTGAAGTGTTGAGCATTGATGGGGCCGAAGTGAACATGACCGGAGGCTATTTTGAAACCCTGATTTATACATCTGATACTGATGCTGTCACAAGACTTTTGACAGAAGTCAAAGAGATTGAGAGTGCCACCGTCCACCAGGGCAAGCGCACTTTTGTGAATGTAAAAACACGGGAATCATTACCACAAAATTTGCTGGATGAACTGAATGCTTTGAATGATGTAGAAGCAGTAAAAATATTGAAACCGGTACTACCCATTCTGTCCGGAAAAACGCTCACCCCACCTTTTACCACCTGTGAAGAAATGCTCGCATACAATGAAGGCAAAGACCTGGACTTGTGGCAACTGGCCTTGAATTATGAAAGCGCAAGAGGCGGTATCTCTGAAGAAGTGGCTTTTGAGCAAATGCGAGGGATTATCCGCATCATGTCGGCCGCAGTGGAAACAGGACTGAAGGGTACCGAATACAAAGACCGAATTCTAGGCAACCAGTCGGGTAATTTTAAGAAACAAATGGAAGAGGGCGGCCTGGTAAAAGGAGATGCCCTGAATACTGTGATCCTGTTTGTTTCGGCCATCATGGAGGTGAAAAGCTCTATGGGCGTGATTGTAGCAGCCCCCACCGCAGGCTCCTGTGGTGCACTACCAGGTACAATTTTGGGAGTTTGCTCAGCCCTGGGACTCAGCGAAGAAGAAGCGGTAAAAGGCATGCTTGCGGCAGGACTGATCGGCATCTTCATTTCAGAAAGGGCCACCTTTGCAGCAGAAGTTGGCGGCTGCCAGGCCGAATGCGGTTCGGGCTCTGGCATGGCTTCAGCAGCCATTGTGGGACTTATGGGGGGCAACTTGCACCAGGCACTTTCGGCAGCTTCAATGTCATTACAAAACTCATTGGGCATGATCTGCGACCCTGTGGCCAACAGGGTAGAGGCGCCTTGCCTGGGTCGTAATGTGATGGCTGCTTCCAATGCGCTTTCCTGTGCCAACATGGCCCTGGCCGATTATGATCATCTGGTGCCACTGGATCAGGTCATAGAAGCCATGGATGAGGTTGGTCATGCCATGGCGCACGAGTTGCGCTGCACCGGACTGGGTGGACTGTCTATCAGCAAAGCCTCCAGAGAGATTGAAGCCAAACTGGCAGCCATGTCGGGTGAAGAGCCGCTACAGACTGCAGCAGGCAGGTTTAAATACTGTTGAAAAAAGCATTACTATTAAGTTCCGAAGTTGTTTATTGTGTTTGATGCCTAGGCTCTCTATCTTAGAGTATAAACCCTGAACCATGGCTCGCAAATCACAGCAGATAGACGTCCAATGCCAGTTTTGCCAAATGAGAGGAAGCTCTCACTTTGCTGACCTCAATGAGGATGAGCTTACGGTCCTGGCGTCTCACAAGTCATGCGTCCCTTATAAAAAAGGCCAAACCTTGTTCTATGAAGGCACCCGCCCTATGGGTATATTCTGCATCAACAAGGGCAAAGTGAAAGTCTTCAAAATGGGATCTAACGGTCGCGAGCAAATCCTTTTCATTGCCCAACCAGGGGATTTTTTAGGCTACAGGTCTATGCTCAGTGAAGAGTTTTACGGGGCATCTGCCACGGTGATTGAACCGGCCGCTATTTGCTTTATTCCAAAATCTGATTTCCTGACCATTCTTAATGCGAACCCGCAGTTTTTTCAGAAGCTGATGAAAGCCGTTTGTCATGAACTGGGAGTGATGGAAGAGAAATTGGCACAGATCGCTCAAAAATCGGTAAGAGAGCGTTTGGCCTCTACCATTCTCATGCTCAAAGAAACCTATGGTATGGAGGGAGGTAGCAGTGATGTAATCGACATTGCACTGTCTCGCGAAGACCTGGCCAATATTGTAGGTACGGCAACAGAAACGGTCATCCGACTCCTTTCAGAATTCAAGTCTGACGGAATGATTGCCCTCGAAGGAAAACGGATTAAAGTGGTGGATGTCAAGGCTTTAATTCACGAGGCCGATTTCTATGCCTAAAAAACATGATTTTAATCATGTTTCCCTCTGATACCCGTCAAACCCTGTCATTGGTCACTATGGTAATTTTGATTAGAAAATTATCGTCAGACTGTGAAGCACAAAATCCTTTTATCCCTAGATGAACTTACCTCCGGGCCAGAGGTCTTTGGTGAACTCAGGTCCTTACTCAACGAAACTCATGAGAAGTTTCTTACGGGCATTCGTCTTCAAGACTATTTCGATCGTAAACTGGCATCAATTGGCACGGGTCCTAATTCTCAACTGAACAAGGTACTATCAGGTTTACAATACGCTGTGGAAATGGAAGACAGCGCCAAAGCATTGGATATGCACTTCAACATACACAAGGGTGTGCTTGGTGACGATACGCTCAAAAACCTGAGCTCTGTAGCCGATCTGATGATCATTGATCGAAAAACCCTGGCCCCCTTTTGTGGCGAAGATGTGCTGTGCCAGCTTATTGGCAATCTGTTTTGTCCTGTACTCGTTTTGCCGGAAACCAGGAAGATTGAAAGCCTGGTGATGGTTTATGATGGCTCTTTTTCATCCATTCAGGCCGTAAAAAGTTTTGTCTCTGTTTTTCATACCCGCTTTAGGCAGTTGCCTTTTTACGTATTGGTGCAAGACCCTGAGAGTCAAAAAGCAGTGCAAAAAGAACGTGTTTTTATCGATTACCTCATGATGTTTTTCAACGACATTGGCGTGCAGTTGATGGACGATGAAACCATACATTGTCTGGACCGGGTAGTAGGCTCTACTTCAGAAAACCCCTTGCTGCTATTTGGCGGCAACACTGGTGATGAGGTGCTTAACTGCAATGCTGATAGTCGCTATATCACCGACTCTAATCCCTCATTTATCTATAAAGGCACTGCCGAATGAGCGAGATAGCCAGCCCGGAAATTGGTGCTAAAACCCAATGTCATCACTGTGGCGACTCGTGTAAATCAGGAGTGATTACGGTTGAAGAAAAAGACTTTTGCTGTCATGGCTGCAAGACGGTTTATGAAATACTGAGCGAGCACCAGCTTGACGGCTATTACGAGCTGGAAAAATCACCCGGCTTGAGTAGAAAGGGGGATGACCATACACAGTATGACTTTTTGGAAAACGAAACGATCAGGAAAGGGCTATTGGAATTTGCCTCAGCTCAATATGAAAAGGTCACTTTCACCATTCCGGCCATCCATTGTAGCTCTTGCATTTGGCTGCTCGAAAACCTGGAGCGACTCCATGAAGGGGTAATCGATGCAAAAGTAGATTTCACCAATAAAAAGGCCTCGGTGCATTATCAGCCAGAGCTGCTAAGTCTGCGCCAACTGGCCGAGTTGCTACACCGCATTGGTTATGCCCCGCAAATTAGCCTGGATGAAGACCAGGGGCCCAGGCAAAAGAAGAGCTATGATCATAAGCTGATCACCAAAATTGGCATTGCTGGCTTCTGTTTTGGCAATGTAATGCTGCTCAGCTTTCCCGACTATTTGGGGCTCACGGGCATTGAGCAAACCTATCAAAACTTCTTCCGCTATCTGAATGCGCTATTAGCCGTTCCGGTGGTTTTCTATGCCGGTGCCGACTATTTCGTCTCTGCCTTCAAAGGCCTGAGACAGCGCTATGCCAACATTGATGTGCCCATTGCCCTGGGGGTTTCGGTACTTTTTCTACGCAGTACCTATGAAGTATTTGCAGGCATTGGTCCCGGCTATTTCGATTCGCTGGTCGGGCTGATTTTCTTCCTGCTCATTGGCAAGTGGTTCCAAAACAAGACCTATGGCAGTCTGTCATTCGACAGAGATTATAAGTCGTACTTCCCGCTGGCCATTTTAAAAGAGGTGGAGGGCAGCATGAAGCCTACTCCCGTGGCAGAGCTGCACAAGGGTGATGAGGTGGCCATCAGAAACAATGAAATTATACCAGCCGATGCCATTCTCACTGATGAAGAAGCCTCCATCGACTACAGCTTTATTACCGGTGAATCTGAACCGGTTATTCAGAAGAGGGGAGACTATATCTATGCCGGTGGCCGCTTAAATGGCGCCATGAAGCACATGGTAGTGCAGAAAGAAGTTTCTCAAAGCTACCTGACCCGACTGTGGAATGACGAGGCCTTTCAGAAAGAAGAGCAAGGCACTTCTATGGTCGATAGGCTGAGCAAATACTTCACCATCGTCATTATTTCCATTGCGGTTTTGTCGGCTATTATCTGGCAGTTTGTCAACCCAGACAAAACCTGGCTGGTATTCACAGCAGTGCTGATTGTGGCTTGTCCATGTGCCCTGGCCCTGGTAACGCCATTCACTACCGGTAACATTATGCGGGTATTTGGGAGGAATAAATTCTACTTGAAAAATGCCGCTGCGGTTGAGAAATTCAGTGAGATAGACACATTGGTTTTTGACAAAACAGGTACCATTACCCGCACTGATAATCGTTCGCTTGAATTTGTGGGTGATGATTTGAGTTCTGCAGAACAAAGGTTAGTGCAGTCGGCCGTAGCGGGCAGTACGCACCCACTGAGCAGGCTGGTGTATGAGCATATTGATGAAACTGATGCGATGATTGAGCCGGACCTGTTTCACGAAGTGGCAGGCAAGGGCATTGAAGCCGTAGTCTTTGGCACCGCCTTGCGCTTGGGTTCGGCCTCCTTTGTGGGTTCACAGCAAAAGCAGGACCCTACCGAATCGCGGGTGTATGTGAAGATAGGGGAACAGCAACGCGGCTATTACCGAATTCAGTCGGCTTACCGTGAAGGTATTGAAGACTGTGTGCATGCCCTGTCTGGCGAGTACAAGCTGGCAGTGCTCTCTGGCGACAACGCTAGCGAAGAGCTGGCGCTAAGGTCCTTCTTCCCGCTGGGTGCACTGATGGCCTTTGAGCAAAACCCGGAAGACAAGCTGCAAATGATCCGCAAAATGCAGCGAGATGGCCGCAGCGTGGTCATGCTGGGCGATGGTCTGAACGATGCCGGTGCCTTGAAGCAAAGCGACATCGGCATAGCTGTTACCGATGACATTGGCACCTTTTCGCCTGCCAGCGATGCCATATTGGAGGCGGGAGAGCTTTCTCGCCTGGATGACCTGCTGCGTCTGGGTAAAAGCAGTAAACGTGTAATCCGGGCCAGTTTTGTGCTGTCCTTTCTATACAATTTTGTGGGCATCAGTCTGGCAGTAGCCGGTGTTTTTACTCCCCTGATGGCCGCTATTCTTATGCCTTTGAGTAGTGTTAGCATTGTGATTTTTACTACGATATCGGTGCGCTTTCTGGCCAAAAAATTTAAACTCTGAAATCATGTCTGTAATCCTGATCCTCATCATTGCCAGTATCGTAGTAGCCTGCGTATTTCTTGGCGCCTTCTTTTGGGCGGTGAAGTCAGGGCAATATGATGACACTTATTCACCATCGGTGCGCATGCTTTTCGAGGATAAAAAACCCGGTAAACCTTCTAAAGGACCTAAAAATGATCAATAGTTTGGTAAACAAATATGATGTACCAGTGCCCAGATATACCAGCTATCCGGCCATGCCGCATTGGCAAACTGAGCAGTTTAGTATAGCGGGCTGGAAAGAACAGGTGAAGACGGGTTACCAGAAATCGGGAGCTGAGGGCATCAGCCTTTATATTCATTTACCCTATTGCGAGTCGCTTTGTACTTATTGTGGTTGTAATACGCGCATCACGGTCAACCATGCTGTAGAGATGCCCTATATCGAAGCATTGTTGAAAGAGTGGCAGCTTTACATTGATACGATTGGCCATATGCCCACCATCAGAGAAATCCACCTCGGTGGGGGAACGCCAACCTTCTTTTCACCTGAAAACCTGCAGTACCTCATCCAATCTATTCTGAAAAAGGCGAGGGTGCATCCTGATCATAATTTTAGCCTGGAAGGGCACCCCGGCAATACCACCCGAGAGCATCTGAAAGCCTTACGAGAGGAGGGATTTAGCAGGGTGAGTTATGGCGTGCAGGATTTTGACATTAAAGTGCAGAAGGCGATTAACCGTGTTCAATCCT
>Ga0316204_10005458_pt1 | contig 20947 bp, 35 predicted proteins | sample 6monrhotite_MG_2_FD_205661 | JGI IMG/M metagenome (GOLD analysis project Ga0316204, IMG submission 205661) | Microbial mat bacterial communities from mineral coupon in-situ incubated in ocean water Damariscotta River, Maine, United States -... | ecosystem: Environmental > Aquatic > Marine >... | reverse complement strand
CCAAAAAACAGTTTCCCTTTGTTTCTCAAAGAATGTGAATTTAGATTTAATTATGGTTCACCTAAACAGCAACTGAAACAATTGAAAATATGGACTGAAATTTAAGCTGATCTACTACAGCCCCAAAAATTAATATCATTTATACATTAATCATCACTTCAATTAAATGCAGTTCGTATCAGCAATCATTGCAATATGATAAACTTTGTTTGTAAAGTTTGGTTTCTAGGGCTGAAGGTAAACTGATTTTTATGAAGAAATGGGCTTTTTATAAAGAAAATAATGAATGGCATCGCATCGGTGCAAGGGCTGCAATAAATAGTGAAAAGCTCCACCCTGGTGAATGGAAAAACAGAACCTACTATAGCACCCACTTTCCACCCGAGAACCGTCTAAAAATGAATCTTCAACGGAGCTCAAAACAAAAACCTTATTTTGCATACAATCCTAGGCACAAAAAAGATGTTGAAAGACTAGGTGGTGGCGAATCACTAGCGCACTATCTTTATAAAATAGCTATCAGTGAATTAAATCATACGACTTTAAAGCTCCCGCCACTTAAACAAGACATTAACATTAACATTACGCACTCAGAAACAGAAAAGCACGTTAACATTAATGACTACAACTATTATCTAGATGTGTTTTTAAAGTTCACATCTGACAGTAGCTATCAATCAAGATGGAGTGGACGCCTTGGTGTTGAAGTCCATAATACAAACCCTGTTCAAGGAAAAAAACTGGCTCACTTAACACAATGTGACATTCCACTGATTGAAGTTCATGTGAATGAAAAATTGTCTTACCAAGTTGAAGAGGAGGATAGTACAGAAAAATCGGAAAGAGCTTACATTGAGCACCTTAAGACTTACCTTTCTGATTTCATGTGGGGAAAATTATTGATAGACTCAAAATCTAAAGAATTCTTAGAGCAAGAGAATCTCCTTTTAACCCAAGAACTCGAAGAAGCTAAAAATGAACTTCGGGCAACAGACAAGGCTTTAAATATTGAAAAGGCGCAGCGGAACAATATTCAGACCCAATTAACAACCGCCGAACAAAATGTTCAAAAACATTCTAAAGCATTAAACACACTTTTTTCTGAAAGAGACAAACTTAAAAATATGGGTGTTTTTAGATTTGTTTGGTTTAAAATCACTGGCAAATAGACTTGTCTGCAAGAAACAGGATCAGGCTTTGATAACTTGATATTTCTCTGGGTTGCATCCAGTTTTTCTTTAAGCTCATCATCTTCAAGCAACCTCCCTTCCAACTTTCTCAAGCCGGGCAAACGAAATCAGCAGTGAATGACCTTCATTTTTCCTAAAGCAACCAAAAAAAACCTGCAAAACACACAAATCATACAAATAATTTCCGTAAAAATAGTCTTTCATGGCCTTTTTCGGCAAGATAATTTGTGAAAAAGAGTGTTTTTCGCCAATCGTTAAACAGCAATATTTTGTCACCAAAACTAAACCTTGCGGATCAATCCGGTATAGCGGCCTGATTGCAGAGAATGTATGTTTCGCAACACATGAAAATGATCGCAAATATCAGTGCTTTAAAAAGAAAAGCCGGAAACCACAATCGTGTGATTCCCGGCCTTGTGTCTGGTGGAGCCAGACGGGATCGAACCGTCGACCTCTACGCTGCCAGCGTAGCGCTCTCCCAGCTGAGCTATGGCCCCAGAGCAATCGATCTTGCGAACTTTTGCGGTCGCGAATACAGCCATGAGCTTATGATAGTGTCAACAGCATTTGAAGGTGGGTAAAATGAAACTTTTCAGACGCACGCTTTCAGCCGACTGTGATACACCGGTCTCCGTATTTTCACGCCTTCGTGGCAATGGTGAATGTTTCCTTTTTGAAAGTGCTGAAGGTGGTGAACACTGGGGTCGATTCAGTATTATTGGCTTCGAACCGTCACAGATTTCTATCGAACAAAAAGATGCTCTGGAGATCCATCATCGTGATGGCACTGCATCCAGCCAGGCTGGAAACGATATTCTCACATGGATCCGTCAGGAGGTTATCTCTCAGGAGGCTGCTGAAGCTGTTGGAGACTTACCTTTCAGCGGCGGTGCTGTGGGTTATTTTTCCTACGACATTATCCACCGGTTTGAGCCGGGTGTGGAAGCCACCTCAACGGATGTGCCCATCGCTGCCTTTATGCTGATTGATCGTTTTGTGATCATGGACAGTTTGAAAGGGGTCATGCATCTGTGCGTGCTCGAAAATGACACATTGGAAGCCACAAAACTTCTGAACAGTATGGAGCAAAAACTTGCTGAAAACAGTGCACCGGAACCGATGCATCTGGACAGTGACTATGACCATACTGCCGCCCCAAAATCACACATGGCACAGGCCGAATATGAGGCCATGGTAGCGCAGGCCAAAGAGTACATTCTGGCCGGTGATATCTTTCAAGTGGTGCTGTCTCAACGTTTTTCTGCACCACTCACCTGTGATCCACTTTCGATTTACAGAGCGGTTCGACATATCAACCCTTCGCCATATCTCTTTTATCTGCATGTGGATGACACCGTTCTGATCGGATCATCGCCTGAGATCCTGGTTCGCAAAGAGGGCAATCGAGCCATTGTACGCCCGATTGCAGGTACACGTCCACGTGGTGAAAATGAAAATGAAGATCAGGTTTTTGAGCAGGAGCTTCTTCAGGACAAAAAAGAGCTGGCCGAACATCTCATGCTGGTTGACCTCGGACGCAATGATCTTGGCCGTGTATGTGAATATGGATCCATCACGGTGAGCGAATCAATGGGTATCGAGCGCTATTCGCATGTCATGCACATCGCCTCTCAGGTTGAAGGTGATTTAAGGCATGATGTGGATGCACTTGACCTCTTAGCGGCGACATTCCCGGCAGGCACCCTCTCCGGCGCCCCAAAAATCCGGGCCATGCAGATCATTAATGAACTCGAAAATAAAAAACGTGGCCCCTATGGCGGTTGCATTGGTTACATTTCTTTTGGTGGAGAGCGCATGGATACCGCCATTATCATTCGTACAGCGGTGATTCAGGATGATGTGATTAACGTACAGGCTGGCGCAGGTATTGTGGCTGATTCAGACCCAGCCAGTGAATATCAGGAGTGTGTCAACAAGGCTACAGCCATGTTCCGTTCTGTAGCGCTAGCTCAGGAGCAATCAAAATGACAACGCTTGTGATCGATAACTACGACTCTTTCACCTTTAATCTGGTTCAATATCTGGGCGAATTAAACGATTCACCCAAAGTCTTTCGTCATGATCAGATCACACTCGATGAAATCGCGACCATGAACCCTGCCCATATTCTGATCTCTCCCGGCCCGTGCACCCCGCATGAAGCAGGCATCTCAATGGATGTGATTCAACGTTTTTCCGGCAGCATTCCTATTCTGGGTGTCTGTTTGGGGCATCAATCCATTGCCGAAGTGTTTGGTGGAAAAGTCATTCGTGCGCCTCGATTGATGCATGGCAAAACCAGCCCCATCGAACACACAGGTGAAGGCGTTTTTGCCAACCTTCCTTCACCTTTTACCGCAACAAGGTATCACTCCCTGATCGTTGAAGAGCCACTGCCTGAAATCCTGCTGCGCACTGCATGGACTCAGGAGGGAGAGCTAATGGGTCTGCAACATCGGCAACACCCAACCTTCGGTGTGCAATTTCACCCCGAATCGATTTTGACTGAACATGGACACCAGATGTTAAAAAACTTTCTGGAGATATCAGTATGAGCAAAGATTTAATCCAGCAGACCCTGCAAGAGCTACAAACGGGGCAACCCATATCAGGCAAAACTTCTGAAAAAGTGTTTGACCTGATCATGCAAGGCGCAGCCACACCAGCTCAAATCGGAGCTTTGTTACTTGGGCTATCGATTCGGGGAGAATCAGCTGAAATTATCGCTGGTGCAGCACGTGCCATGCGCAGTGCTGCCACGCATATTCATCCTGACTCAAAAAACCTGTTGGATACTTGCGGTACAGGTGGTGATGGCTCTAGCACATTTAATATTTCAACGGCGGTTTCAATCGTTGTTGCTGCATGTGGCCAAGCCATTGCCAAACATGGCAATCGGGCCATGTCTTCCAAGTCCGGTGCAGCCGATGTATTGGAAGCACTCGGTGTGAAACTCGATCTCACACCCGAGCAAGTTGCCAGTTGCATCGATGAAGTCGGTATCGGTTTCCTCTTTGCACCCAACCACCACCCTGCCATGCGTCATGCCGGGCCTGCCCGTCGGGAGCTGGGGGTTCGCACCATCTTTAACCTGCTAGGCCCACTGACCAATCCAGCAGGTGCAGCATATCAATTACTCGGCGTCTACGCTGAAGATAAACTGGAACTGGTTGCCGATGCCTTAAAACAGCTTGGTATCAAACGTGCACTGATTGTGCATGGGCGTGATGGACTTGATGAAATCACAACCACCGATATTACCGATGCCTTTCTTGTTGAAGAAGGTCAGGACATTGAACCTTTTGAAATTGACCCGTCTGCATTTGGTATGCCCTTTACCACACCTGAAGCCCTGAAAGGCGGCGATGCCACCTTTAATGCAGAAATTATCAAACACATCTTTGCAGGCCAAAAAGGCGCAGCACGCGATATCGTTCTTTTAAATGCAGGTGCGGCCCTATGGGTAAGCAAACAGGTTGATAGCATCGGTAAGGGTATTGCACTGGCTGCTGAAAAAATCGATTCAGGCGAAGTCCAAAAAACACTTGCTGCTCTGGTCACTTTTACACAGCAAGCTTCTCCAACAGACAAAACATCGCGAGAAAAAGCATGAGTTCAATTCTTAATGAAATTGCCGAATATAAACGGCAATGGGTTGCAACATGCAAAAAGAAGATTTCCGAACAAGCCATCTTTGAACAGGCAAAGGCTTATACACCTTTAGACTTCTCCAGAGCACTGATCCAACAAATCAGCCAAAAAGAGAATGCAGTCATCGCAGAGGTGAAAAAAGCATCACCATCCAAAGGAATGATCCGTGAAGATTTTGATCCTGTCTGGATTGCCCGGTCTTATGAAAATGCAGGTGCTACCTGCCTTTCCGTTTTAACTGATGTGAAATATTTTCAAGGGTCAGATGACCATGTCCGCGCGATTCGTCAGGCAGTCAACATCCCGATTCTCCGAAAAGAGTTTATCGTTGATCCCTACCAGATCGCAGAAGCCCGTGAAATGGGTGCTGACTGCATTTTAATTATTCTGGCCATGGTGAACGATGCTTTGGCACTGGAACTGACTCAAACAGCCTCTGAACTTGGTTTATCTGTACTCCCGGAAGTTCATAATGCAGAAGAACTGAAAAGAGCACTTAAATTAAACACGCCACTGCTCGGCATCAACAATCGGAACTTGCACACATTTGAAACCAGCCTGCATACAACACTGTCACTTTTGCATGATCTACCTGAGGAAAAAACTGTCATCACTGAATCAGGAATCTATTCCCATGATGATATTCATTTGATGAATCAGGTCGGTGTACATGGTTTTTTAGTTGGTGAATCTCTTATCCGTCAACCCGTTCCCGGCGATGCTTTAAAGAAGCTCATAGCATCACAACAATACACAATATAACGTAAAAAAGGGTGGCGACCTTTCGATCACCACCCTTTATAATTGATTGCTTTTAATTATCTCGAAAGTCTTTCTTCGGTCGCTGTAAAAAGCTCTTTATTCACCTTTCTTTTGACAGGACGATTCACCCAATGGTTACTAACATATGCCTGACCAATGGTTCGGATTTCCAGTCTCGTCATTTCCCCTTCTCCAACTGTCTGACGCAATACACGCACTACAAAACGGTAACGCAAGCCTTGCACCCCATCACCACCAAACAGGCCACTAAGTACAGAAGAAGTTGCATTTGCACTCACTGAATTTTGCCGTATCCAATCCGTTGTCAATGTTCCGCTCGGTGAATCGACACTTTGCACCGGCATATTCAGCGCCGTCATGGCATCCACCACCGCCGAAAAAACTTCTCCAGCATTGTTATCATATACTTTAGCATCCAGCGAAACAGCCTTACCAGCAATCAGTTTTTTATCCGGTCCGCCCATGATGACCGACCCATTCTGACTGATCGCACCCGGTGAAGGAACTTCAACCTCCCCTCTCAATTCGGGTGGCACATCCAAAGGAACCCGTGAAGCTGCGGAGGCTGTAGCTCTTTGACTTCCCTGAACATAATCTGGTTTATCTGCATCATCATTAAAGATAAGAAGAGGTGGCATTTCCGAACAGGAGGATAACGTAACCGCCATGATCATAAAGGTTAAAAAACGGAGTGAATATTTCATATCGGCGCATTCAAACCGCTAATGAACTTCGGGTCAATGAGAGATTATTGAATAAAAGATTCCATACATACTTTTGCAAAAAAAAGAGGCTGCCATTGGCAGCCTCTTTTAAAAACAAATAAAAAAATCTTTATGATTCTTCAGTCTCAACCACTTCACTAACAGCTTCAACTGCAGCAACCAGTTCAATAATTGCCATCGGAGCAGCATCGCCAGCTCTGAAACGGGTTTTGATAATGCGTGTATAACCACCTGGGCGTTCAGCAAACACAGGCGCAACATCATTAAAAAGACGATCAACAATCGGACGATAGCGAAGCTTTGACAACGCCTGACGCCGTGAATGCAAATCTCCTGCCTTACCCAGACTTATAAGCTTTTCAACGTATGGACGAACGGCACGGGCCTTAGCCTGTGTGGTTTCGATGCGACCATGTGTTAATAGTGCTGTTGCAAGGTTTGCCATGACTGCACGCCGATGACCGGTTGGCAACCCAAGAGAACCATGATGTTTACGATGTCTCATCGTGTGATACCTCTCTAATCCTTATGCTTCTGTAGATTCTACAGGGGGCCAGTCTTCCAGCTTCATACCCAAGCCTAATCCCATATTTTCAAGCACTTCTTTAATTTCAGTTAATGATTTCCGGCCAAAGTTTGGTGTACGAAGCATCTCCTGCTCGGTACGCTGAACAAGATCACCCACACGGAAAATATCATCACTTTTCAGGCAGTTCATTGAACGGACAGACAGATCAAGATGATCAATAGGCTGTGCCAGAACATCTGCGATACCTACATCATCTGAATCCTGCACACTCTCATCTTCCATCGCATTAAAATCAGCAAACACAGCAAGCTGATCCTGAATAATTTGTGCCGCAGCACCAATCGCCTCTTCCGGAGAGATCGAACCATTGGTCTCAATTTCCATGATCAATTTGTCGTAATTGGTTTTCTGACTCACACGTGCATTCTCAACACGGGTTGCCACACGACGAATCGGTGAATAGGAAGCATCAACGAGAAGAAATCCTACTACACGATCATCAGATTCACGTTCCTGAGCAGGATCATAACCACGGCCCTTTTCAACAATGGCTTCAAATTTCAACGTAGCATCTTCATTGAGATGAGCCAAAATCATTTCAGGGTTTGTAATCGAAACACCTGTTGGGCACTGAATATCACCAGCAGTTACAATGGCAGGGCCTTTTGCATCCAGTGTAATGGAAACACTTTCATTGGAATGCATGCCCAGATCAAGTTCTTTCAGTGAGAGGATAATATCCATCACATCTTCACGAACACCCTTAATGGTATCAAACTCGTGTGTGACACCTTCGAACCTGACTGAGGTTACTGCCCCGCCGGAAAGAGAAGACAACAGCATGCGGCGCAGGCTGTTGCCAAGCGTCGTTCCATAGCCACGTTCCAGTGGTTCAAAGCTAATCTTTGCTGTACGACCAGGTACAATTTCTTCAACCGTGATCGAACGTGGTTTAATCAAATCCATACTTATGTCCTCAATGCTTACTTGGAGTACAATTCAACGATCAGCTGTTCGCGGATACCCGGATCAAGCTGTTCACGCACAGGCATTTCACGATAGGTCGCCTGCTTGGTTGTTAAGTCAACATCAAGCCACTCTGCAGTGCCACGCTGTGATGCAGATTCCAAAGACGCATTCACACGCAAATGTTCTGCTGCCTTCTCATTGATTGAAATCTTAGAACCAACTGGCACCTGATAAGAAGGAATATTCATCCAACGATCATTGATCTTAATATGATTATGACGAACCAACTGACGTGCTTCTGTCCGTGATGAAGCCAGGCCCATACGATAAACAATGTTATCTAGGCGTGACTCTAACAAACGCAACAAATTCAAACCTGTAACGCCAGCCATGCGGTCGGCTTCTTTATAATAGGCAAGAAACTTCTTTTCCTGCAAACCATAAACACGTTTCACCTTCTGTTTTTCACGCAGCTGTGTTCCATAATCAGATACTTTCTGACGGCGGCTTTGGCCATGCATACCCGGCGCATACGGGCGGCGTTCGATCGGGCACTTGTCAGAATAACATTTTCCACCCTTCAAATAGAGCTTCTCGCCTTCACGGCGACAAAGACGGCATTTAGCCTCGAGATAACGAGCCATTGTCTAAAACTCCTAAACGCGGCGCCGCTTTGGAGGGCGGCAGCCATTATGAGGGATTGGGGTTACATCACGGATGGATATTACATTTAAGCCAACTGCGGCAATCGCACGCAATGCTGACTCACGACCTGAACCAGGTCCTTTTACCAGCACGGAGACATTCTTGACGCCATGATCCATTGCTTTACGTGCCGCATCTTCAGCTGCAACCTGTGCAGCAAACGGCGTACTCTTACGAGAGCCCTTGAAGCCGGAACCACCGCTGGTCGCCCAGCTGATCGCATTCCCGGATTCATCAGTAAAAGTAATGATTGTATTGTTAAAAGACGCTTTCACATGAGCCACTGCATTAGCAATGTTCTTACGCGTGCGCTTTTTTGTTGTTGTTGTTTTCGGTGCAGCCATTCTACTTCCTCAAACCTTATTTCTTCTTGCCAGCAACAGTACGGCGAGGGCCTTTACGGGTGCGGGCATTTGTTTTACTACGCTGTCCACGAACTGGAAGTCCTTTACGGTGGCGAAGGCCACGATAACAACCAAGATCGGTCAGACGTTTGATACTCATGGTGACTTCACGGCGCATATCGCCTTCAACAGTATAATCCGCATTAATAATATCACGAATCGTATTCACCTCAGCTTCACTGAGATCCTTGACGCGAGCATCTGGACTTACTTTGGCTTTCGCCAAAATGTCACGGGAATTTCCCTGACCAATACCAAAAATATAAGTCAACGAAATCACAACGCGCTTATGCGTCGGAATATTTACACCGGCAATACGTGCCACTTAAGCCTCCTTGTCGCAGTCAATCAAGATTAACCCTGACGCTGCTTGTGACGCGGGTTTTCGCAAAGTATACGAACCACGCCTTTCCGTCGGATAACCCGACACTTATTACACATTTTTTTCACTGACGCACGGACCTTCACGATCTACCTCCGTCGCTTCATTTCTAACAAACTTGGCGACAAACTTTTAAAATTTGTCAATTCAACAACAAGCCGGAGCTTATTTTTCACGGTAGCTAATGCGGCCACGTGAGAGATCATAAGGAGAAATTTCAACTGTCACCTTATCACCGGGTAAAATACGAATATAAAACTTTCGCATTTTACCTGAAATCGTACAGAGCACTTCATGCTCATTTTCAAGTTTCACCTTGAACATTGCATTGGGAAGTTTTTCAACCACTTCCCCTGACATTTCAATAATATCTTCTTTTGCCATGTTCTAGTTCTTAACCGCCTTCATCAGCTCAGCATAAACTGCTGTCATCTCCCCGGACGCATCCAATCTTCTGAATGCCGGTAAAGCCTTGTAATATTCAAGTAGAGGCCTTGTCTGCTCGCCATAAACTTCAAGCCGCTGACCTATCACTTCTTCCTTATCATCATCTCTCTGGTAGAGCTCTCCAGAGCAGCGATCACAACGCCCTTCTTTACGGGGTGGCGAATAATGCCGATGAAATCCAAAACCGCAAGCCCTACATATCAATCTGCCACTTAAGCGCTTCAGAAGCATCGCTTCCGGAGCATCCATAAATACAACCCGATCGATAGTCTCTCCATGTTTTTCAAGCATTGATGCCAAAGCTTCAGCCTGAGAAACGTTGCGTGGAAAACCATCAAGTAAAAAACCACCCGTCACTTCAGGGTCCATAATCCGCGCTTCGATCATGCCGATTACCAATGCATCAGGAACCAGTTTTCCGCTATCCATGTACGTCTTGGCTTTCAAACCAAGTGCAGTACCTTCTTTAACCGCTTCGCGAAGAATATCTCCCATTGCAAAATGGGTAATGCCCAATTCATTCACCAGATTATCGCTCTGAGTGCCTTTACCAACACCCGGAGGTCCAAACAAAACAATGTTCATTTAGCGACTGGTTTTCAGGCGGGCCTGCTTCATCAAACCTTCATACTGATGACTCATCAAATGAGACTGGATCTGACTCATGGTATCCATTGTTACAACCACGATGATCAACAAGCTTGTTCCACCAAAGTAAAAAGGAACCGAATATGTGCTAATCAACCATTCAGGCAACAAACAAACCATAGCCACGTAGGCCGCACCAACAACGGTAATACGGGTCAATACCGAATCAACATAATCCGCTGTTTTCTGCCCCGGACGAATGCCTGGGATAAAACCACCATTTTTCTTCAGGTTATCCGCAGTATCTTTCGGATTAAAAACAATCGCAGTATAAAAGAAACAGAAAAACACAACGAGTGCAGTAAACAAGGCCATATAGAGCCACTGTCCAGGTGAAAGGATGGCAGAGATATCACCCAACCAGGCAAAACCTTCCGTACCTTTGGTAAACTGTGCAAACGTCGCTGGTAGCAAAATCAGCGAGGAGGCAAAGATCGGCGGAATCACACCCGCAGTATTCACTTTCAATGGCAAAAATGATGCCTTACCACCATATAAACGGTTACCCACCTGTCGTTTTGCATACTGAATTGGAATTCGGCGTTGTGCACGCTCAAACCATACCACCATCGCTGTTACCGCAACTGCCATCAGAAAAAGACCAATCACACCAATAGCAGAAAATTCGCCCGTACGTGCCAACTCTAAAGTACCACCAATCGCAGAGGGAAGTCCCGCTACAATACCAGCAAAAATGATCATTGAGATACCATTGCCGATGCCACGTTCCGTAATCTGTTCACCAACCCACATCAAAAACACCGTACCTGTCACAAGTGTAATCACCGTAATAGCACGGAAGTCCCATCCCGGATCAATCACAACCGGCTGACCGGCAACAGAGAACGACTCCAAACCAATGGACATACCAATACCTTGGAAAAATGCCAAAAATACAGTGCCATAACGGGTATACTGCGTAATCTTACGACGCCCCGCTTCACCCTCTTTTTTCAACTGCTCCAGCTTTGGAGATACGATGGTCATCAGTTGTAAAATAATAGCGGCAGATATGTACGGCATAATACCCAGTGCAAAGATTGTCAGGCGTGAAAGTGCACCACCGGAAAACATATCAAACATGCCCAGCAAGCTTCCCTGAGCCTGATCAAAGAACTGTGCCAAGACCGTTCCATCAATACCTGGAACGGGAACATGAGCTCCCAGACGATAAACAATCAGCATTGCCAATGTGAAAAGAATTCGGCTTTTTAGCTCCGGAATTTTTCCAACATTTGCCAAGCCACCCAGCTGACCTGCCTGCGACATCTTATTCGGCCTCTGTTACAGAAAGAGAGCCGCCAGCGGCTTCAAGCTTAGCTTTCGCTGATGCTGATGCTGCCGCCACTGTTAATGATATTTTTTTAGAAATCTCGCCTTTTGCAAGCAGCTTAATGGGATCAACGGCATTGCGAACAAGCCCTGCTTCAAACAAGGTTGCAGCATCAACATTGCTGCCAGCCTCAAGTTTTTCAAGCTGTCCAACATTCACGATTTGAAACTCATTTCTTGAAAGTGGTGTAAAGCCGCGTTTTGGAACACGGCGAATCAAAGGCATTTGACCACCTTCAAAACCACGCATGATTTTACCACCTGAACGGGACTTCTGACCTTTATGGCCACGCCCACCGGTTTTACCATGGCCAGTGGCGATGCCACAGCCTAAGCGTTTACGTCCCTTTCGAGACCCGGTTGTTGACTGAATATCATTAAGTTTCATGACTGTCTCCCTATCTCGCCTTATTCCGCATCTTCAACGCGAACGAGATGGCTCACCTTATTCACCATACCGCGAACGGATGGTGTATCTTCTAATTCAACCGTCTGATTCATACGACGGAAGCCCAGACCTGCCAGGGTCGCCTTCTGATCTTTAGAGTAACCAATGCCACTCTTGATCTGGCGAACACGAATAACGCTCTTTTTGGCCATGTCCCTTTGCTCCTACTTAAACGCTAATACTATACTAAAATCAGGCAGCTTTACCGCGACGAGCGGCAATCTGTTCCGGACTTTCCAACTCTCTCAGGCCATTCACTGTTGCCCGAACCACATTGATAGGATTACGAGAACCCTGACTCTTTGTCAGCACATCCTGAATTCCAGCAGCCTCAACAACCGCACGCACAGCAGCACAGGCAATCACACCAGTACCTTCACTGGCAGGTTTCATCAAAACACGCGAAGCATCCTGACGGCCAGTAACCTGATAATGAATCGTTCCATCGTTACGAGGCACATAAATCATCGATTTACGAGCAATTTCATTGGCTTTACGAATCGCTTCCGGAACCTCTTTCGCTTTTGCGTGGCCAAAACCAACGTGGCCATTACCATCACCTACAACCATCAGGGCAGTAAACCCCATGCGGCGTCCGCCAGCAGTCGCTGTAGAGATACGATTAATCGTAACCAGTTTTTCGGTCAGTTCCAATTCTTCAGCATTGATCATGGATATACTCCTAGAACTTCAGCCCGGCAGTACGTACACCATCTGCCAGAGCTTTTACACGACCGTGATATGAAAAAGAACCACGGTCAAAAGAGACTTCATTAATACCTGCCTTGGCAGCACGATTGCCAAGCAGTTTTCCCACTGCTTCCGCAGCCTCACGATTACCGCCACCCTTGATCTCTTTATCAAGACTGGATGCTGCCGCCAGAGTTTTACCCTGAGCATCATCAATAATCTGGGCATAAATATGGCGTGCTGAACGGAATATGCTCAGTCGCAAACGACCCGTTGACTTCACACGTGCACGAACACGACGAGAGCGTCGGATTGCAGCACTATTTTCGTAACGCTTTGCAGACATTGTATAAATCTCCTGCCTAAACTTATCAGGAATACTTCGAATAATTCGGAGCACCCGTGCATTTCAAATCTGAAATGCCAAAATCAAAAACATACGTATTTAATTTTGCATACAAAACCAAAATATCACTTTCGGTCCTGCGTTCTAAATCACTTTGAAAAAGTCCATCGTTCAACTTTTTCGAAGGTCATCAAAAGTGCCTAATTAGGCCTTTTTACCTTCCTTCATTGCAACATATTCACCAACATAACGAACACCCTTACCCTTATATGGCTCAGGCGGACGGTAAGCACGAATTTCAGCAGCAACCTGCCCAATTTTCTGCTTATCAAAACCACTGATAATAATGTTGCTCTTCTCAACCTGTACATCAACACCATCCGGCAATTGATATTCAACAGGATGTGAGAAACCCAGTGAAAGATTCAGTTTTTTACCTTGAGCCTGCGCACGATAACCAACACCGCGCAGTTCAAGTGTCTTCTTAAAACCTTCGCTCACGCCAATGATGTTGTTTGCCAACAATGCACGGCACAGGCCAAAGTTTCCTTTCATTTTTTTATTGCCCAAGTCCGCACAAGCCAACTGAAGCACAGTGCCTTCCTGCGAAAGTGTAATACCATCAAAAAGTGGTGATGTCATTTCGCCTTTAGGGCCTTTGACCGTTACACTTGAGGCGTCAATTTTAACATCAACACCTGAAGTGACAGTAATAGGTTGTTTACCAATTCGAGACATATTGTGTTACCTCAAAATACGGTGCAAAGCACTTCGCCGCCAATCTTGGCAGTACGTGCTTTTTTATCGGTCATAATTCCCTGTGAAGTACTCACTACAGCAACACCATAGCCGCGACGAACACGAGGAAGTTCTTCTGCGTTTGAATAAACACGACGCCCTGGCTTGGAAACACGCTGAATTTCACGAATCACTGGCGCGCCCTCTTCATCATAACGAAGCGTCAAACGCAAAAAACGGTGACCTTTGTGGTTATATGCCTTAACAGCAGTGATATAACCCTCTTCTTTCAGAATTTCCGCCATAGCAAGCAATGTTTTACTTGCAGGCAATTCAATTTTTTCAATACCGGCTGTCTGCGCATTACGAATGCGAGTCAACATATCGGCAATTCTATCCATCATCATAAGATATACTCTCCTACCCGCATCCGATTACCAGCTTGATTTAACCATGCCCGGAATTTCACCGGCCAGGGCATGTTTACGCAGACAGATACGGCAAATACCGAACTTTCTGTATACCGAATGCGGACGTCCGCATAGCTGACAGCGCGTATACGCACGAACTTTAAATTTTGGTTTGCGATTGCACTTGGCAATCAGAGCCTTAGTCGCCATTGCAAGCTCCTTTAGTTACGGAACGGCATGCTGAATTGCTTCAACAATGCACGTCCTTCATCATTATTATTGGCTGTGGTACAGATGGTGATATCCATACCCCGAATCTTATCAATCTTATCGTAATCAATTTCTGGAAAGATAATCTGTTCCTTAACGCCCAGTGTAAAATTACCACGGCCATCAAATGATTTGGGACTCACACCCCTGAAATCACGAATGCGCGGTAATGCAACGTTCACCAAACGATCCAAAAATTCCCACATCCGGTCGCCACGCAGTGTTACGCTGCAACCCACGATCATGCCATCACGAAGTTTAAAGTTCGCAATGGATTTGCGTGATTTGGTCATCACTGGTTTTTGACCTGCAATTGCAGTCATATCCGCCATCGCACCATCAATTTCTTTACGGTTCTGAGATGCTTCACCAACACCCATGTTAATTACAATCTTGCTAACACTCGGAACCTGCATCGCATTGCCATAACCAAACTCTTTGGTCAGAGCAGGTACAACACGTGCTTTATAATCTTCTTTCAAACGCGCCATTACAAAACTCCTAGCGATCCAGCACTTCGCCGCATTTGCGACAAGTGCGAACCTTGCGTCCATCTTCAAGTTGTTTCGCGCCAAGACGAACACCACCATCACAATTTGAGCAGTAAAACTGCACGTTGGAAATTGCGATCGGAGCCTCTTTCTCAATAATGCCACCGGCACTATTTGGAGTCTGACGTGTGTGACGTTTGATCATATTAATTTTACTGACCAATACACGGTTATCGGCAGAGATAATTCGAATCACTTTGCCACGTGCGCCTTTGTCACGACCGGCAATCACAACCACCTCATCATCACGGCGGATTCGGGACTTGATATTTGTCGCCATCTTATTCCTCACCTTCCCTGACTACAGAACTTCTGGAGCCAGAGAAATAATTTTCATATAACCCTTGCTGCGAAGTTCACGCGTTACAGGGCCAAAAATACGGGTACCAATTGGTTCGTTTGCCTTGGTCAACAATACAGCTGCATTTTCATCAAAGCGGATTGAACTGCCATCTTTACGACGGAACTCTTTCGCAGTACGAACAACAACAGCACGTTGCACTTCGCCCTTTTTCACTTTACCACCAGGCGCAGCATCTTTCACAGCTACAACGATAATGTCGCCAACACGCGCATAGCGACGCTTGGAGCCACCCAGCACCTTAATGCAGGCAACCTTACGAGCGCCTGAGTTGTCAGCAACCTCTAAAACGGTTTCATTCTGAATCATCGCCTATACCTCGCTTACAGCTGCTCAGCGCGGGTAACAACTGCTTCCATCACCCAACGTTTTCTACGTGAGATCGGTGCAGACTCAATGATGCGAACGGTATCACCGATCATGCAGGTGTTCTCAGCATCATGCGCCATATATTTTTTGTGCGAACGAATGGTTTTGCGATAGCGCGGGTGTAGAAACTTACGCTCTACCTGAACAACAACGGTCTTTTCACCTTTGTTACTCACTACCACGCCTTCAAGCCGGCGTTTATTACTTTCTTCAGACATCATCGAACCCCTTAACCGCGTTCAGCGAGAATTGTTTTAATACGAGCAATTTCACGCTGTACCTGGCCAACTCGCGCCGTGTTGGTCAGCTGCATGGTAGCTTTCTGGAAGCGCAGCTTCATGCCTTCAGCAGCCAATTCATTTACACGTTCTTTCAGATCGGAATCAGAAATTTCACGCAACTCTTTCGCTTTTTTCATATCACTCATCGTCCAACTCCGCGAACAACAATCTTGGTACGAATCGGAAGTTTTGCAGCAGCACGCGTCAGTGCCTCACGCGCCAATTCTTCATCAACACCATTCATTTCATACAGGATACGGCCTGCTTTCACAGCTGCCACCCAATATTCCGGTGAGCCTTTACCTTTACCCATACGCACTTCAGCAGGCTTCTTGGACACAGGAAGATCTGGAAACATACGAATCCATACTCTGCCCTGGCGTTTGATATGACGCGTCATGGTAATACGAGCCGCTTCAATCTGACGCGCAGTAATACGGCCAGGCTCAACTGCCTTCAAACCAATATCACCAAAATTCAAATTCGCACCACGTTCACTAATACCACGAATACGCTGTAATTCTTTATGGTGTTTACGCCATTTAATCTTTTTAGGTTGTAACATGATCTACAAGCCTCTTTATGTTTCAGTCTCAACAGCGTCGCCAAGCTTTTCGCCATTGAATACCCAAACTTTAATACCAATAATTCCATATGTGGTTTTTGCTTCCGCAAAACCATAATCAATATCCGCACGCATTGTATGCAACGGAACACGCCCTTCACGGTAACCTTCGATACGCGCAATATCTGCACCACCAAGACGACCGGAACATTGAACTTTAATACCTTTTGCACCCATACGAAGCGCACCCTGCATGCTACGCTTCATAGCACGGCGGAATGCAATACGCTTCTCAAGCTGGAAGCCAATATTCTCAGCCACCAACTGCGCTTCAGCTTCAGGACGGCGAATTTCAATAATATAAACCTGAACTTCCTGTCCAAATTTTATTGCCAAATCGCGACGCAAAGCCTCAATCTCAGAACCCTTTTTACCAATCACAACACCTGGACGGGCAGTGTGAACAGTCAACTTCACCTTATCGGCAGGCCGTTCAATAATAATTCTGGAAATACCAGCATGTTGCAAACGAGTTTTCACATAACGACGCATGCGAATATCAGCGCGCAACTGTTCACCAAAATTCTTTTCTGCATACCATATTGATTCCCAGCCGCGGGTAATACCGACGCGGAAACCAATTGGATTAACCTTTTGTCCCATCTAAGAGCTCCTTTAACCGCGCTCAGCCACAGCCACTGTAATGTGACTACGACGGCGAAAACGTTGACGCATACGACCCATGCCCTTTGGACGATAGCGCTTCAAAGTCGCGCCTTCATCAACTTGTACAGTTGAAACGAACAAAGTATCAACATCCAAACCATTATTCTGCTCAGCATTCGCAACAGCAGACTTGAGCACCTTCTCAAACAACCGAGCTGACTTCTTTGGCGACAATGCAAGCACTGCCAAAGCACGATCAACTCCGATACCGCGAATGGCATTTGCCATCAAGCGAGCCTTTTGGGCACTAATCTGCGCATCTTTTTGCAGAGCGCGTACTTCTTCACTCATCGCCCTTACCTCTTCCTGGCCTTTCTATCAGCACCGTGACCATAATAGGTACGGGTTGGCGAAAATTCGCCAAGCTTATGGCCGACCATATTTTCTGTCACATGCACAGGAATAAATTTATTACCGTTATGCACTGCAAAGTTCAATCCCACAAACTCAGGTGAAATCGTGGAGCGACGCGACCAGGTCTTGATCACTCCTTTGCTGCCTTCTTGAGCTGCCTGGACTTTTTTCTCCAGAGAAGCCTCAATATACGGCCCTTTCTTCAGTGAACGCGCCATAACTTACCTCACTTCTGGTTACGACGACGAATAATATCACGATTCGACGCCTTGTTTTTACTACGGGTCTTATGACCTTTTGTTGGGACACCCCAAGGCGTCACAGGATGACGACCACCGGATGTACGACCTTCACCACCACCATGCGGATGATCAACCGGGTTCATCGCAACACCACGTACGTTTGGACGAATACCCAACCAGCGTGAGCGACCAGCCTTACCAACCTTTTGGTTAGAGTGATCAGCATTACCCATCACACCGATACTTGCCATACAACGAATTTCTACACGACGAAACTCACCGGAAGGGAGCTTCAGGATAGCCTTATCGCCTTCCTTACCCATCAACTGAATGCCAACACCAGCACTGCGAGCCATCTGCCCGCCCTTGCCAGGACGCATTTCAATATTATGTAACATCGTACCGACACGAATACTTGCCAGCGGCAATGCATTACCCGGACGAATTTCAGCATCCGGCCCGGACATCACGACATCACCCGGACGAAGTCCCTGTGGTGCGAGGATGTAACGCTTATCACCATTAGAAAATACAACCAAGGCAATATGTGCCGTACGGTTAGGATCATATTCAACGCGGGCAACCTTACCTTCAACGCCAGGATTGTCACGCTTAAAATCAACCACACGATAAAGACGCTTATGTCCGCCACCACGATGACCCGAAGTGATGCGGCCATTGTTATTTCTGCCGCCAGACTTGGTCAGGCCAACAGTCAAACTCTTTTCCGGAGCACCTTTATACAGGTCTGGATTTACAACAGCTACACGTCCACGCGAGCCATTGGTCATTGGTCTTAATGCTTTCAGTGCCATCGTTTATACCTCTTCTGCCACTTCAAGGGTCTGGCCTTCAGCCAAACGAATCATAGCCTTGCGATATCCAGCGCGATGGCCTGTATGCTGACCACGACGCTTTTCCTTACCCGGCATGTTGATAACCTGAACTTTCTCAACATTAACTTCAAAAATCGCTTCTACTGCAGCCTTGACCTGTCGCTTGCTTGCTTCACGCGCAACACGGAAAGTGTATTGATTCGAACCACCGGAAGCTTCATAGCTCTTTTCGGTAATCACCGGCTGGCGCAATATGTTGAAATGTTCGCTATTCGCACTCATGCCAAACTCTCCTCAATCTTTGCAATCGCAGCTTCAGTCATAACAAGGCGATCATATTTCAAAAGGTCATGCAAATTCATCTGACCATTCAAAACAACTTTAGCATTCGGGATATTACGCCCGGACAGCTCAACTGCCTGATTGGTTTCTCCCAGAACATAAAGCCCTGAAGAGGGTGACAACAAATTTGCCACTGTTACAAAATCTTTTGTTTTTGGCGCAGACAACTCAAACTTATCAAGCACGACCAAGCGTCCATCACGAACAGCATCAGACAGAACCAAACGGACTGCACGTTGACGCTCTTTTTTATTCACACGGGATGTAAAGCTGCTCTCACCCTTAGGGCCATGTGGAATACCACCATGACGCAACTGAGTTGCACGGGTTGAACCCTGACGGGCACGACCTGTTCCCTTCTGCTTGAAAGGTTTTTTACCACCGCCGGATACTTCACCGCGTGATTTTGTTTTTGAGCTGCCAAAACGCTGAGCACTTGCCAGCGAAGTATAAACACGATGTACAAATCCTGCATCTGCATCCAAACCGAATACAGCAGCATTCAACTCACGTGTACCAACTTTTTTATTGGCCTGATCAACAATATCGATCTTTGCCATCGTTACGCTCCCTTCACGGCAGAGCGGAGTTCTAACAGGCCATTCTTAGCACCCGGAACTGCACCCTTAACCAGGATACGATTCGCTTCTTCATCAATGCGAATCACTTCAATATTCTGAACTGTTACACGCTCTGCACCATAGTGACCCGGCATCTTTTTACCCGGGAATACACGGCCTGGCCATTGGCACTGACCCGTAGAACCCATCTGACGATGCACCTTTTCAGCACCATGTGTTGCACGTCCACCTGCGAAGTTGTAACGCTTCATAACACCTGCAAAACCACGACCTTTTGAAGTGCCTGCGACATCAAGTTTCTGGCCTGCCTCAAACATGGTTGCATTCAACTCCTGACCCAGTTCAAACTCGGCATCAGAAGCCACACGAAACTCGCGCAATCCGCCCATCACTTCCTGGCCCTGCTTGGCATAATGCCCTTGCATTGCACGGGAATTTTGACGCTTGGCAGCACCATGGCCAATCTGGATCGCATCGTAGCCATCTCTTTCAGCGGTACGGCGTGCGATTACTTTACAAGGCTCTACATTCAGCACAGTCACTGCGACCGTAGATCCACGTTCATCAAAAATTTGGGTCATACCCGCTTTACGGGCGATCAATCCACTCATGATTTACTCCCGCTTATAACTTGATCTCAACATCCACACCGGATGGAAGATCAAGTTTCATCAATGCGTCCACAGTCTGTGGTGTCGGTTTATCGATATCCAAAAGACGTTTATGTGTACGAATCTCGAACTGCTCACGTGAATCTTTATATTTGTGTGGTGACTTGATCACACAAAACTTTTTGATACGTGTTGGGATCGGGATAGGACCACGAACCTCAGCACCTGTACGTTTAGCAGTTGCCACAATGTCTTCAGCACTTTTATCAAGAATACGATGATCAAATGCTTTCAGACGAATACGAATACTTTGAGTAGTTGCCATAATAGTCCCTTTACGCAGTGATGCTGGTAACGACACCGGCACCAACAGTACGGCCACCTTCGCGAATTGCGAAACGTAGCTCTTTATCCATTGCGATCGGTGTGATCAGCTCAACATCCATTGAAATGTTATCGCC
>Ga0316204_10005457_pt1 | contig 20948 bp, 16 predicted proteins | sample 6monrhotite_MG_2_FD_205661 | JGI IMG/M metagenome (GOLD analysis project Ga0316204, IMG submission 205661) | Microbial mat bacterial communities from mineral coupon in-situ incubated in ocean water Damariscotta River, Maine, United States -... | ecosystem: Environmental > Aquatic > Marine >... | reverse complement strand
AGCGCCTCACGGGAGAGGGTGTTGCGACGTCAGATGCCTCGCCGCAAGGCGACATCAGGAGGCAAGACCTTGCGAACACGTGGACGGTTTTCGACGGAGACGAGCTGTTGCTGTCCTGCAAACCCACGCTGTAAAACCGGCCAGGTTTCGCAATGGATGCAAACCCAGGTGGGCTTGCCAGACGACCCGAGAGTCAGAGCAAAAGGGGTGAGCGCGACGACGACGAAGGAGGAGACTTGCGCGAGGGGGAAGCGCAGCGTCCCCCTGGAAACAACGCTGGTTGGCAGCGGCGAATCCGTCAAAGTGGCTGAAGACCCGCAGTAACGACCACGATCCATGCGGCAGCCGCCCTCCCAGTGACCTCCACGATCCATGCGGCAGCCCCAACCCACCCGGGCCTACCCGGGCCTACCCGGGCCTGCCCGGGCCCAGCCGGGCCGGGTTCAGCCAGGCTCTGCTCGCCAGGGCTCACCCCTTGGGCGAAACGCTCGTGCCTTCGGGGCCGCTCGTCTCTGCCTGGCTGTAGGGGCAAGGGCCGGGGCTGCCGCATGGATTGTGGGGCTCAGCGTGAGCGCGGCTGCCGCATGGATCGTGGAGGTCGCTGGGAGCGCGGCTGCCGCATGGATCGTGGTCGTTACTGCGGGTCTTCAGCCACTTTGACGGATTCGCGGCTGCCAACCAGCGTTGTCTCTAAAGGGGAACCTGCGCTTCCCCTCTCAGGCAAGTCTCCTCGTTCCTCGTCGTCGCCTTGCCACCCGGTCTGGAGGACCCCTGTGCAGTGACTCTCGAGTCGTCTGGCATGCCCACCTGGGTTTGCATCCATTGCGAAACCTGGCCGGTTTTACAGCGTGGGTTTGCAGGACAGCAACACCTGGTCTCCGTCGAAAACCGTCCACGTGTTCGCAAGGTCTTGCCTCCTGATGTCGCCTTGCGGCGAGGCATCTGACGTCGCAACACCCTCTTGCGTGAGGCGCTGGGACGTCGCGTTCCGCAACGGTACGCACTCGCAGTTGGCGCGCGCCGTGCGGCGCGGTTGCTGCTGCCGCGCTGAAGCCGCGCTGGTAGCTGAGGACGGTGGGTCTCCCACTACCGCCGCCGTCGCATCCCGAGCACGAGCCCTCCGAGCAGCCACACAGCCATCGGCGAGGTGCCGCCGGCAACACACCCGCAGCCACCCTTTCCATCATCCCCGCCGGTGTCATCCCCGCCGGTGTCATCACCACCGGTATCCAGCGGACACTCCGGCACCTCAAACACCTCCCCGGTCACCTCCTCCAGCCAACCGACGAACGCATCCGGTCGCACATAAATCCCACCGCCCTCACAGTAGGCCGTCGCGTCCGTGACCCCGCGGCTGGTGATCCCGACGAGGAACAACCCCCAGGGCGTCTCCAGATACACCGGCCCGCCGGAGTCGCCGATGCAGGTGTCGACCCCATCGCCGCCCGCGATCAGCTCACCGCCGGGGCTGATGGCCTCCCGACAGCCCCGCTCCAGCGCGTCGCAGTCGTGGTCCTGGACCTCCCCCAGCGCCTCGTGCAGCAGGCTCGTGGGGATGGTCCCGAAGCGATCCGTCGCCCCGTAGCCGACGAGCCGCACCCCGGCCCCGTCGACCAGCGCCTCGTCGAGCGCGCAGCCCAGCGCCAGCGGCGCCGGCGGGATGTCGGTCGCGCCGTCGAGCAGCAGCACGGCCAGGTCGACCACCTCGTCGCCGTCCGGGTGCACCACCACCTCGGCGACGGTGTACAGCTCCCCGCCGCTGGTGGCGTAGTCCGCTGCGTCCAGCAGCACCTCCGTCGCCGTCGCGCAGTGCCCCGCCGTGAGCACCGCTCCCGGTGCGATGAGCACCCCTGTGCAGCCGACCTCCTCGCCGGTGTAGACCGCGGCCACCTCCGGGCGCCTGCCCTGGGGCAGCGGCTCGCCTCCAACGATGGGCGGCGGCGGGGGGGGCAGCGGGGGAGGCAGCGGCAGCACACCACCAGCGTAGCCCGACGCGACGACCTACGCGGCCGCCTTCGACGGAAGGTGCCGCGACAGCTCCATCGCCAGCGCCTCCGGCAGGATCGGCTTGGTGAGGTAGCCCGTCATCCCCGCCTCGAAGCAGCGGTCGCGCATATCGCTCATCGCGTGCGCGGAGAGCGCCACGATCGGCATCTGTCCCCGCTCGCCCGGGTGCTGTCGGATGCGGCGGGTGGCCTCGAAGCCGTCCATCACGGGCATCTCGCAGTCCATCAGCACCAGATCGTAGGGCAGCAGCAGGGCCATCTCGGTGGCCTCCTGTCCATCACAGGCCCGATCGACCACGAGGCCGAACTTATCCAGCATGTACGTGGCGACCTTCTGGTTGATCGGGTTGTCGTCAACCACCAGCACCCGATAGCCCTCGCCGGACCACGTCACCTGGGCCTGTGTCCGCGCGCTGACATCCGGCGCGCTCGCCAGGGGCAGCGACAGGGTGAACCAGAAGCAGGAGCCCGCCCCCTCCTCGCTCTCGACGCCGATGCTCCCGCCCATCAGCTCCACGAGCTGCTTGGAGATGGCCAACCCGAGCCCCGTGCCGCCGTAGCGCCGGGCGGTGTCGACGCTGACCTGGGTGAAGCGCTCGAAGATCCGGGCCTGCGCCTCCTGCGGGATGCCTATCCCCGTGTCCTCGACGCGGATCTCGAGGCGCACCCGGTCCGTGGAGAAGCTCACGGCCCGCAGCCGGATGGTGACCCCGCCGACCGCGGTGAACTTGATGGCGTTGCTGAGCAGGTTGTTCAGCACCTGCCGGAGGCGACCGTCATCGCCGACGACGAAGCGCGGCGCGTCCGGCGCGTAGGCGATGGTCAACGTCAGGCCCTTCTGCTCGGCGGGCACCCGCAGCAGATCACACACCTCCCCCAGCGCCCGGCTCAGCTCGAAGGGCTGGAGCTCCATCTCCAGGTGGCCCGCTTCGATCTTGGAGAAGTCCAGGATGTCGTTGATGAGGTTCAGCAGCGACACCGCCGAGTTGCGGAGGGTGTGCGCGTAGTCCCGCTGCATCGGATCCAGTCGCGTGTCCGCGAGCAGCCCCGCCATTCCGATGACGCCGTTCATCGGTGTCCGGATCTCGTGGCTCATGGCCGCCAGGAACTCCGACTTGGCCACGCTCGCGGACTCCGCCTCCGTGGACTTGCGCTCCAGCGCGGCGTTGGCCGCCTCCAGCTGGCTGAGCGCCCGACGCATCTCCCGCTCGAAGGCGCGCCGCTGCAGCTCGTACACGGTGGAGAGCGCCAGCACGACCAGCACCCCCACCCCGACGATCCCGGCCCTGGCGCCGTCCCCCGCGTCGCTCGGGCGCAGCGGCAGCCCGAGCGCGTCAGCGTGGACAATGGCGATCATCTCCAGGATGAGGAGCCCGGTCGCGATTGTCGCGGCGCGGGGCCCGAGCACCAGCGTGAGCAGCACGGGCGGCACGGCGAGCCAGCTCACCACCGATCCGTGGAAGCCGCCGTTGGAGAGCACCCGCGCGGGGATGACGACCAGGCAGCCCACCAGAATCAGCGCGATCCCCGGTCGGATGTCCCCGGTGCGGCGGATGTAGAAGGGCAGCAGCATCAGCCCCACACCGACCGCGGTGACCATCATCAGCGTCGGGGAGTATCCCGTGCGGGTCGCGAGCCGGATCGCCAGGATGGAGAACACCAGCGGCGCGACGACGATCGCGAAGCCGACCAGCACCCGGGCGCGCCAGCGCTCGGGCGAGCACCCGCCGATCTGCGGCGGGACGAAGTAGTCAATCAGCGCTAGCGCCTTCTCGAAACCCCAGGTAATTGAAACCCCCCGCGTCTGTACTCTCTCAACGGACAGGCGACCGAGGGTTCAAGTACAGAAAACCGGCAGCATCTCTGAGAGGTAGTTGAAACCATCCGCCATGCGGACGCCGTGCCAGCTGCAGAGCTCACCGTCGATGAGGTGCACCCTCGACGGCGCCGCGCCGGCCTCGCACAGCGCCCGGCGGTGCTTGTCTTTGAAGGGGAAGGGCTCGCTGGAGAGCAGCAGGCGCGCGTCAGGCTCCTCGACGAGCTGCGCCTGCGTCAGCGTCGGGTAACGCTCCGGGTGCGTGGGGTACCGGTTGATGCCGCCGGCCTCCGTCAGCATGGAGGCGATGAAGGTGTCGCCGCTGACGACCATCCAGGGCTCCCGCCAGATGACGTAGGTGTAGCGCCACCGCAGCTCTCCAGCGCGCTGACGGAGCCGCGAGCGCGCCGCCTCCGCCCGCCCGCGCCAGGCCGACGCGGCGGCCTCGGCGCCGACCAGCCGCCCCAGCTTGCTCAGATCCTCGAGCGCCGCATCGACGGTCCTGGGCATCGCGGCGTAGAGCGGCCAGCGCCCCTCCACTGCCTCGAAGATCGCCGGGGTGTTCTCCTCAATGTTGCCCACAACGAGATCCGGCTCCAGCGCCTCCAAGCGGTCCAGCTCGAGATCCTTGGTGCCGCCGACCCTGGTGAGCTCGGCGATGGGCCCCTCCGGGTAGACGCAGAAGCGGGTGACCCCCACCACGGCCTCCCTCAGCCCGAAGGCGAACAGGGTCTCGGTTGTGCTCGGTACCAGGCTGACGATCCGCTGGGGCGGGCGGTCCAGGTGAACCTGGACTCCGCGCGCGTCCTGTACAGTGGGCACGACTCCCTCCTGTGGATGAATTGATACGTGGCTTATGAGCCCCTTCCCGTCAAGGCCCCCCGGCTCTCTGGCGCTGCCCTGCGTGCATTTGTGGCCCTCGTGGAGTCCGGATTTCCCGGCTCTCTGGTGCGCGCGCAGATGCTCTCGCAGACCGGCATCGCGATCCTCAGGGGCTCCGACGCCCAGGACGCGGCCCCGCTGCGAGAGTCCCTCCCCCACCCACCCCGGCTGACCGCGCTGCGCGCGCCCGCCGAGGTCATCGGGGCCATGCGCCGCGGCGGCCAGGGCTTCGCCCTCCCCGACTCCAACGACTTCACCGACGCCTACCGCGAGGGTCGAAGCGACCCGGAGGCGGTGGCCGAGGCGGTGCTGTCAGCGATTGAGCGGGACGAGGCCGCCGAGCCGCCGAGCCACATCGTGGTGGCTCACGACGCGACGGATCTGAGAGCCCAGGCCGCCGAGAGCGCCGCCCGCTGGGCCGCCGGCGATCCACTGGGGCCGCTGGATGGCGTCCCTGTCGCCGTCAAGGATGAGCTCGATCAGACGCCCTACCCCACGACCGTGGGCACCCGCTTCCTCGGCGGCTTCCCCGCCGAGGCCGACAGCGAGGTGGTCCGCCGCCTGCGCGCCGAGGGCGCGCTCCTGCTGGGCAAGGTGAACATGCACGAGCTGGGGATCGGGGTCACCGGCCTGAACCCCAACCTCGGCGCCTGCCGGAACCCCTGGGATCCCTCCCGCCTCACCGGCGGCTCGTCGAGCGGCTCGGCGGCCGCGGTGGCCTCCGGGCTCTCTCCCATCGCGGTCGGCGCCGACGGCGGCGGATCCATCCGCATCCCGGCGGCGCTCTGCGGCGTCGTCGGCCTGAAGTGCACCTTCGGCCGCATCAGCGAGCACGGCGCCGCGCCCCTGTGCTGGAACGTCGCCCACGTCGGCCCCATCGCCGTCTCCGCCCGGGACGCGGCGCTGGCCTACGCCGTCATGGCGGGGCCGGACCCGCGCGACCCCCAGACCCTGAGCCAGCCCCCCGTGTACCTGGAGAGCCCCAGAGAGGATCTGGAGGGCGTACGCCTCGGCGTCTACCGCCCCTGGTTCGAGGACGCGGATCCCGAGGTCGTCAGCGCCTGCCAGGCAACGCTGGACAAGCTGATCGAGGCCGGCGCGACGCTGGTGGAGGTGGAGCTGCCCTCCATCGCCCTGACCCGCCTCGCCCACCTCGTGATCATCGCCTCGGAGATGCGGGCCTCCCAGATGGGCATGCTCGAGAGCCACCGCAGCGAGTACGGCCTCGACACGCGCCTCTCCTTCGCCCTCGCCAGCGCCTTCCGAGCCGACGACTACATCCACGCGATGCGTCAGCGCTCGCGGCTGACCCGGGCCTACCTGGCGATCTTCGAGGACATCGACGGCCTCGTCAGCCCCACGACCGGCTGCGCGGCGCCGCACTGCCCCGAGGACGCGCTGGAGACCGGCGAGTCCAACCTGGAGCTGCTGGATCGCATCATGCGCTTCGCCGCCCCCGCGAACCTGACGGGCTTCCCCGCCATCAGCTTCCCGGCGGGCTTCGTCCCCCCGAGCCTGCCGGTGGGCTTCCAGGTGATGGGCCGCCCCTGGAGCGAGCCGCTGCTCTTGCGCATCGCCCACGTGGCCGAGGGCTGGCGCCGGGGCCGGCAGCCCGCGCGCTTCCACCGCCTCCTGGAGTAGCGCGGCCCGCCGGCGGCATCCGTGAATGAACGTGACACCCGCAGCCCCCCTGCGCGGTAGACTCCACACCATCATGATCACCGCACTCATCAGCCTGGCGCTGCTCGGGCCCCTCGCGACAGCGGGCGGGGTCGACACCGAGCGCGTCAACGCGGCCGGCGTCGGCGCCCCCTCCGGGCTCACGTCCAGCTCATCCACCGCGCTCGCCAGCGTGGACTTCACCCGCAGCGAAGACCGCTATGAGGTCGTGCTCGGGGTGCCGGCCGGGATCGGCGTGAGCGCTGAGCAGACCGGGCTCCGGGTGCTCATCTCCCTGCCGGGGCTGACCGTGCCCACGGCGCTGCAGCGCCCCCTGGACACCAGCTACTTCGACGCTCCGGTCACCCTGATCGCCGCGTCCCCCGCGGCCTCCGGCGGCGTGGTCGCGGTGGAGCTGCGGCAGGGGGCGACCTGGGAGCTGGTCCAGAGCCAGGACGGCTTCTGGCGGCTGGTCGTGCGCGGTGACGGCGGCGCCCCGACGCCCGCCCCGCAGACCGAGCCCGGCTACCTCGGCCCCGACGAGCGCGCGCTCGACAACATCACGGGCGACTCTCCGGGCTTCACCGGCGACGACATCGGCATGGACGGCGGGACCGACGCCGGCCCGATGATCAACATCGATCTCGTCGAGACCGACATCCACAACGCCCTGCGCCTCATCAGCGAGGTCGGGGGCGTCAACGTGGTCGCCGACGACTCGGTCCAGGGCAAGGTCACCGTGAGCCTGCACGATGTGCACTGGCGGGACGCCCTGACCGCCGTGCTGATGGCCAACGGGTTGAGCGCCAGCACCCTGGACGGCGGCACGCTCGTGGTCGGGAGTTACTGAGTCGGGTGCCCCGGTCCGCGCCCAACGCCGAAGAGAATCACCGCACCAAGGGGTTGGTGCGCCTGACAATGGCCTGCAACGAGCGCTGCCCCTTCTGCAACGTGCCCGCCGAGGACTACCCCACCCGCCCCACCCCCGAAGCGGAGCTGCTGGCGGAGGTCGATCGCTTCGTGGCGGCCGGCGATCGCACGCTGACCATCTCCGGCGGGGAGCCCACCCTGCTGCGCAAGCGGCTGCTGTCGCTGGTCCGGGAGGCCCGCGCCAGGGGCATCGACTTTGTGGAGCTCCAGACCAACGCGGTGCTGATCACGCCCGGGTACGCGGCGGCGCTCGCCGAGGCCGGCGTCACCAGCGCCTTCGTCTCGCTGCTCTCGCACGTCCCCGAGCACCACGACGCGCTGGCGGGGCTGCAGGGCGCCTTCCCCCGCTGCGTCGCGGGCATCGACGCCCTGCTGGCCGTCGGCGTCCGGGTCGCCCTGAACCCCGTCTCCGCCCGGGTGACGCAGGATCTCATCGCTGACTACGTGGACTTCGTCGCCGCGCGCCTGCCCGGGGTGGACTCCATCTCCCTCTCCGCGGTGCAGCCCCACGGCCGCGGGGTCGCCAACGCCGACGCGCTGCTGCCGGACTACGCCGCCCTCGGCCCGGCCATCCGCGACGCGCGCCAGCGAGCCGCCGCCCACGACATCACCCTGGTGAACCCCTACTGCGGGCTGCCGCTCTGCGCGGGCTGGCACGACGACATGGACCGCTCGGTGGAGGCGGTGGAGGCGCTGGCGCGCGCGGCGGGCGCCCGGGGCCTCGACAACCGGGGGAACAAGGCCCACGGCCCGGCCTGCGCGACCTGCGCGGTGCGCACCCGCTGCGGCGGCGCCTGGCACGCCTACTGGCGACTGCGGGGCGGCTCGGGGCTCGCGCCGCCGCTGACCCTCGGGGAGCCCTGGGGAGCGCCCGGCCCCGCGGAGACCGTCGTGAGCGCCCCCGCTGGACCGGACGCGTCGACCTGGGCCGCGCTGGCGGACGCCGACACGCCCACGGTCTGGCTGCGGGTCTCCCAGCTCAGGCTCTCGGAGCTGGAGCGGCTGCTCCAGAGCGGCGCCACGGATCTCGCGCTGGACTGGGCGCCGCCGGACCGGGAGACGCTGAAGGCCGCGCGCAAGCTCATACGCCTCCAGGCCCGCAGGGATCCTCAGGCGACGCTGCGGATCACCGCGGGCATCCCAGCCGGGCCCGCGCTGCTGGATCAGGTGCGCCTGGCGACCGGCCTGGGGATCGTGCGCGTCCGCCTGCTCGGGGCGGCGCCCGCGCTCGCGGAGCGGCTCGGCCGCGCGCTGCCGGGGGTGGATCTCAGGGCGACGCGGCCACCAGCCGGATAAGGGCTGCCCCCATGCGTACCTTCCGACGGATCTGTGTCTACTGCGGCTCGTCTAACGACGTCGCTCAACCCTACTTCGAGGCCGCGACCGCCGTCGGCCAGATGCTCGCCGAGCGCGGCATCGGGCTCGTCTTCGGCGGCGGCCGGGTGGGCCTGATGGGCGCCGTCGCCGACGCCGCCCTCGCGGCCGGCGGCGAGGTCCTCGGGGTCATCCCCCACAAGCTCCAGTCGCTGGAGCTGGGGCACAGCGACTGCACCGAGCTGTTCATCGTAGACAGCATGCACGCCCGCAAGATGATGATGGCCCAGCTCTCCGACGGCTTCATGGCGCTGCCCGGGGGCTTCGGCACGCTGGAGGAGCTGTTCGAGGTCACCACCTGGACGCAGCTCAACTACCACAAGAAGCCGGTCGGCGTGCTCAACGTGGGCGGCTACTACGACGCGCTGCTGGCCTTTGTGGCCCACGCCGCGGGCGAGGGCTTCATCCGGCCCCTCCACAAGCACCTCATCGCCTCAGCGGACACCCCCGAGGGGCTCCTGGAGGCGCTCGGCGAGGCGGACATCCCCGACCTCGCGCGCTGGATCGAGCGGCCCTGAGCGGGTCAGGCGGGTCAGGAGCGGGTTAGAGCCGCTGGGGAGGTTCCCCATGACGCTGCTGATCCCGCTGACACTGCTCCTCGGTTGCCCCAAGAACACCGAGCCCCCCGCCCCACCGGCGCTGACCGTGAGCGTGGGCCCCTCCCCCGCCACCCCGGTGAGTCACCTGCAGTGCGCGGTGGCCGAGGCCGGCGAGCACGCCTTCACCTGGACCCGAAACGGGCTCGACACGCCCTTCACCAGCGAGGTCGTGGACAACGGCGCCACCGCCGCCAACGAGCGCTGGACCTGCACGGTCCACGCCGCGGGCGAGGACGCCGGCGAGCTCCCCGCGGTCGGCGCGGCCACCGTGACCATCGCGGACGCCGAGACGGTCCCCACCGAGTGCCCCAGCGACGATCCCGAGCAGGCGGCGACCGCCCCTGATCAGCGCGCGGTGCCGGCTGGCGGGCATGAGGTGATCGCCTACGACTGCCCCACTCAGCTCGGCAGCTCGGTGATCTACCTGAGCCTCGCGGGCGAGGAGGACAGCTTCGCCAAGTACGCCGCCGTCGGCAAGGGCGCGGTCACCGAGCTGCGCCCCATCGCCGTGCCCGAGGCGCACCTGGAGGTCTACGTCGATAGGGACGAGCAGCCCGAGCAGACCGAGCAGACCGAGCAGACCTCAGGGGAAGACCCAGCGCAGGCCTGGTCCTTCTTCGCCGTGTGGAACAACGCGGGCGTGTGCTTCCGCGCCTGCATGGACGACTGGCAGTTCTACGCCGCGGAGCCCGGCGGTCGCACGCTGAAGCTCGGCGCGGCGGTGGTGCCCGCCGGCACTGACGCCTTCTACGGCTTCGACGACGAGGGCCGCTTCTACCTCGCGGAGCGCGGTGACTGGCGGTCGGACCGGGACGTCTTCGCGCTGGAGACCCGCGAGGTGCTGACGGCGGGCCACTGGGAAGAGGTCGATCCGGAGACCGAGGGGGAAGAGCCCCCCGAGGACACCTGGGTGGCGTCCACCGTGACCACTCAGGAGGCCCCGGTGCCGGTCATCACGACGGCCGCCTGCTCCGGCGCGACGCTCACGCTGCCCCTCCACGACGAGGAGAGCGGCGAGGCCACCGGTCAGTCCATCACGGTGGCTGAGGGCCAGGCCTGGGAAGTCCTGAGCAGCAAGGTCGTCGGCGAGGCGACGCTGTTCGAGGTGAAGAAGGGCTGGCAGACGGGCTGGACCGTCAACGTCGAGTTCCCCTGCGGCGAGCCTGAGGAGTCTGAGGAAGCTGAGGAGTAGCTCCGAGCTCAGCCCCGCCCAAGCTGCGCCGCGAAGGTGTCCATCGCCTTCGCCATCCGCACGTCCATCTCCGAGAGCCCGTCGACGTCGTGGGTGGAGAGCGTGACCTCCACCCGGTTGTAGACGTTGAACCACTCCGGGTGGTGGTCCATCGGCTCAGCCAGCAGCGCCACGCGGGTCATGAACCCGAACGCCTGGTTGAAGTTCTTGAAGGTGAAGGTCTTCTGGATCGCCTCCCGCCCCTCCACCAGGGACCAGCCGGCCAGCTCAGTGAGGGCGTTCGTGCGCTGCTCGTCTGTCAATCGGGGCACCTGCATCTCCCTGTACGCTGCTACATCGAGTACATCGAGTACATCAGCTCAGCGAACGTAGCCCAGGACCGCCTCCTCGTTCACCCCCGCCGGGCAGCCCTCGTCCAACCAGTGGAAGTGCACCTGCTCGGACGCGTTGTAGCAGCGCCGCAGCGGCCTGGGCGTCTCGCTGGTCTTCACGGTCGAGAGGTAGCCGAGGGGATCCTCAACGGTGGTGCCCTCGCAGGCCGGGTCCAGGGAGAAGAAGTGGCCCACGCCCGTGCTGCAGCGCTGGAGCGCGGCCCGGTCGGCGCCGGCCTCGCGGTAGAGCAGGAACGGGCCCGCGCCGTCCGCGCCGCCCCCACAGAACGCGCCGGGCGGCCCGTAGGTGGGGTTGCAGATCTCCTCCCAGCCGTCCGCGAGCAGGCCGTCCTTCTCGTAGGGGTTGGCGCTCAGCAGGTGATTCGTGTCGTAGGCCCCGCCGCCGGCGACCCGCAGGCTCCAGACCGGTGACAGCCCCGGGGCGGTCTGACAGCAGCGCTCCGCGGTGTCCTCACAGCGCGTCGCGCCGCTGCGCCACACCCTCAGGCAGGAGGCCAGGAGCGCGTAGCCGTCGCCGCCGTCTTCGACGGTGGGCTCGAAGTCCCGGTCGAACTCCGCGCCGTAGGCGTCGACCCAGAGCCAGGGCGCCGTCGCGTCCTCGGCGGGGGTGTCGGTGACGCCCATGCTGTAGCCGAGGGTGCCCAGGGCGTCGGACCAGGGGTTCGCCTGCGGCTGGGCGATGTGCTCGTTCCAGGCGTTGATGAGCAGCACATCCGGCCGCACCGCCAGCGCCGTGGCGAACTGGCTCTGGAAGGTGAGGCCGCCGTTGCGTCCCGAGGCCTGGAACGGCAGGCTGGCGTAGCCGATCTGGTAGCTGCGGCTCACCGAGAGCACGGCGCCCAGCGGCGAGGTCGTCGTGTAGCCCTGGTCGCAGGGGGTGCCCGGCTGAAGGACGGTGGTGAAGCTCCCACCGGACGTACAGGGCTGCATCCAGCCGGCCACGCCGGCGTCCAGCGCGACGGCGTCGAGGTTGCCCCACAGCGGCGCCGGGGTGACCCCTCGCGCCGAGATGGCAGCGAGGGCCTCCGCCTCTCCCGCGTTCACCACGAACAGCACCGGCGCGTCCCCCGCTGCGGGTCGGAACAGCACGTCCGAGTCCCAGTGCGCGTCGTAGACATCCAGCACGCGCTCGTACATGGGCGACTCCGCCACCGGCGCGGGCACCCAGCCCGCGATCTGCGGCGTGGGCACACCGGCCGCCCGGAGCGCGCCCCACTCCTCCAGCAGCACCTCCAGCGGCCGCAGCCCCAGGACGTCGCCGAAGTCGGACTCGGTGGGGAGGTTGGTCAGATCCATGTAGACGAAGTCCACGCCGGCCTCCCAGAGCTGGCTCGCGTGGGTCGCCGCGGTGGCGGCGATGTCGGGGCAGTCCGCGAGGTCGTAGGGCTCGGCGAGCGCCGGGTCACCCGGGCGCTTGCGGTAGATGCAGTAGAAGCCGATCGACGGCTCCTGGTGGTAGTGGAAGGCCGCCGCGTCGTTGTAGAGCCCCCGGTCCCAGATCATGTCCGAGAAGTCGAGGCGCTCGTCTCGAATGACGTCCTCAACCGTGAGGCGCTCCGCCGCCGACAAGCCCTGCAGGGTCTGGGCGGCGAAGGTGTGCCACGCCAGGTAGAACATGCCGACGCGCTGATCTGGATACGCCAGCACCAGGGGCGGCTCCGGTGCGGTGTCGGTGTCCCCGCTTGAGTCACCGGTCCCCCCGACGTCCGTGTCCGTGTCGTCACCGCTCGTGCCGGGCCCCGGGGTCGCGCCGGGGCCGCCGGGATCGACGCTGGTGTCCGCGCCGCGCTCGGGTGTGGCGGAGTCCGCCGCGGGCCCGGTCTTCTCGCAGCCGCCGAGGGCCAGCAAGAACCCGAGCGCGGCGATCACTTGTCCTTCCCCGGCGGCCGCCACGTCTGGGCGCCCTTGCGAGGCGCGGCCTCCTCCGCCTCCTCCTCCTCCAGGAGCGCCTCACGCATCCGCAGGAGATCATCGCGGGTCATCATCACGGTCGCCGCGTCGTCGGTCTCAAACGGCGGCGGCGCGGGGGACGGCGGCGCGGGGGACGGCGGCGCGACGCGCGGCGCGGGACGCGCGACAGGCGCGCGCGGCTTGGGAGGCGCGGGCTCCTCGCGGCGCTGACGCAGCCTGGACAGCAGATCGGTGGCGGCCCCGCTCCGCTTCTCGGGCGCCGGGCGCTCGGCGGGCGCCGGGCGCTCGGCGGGCGCCGGCTTGGGGCGACGGGAGAAGACCACCGTGCGCTGCTCGGCCTGCCCGCGGCCCGCGGTGGTGCGAGCGAGCGCCGCGCGGAGGTCGCTCACCGCGGACTTGAGCATGGCCTCGGCGGCCCGGGCGGCCTCAAAGCGGGCCCGGGCGGTGACCGCCGAGGAGCGCTGGAGCGTCAGCCCGCGCTCGTCCCGGGTCAGCGAGAGCACGGCTGAGCGCCGCTCGCCGCTGAGCTGGGCCGCCGCCCGCGCGACCGTGTCGTAGGTCTTGCGCGCCTCGCGTCGGGTGTCAGCGGCAGCCTCGATCGCGATGCGCTGCTCGTCCATTCGAGCCAGCACCTGCGCCAACAGCGCGCGCGGTGACTCGGTCTCCACCTCGGGCAGCTCAGGCGGCTCGGGCAGGTTCGTCAGCTCGTCGTCCAGCTCAGCGAGCCGGGCTTCGGCCTGAGCCAGCTCGGTGTCCACCTGGAAGAGCGCGGACTGCGTCTCGGTCAGCTCAGCCTCAAGGACCGATCGTCGGGCCTCGTTCTGAGCCGCCTCCTGCTCTGCCTGGAGTCTGGCCGCCTCCTGACGCTCGGCCTCTTCCGCCGCGAGGCGCTCGGCCTCCAGGCGAGCCGCTTCGGCAGCTTCTCTCAGCGCTGTCTGGAGTGTGGCAACCGCCAACATCAGCGCGACCAGCCCCTCGGCCGCGCGCTCCCGCTCCACCCCGAGCCGCTCCACCTCCTCTCGCACGCGCCGGTCCACAGCCTCCAGCGCCGAGAGCCCCTCCCGCTCATCGGCCAGCGCGACCGACGACGCCGACGCCTCCACTTCCGCTCGCTCCGCCCGCGCTGTGGCCGCGACAAGCTCACCCTCGACCGACTCCAGCGCCCAGGCCAGCCCCACCGCGGCCTCCGCCGCTGGCGCCTCATCATCGCTCGACACGGCCTCCGCTTCGACCGCCAGCAGCGCCTGCGCCGACGCGAGCTCGGCGAGCCCGGCGTCGGTGTTCCCCAGTACACCGTCGAGCTCAGCCAGCTCCGCCTCGGCGGACGCCAGCGCAGCCTCGATCTCTCCCAGCGCTCCCCGCGCCTCGGTGAGCGCCGCCAGCACCTCCACCGATGCCGCGCCCGCGAGCGCCCCCCGGAGGGCATCAATCGCGGTTGAGATCGCGCCGACGCTGTCACCAGCCTCGCCCTGAGCGTCGCGCGCGATGTCCACCACCTCATCGGCTTCGAGCCAGCCGGTCTCCATGGCCCCCAGCGTCCCGGCTGCTTCCTCCGCTGCGTCCGCTGCGTGCTCAACCTCCGACGTCGCCACCGTCAGCGCGGTGTCAGCAACCGCCAGCGCCTCCTCGGCCGCTGCCAGCACACCGCCATCAATCTCGGGGGCGTCAGCGGGGCTCTCGGCCTCGGCGGCTCGCTGCTCCGCCTCCTGCTCCACGGCGGCGGCCGCTACCTCCGCGAGGGCGCGCTCGATGGTGAGGAGCTCAGCCTCAGCATCGGCCAACGTCTCGTCCAACGCCTGCAGCGCAGCGGCAGCCGATCCTGCGCGAGCAGCGCAGGCCTCACGCTCAGCAACGATCGCGGCAGCAGCCGCCGCCGCTGCTGTAGCAGCAGCGGCAACGACCGCCTCCCGCTCCGCCTGTTCTGTCTGCTCTGCCTGGAGTCTGTCCGCCTCCTGACGCTCGGCCTCTTCCGCCGCGAGGCGCTCAGCCTCCAGCCGAGCCTCTTCCTCGGCGAGACGCTCGACTTCCAAACGCTCGGCCTCCAGACGCGCCGCATCGGCGGCCTCGCGAGCCTCCACCGCAATCCGCTCGTCCAGCACCTCGCGCGCCAGCCCGACCGCGGCCTCCGCGGCGACAAGCGCCTCAGCGGTGCACACTCTGGCGCTCACGGCCAGGGCCACCTCATCCTCCAGGCCAGCCAGGAGCGAGGCGCTGTCCGTCCCCCCGCTGATCGCGAAGATCCCCTCCGTGAAGGTGGCCTCCTCGCGCTCGCAGTCCTCGACCTCGCGCTCGGCCCCGAGCAAGCCGCGCTCGGCCTCGGCCAGCCGCGCCGACACCTCCGCTTGCGCCTCGCGGGCCTCACGGGCCTCCTCAAGCACCGCGTCATCATCGAGCTCGGTGGGCGCCTCAGCGGGTGAGTCACCACCATCGACGCGCTCCAGCGACGCCTCCGCCTCTCGCAGCTCCGTCTCCGTGAGCGCCAGCGAAGCACGGACCGCCTCCAGCTGCCCCGCGATCATGGCGATGGCCTGCTTGTACGCCTCCGGGATCTCCTCAGCGGCCGCGAAGTCTCCGACCTCACCGCCCCCGACTTCGGCGACGAGCCGCGCGACCAGGAGCTGGTAGATCGGCATGGACGCGGCCTCAGCGGCCAGATCTTCAGCGGCGTTGCCCTCCAGCTCCGGCAGCCCCTCCCGCACCGCGTTCGCGAGCGCCGAGACCGCCTCGGCGGCAGCGAGCGCCGCGTCATCCAGCGCGGCCATCAGCACGCCGATGATGGCGCGAGCCTCTGACAGCCCCCGCACGTCCGCGCGCTCGGAGAGCGCCTCGTCCGCCGCGTCCTCATTGGCCTCGACCAGCTCACCCGGCAGGAACTCCACCGCGAGCTCGCCGTCGCTGGTGAAGGCCAGCGCGACCTCCACGGCCACGAACCAGCCGAGCATGGCGCGGCCGCTGTCAGTCTCCATGAAGCGCTCGGCCTTCTGCATGGGGCTGCCATCGAACAACGCGCCGGCCACCAGCGCCAGCCCCACCAGCCGAACGGCGGCGTCGCTGCCCTGATCCGCTTCCAGATCGCCGATGCCCAGGGCCCACTCTTCGTGCGCGTCGTAGAGGGACAGGGCCGATCGCGCGCTCACGGCGACCGAGGCGAAGTGATCACCGACGTCGAGGAGCGCGGCGATCTCCAGCGCCGCCTCGGCGTCAGGCGGCGTGTCCGCCAGCGACATGCCCCCGTCCAGCGCGCCCGTGTAGCCGCCACGTGACGCCAGTCCGTCGCCAGGCGGCGCGACGGACAGCACCGCACGCGCCAGCGAGACGGCAGGAACAGAGCCACCCCACCAGGAGAGCAGCGACCGCAGGCCGGTGGCCACTTCGGCTCAGCCCCCGGTCGGGTCGAGGCGGGCGAGCTCAGCGTCGAGCTGCGCCACGGTCTGCGCCTGCTGCTCCCGCTGGCTCTTGAGCGCAGCGATGCGCTCCACCAGCGCGCCGCGATCGGCGCTCAGGCGCTCGCGCTCCTCGGTGAGGCGCTGGCGCTCCTCCGCAGCGGCGCTCAGCCGAGCGCGGTGAGCTGTCGCGCGCTCCTCCAGCGCGTCCGCCTCATCCGCGAGACGGTTGTTCTCAGCGCGGAGCCGGTCGACCTCCTGAGAGGCCTGCTGCTGCTCCGCGCGGGCCTCCTTGGCGCGCTCACGCGCCGCGGTCGCCCGCTCCTCCAGCGCCCCGACCTCGGCCCGGCGGATCTCCAGCGCGCGCTCCTTCTCGTCGCGTGCTGCCTCGGCGGACGCGACCCGCGCCTCGGCCTCAGCGCTCGCGGCGCGGGCATCTTCGAGCGCCTGGAGCTGAGCCTCAAGCTTCGCCTCGAGGGCGGCGCGATCCTGCGTCTCGGGTTCTCTCATCGCCCGAAGGTACCACAGAACCCCACGGGGACTGGACGAGCACGCCCCAGCGATGGGGACAGCGTGCCCGCCCCCGTGCACCCCAGCCGCCAGCGGTCAGATGTGCAATTTCAGCAGGTTGCCCATCAACACATCCTGGCCCGACGCTTGCACTCTTCTTGATTGGAGGATTCCGTGCCCCACCTGCTGACGCTCCTGGCTCTACTCTCCGCGCCCGCTGCCCTGGCGCAAACCCCACCCTGCGCGCCAGGGGCGGACTGCCCCGTCGTCGTGGACCTCGGAGACACCGTGAAGCGGTCGGAGGGCCAACCCAAACCGATCGTCGACTGGTTCACCGATCGCTTCGGCAAGCTCACGGACACCATCGACCGCCTGGAGCGCCGCTTCGTGCCGACCGACGAGGAGCGCGACGCCGCCCGCTTCGTTCACTACATGCTCGCCGCCGACAAGCTCGGCGGCGAGGACCGCGTCTTCAACCAGGCCGACCTGGATCAGGTCGCGGACGCCCTCCTGCGCGATCCCGCGGTGCAGCAGCAGGTGCGGGACGGCATCAAGGAGGAGGCCTTCCGTCGGGCGGACGAGACCTCTCCGCTCTTTCGCGGGATCGCCTCGGCTGCAGCGAGCCGACGCACCACCCCCGGCACCCTGGGCTACGCCATCCACTACCAGGGCTACTGGTGTGAGGGCCTCGCCGAAGCCCGCGTCCGCATCTTGAGCGAGCTGGAGGCGGGGCTGACCGCGGGTGGGGTCGCAGCCGAGGAGGGAGCGGAGCCCTCGCAGCTGAGCCGAGACCTCACGCTGGACGAGGTGGAGCGATTTGAGGAGTCGGTGGGCGCGCTGACAGCCTACGCCGAGCGCGCCGCCGGCGACATCGAGCTCTCCCAGACCACCAGCGGGCTGAGCCAGGAGTTCCTCGGGAGCGTGCTCACGCTCATGGGCGAAGAGACCGAGACCGCTGCGAGCAGGTAGCGGTCCGGAGATCCCCAGCGCTATGGGAGCCCATGGGCCTCTCTCAACCCCGCCTCCAGCAGCTCAACGACCTCGGTCTCCTGGCGTTGCGGCTCGGCTTCGGCGCGATGTTCATCTTCCACGGCGCCCCCAAGATGGCGGGCGGCCCGGATCAGTGGACGAAGCTCGGGAAGGCCATGAAGTTCATGGGGGTGGACGCCTACCCTGAGATCTTCGGGTTCCTGGCGAGCTTCGCGGAGTTCTTCGGTGGCGTGGCGCTGCTGCTGGGGCTCGCGACCCGGCCCTTCGCCTTCCTGATGTTCAGCACCATGCTCGTCGCGTCGGTGATGCATCTGCGCAAGGGCGACGGGCTGAGTGAAGCGTCACACGCCATCGAGGCCGCCTTCGCCTTCCTGGCGATCCTGCTGGCCGGCGCCGGCCGCTACAGCCTGGACCACCGCCTGCGCGACCGCTGACGGCGCGCCAGCGCGAGGCTGAGCAGGAGCAGCGCGGGCCAGCCACTCACAGACATCGACGAGGCCGCGCAGCCGCAGCCCTTGCCCTCCTCCCCCCCGTCGCTCGCGGCGCCGTTTGCTCGCCCATCGGTGTCGCCAGCCCCACTGTCAGGGTCGCCGTCGGCGCCGCCGTCAGCGCCGCCGTCGGTGCCACCGTCATCTCCACCGTCCGTCGTCCCGGTGTCCGTCGCCCCACCGGTGTCCACCGGCTCGGTGTCATCGACGGCGGGATCGAGGTCCACCGTGAGGCGCTGATCGCCGCCGCGGTAGGGGTCATCGTCCCCATCAAAGCCAGTCGGCCCCAGGTTGCTCACGACGAGCACGAGCCGCTCCAGCCCCTCGACATCCAGCGAGACCGAAGGCGTCGCCCCCTCGTCTCCGGCCTCCCCCACCCCACCGTCCGCGCGCCACCACAGCACCATCAGGGCCGAGTCCCGTCCCCCCGCGCTGTCGACGCCGACGGTCACCGTGCCAGCCGCGCCGTCCAGCGGCACCTCCACGAAGGCCTGGCCCAGCACATGCGGCGGGATCGCAAAGTCGTACTCAGCCGGCAGCGCGTCGATCACCCCGTCCAGCGGCACCTGATAGCTCACATCCCAGCCATCCAGCCCCGGCACACCGCGATCGTCCCACTCCCCCCCGACGAGCCAGCGGCTGCGCGCGAGGGTGTTCATGAACGCGCCGAGCGTCAGCCCGGAGACCTCCACCACCGCGTCCACCACATCCGGCTCGGTCGTCAGCCCCTCCTGGGCCGCCGCGAACCACAGCGCGGGCAGGCTCGCGCCGTCGCCAGCGCCGAGCACATAGTCCAGGTGCAGAATCCAGAAGGCCGCGCCGTACTCGAAGTAGCTCCAGCGATCGTCGTGGTGGTAGAGCCAGTAGCCGTCGCCGGTGATGGCGCTCAGCCACGGGGTCGCCTGGAAGTCAGCGGCGTACTCTTCCCAGAAGCCGTCCGCGCCGAGCGTCCAGTGCTGGGCCGCCGTCGCGCTGGCCTCCCAGAAGTTGTAGGAGGTCTCGGTGTAGTCGATCGCGTGCTGGAGCACGTGGTTGAACTCATGGACCGTGTAGGTCGCGAGCTGATCGTCGGGGAGGTTCGGGCTCATAGCGACATAGGCATAGGTGCTCATCCACCCGTCGCCCGCGACCTGATCCCGATACGCGTCCGACCAGGCCCACGCCTCGAAGGGCGTCAACGTACCGGTCAGGTAGACGTCGAACTCCGGCCCGTCGATGCCGCCGTCGTCACCATCGGGCAGCACCGGCGGCGGGAAACCCAGCCCATCGACCTGCGCCTCCCAGGCGACCTCCACCCAGTAGAGCGTCTCCTCCGCCCGCGCCCGGCTGCCCTCCTCGTCCCAGTGCACCCGAATGGGCAGGGTCTCGGAGACAACGGAGCCGACCGCGGCCGGGCGACCGAAGAAGGGCGGAGGAGGAGGCGGAAGCAGCAGCGGCATGGATCACAGTGTATCCGAGTGCGACACTGCAACCGGACTGTTTGGGAAGGAGCTGACTTGCTCGCGTTGTTGTCCTCACTGGTCGCCTGCGGCCCCAACCTGCCCCCCATCTCGTCAGCAGGCCCAGCGGACCTGCCGACGGAGGCCGCCGCGCTCGAGGGCTGGCTCACCCAGAAGGAGTCGACCTTCTCCGACATCATCCCCGGCGCGGAGAAGAGCATTCTCTGGGCCGACCCCGAGACCAAGGCGCGCACACCGCTCTCCATCGTCTACCTGCACGGCTACTCCGCCTGCCGCCAGGAGGTCTCGCCCCTGATCGAGGATGTCGCCGCGGAGCTCGGCGCCAACGTCTTCTTCACCCGACTGACAGGCCACGGCCGGGGCAACGGCCCGCCGATGGCCGACGGCACCGTCGAGACCTGGGTCAGGGACGGCTACGAAGCCCTCGCGGCGGGCCGCCTGCTGGGAGAACGCACCGTAGTGATCGGCACCTCCACCGGCGCCACCCTGGCCGCCTGGCTCGCGGCGCAGCCGGAGACCGACATCGCCGGCCTGGTGCTGATGTCCCCCAACTTCGAGCCCAAGGCCGCGGGCTCCAAGCTCCTGGTGATGCCCGGACGCAGCCTCCTGGTGAAGCTCGTGGTGGGCGCGGAGTACGAGTGGGAGCCCCGCAACGAGCAGCAGGCGAAGTACTGGTCCTGGCGCTACCCCTCGGAGTCTCTCTTCGCCATGATGGAGCTGGTGACGTTGGTGGATGACGTGGATCTGGGTGTGATCAAGGTACCCACGCTGGTGATCTACTCACCGAACGATCAGGTCGTGCAGGCAGAACGTGTGGAGGAGCGCTTCCCGGAGTTTGGTAGCAGCGTGAAGAAGCTGGTGCCGGTGGAGGATGTCGGGGATGTCTCGAATCATGTCCTGGCTGGGGATATTCTCGCGCCGGAGATGACTGGGCCGTTGACGGTTGAGGCTGTTGGGTTCTTGAGAGAGGCGCTTTGATTGGGGTGTCGGATCGGTTGTCGGATCGGTTGTCGGTCGGGGTCGGGGTCGGGGGTCGGGGGTCGAGGGTCGGTTTGTCGGTTTGTCGGTTTGTCGGCGGGTCGGTGGGTTCGGCTGGTTCGGCTCGGTTTGACGGATGTTATTGGTGACGCTTCGATCGGTATCGGCAGTCGCGGGCCCGTAGTTTGAGCGTCTCGTCGAGGCGCCGTCGTTCTGCCTGTTGGGGTTTTGGACTTCCCGGTCGTTACTGATGGCGCGGTGCCCCTGGGTAGATTCGACGTGTGCTCGCTGCGCTAACGAATCCCCGGACGAGTCGTTAGCGTCAAGTCGACAAGGTCTGGTGGCCGGTGCCGTGCAGCTTGCGTCACACACGCCCGA
>Ga0316204_10005456_pt1 | contig 20951 bp, 7 predicted proteins | sample 6monrhotite_MG_2_FD_205661 | JGI IMG/M metagenome (GOLD analysis project Ga0316204, IMG submission 205661) | Microbial mat bacterial communities from mineral coupon in-situ incubated in ocean water Damariscotta River, Maine, United States -... | ecosystem: Environmental > Aquatic > Marine >... | reverse complement strand
CCCAACGGTTGAATACAGCGATTTCTACTTCCTGTACAAACCTGGGACATTGCGTATTTGGCTGGTCAAATGCCCTGAATGTATCATTAATACCATCACCATTCGGGGTAAAAGTATTGGGCAATAAATAGTTGGGGCAGTTGTCAAAGCATATGGGGGGACTCAGTGTACTTTCATTGTTAGACCTATCCACTGCACTCACACGGTAACAGCCTTTGAATGAGCTCAAGCCTGTGTGAGTATAAGTATTGTCGCGGATATTGTCCACCTGCACAAAAGTACCTTCTTCACCAGAAGGCGAAAAGTAGATGTTGTAAGAAGCAATGTCTCCATCCCTATTATCAACAGACCAGTTGAGGGTATTGGAGTAGTCAGAGAACCCACAAGGCTCGTTCAATAAATTATCGCAATTAGTGTTTGCCAGTATCGGTACTGGTAAACCGCCTATGTCAATGATGGTGGTGTCTCCGATTATTTCTATTTCCGGCTCCAAAGGAGGAATATCATCATTAGGTTCTATACAAATGATCTGTGAACTGTTGACTAATGGCTCTGGTAAAATAGGATTACCATAGCTGCCCTGTGTGGTTATGAAATAGCAGTACTCACGGTCATCGAGCAGAGGCACACTGTTGAAGCTGCCATCGTCATAGTATAAGAAAGCGCTTGTGGTCACGTCTACACTGTCAATCAACTCAAAAACGCCTTCAGCCGTACCATTGGCATCTGTTCGGTCACGATAAATATAATGATAGGGTGCTCCCTGGAATCGGTTAGACCAAGGTACATCGGCCTGCCAGGTGATTTCTGCTGCCTGTACCAGGCCTACTGCTTCCAGCCTGACAGAAGAAGCGGTGGCAGAGCTGTCAATCAGATTGTCCGCAGCATCAAAGAACCTTACCTGATAATGGTATGGGTTGTCCAAGGTGTTCAGGTTAGTGTCTACAAAGGTAGTATCTGTAGTAGAAGTCACCGTAGTGCCGCTTCCACCACCACTCATTCCAGTATACCTCACCAGCTCATACCTGAATGGGGGAGGGAAGAGCGTTTCGTCAATCTCTAAGGGTGAGGTCCATCGTACAAACATCTCACCATTGGTGTCATCAGTTTCCTGCACACTTACATTGGTAATTGCAGGCACATCCAATGGAATAGTCTGGCAAGACTCATTTGATGCATAGCTTATGCCGCCACCGGGTGTTGGGAATACTGCCACCAAACGGTAGCAATAGTTTACACCAGGTCTAATGTTATTGTCGTCTTCATAGTCGACTGTGGTAATTGGTAACTCGGTAATGAGTTCGTAGCCTGAGTTGGCAGGAATGCCCGTTACACAATCTTCAGGGGTAAAGTCAAAGCTGTCTACCCTTCGCCATACCTGCATGGTAGGTGCAAAATCACGGCCAACGTATTCATCCCAAGTTAGCTGAATAGACCGACCTGAACCTACACTAGCGATCAAGCCTTGCGGGGCGGGAGCCACCACAGTAACGTTCCAGGTTTTAAACTCTACCAGAGAAGGAGCCAGCGCATCGCTTGGCGCATCTGAGATTTTAAAGCGTACTTCATAGGGCCTGGTGCGCACATGTGAGAGGTCTGTTTGCCATAAGAAATTAGTGGTTACTGGTTGTTGATCAAAATTGGGCTGTGGTCCACGAGGGCCCAACTGCTGTAGCTCAGCTGCATTGGAATTGAGTTCAAAAGCACCGCCAAAACCTTCTATTAATACCTGATTGTTATCCGGGTCCCGACCTACTATAAGTTCGTCAACCAAGGTGCCGGCTTCTACACAAATGTCTTCAGGTATTTCCAGTGTGGGCCGTTCATTGTCACAGTCTTCCACCAAAATCTGCATGTCTCGGGTAACAAAGCCCAGCAATTCCCAGCGATCGGTCAAGTTAGAAAAACGCCATTCCTCCACAATAAAGGCTGCATTATACTCACCTGCTTCCTGGGGTGCATCCCACACAAAGTCACCTGTAATAGGGTCAATAGAAAATATGGCAGGACTGCTACCGTCTTCTTTTTGGGTAGAGATAGCGCCATCATTCAGTGCTACATAAGATTCAATGTCTTGTCCACGGCCTTCTTGCGGCAATACCAGCTTATAGGCCAAACTGTCTCCGTCAGGGTCGAATGCTCCTGGGTTGTGGATGAACCTTGCACCTTTACAAGCTCTGTCAATAGGAGGGATAGTCAGTTGAGGGGTACCGTTGCTCAACAGTCCCGGATCTATTCGGATGATGGTTTCTATATGGAATGCTGTCTGGTCAGAAGCACCTCTATTAATATTGAGTATGTTATCGTTACGATTTTGCTCGGTATAACTAACGATGAACACATTGTTGGCCGTAAAGGTGTGTTCAAATTCAAAGATGGTTCTACGGGTTTCATTCCCAATCTGCGCCTCATCAAAAAAGGTGGCTTCTTCGGTCATGGTTTGTCTTCCGCCTTGAATGACTCTTCCATCACCAAAGTTGAAAACACCGCCTTCACCTACCTGCACACCAGAGCCGGTGTCAGAATAAATGATGAGTGTAAACCTGTATCTCAAGCTGTTTTGCGAGATTCGTACTGCTACGATTTCGCCAGCTCTTATGTGGGTGGCCCATGCATCTACCGCCAGGGTAAATAGAAAAACCAACGCCAAGAAAACCTTCCGCCTTATGTTCATTCCCAAACCTGATTTGTACAGATAACGCAATATGCGTAATAAGTTATACTCTTAAACAATTTTTAACCACATTCTGTTGGTCACATGACCAGTTATTAAGGTTGGAAAAACCTCTGACAGCCATTGTACTTTAGAATACAAACAAATAAGAATGGCATTTGATTGATAACGATTGCGGACTTAACTTTGGTAACCAAAATTAACGTTAAACACCTTCAATGAGTTGGTTTAAACAAACCTGGAATAGCTCCGTAGGCCGTAAGTTTGCCATGGCGCTATCCGCCCTTTTCCTGATCGTATTCTTGCTACAGCATTTTCTGATCAACTTTACCTCTGTCATAAGCCCCGAAACCTTCAATGAGTTGTCCCATTTTATGGGCACCAACCCGCTGGTTCAGTTTGCTTTACAACCGGTATTGATCTTTGGTGTGGTATTTCACTTTGTCATGGGTTTTATACTGGAGGCCAAAAACAGGAGCTCCCGTAAAATAAAATATGCCATGAACAAAGGGGCAGCCAATTCAAGTTGGCTTTCCAGAAACATGATTTACAGTGGTCTGGTGATCCTCCTGTTTATAGGCTTACACTTCTACGACTTCTGGATCCCTGAGATCAATCACAAGTACATTGAGATAAAACCAGAAGACGCAAACCGATATTATGGTGAGCTGGTGCATAAGTTTGAAGACCCGATTCGTGTGGGTATTTATGCCCTTTCATTCGTTTTTCTCAGTCTGCACCTGCTGCATGGTTTCCAGTCGGCCTTCCAGTCATCTGGTGTCAATCATAGAAAATATACGCCTGCAATCCAGAAGCTTGGCAAACTCTATGCTGTGCTCATCCCGGCAGGTTACATATTCATTGCAGTGTACCATTACTTAACCCACCAATAATCCATGTCAGTATTAGATTCAAGAACACCTGAAGGCCCACTGAAGGATAAGTGGACCAATCATAAAAACAATATCAAGCTGGTAAACCCTGCTAACAAAAGGCAGATTGATGTAATTGTGGTAGGCACCGGTTTGGCCGGTGGCTCTGCCAGTGCTACACTAGCTGAGTTGGGTTATAATGTAAAAGCATTTTGCTATCAGGATTCTCCACGCAGGGCGCACTCTATTGCCGCCCAGGGGGGTATCAATGCAGCTAAAAACTATCAGGGCGATGGTGATTCTACTTACCGCCTGTTTTACGATACCGTAAAAGGGGGTGACTACCGCTCTCGTGAATCGAATGTTTATCGACTGGCTGAAGTTTCTACCAATATCATTGACCAGTGTGTGGCGCAGGGTGTACCTTTTGCCAGAGATTATGGTGGGCTGCTAGATAACCGCTCTTTTGGCGGAGTGCAGGTTTCCAGAACTTTTTATGCCAAAGGCCAAACCGGTCAACAGTTGCTACTCGGTTGTTATTCGGCCATGTCGCGCCAGATAGGCAAGGGCAAGATCGAAATGTACAACCGTCATGAAATGATGGACATTGTAATTGTCGATGGCAAATCCAGGGGCATCATAGCCAGAAACCTGGTGACTGGTGAGATAGAAAGACATTCAGCGCATGCCGTGGTGATTGCCTCGGGTGGATACGGAAATGTGTTTTTCCTTTCTACCAATGCCATGGGCTCCAATGTATCGGCTGGCTGGAAGATCCACAAGAAGGGTGCATTCTTTGCCAACCCTTGTTTTACGCAAATTCACCCCACCTGTATTCCGCAACATGGCGACCAGCAGTCTAAACTCACGCTTATGTCGGAATCGCTCAGGAATGACGGACGTATTTGGGTACCTGCTAAGAAAGAAGATGCAGAGGCCATCAGGGCTGGTAAAATGAAGCCCACCGACCTTAAAGAAGAAGATAGAGATTATTACCTGGAGCGTAGGTATCCCTCATTTGGTAACCTGGTTCCACGAGATGTAGCTTCACGTGCTGCCAAAGAGCGCTGCGATGCAGGGTTTGGCGTTGGTACCAACGAGACTGGTGAAGCAGTTTATCTGGACTTTGAAGCGGCCATTATGCGCTATGGCAGAGAAGATGCCAACGTGAAAAACATACACAGCCCCTCTGATACTGAGGTGAGAAAACTGGGAGAAGCCGTGGTGAAAGCCAAGTATGGCAACCTCTTCCAGATGTATGAGAAAATTACGGCCGACAACCCCTACAAAACCCCAATGAAGATTTACCCAGCGGTGCATTACACCATGGGTGGCGTTTGGGTAGACTACAACCTGATGACGACCATCGAAGGTTGTTATGCCATAGGAGAGGCCAACTTCTCGGACCACGGTGCTAACAGGCTGGGAGCTTCGGCTCTGATGCAAGGACTGGCCGATGGCTACTTCGTACTGCCCTATACCATTGGTGACTATCTGGCCGATGATATTCGTACGGGTACCATACCTACGGATACTCCTGAGTTTGACGAAGCTGAAAAAGCGGTGCAAGAGCGCATCGACTTCTTTGTGAATAACAAGGGTACCAAGTCAGTAGACCACTTCCATAAGCGCCTGGGTAAGGTCATGTGGAACAAGGTGGGCATGGCCAGAAATGCTGAAGGCCTGAAAGAGGCAATTGCTGAGATTCAGCAGATCAGAGCAGAATTCTGGAAAGAGGTAAAAGTACCGGGTACTGCCGAAAGCATGAACATGGAATTGGAGAAAGCGGGCCGTGTGGCCGATTTTCTCGAGTTGGGAGAAGTGTTTGCAAGAGACGCCTTAGACAGAGAAGAGTCTTGTGGAGGTCACTTCAGAGAAGAGCACTCTACCCCTGAGGGTGAGGCAGAAAGAGACGACAAAAACTTCACTTTCGTGTCGGCCTGGGAATACAAGGGAGAGCCATCAGAGGCCGTGCTTCACAAAGAAGAACTGGTGTATGATAACATCGAGGTAAAAACCCGCTCTTACAAATAATTCACAAAGACTTAAAAGACTAAATCATATGTCAACAGCAAAAGGATTAAACCTGACACTGAAAGTTTGGAGACAAAAAAACAGCGAAGAGCAAGGGAAGATGGAGACCTATAAGGTTTCTGATATTTCTACAGATAGCTCTTTTCTGGAAATGATGGATATTTTGAATGAGCAGCTGGTCGATGAGGGCATTGAGCCTGTAGCCTTCGATCACGACTGCCGTGAAGGCATTTGCGGTGCTTGCTCTATGTATATCAATGGTGAGGCACATGGCCCTGGCAGAGAAATTACCACCTGCCAACTGCACATGCGTGAGTTCAAAGATGGCGACACCATTTACATTGAACCCTGGAGGGCCAAGGCCTTCCCGGTAATCAAAGACCTGGTGGTAGACCGTACGTCCTTTGATCGCATTATGGCCGCTGGTGGATTCATTAGTGTAAACACTTCAGGTAACACCCAGGATGCCAATGCCATTCCTATTCCTAAAGAAGATGCAGACCGCGCCATGGATGCCGCTACCTGTATTGGTTGTGGGGCATGTGTGGCTACTTGTAAAAATGCTTCCGCAATGCTCTTTGTATCGGCCAAGGTGAGCCAGTTTGCACTGCTGCCGCAAGGTCAGGTAGAAGCAGCCGAGCGGGTACAGAAGATGGTAAACGTTATGGACGAAGAAGGTTTTGGCAACTGCTCTAACACAGGAGCTTGTGAAGTAGAGTGCCCCAAAGGCATTAGCCTGGAAAACATCGCCAGAATGAACCGTGAGTATATCAAAGCTGGTTCGGCTTCTGAGAAGATTTAACAAAAAATAAAACCATTCATGTTAACTAAAGGCCTCATTTTGAGGTCTTTTTTTATATTTTTGTCTTTCTAAGGAAGGAACTTTGTGTTGTTTGGTAGGAGGGTTTTGAGGAAACCTGCGCTTTAAGTGCACCTATCTGTCGTTTTTAATTGGAAGTGTTGTGTTGTGTGCTTCCGGTTTTTTTGTAGAGTGTATATGAAAAGAACTACCTTTTTGGTCCTGTTTTTAAGCATGTGGGCCATTATTTCTCAGGCGCAGACCGATGTTAGTGGTGTGTTATCCGGTAATAACACCTGGACTAAGAATGGATCTCCATACCAAATAACTGGTGATATAAGTGTCCCAAGTGGATCCAAATTGACTATTGAAGCTGGAACTCGCGTCACTAGAGGAGGTGATTATGCCATTAAAGTTGCTGGTGCAGTGGTTGCTACTGGAACTCAAACTGACAGTGTGAGTTTTGAACTGACCCACACTTTTTATCCAACACAATATCTGTTCCAGTTCAATTCTGGAAGCTTACTTTCTTCGTCTTTTGATTATACCTCTACCACTAACCAGAGGCTCATAGAGTTGAAGGGGACGTTTTCAGATCAGGATTCACTCCTGGTAAGGAATAGTAAATTTGAACAAGCCTTATTTAGTTTTGGTTCGGGCAGTACAGGCCATCTAAGTCTGAAGGATTCAAGGCTTAACAGAACCAAACTCATAGAGTTTAGTGGAGGTACTTTCTCCCTTTATGGTTCCACCCTGACCAATTGCGGGTTCGTAATCCGCTCTTCCAGATTTGTGTCTCACAATAGTATCATTGTCTCTCACCGTAGAGATGTCGTTGGGGCTTCTTACAGGAATGGACTTGATTACATCATTGCTGCCGGAGAGGTAGAGATGATTAATACCTATATGGACTCAGATGACTTGTATAGCGCCATTGAGATCAATTCGGCTAGCAGCAAGAATAAAATCCTGAAAAACGTCTTTGGGAAATTTGTGCGAGGCATTGTTATTAATAATCAACAGGAGACCCAGATCAATACTAATAACTTTTTCAGTCCTCCATATGCTGAATTTATAAAGAACCTTTCAACGGTAGATGTAGATGCCAAAGGGAATTATTTCTATGGTTACCCTAGCTTTATTGCCGGTTTCAAGATATTTGATGTTAAAAACAACATCTCATTAGGGCTGGTAGATATTTCTGGTGTAGCAACTGACAGTTTAATGGTAGATGCTCCCTATCCGCCAAGTTCTAATATCAATCGAAAAAGAAGTAATGGCAGTTTTAACCCGGAAATCGAACTTTCTTTGAGGAGTGGGCAGATCGATCGATTTGATAGATTTAAGGTTTATTCAGCTTCAATTTTCAAACCATTTGATACCACTTTTGTAAAAGAAGTGGCCAAAAATGAATTGCCCGTATCAGTGCCAAACGAAGCTCAGACAACGTATTCTATCACCGGAGTCTTTCCATCTGGCAGAGAATCTTCTTTATCGCAACCATTTAATAAGGAACCATTCATATCTAACACGATTACAGATGTTTCAGGCTTGAAGGAAGATGAGCCTGTAAAGTTCCAGCTCTTTACCCGCGATCAGATTCCCGATACTGTTCTTTTGTCAGTTGAATCCCATTCCACCAACATTGTTGATACCGAGGACATATCGTTTAGTGTTGTCAAAGTAGATACTACCATAAGTCTAGTCGGTAAGAGTCAGTCCATAACTTATGAGGTAAGTTTTCATCCAAAAGCCAACCAACACGGTACGGTTTATCTGACCTTCACAGGTGATGATGGGTTGCAAAAGAAAACTAAAAGCATCAGCATTAATGTGGCCCCTGTAAGCGATGGTCCTCCAATATTTGCTTCTCTGGATACCCTAGGGGTTACTAATGAAGACCAGGTGATTGGTTTTAACCTGAACACGGTTATGCAAAAAGCTGAGGTTACCGATATTGACGGTGATCCAATTTCATTTGAGGTCACCGAAATCTTGCATGGGAAGCTTTTTAATTATAATACTCGTGAGTCTTATTCTGAAGGCTTCAATTTGCCCAATGATCATCATTATATGGTCTGGGAACCACCTTTAGATACTTTTGGGGTTATACCGGCATTTAAGCTCAGGGCCTTTGACGGACTGGAATACAGTGCTGAAGAGTTCGTTGCCTATATAGAAGTGAAATCAGTAAATGATCTGCCCGTTTTTGACCATATAGATGTGCCAGCCGTAGGTCCTGCTTCTGAAGATATACAATCTTTAAAGATCACCGGAATCAATGCCGGACCCTACGAGAATCAACCTTTAAGCTTCTCAATTTCAGTGGAAGACAATGATGTCATGCCGCGCAACTGGCTCGACATTGAATATCATGATGGAAGTGATGAAGCCACCCTGCGTTACCTCCCTCTTGAAAGTGTTGAGGGAAGCGTACCGGTGACGATCAGTCTTTTCGATGGCCAGTTGACATATAAACAGGTGGTGAATTTTAATTTCTTAAAACAGAATACCCCACCTGAGTTGGAGGTCATAGGAACGCTTAAAGCCTATGTAGATTACCCCTTTTTACTTAACTATCAGGTAAATGATAATCGAGAATTTGTAACAGCAAAAGCCAATACAAATGCGGCCTGGCTAAAAATCAACAACAGGAGAAAGATAAAGCAGCTCACTGCATGGAAGTCTCAATACACCAAGGAAAGAAATGGACTTTTAGAAGAAGCTCTTGAGGGATATATAGGTAGCCCTGTAGCCGACAAGCATGGGAATGTTTGGTATGTAAATGGTTACCGAATAAAGATGATTACTGCCTCAGGGGAGATAAAAGAGGTAGTTGGTAATGGACAGGCAGGATTTGTCAACGGCAGAGGAGTCGCAACTCGTATTCATTACTTGTCTGATCTGGTTTATGACGAAGTAAATGACTTGATGTATATCATAGAAGGTGGAAACAAGGCCATTAGGAAAATCGACAGCAACTTTAATCTTTCAACCGTATTTCACTCCAACGATCGTGAAGTTTTCGACTCATTTGGTAAAGGGGCAGTCGATTCCCAAGGGAATGTCTATTTCGCAGTTTCTACAGATAACAGGCGCAAACGCAAAATTTATAAACTCTCTCCGCAGGGTGAGGTAACTGATTTTGCAGGAGCTGATGGTGATGTATATGGAAAACCCCTGATCGGGCCTAAAGGAGAGATAGGCATTTCTGAACTGAATGGTATGGAAATTCTCAATGATGAGATTTACATGATCAGCGGTTCTCTCCTGAGAAAGATAGATAAAAATGGTCAGGTGACACAAATCACACTGGCTGACGGGCTGTCTGATTCAGGCTATGATAGCTACATGGAAAAAGATGGAGATACGCATCTTTTAATTTACCAGAGAAGGGTCGATAAGCTTATTAAGGTAAACGTTCAGGACCTGAGTATCGAGTATGTTTTGGGAACAGGAGATAAACCTTATGAAGATGGTATGATCGCTGAAGACTTTCGACCAGGTTCATACACAGGTATATATATAGGGCAATTCGCTATTTACCCAAACAAGGGGATACTACTAAACATTAATGAAAATAGTAAGACTGCTTTTGCACTGATTCAGGATGATGTTGACTCTGTTTCCGGCACTGCCGCCACTGCCGAGCTGGGTACATACCAAATCGAATTTAATCTGAAGGATTTTGAAGGCTTGGAAAGAAAGCAATCTTTCACCTTAGAAGTCCTTGCAAATAATAAGGTTGAAGCAACTAACCTCAATCAGAATTTGACCTTCGATGAAGATAATCCGGAGGTAAAGCCTTCTGCTATTGTGCTTTCTGGTCTCCCTGATAATGAGGAAGTTAAGGTGGAAATCCGATTAGATAAATGGGTGGCCGGACGCATTACGGCCGACACGGGCTTAGGTGAGACTTATGTAGATAGTTTGGGTTTGTGGTCCTTTATTGGAGGCCAGACAGAGGCTAATGAGGCACTGGCCGCATTGAAATTTATTCCAACAGCTAATTATGATGTTGATTTTGAGGCCCGTGTGACGGTGGTAATTGCTGGTGGGGGAGTACCTAACAAAGGTCTATGGACTTTTGATGTCATTCCTGTTTCTGATCCACCTATGTTGGTCGGGGATCTAAAAGACACCGCCTATGTTTCCATAGATTACGCATATCAGTTTCAGGCAGATGATGTTGAGAAAAACAGATTCTCCCTGGATGTAATCGATGCCCCAGACTGGGTTACTTATACACAAAGCCCATGGTCGGTGAGCCATTATGCAGGCGTGCCTCAAGACTACCGGGGAGCCACTATAGATGGTAACCTGAAAACTGCCCGGTTTGATGAACCGGAAATAATAGAAGTAGATCACAGCGGGAATCTATACGTGGTCGAAGAATATGCGGTGAGGAAAATATCCGCTGAAGGCCTGGTGTCCACAGTATTTAGCTTTAGTTATGGGTATCTCGATGGACCTCTGGCTCAGGCTTTTTTTGGGGATATTACGGCTATGGCATTTGATGACCAGGGTAATATGTATATCGCTGATAACAGGAGAGTACGAAAGTTGTCGGTTGACAATATGGTAAGTACTGTAGCCGGAACTGGTGCTTATGAGAGTAAGGACGGTGCTGCTTTGGAAGCTTCATTCACTAACATCTATGGTCTGAAATTCGATAAACAGGGCAATCTGTATATTCTTGATAACTATCAGGTAAAGAAACTGGATACAAATGGGCAGGTAACCACAGTAGCTGGGAATGGAGGTTATGGCTTTGGTGAAGGAAATGCACTGGAAGTACCTTTTTTCAATTTGGTGGATTTGGCGCTTGACCAGGGTGGACACTTAATAATTGCGGATGCCAACACGATCAGAAGGCTGGATTTAGTCAATAATACTGTAAAAGTGATTGCCGGAAATCAAAACGGCTATTGCTGCAATTTAGACTCTGATTTAGACCAATCTTATTTCCGCGACATGCGGGGGATTGAGGTGTCTTCGGATGGTAAAATATACGCCTCTATCAATGACTATTTTGTTGAGATGGACGAGTCTGCCAATACTTCCCGCATCTTGAATAGATTGGGCTATCGGGGGCAGGAAGAAGGTTTGTTGAGTGAGAGTACATTCTGGGAGCTTCAGGGCATTGTTATATCTGGTCCGGACTTTTTGGTGGCAGATAAGGATAGACACAACATTAAACGCATCTATCGCAAACCTGGTAAACTAACTGGAAAACCACAGTCCACAGATCTGGGCAAACACGTTCTGACTGCTTCATTTACAGACCACCTGCAACAGCCACACGAGACAGCTTTTGAGATTACTGTACTCAACAACGACCTGCCAAATCTGAATGGACTGGGTAAGACCTATACTTATACTGAAGATCAGGAAATGGCCTTTACAGGTTTCGGATTGGTGGATGAAAATGATGATCAATTCGAGATAAAGATGGGGCTCTATAATAAGTCGGTGGGTACACTTGTTTTTCCTGAATTGGAAAATGTGGTGGCCGAAAGCGATACTAGTTGGTTGCTCACCGGTGACAAAATTGAGATCAACGAATTGCTGAATTCCTTGCGTTATCGCCCGCAGTCGGGCACATCTGAGAGGAATCTGATTCGGGTAAAGTCAAAAAGGATTGGAGGTCTTTTTGAGTTATTGGGAGAGTTGAACATCGAAGGGGTGTCGGTAGCAGATTCACCGGTATTCCCAGAACTCAACGATGTAGAGGCAATGGTTGGCGTTTTACTTAATGAACCAATTCCCTTAACAGATGATGATTTTGAACCTGCTGAAATGACGGCAGCTGGTTTGCCTTCCAATTTTAAACTTGATTTTTCGATCAACTCAAAAGTAAAAACTTTAGCGGGAGATGGTACGCGAAATTACGATACGACTGAGGTGGTGGCTACTTCAAGGGGCTTGGAAAACCCGTCCAGTGCTGCTTTTGGTCCTGATAATAAGTTATACTTCCTTGATGGCAGGTTCGTAAAATATTTGGAAAATGGAATAGTCAAGGTTTACAACCGAACTCCCATCAACAGTTCTTCTCTCCGTAACAGAATTATGTTCAGAGGAGATCAACTTTATCTCATTGGTTATTATGCGTTGTATAAATTAAACAAGAACGGACCTCCGGAATTGCTCGTAGGAACAGGTGTCCGGGGTGATGTTGATGGTACAGCTTCTGAAGCCCAATTTGCCCAGATAAGCAGCGTTGTGACCGGCTCTGGAGAAAACGATTTTTACATTTTGGACTTTGGCGCCAAAAAGATCAAATATGTAGATGATGACTTAAATGTTTCAACCGTTTTCGGACAGGAAGCAGGGTTGTTTATATCACCCATAAGTTTGACAAAAGATGAAGAAGGTAATTATTATGTTTATGATGCCAGAGCTGAAGATCCAATCAGACGCTTCGCGCATGGCACTGAATTATCAGTAGTTCCCTTCCCTAATGACATCCGGATCCCAAATGTGAGTTTGCCGTTCCACCGGGCCATACCAGATGGAAAAGGTAATCTACTCCTGCCAACTTTTGGATACATCTCTCTATTAGACCAAGAAGGCAAGCTGAAACATTTTAGCGGTCATGGTGGCTCGTCTATACTTGATGACGGTGACGGTAGTCAAGTTTATTTAGGAACGATGGCGGCCTTATTGCCAATGAATCCGGGCCGTTTGATTAGTGTCGAATTCAACACAAACAGAATTAGACAAATCAGTTATGAATATCAATACATGCTTACTGGCGCAGCCGAAGAATCGGACATAGGAGAATACCCTGTTACACTTACAGCCAAAGACCCGGCAGAGAATTCTGCGACCGCTTCATTCAATCTGAAGGTAGTGACTTCAGATGAACCGGTAGTTTCCAATATAGATCAGACAATTACCTATGTAGAAGATACTGAGGTTGTTTCAATTGAACCAATTGTTATTGAAGATGAAGGTGATGCGACTTATTATGCCCGTTTTGTTGTGAACTTCCCAACTTATGGTGAGCTCCGAAGCAATAGTGACCTGATTAGTCCCGAGAGGATAAGAAGTGAGATGATATACACCGGCAGCAAAACAGACCTGAACAAGGTACTGTCGGAGCTTGTTTTTGTGCCTGATGAGAATAATACCAACACCCAACGCATCTCCGTTTTTGTGGGACTTGATGGTGGTGTGAGAAGGGAGTTAGGACGCATTGAACTCAATGTAACCCCAGTGAATGATGCACCCATTATTACAGCCGATGCACTTGATACTACCGCTTATGTAGGAAAGTCCATGATTATTGGCATTCAGGCAAAAGATGTCGAAGGTCCTACCACTTTTTCAAACCTCGAAGAACTACCCCAATGGCTGAATGCAACACAGCTAAGTATTAAGACAGAATTATATTCAGGAATTCCTGGCATTCAGGGAAATACAAATGGAGATAGACTCTCTAGCACATGGAAATCTCTTCATAAAATGGCCTCCGATAGCAAAGGCAATATTTATGTGCTCGAGTCACAACAATATAAGCTTAGAAAAATTTCAGAGGATGGACAGGTGTCTGTCTTTGTCGGAGCTGATGAAGCCGGTTATCAGGATGGAGGACCCAATGAGGCAAGGTTCGATCTTATGGGAGACTTGATAGTGGACCGTTTCGACAATATCTATGTTACCGACTTTCTTAACAACCGAATTAGAAAAATTGACCCGCTAGGCAATGTTACTACCATAGCCGGTAATGGTGAAAGAGGTGATGGATATGGCCCGGCTCTCGAAACACCACTGGGGCGCGTGCTTAGAATGACTTACAGTACTTCCAATCATAGCATATACCTCTTTGACCAGGACTACAATAAGATCAAAATACTCAACCTCAACACACAGAAAATTGAAGAGTTCAACATTTCTTCAGCCTATTGGGAGTCTCAAATGATTGGTGTCAATGACCTTACTATCGGTGCCGATAATTTCCTTTATGTAATAGTAGAGAACACCATATTAAAGTTCAGGTTAGATGGCCATGCCTTAGGGGCTCTTACAGCTACCGCAGGTAATTATGAAGACGGGCATGCGTACGGACACCGAGTGAGGGCTTCAACTTTGGCAGTAGATGCCACAGGTAAAATCATCATGAACGATCTGACTGGTCGTAAATTCAGATTTATAGAAGGAAATCAAATCAAGACCTTCAACATAGAGAGGTATTTGAATTATGGCGAAGGTTTTGATAATGAAGTAGGGCTTGGATGGGTCCTGGATATTTTGCCATACAAGGATGGCAGCTATTTGATACTAGATTTTAATAACCGAGTAATCCGCAGGGTTTGGCTATCACCTAGCGTTTTGACTGGCACCCCAGGCACTGAAGACGCAGGGCTGGCTAGTTTTGATTTGAAGGTTCAGGATCAGGAGTCTCTTGAAACCTCCTTGCCCTTGACCATTGATGTACGCAATGAAGATACATTAAAAGTTCAAGGCTTCGGTCAGGCTGTGATATATGATGAGGGGACAACAATAGTGAAATTTCCCTCATTGACCTTAATCGATGATTTTGAGCAACCAGTAGAAATGTTAATACATAGACGTGCCGGTCTGGGAGCAATTGGTACTGTGTCTGAAGGCATACTGCCATTCAACACCGAAACGAATAGCTGGCGTGCAGAGGCATCTATTGATAGTTTGAATAATCTGCTGGCGGTGCTGCAATATTACCCGGAAGCAGGTTCAAAAGAAGATTTGCTTTTAGATTTTGAATTAATTCGTCAGGGTGAAAAATTTAAAACATTTGGCGACCTGGCTTTTATATTCAAAGAACTCAACCACCTTCCTGAGTATACCGGCCAGATAGAAGCAGAGTTTGAAGTGGGTGAAGCCATTGATCTGTCGTTTAGTGCAAAAGACAGTGACGGGGATTCAATAGCATATTATGTAGAAGGCTTGCCAGCAGGAATTAATAAAGATGAAGACTGGTATGTACAATACTTCTATCAGGCTTATTTCTCTGAAAATTTCAACGACTCATTAAAACAGCAATTTTCAATGTATCCCTCAGGAATGGTCGAAACCAAGCCAGGGGATATTTTATTCACAAATCAATCAAGTGGTAAAATTGAACAGCTTAACCCGTTAGCAGTGAAATCCACCTACAAGGCAAAAAATCAGACTGCGGACCATATAGGAGCTCCTGGTCAAACCAAATTCCTTCTTCCCGGAGACCTGATTTTCGACAAAGACAGCACTATAGTGTTAACAGATCGCAATTTTGGTCGGGTTTTCCGTGTAGACAAAGCAGGTGAAGTGAGTACGATCTCGGGTTCCGGCAAAGGCTTTAAGGCTGATGGCATTGGGTCGAATGTTGTCTATAATGATGTTACTAAAATAACACGCGATGATGTCGGAAATTTCTACGTAACCGACAAGGCAGCCAATGCCATAAGAAAAATTCATACTAATGGTATGGTCACTACCTTAGCCGGTGTCGAAAACGATGCCAGAAGTGTAGATGGTCCGCTCGATCAGGCACGGCTAAACAGGCCCGATGGTTTGCAATGGTATAACGGAGAATTGTACTTCAATGAGGGTAGCAGAATTCGAAAAATCAGTAATGGTGAAGTGGTGACTGTAGCTGGTCACAACAGTGGCGTTCAGGCGGTAGACGGAAACCTTGAAGAGGCTACATTTTCCTGGATCACTGGTTTTGAAGTAACCAGCGATACCAGCATTGTAGTGTCAGATGCCGGCCTGGTAGCCATAAGACTCATCGATTTGAAAAATAAAGAAGTAACAACCATTGCAGGAGATAGACATCAAAGAAGCACAATCGGTCCAGGTAAAGAGTCATCCTTTATATTACCGAGTACCATCCTGAAATTATCAGATGGCTCATTGTTAGTTTCTGAATCTTCTGAGCATAGCCTGAAAAAGTTAAGTAAATCGACTAAGCGCTTAACAGGCTTTGTAACAGAAGAAAACATAGGAGAGCATGTAATAAAAGTTATGGTTGCTGACGGTCGTGGTGGCGTGACAGAACAAGCTATTAAAATCACTATTCTGCCTTTCAACAACCCACCCACAACGGAAGATATTGGACAACTGACTACCACCTATGAGCCAGACGGTACTTTTCAGGTGAGCTTGTTCGATTACTTTGCCGATACAGAAGATGCTGATACCGAACTGGTCTATGAGGTGGTATCTAATTCCCAGGAGGATGTTTTAACTACAAATACGATCAGTGCAATAGACGGTTTGCTGAACCTGGACATCTTGACTGCCGGTGAATCTGAAATCACTGTGAAAGTTACGGATACCGGAGGGAAATCAGTGGAAACCAGCTTTACTGTTGAAGTTGAGAAAGCAGCAGCCACGATTGCATTTGGCACCACTGAAATAATATATGATGGTACAGCTAAAAGTATAGAGACTGCTACCAACCCTGAAGGGCTCAATGTTACCCTTACTTATGACGAGGTGGAGCAAGCCCCAACAGAGGTAGGAACCTATGCTGTGAAAGCAGTAATTGACGAAGGCAATTACGTAGGAGAAAACAGCACAACATTAACCATAGTGCCACCGAATACGGCACCAGTGGTTAATTCCATCGATGACGTATCTATGGTGTACAGCCCCGATGCTACCTTGGCTATCGGCCTGTTCGACTACTTTTCTGATGCGGAAAGTGAAGACGCTGAACTGACTTATGAAGTGGTTTCCAACTCAGACAACACCACCTTAACAGCAGAAGATATCAGCGCTGCCAATGGCATGCTCAACCTGAATATAGAGAATGCGGGAGAAAGTGTACTGGAAGTAAAAGCCACAGACCCGGAAGGCTTGTTTGTATCTACTTCCTTTACGATAACGGTTACCAAGGCATCGGCCACCATTACTTTTGGTAGCTCCGAGTTTATCCATGATGGAGAGACTAAGGCAGTAGCCGCGACCACCGACCCAGCTGACCTGTCCCTTGACATCACTTATGATGGCGTGGAAGCAGCACCTTCTAGTATAGGCACCTATGCGGTATTGGCTACCGTTAATGAGCGCAACTATGAAGGAACGGCCAACACCACTCTCTCCATTGTCAATGTGGCCCCGGAGGCGCTTGATTTAAGTAGCTTAAGTGTTTTCGAAAACCAGGCTATAGGTCAAGAGGTAGGTGAATTGTCGGTAACTGACCAAAACCCAGTCGACACCCATACCTATAGTTTGCCAACAGGCCTTACAGACAATGCCTCCTTTACCTTGAAAGGCAACAAACTATTGAGTAATGCCGAGTTTGATTTTGAAACCAAAGCCAGCTATCAGGTTTCCGTCTTAGTAGAAGACAGCGAAGGCAGCACCTATCAGCAGGTATTCACAATCTCCATTGCCGATGTCAATGATGCACCCACATTGGGTACCTATGATGACATACAAATTGTGCAAGACCTGGGTCAGCTAACCATTCAAATTGAAGGGTTGACTAATGGAGGAGATGCTGGTCAGAGCTTCAGCATCAGCACTGCTGCCAGTGGAGTAGTTTCAACCGCCACTACCACCACCAATAGTGGAAATGAATCAGTCACCGTTACATTTGAAACGGCCACAGGCCAGCAAGGCAATGGCACCATTGAGATTACCGTGAGAGATAATGGAGGTACCGAAAATGGTGGCGTAGACAGCTTTATCCGAACAGTAAATGTGTCGGTTTTAGCGGCCAATATTACTACTACAGATGCTAGTACTTGTGGGCCGGGAGAGGTGACACTCACCGCTGCCGGAGCCGATGATTATGCCTGGTACACTCAATCGTTGGGCGGTATAGCCTTCCATACGGGTGGCAGTCATACTGAGTCCATCAGCGCAAATATAACCTACTATGTGGCAGGCGTATTTGGAAGCGATGAGTCAATGCTACGCGTACCCTTAAATGCTGTCGTTTTTGATGACCCTACAGCCCCTGTCATTAGCAATAATAATGGCGTATTGGCGGTTTCAGAACAAACAGGCATGTCCTACCAGTGGCTGCTGGGAGGTACCGAAATAGAGGGAGCCACCTCAGCCTCATTTACTCCATTAGTCAATGGCGACTATAGCGTCAGGCTTACCAATGCCAATGGTTGCGCTACTGTATCAGCCGTCCTTTCAGTATTGGTAACCTCCATAGAGGGTCCTGAAGCCGCAGTTGAAGTATTGCTATACCCAAACCCGGCCAGTGATTATATCGAGCTAGAATTTGGTCAAATCATGAACAAGGGAACAGTCATCAGACTGTTGGACAATACAGGCAGGGAACTGACTCAGTTGGTAATGCAAAAAGCCTCTGAAAAGGCAAAATTGTATGTTGGCAACATCACAGAGGGAGTACACCTGGTGCTTGTCAAAGACGATGAGCTACTCCTAAGGAAAAGACTGATTATACAACGATAGCATTGGTAAGCAGATAGACATTAGGAAAGGCCTCAATTGAGGCCTTTTTTTATGCCCATTTCACATCAAACACAAGGAATTTGCCAGTAGGTCGTTTTTGATGAGTGAGGTATTTTTTGTTCGTTCTCTTCCTGCTATCGCTACTCACCTGTGCTTCTAACAAGACTGAAGAGGTAGTTGCCAGACCCAAACTTGATATTCGCATTTCTGCCGAAGAACTAGAGAAGTTCAAAACTGTGATTCTAGAGGGCTATGAAAAATACGATGCCCATCTTTTTAGTGACAAGGTGAACTGTTTTTTTAGGGCCTTTATAGAAAACGAACTGCATAGATATGGGCAGTATTGGGATACCGTTTTCGGGGGTATTTCTATCAAACACTATTGGTGCGAATTCAACGAATTTAGCTTCAATGTGGTAAGAGGAAGTGACGGGAGGTTTTTTTACTTGGGCCTGAGCGACTTGATCAAAATAGAGAGCATGATTGATTCGGCTTATACATATTCAGAATTTGAAAGTGAGTATACCTACAAATCCGGAGAGCCTGATTGGTTGCCATTGGAAATGTCGAATGTTTCTGTGTTAAATGAGATACTTAGTACAGATACCCTATTTACTCTAAAATCTGGATTTCATAGTATTTGCAAGAATTATCGAAAAGGGGACTTTGCCCAGAATCTTGTGTTTTACAATTACAGACGAAGACCTCATTTTATGGGTTACCCCTCTACCTCCTTGTTTACTGTGGATACACCTTGGTATAATGCTCGCCAAAGGTTAGAAGATATCAGAGGTGGTAATTTGACTGATGCAGACCGGCAACTCCTTGAAAAGCAATGGGACTATATATATAAGTCCTCAGATGGAGGAATTGAAATAGTAAGTTTATCTAGTTATGGCCTTATGGCTTTTGAGTTTTTACATACTGATTCAACCATTCAACTAAAGCAATATTTTTTACCAAAACTAAAGCGTTATGGTACGGGAGGTTGCGATGTTACGAACTGGGATGGCTATGCGCATATCTGCGGTAAAAGGCCTTGAAAACTATGCAGTCAATGGAATAATGATAGCAGCATCGCTGCCACATCTTTCTCTCTCGTCCATTTACCCTTCATCTGCTTCATAGTGGCTTTGGCCTTTTCGCGATAAGCGGGGTCAATGGCTTTTAGCAATATGCCTTTACTCAACCGCACTTGCGTGTAGTTTTCCTGGCCTGGGAGCCTCATGAAAAAGTCGCTTTTAGGCACGTATTTGGCTTTGGTATTTCCGCTGGAATAGGCCTCTCTTTGTTTGGGCCTTTTATAAAACTTATAGGGCTTTTTGAGCAAAGACACCTTGCCCTCGGCCAGCACTTCATAGAAGTAATGCTGCTCATCACCAACGTTTTCAATGGTGTCGGCCCAGTACCTGACAAATCTTCGATCTTCATCTTTTTCCGATATCGTAACAGAAACAACATCCAACTCAATTACGCCATACTGTACATTTAGTCCGGCATAAGGCTTAGATACCATCACTTCACCAGCCTGATTGATAAAGTTGACTTTAATGTCTTCTACCAACCTGCCATTGGTCATAAGCATGGTGCCGGGTTGCCAATCTTTGAAGAGGTAAGGGGTGCCATCTATGTCGGGATTGCCGAGTCTTAATTCGGCTCCTCTCAGCCAGGTAGCCGGTATGGCATTGTCATAATCAATGGTTTGGGCATTGGTTGTAAATGCTGTGCTAAAAAGCCAGCTGAGCCCAAAGAGAAGTCGCAAAAAAGTGAATTGAGGTAGTATTCCACGTTTCATGTCGTAAAGATATACGGAATACCATGTTATGGGATACGCTTTTTAACCCAAGGTTATGTAGCCTTACAGTCGGCAATTGCTTTTTCAAGCATGCCCATCACTTTTTCGGTGTTCATGCCAATCATGCTGGCCGGAAAACCCACCTCCAGATTAGATATAATCAAAGTGCTGGCTGCCGAGTCGAAGGCAAAGTCGAGCGAAATGCCGTTTTTAGAAAGGTAACCCGCGTTGCCCTCCAGGTTAATGCCCTGGGCTTGTAGTTTTGTTTTCAAGCAGCCAAAAACTGCTTCTGTAACCTGGTCAAACTGCTTCGTCATCTTGTTCTAATTCAGAGACAGGGGTAAGGTTTTCTGGTATTTTCTCTTCACTTGATGT
>Ga0316204_10005455_pt1 | contig 20952 bp, 17 predicted proteins | sample 6monrhotite_MG_2_FD_205661 | JGI IMG/M metagenome (GOLD analysis project Ga0316204, IMG submission 205661) | Microbial mat bacterial communities from mineral coupon in-situ incubated in ocean water Damariscotta River, Maine, United States -... | ecosystem: Environmental > Aquatic > Marine >... | reverse complement strand
TTCCGATCAAAAATCCCGATCCTGTCAATTACTTAAAACTCAGTTAAAAGTAAACAACAGTCCAGGAATTATCAGACCGCTGCCTACATCTCTCTTTCAATCTACAATGTCAAAGAACGTTATTTTAAAACAAGTCCGCTGGAGGCATTAAAGCCAAACCCTTGGATTTATATTATTCTGCAAAAAGCGTAAAACACCAAAAGCACAATAAAACACCACAAAGGCCCTAATATCTATCCTCCCGAAGAAGTGATCTCAGCGGCCCCCGCCGTGTCTGTGAAGCGCGTTATAGGCACTTCAAACAACCTTGTAAACACCTAAATTAAAAAAATTCAGGAATAGCATAAAAAGAAGAAAAACTGCGTTAAAACAACCACCTACATATTCATTCATAACTGATCAAAATGGCCGGATGACACGCCTTTAACGTATATAATATACCGCCTGACGGAAAAAGGGCGGGCCTTGATGCCTGTCTTACTTGAGATTACGGCTTGGAGCTCGGCATATGACTCCTTAACAAATAGCCCAGAAAATTTTATGGAAGACTTTACACATTTCCAAAAAAAACCGGTTTTTATGACTTAATTATCTCAATCATATTTGACATATGATAAATCTATGGGCATTTTAACCCTTAATTCGTCAAATTGCGTTAGAAATAAAGACATGCAAAACTGGAAAAGCACCCTAAAAAGGCTTAAAAATATATTGTTAAATCAAAATTTGCTAAAAAAGAATCAGCATATTTTTATCGGTGCGGCCCTGTTCATTGGCGGGATCACCTTAGGGAACCTCCTTGATTTCTCCGCGCCAGATGGACAGAATTCTGAAGACATCCAAATCCCCCTTCAGGAAGACTATCTGGATAACGCCAACTATGTACCGTCAGATTATACGCCGGCAGAAAGTAACCCCCCGGAAAAAGCAGAAATCAAGCAAAAAAAAGTGACCATCAAGCGTGGTCAAGGCATGATGGATGTTTTGGTCAGCAGTGGTGCGGATCGCCAGGAAGCCTATCAGGCCATCCAAGAACTATCCAAGCATTTTGACATGAAAAAGTTACAGGTCGGCCAGACATTACAGGCGAGCTATGACCCGAGCGGCAGTCTTGCCGGTCTTACAATGCAAAAAAGCTTTGACCATATGATCCGGGTCAGCCGGTCAGAGGAGGGCTATGAGGCGGCATTGGAAGAATTACCCTCCCTTAAATTAACCCGCCATGTTCACGGCGTCATTGAGGATAGCCTATTCCTGTCCGCCTATCGCGAGGGTCTGCCGAACAGCGTCATCGTCGATATGATTCGCATATTCTCCTTTGATGTGGATTTTCAGCGTGAAATTCGCAAAGGCGATGCTTTTGAAATATTTTACGAGCGTAAAATGTCCGAAGACGGTCGGCGCGTAGAAGAGGGCAATATTTTATTCGCCAAACTGACCCTGCGCGGCAAGCCGATCAGCCTCTATCGCTATAAAGCCGAAAAAGCCCATTTTGCCGATTATTTCCATGAGGATGGCAAGAGCGCAAAAAAAGCCCTGATGCGTACCCCCATCGAAGGGGCGCGGCTGTCGTCCAATTATGGCCGGCGCAAACATCCCGTGCTGGGCTATACCCGCATGCATAAGGGATTGGATTTTAGCGCGCCAACCGGCACGCCGATCATGGCCGCTGGCGACGGTATTGTCGAGCGGGCCTCCCGCTATGGGGCTTATGGTCATTATGTCCGCATTCGCCATAACGGCACCTATAAAACCGCCTATGCCCATTTGAGCAAATATGGCCGCGGCATTAAATCGGGCAAGCGGGTTAAGCAGGGCCAGATCATTGGTTATGTCGGGGCCACAGGCCGGGTGACGGGCCGCCATCTTCACTATGAAGTGATGGTGAATGGCAAACAGGTTAACCCGCTGCGCCTGAAAATCCCCACAGGCATCACCCTCGCCGGCCAGGACAAGCAAAATTTCCTGGCCCTCGCCGGTGATGTCAATGATCAAATCAGCATAAAAAAACAAAATATCCTGCTAACCTGGAATCAGGAAGTGGCGATGAATGATCTGGACGAAGGAAACAGAAACATATCCCATATGTTTAACGGTTTTTGATTCGGCTTAAGGCGACGGGGGTGATGCCAAGGTAGCGGGCGATGTCGTTTTGGGTGATTTTTTCCAGAAGTTCCGGCATGTTTTCTTGCATCAGACCATAGCGCTTTTCAGCGGACAGGCATAAAAATTCATATTCCCGCCGTTCTTTTTTCAAGGCCAAATTAAGCAGAAGTTCAATGATCGTCCCCGCAATGGATTGATCCTCCTGGCTGCGCTGATATAGCTCTTTGAACGTCACTTTGATCAATATGCTCGGCTCCAGGCAAATAACGCTATAGGAACAAGGCCGTTTTAAATGAGAAGAGGTCAGGTTGGTCATGACATTTTCCGGCATTAAAAATGATTTTACGAATTCCTTGCCCTCCTCCGAAATATAATAGGCTTTCAACAAACCCGACTTAATGTAATAGAGCGACATATCCATATCCCCCTGCCGGAATAAATGCCCGCCCTTGGCTTTGTGAATGGTCTGCCCTTGTTCCTTTAGGAAATCCTTAAAATTCATTGTTATTTTAACCTTGGTTAATTACCGCCTGCATCATTTGCTTTAGGGTAATATCAATCCGTAAATACATACAAGTGAATAAACCATATGAAACTCTTTAATAAGCGTATTATTATCACTGGCGGCACATCTGGTATCGGTTATGATTTGGTCCGGCAACTTCATCCCGATAATGACCTCATTGTCATTGGCCGAAATGCGGAACGGCTGGACAAGTTACGCCGACATTTTAAAGGCGCGGTGACCTATCAGGCGGATTTATCGAACCTAGAAGAAGTAGAAGCCGTCGCTGGCCATATCGCCCAAAGATTTCAATCTGTTGATGGCATCATTCATAATGCGGCGGTTCAATATACGCCAGCCTTTATGGATAAGGCGTTCAAATATGACAGTATCCGCCGGGAAATTGATCTTAATTTCACCTCGGTCTGCTGTTTGACCTATTTATTATTGCCCCTATTGCGGCACGAATCCCCCGCATTTATTTTAAATGTGGGCTCAGGCCTTGGGCTGGTACCGAAAACCGGATCAGCCATCTATTGCGCAACCAAGGGCGCGTTGAATATTTTTACCCAATCCTTACGCCATCAATTGGAAGAAACAAATATAAGCGTATTGCAGGCCATCATGCCACTGGTTGATACGCCCATGACGATGGGTCGTGGCACAGGAAAGATGACCGCACAAGCCGCCGCAGGACAAATCATAAAGGGCATTGAAAAAGAGATTCCCGATCACGACATCGGCAAGATCAAGGCGCTGCGGCTTATCATGAGGTTCAGTCCCCGTTTGGCGGCACAAATCATGAAAGGGGGTTAAAAATTCAATTCCGCTTTGATTTAACCAAAATTACTGTAAAAGGTTTGCGATGAAAGAAATGCTTAAAGTCATGCTGATATTGATGCTCGTCTTTGCGACGACCTTTATCATTGCCAAGACAACCGGACTACTCAGTTTGGAACAGATCGAAGGCTGGCTTATCGCGGCCAAAGATGCGCCGGCGATATATATAATGGCCATCGTCATTGCGCTGCTGTTTATGGATCTGTTCATCACGGTGCCGACATTGAGCCTGATCATGTTATCGGGATATTTTCTGGGTTATCCTTTGGGGGTTCTGGCCTCAATCACGGGCTTAACCGTTGCCGGATGCAGCGGTTATCTCTTAAGCTATGTTTTTGGCAATCGGCTATTGAGGTTTTTGATCAAGGATGCGGAAAGGCGCGAAGAGATGAAAGTGACTTTCCATAAACATGGTTTCGCCATGATCCTGTTGTCCCGCGCCCTGCCCATGCTGCCGGAGGTCACATCATGTCTGTCCGGCTCAACCAAGATTCCTTTCCTTAAGTTCATATCGGCTTGGTTGATCAGCACTATTCCCTATGTTCTCATCGCGGCCTATTCAGGGTCCATCAGCACGCTCAGTAATCCCATGCCCGCCATCTTCACCGCCATTGGCATTACGTCATTCCTTTGGCTCGGCTGGTTCATTTTCCACCGCACTCAGAAAAAAACCGCCCCAAGCGGGTAAAGCGTAGCGCAAAATCAACCTCCCATTTTCTCATTGAGATAACACGGTAATTGATCTATCGTAATTTGAACATTAACTTGGGGAGGCACCATGTCCAAATTACAAAAATTCAATCAAATTCTGTTTGCTATATTGGGAGCCGGTCTGATTCTGATTATAGGAATTACATTATTTGTTGTTGCAAAAGATTTTTTTTCTGACTGGAATAGAACAAACCATGCTCCGCTCTCAAACCAAGAAGTCAAAGAGCTTGTCAAAGACAATAGGTTTAAACAAACCATCTCTTATGATTCTGGTTATTGGGCTTGGACAGATACAGTCACCAATAGTGATGGCACAAAAAAAACCATAACCAGCCCATATTATATTATTCCTGTATCCCAATCCACGCTAGAAAAGGAACATAAATTAAGAAAAGATAAAGTAATAGGCTATATGGATTTGGAAAATCGCTCAAATTATAATGACTATTCATCATATAAATATAATAATATCCTCATTTATAATGCATCAAACAACAGTGTAAAAAAAATATTTGACCATCGCCTTTTTATCCCCACTATTGAAGTCTATAAAAATCAAACTGAGCATTTTTTATTTCTTGAAACCCAAGGTTTATCCCAAACAACAGATAATAAAACAGATGCTGTTCCAACAGATTTCTATGTTTATAAATTTGCCAATCAGGAATTAATAAAACTCAATATGCCTGAAATGAATTTTATGGATTTTATAACAGATTTAAATTTGCCATTCTTTTTAATACATGGAAAAATAGATTTTGATAAAAATGGCACAATTGATGAGCATGACCCTTATCGTCTATTTTCTTGGGACTTAGATACCCTAGAAATCAAACCCTTCCTCAGTGACGCCATAACAGATGATCTTCAAAGAACCCTAGAAGGGCGTAATTTAACAGAATGAAAAGGGTTTGCGTGCACTCGGGTCTTTTTCTTATACTATAATCAAGATCACACCGTAAGATCAAGCCCATCCACGCCGGCGGTAACGATAATATTGTCGCCATCATGAACTTTTCCGGCCAGAATCAAATCGGCAAGCCTATCTTGCAGAGCACGCTGGATGACCCGTTTTAAGGGGCGGGCGCCGTAAACCGGATCATAGCCCGCGTGAGCCAACCAATCTTTGGCACTCGTGTCCAATTCAAGGGTAAGTTTGCGCTCAACAAGAAGTTTTTCCAGATGGCGCAGCTGAATATCAACAATGCCATGCATATCGCTCCGGGCCAAACGGTGAAACAGCGTGACTTCGTCAAGGCGGTTGAGAAATTCCGGGCGAAAAGCAGCGCGCACATGTTCCATGACCTGATCCCGCACGGCTTCCACATCCTGGTCATCTTCAAGGCCCGCCAGCACATCACTGCCCAAATTACTGGTCAGGATAATCAAGGTATTGGTGAAATCCACGGTCCGGCCCTGCCCATCGGTCAGACGGCCATCGTCTAATACCTGTAGCAAAATATTAAAGACATCGGGATGGGCTTTTTCCACTTCATCAAACAGGACAATCTGATAGGGCCGCCGGCGAACAGCCTCGGTCAAGACGCCGCCTTCTTCATAACCCACATAGCCGGGCGGCGCACCAACAAGGCGGGACACCGCATGTTTTTCCATAAATTCGGACATGTCAATGCGCACCATGGCATGTTCATCATCGAACAGAAATTCTGCCAGCGCCTTGGTTAATTCGGTTTTCCCAACCCCGGTGGGGCCGAGAAATAAAAATGATCCGATCGGGCGATTTTGATCCTGTAATCCTGCGCGCGCGCGGCGCACCGCGGCGGAGACGGCCTTGATCGCTTCATGCTGTCCGATCACCCGCTGGCCGATATAGCCTTCCATTTGAACCAGCTTTTCACGCTCGCCTTCGAGCATTTTATCCACCGGAATGCCGGTCCAGCGGCTGACCACGGCGGCAATATCTTCTTCGCGCACCTCTTCCTTCAGCAGCAGATTTTCCGTATCACCCGCTTCATGAGCCTCGGCAACCTTTAGCGCATCCTCCAATTTCGGGATGATGCCATATGCCAGCTCTCCGGCCTTGGCCAGATCACCGCGCCGTTCGGCCTGTTCCAGTTCGATGCGAGCATGGTCAAGCTGTTCTTTGATTTTCACATCGCCCGCAATGCGGTCTTTTTCCAAATTCCACTGGGCGGTCAAGCTGGCTGATTTCTGTTCCAACTCACCCAATTCTTTTTCAAGCTTTTGCAGTCTTTCCTGCGATGCCTTATCTTTTTCCTTATGCAGCGCTTCTTTTTCGATTTTCAATTGAATGATCCGGCGGTCCAATTCATCAAGCTCGCTTGGTTTGCTATCCACTTCCATTTTTATGCGCGATGCCGCCTCATCCATAAGGTCGATGGCCTTATCAGGCAGAAATCTGTCATTGATATACCGCTGAGATAACACGGCCGCCGCCACAGTCGCGCTATCGGTAATGCGAATGCCGTGATGAAGTTCGTATTTTTCTTTCAGCCCGCGCAAGATCGAAATGGTATCTTCCACGGTTGGTTCCACCACCATCACTGGCTGAAAACGCCGTTCCAAGGCCGCATCTTTTTCAACATATTTGCGATATTCATTGAGGGTTGTCGCGCCGATACAATGCAATTCACCCCGCGCCAAAGCCGGCTTCAAAAGATTGGAGGCATCCATGGAGCCTTCGCTGGCCCCCGCACCGACAATAGTATGCATTTCATCAATGAACAGAATAATTCCACCATCAGAAGCGGATATTTCCTGCAAGACAGCCTTCAGGCGTTCTTCAAATTCACCGCGATATTTGGCGCCGGCGATCATGGCGCCCATATCCAGCATCATGACACGTTTCTGGCTCAGACTGCTCGGCACATCACCGCCGACTATTCGCAGTGCCAGTCCCTCGACAATGGCGGTTTTGCCGACGCCCGGCTCACCGATCAATACCGGGTTATTTTTACGGCGGCGGGAGAGAACCTGTATGGTGCGGCGAATTTCCTCATCCCGGCCGATCACAGGATCAAGCTTGCCATCGCGGGCAGATTGCGTAAGGTCCTGAGCGTATTTCTTCAGCGCATCATAACTGTCTTCGGCGCTTGCACTGGACGCGGTCCGGCCCTTGCGGATATCATTAATGGCGGCGTTGAGATTTTGCGCCGTCAGGCCCGCCGACTTTAGAATTTCCGCTGATTTCGTGTCTTTTGCCAATGTCAGGGCCAGCAACATCCGTTCAACAGTGACATAGTCATCGCCAGATTTTTTGGCGATTTCTTCGGCATTTTCAAGCAGGCGCGCGGTTTCTGCGGACAAATATAGCTGCCCGCCGCCGCTGCCTTCTATTTTCGGATAGCCCAGCACCTCTGTCTCAACCGCTTTGATCGCCGCCTTGGCATCCGCCCCGGCGGCGGCCATCAGATTGGCCGCCAAGCCCTCTTCATCTTCCAAAATGACTTTCAGAATATGTTCTGGTGTGAACCGCTGGTGACCTTCGCGGATGGCATAGCCCTGAGCTGATTGAATAAAGCCCTTTGTCCGATCAGTATATTTTTCAAAATTCATGGCCCGCTTGCTCCTATAATAAAAACAATATGCTCTATATATGATGTGATATATTTATCACACAAGGGGGGCGTGCAAAAAAAGACGGCGGGGCCATATTATCCAGTTTTTTTATCTGATATTATTACGCTTCCGCATCTGTTGCCGCGTTTTTTTCCTCTGGCGAGGTCGCCGATATTTTTGCCGGCCGCCCGCGCCGTTTAGTCGGCGTCATATCGGCAGATGACTCTTGCGAGGTTTTCTCGGGCTCTTTTGGTTTTTTCTCTATCGGTTTTTTCTCTGAATGTTTTTTCTTGGGAACGTCAAGATCAAGCTTGAGCGGCGTGACATCTTTTGCACTATCCGTTTTTGCCTCTTGTTTTGGCCGCGTGGCCTCTTGTTTTTGCGGCTCTATCGGTTTGGCGTTCGCCCGCCGTTCGGCCTCTTCCTGAGCTTTTTTGGCCATTTCTTTATCTCGGGCCACCTGACTGGCCGCATCCGCTGCGGCAATTTCAGCATATATGCGGTAATAATGATCCGCATGTTGGCTTAAAGATTCTGATTCAAGACGATCCGATGCTCGTTTGTCTTGTGCCAGTATTTTATATTTTTCAAAAAGCTGTGCGGCGGTGCCGCGCAGATTACCCGCTGGGCCACGACTGTCGACCTGCCGGGTTGGGGAATTGGGGTGCTGCGTTTGGTTATTTTGCCGCGCTTTACCGCCCCCACGCTTTTGATTATTATGCTGATGATGTTTATTAGACTGGCCTGAACGGGATTGCCTGTTCTGCCGGGAATTCTGATTTTGTTTCATGAAAACAACGCTAAATAAGGGCTGACCTAAACATATATTGATCTGCAGTATACCATGCAAACCATTGCCTGACAGCGGTTACTTTTTCAAATGTTAAATATCTGGGGTTTATGTTGCCGGGATGTTATCTTTTTATAGCCCTCCCGAACCCAACGCTCTCTTAGAGCGTGGTCTTACATTACCCTTAAGTAACGAAAAATGCCAACTTTATTTTTGGATTTTCCGCAAATTTCTCAATAATTAATCACCACGCAACGATCCCGCGCTGCCAGATCCTGTATGATGCGTAGGTTTTTTGCGCCCTTATCTTTAAAAATCCGGGCCACCTCTGCCCCTTGGTTATGGCCGATTTCAAGGTAGGCATGGCCGCCAGCTTTAACCCTGGTGGGCAAGATTTCCGCCAGCTTCTTATAGGCCGCGGTGCCACCGTCTTTGGCAAATAACGCCATATGTGGTTCATAATCACGCACGTCCGGAGCAAGGCTGGTGGCCGCCTCTTCGGCGATATAGGGCGGATTACACAGGATAATATCAAATTTTTTGCCCGGCGGCAGCTGTCCATCCCAATCGCTAAGGATAAATTTACATCGATCCAGAAATCCCAAGCACCGGGCATTTTCTGCGGCCAAGGCCAAGGCCTTAGGCGATATATCAACCGCCGTACCCAGACTGTGGGGCAGTTCGGACATCAGCGACAGGATCAAGCAACCGCTGCCCGTACCCATATCCAGAATTTTTACCGCCGCCTGTTTGTCTGTTATGACGTTTAAAGCGGCCTCAATCAAGGTCTCGCTGTCGGGCCGGGGGGTCAGGCAATCCCGGCTTACTTTAAATGTCAGGCTCCAGAAATCCTTCCGGCCCAATATTTGCGCAATCGGTTCTCTCAGAATTCGCCGACCGAGCAGGGCGATAAAATCCGTCTCCTGCTGCGCGCTCACTGCCCGGTCAGGGACAAGAAGAATATCCAGCGAAGTGATCCCCAATGCCGCCTCCAACAACAGGTCAACATCCAGCCGGGCGCTGTCACACCCCGCCGCCTCAAGCTGGCCAATGGCCCTCTTTCGTATCTTGCGCAACCCTGCCATATTTAATTTTATTCATCCCGGAATCATGTTATGGCTATGTTTCATAGCATAATGAGAAACTTAATGAAAATATCTAAAATCTTTATAGGCATCCTGCTTGCCGCCATTCTATCTATATCCCAGGCTATATCCCAGGCTATATCCCAGGCTATATCCCAGGCGATAGCGCAAAATACCGCCGTATTTAACCCGCCGCCCGCTTTCCTTCAGGATATTCAAAGCCGCCTCAGCATAGCCAGCGGCGACCCAAAGCGGGTCATAACCCTTCTTATCACAACAGAAGAGAAACGCGTGGTCCGGGCGACGCCGTCCATGATCCATTTTTCTTATGGCTTTTTGAAACAGATGGCCAGCATTGATCAGCTTGTGGCCACCATGGCCCATATGACGGCCCATATCAGCCTGGATTATATGGCAACCCCGCCGCTGCCAGAGGATGTCAAAGATAGCGCAGAAAAATCTTCCGTCGGAACATATCTTAAATCTGCTGTCCGGCCGGATTATCCTGACGAGAGTAGTTTTCCCGAAGCCAGCGGTGCTTTTCATGATAAGGGGCCGGGGGCTGGCGTAAGCACAAACGCACGGCCCGGTTATCACAATAAAAACTATGATTATGCGGTCAATAAAGCAGGCATCGTCAAGGCGGAGCGTGAATTGGAGGTTGACAAAATCACCAGCAAAATATTGAGCCATGCGGGATTTTGTCCGGCAGATTATAATCGGATGCTGCGTTATTTTTATGAAAAGCCACAAAAACTAATCGGCAATAAACATTTTGCCCTTGATGCCGATCAATGGCAGCGGCTTGATACGCTGGATCGCACGGTTGATCCCGCTGCCCCCTGCAGCCAGGCGCAAAATAACCTGACCCAAAAATATTCCGCAGAATTTGATCAGCTAAAAATCACTATTTCCCGCAAGTCAACCGACAACAAAGACTGAAGGCCGCCTCATCTAACTGTTCATTTCCGCCATTAGGGCGGCTTGATCTTCTGTGATCAGGGCGGTGATGACCTCGGCCAATCCGTCACCAGCCATGATCTGATCCAGCTTATAAAGTGTTAGATTAATCCGATGATCGGTCAGGCGGCCCTGAGGGAAATTATAGGTACGGATACGGCCTGATCGATCGCCGCTGCCCACCTGCTCCTTACGTTCCGCCGATCTTTCCGCATCCCGTATCGCCCGCTGGGCATCATAAACCCGCGCCATCAAGACTTTCATGGCTTTTTGACGATTTTTAAGCTGAGATTTTTCATCCTGTTGCTGGACAGTAATGCCGGTCGGCAAATGGGTCAGCCGCACCGCGCTATCGGTGGTGTTCACGCTCTGGCCCCCGGGCCCGCTGGCCCGGAAAATATCAACGCGGATATCCTTGTCATCAAGTTTGATATCCACCTCTTCCACTTCGGGCATCACCGCAACCGTTGCCGCTGAGGTATGAATACGCCCGCCCGTTTCCGTTTCCGGCACACGCTGGACCCGATGCCCGCCGGATTCATATTTTAGCTTGGCAAATACGCCCTTGCCGGACACCGATATGATCACCTCCTTAAAACCGCCCACATCGCTGCTGGATGACGTGACCACATCAAATTTCCAGCCTTCGAGCTGGGCATAGCGTTGATACATGCGAAACAGATCACCGGCAAAAAGCGCGGCCTCATCGCCGCCAGTGCCGGCGCGGATTTCCAACAGAGCATTTTTATCGTCATCGACATCCTTGGGCAGCAACATGATTTCCACCGCCCGTTCAAGGGCGGGCAGGGCTTTTTTCAAATCCGGCAGTTCCATTTCTGCCAGTTCTTTCATCTCGGGATCACTGTCTTTATCTTCGATAATCTCTTCCATATCCAGCATTTCGCTGGTCAGGGAAAGATAGTCATGGGCCGCCTTGACCACCGGGGTCAGCTCGGCATATTCCTTGGAAATCTTGACAAATTCATCGGAAGAAATCTGCCCCGCCAGAGACATCATATGTTCCAGCTCCTCATGGCGGGTGATCAATTGTTGCAGGCGCTCTTGGGGAATCATTTATTATCTATCTGTATTTTTTCACTTTTGAACGTACGGTGGATGCTCAAATAGCCCTTAAGGTCACTTAACGGCATTTCATGTTGTTGCCCATCATCCAGATTTTTCACCGTAACAACGCCGCGGTTAAGTTCATCTTCTCCGATAATCGCGGCCTCTACGGCATTGGCTTTATTGGCCCGCTTCATGCGTTTGGCCAAATTCCCCCTATAAAACATATCAACCGTATGACCGTCCATCCGCAATTCTTGCGCCAGCCTTAAAGCCGCTATCTGACAGCCCTCCCCCACAGGGACAATCGCGATCGGGCGCTTTTCAGCCGGCACCATGCCTCGAGGGAGCAATTCTGCCAGCCGTTCCATGCCAGCGGCCCATCCAATGCCGGCCGTGGCCGGGCCACCCATTTTTTCAATCAGGGCATCATACCGCCCTCCCGCCAGGACAGTGCCCTGCGCCCCAAGCTCTGTCGTGATAAATTCAAAAGCCGTATGGCTGTAATAATCAAGGCCGCGCACCAAGCGTTCATTGACGGTATATGTAATGCCAAGCGCGTCCAGCCCCGCCAGAACCTCATCAAAAAATGCCCTGGTCGCCGGATTATAATAGTCAGAAATCCTTGGCGCATCAGCCACCAATACCCGGTCACCGTCATCCTTACTGTCCAAGATGCGCAAGGGGTTTTTTTCCAGCCGGGCAAGGCTATCCTCGCTCAGCTTGTCCTGGTGCGCGGTAAAATAAATCACCAGGGCATCGCGGTAAGCCTTACGGCTGTCCTGATCGCCCAGACTATTTATTTCAAGCGTGATATGATCCATCAGATTAAGTTCGGTCAAAAATGTGGCCGCGATGGCCAACACCTCAATATCCGCCTGTGGTTCCGCTACGCCCAATATTTCAACATCTATTTGATGGAATTGCCGCATACGGCCCTTTTGCGGCCGCTCATAACGGAACATCGGGCCGGTGCCAAAAAATTTGCACGGCAGGGATTGTTGTAAGCCATTTGATATAAACGCCCGGGCGATCCCGGCGGTATATTCCGGCCGCAGGGTGAGCGATTCGCCGCCGCGATCCTCAAAACTATACATCTCTTTGGAGACCACATCGGATGTTTCACCCAACGTGCGGTTAAACACCTCGGTAAATTCAAATATCGGCGTGCTGATTTCTTCATGGCCAAATCGTTTGGCAATATCCTGAAATTTCTGCTGAATGAATCGAAATGTCCGTGCCTTGTCGCCCATAATATCATGGGTGCCGCGCACGGGTTGTAATTTCGCCACAGGTTAACTCCTTACTTTCTGCGTCACTGCTTTTCGGCCTCTAATGCGGCCGCCTTTTTTTCTACCAAATCAACGATATGGTCAACAAGCCTGTCATCATCAATTTTATGATCTGTCATGCCGTTCAGATATATCATATGGTTGCCAGCCCCGCCCCCGGTCAGGCCAATATCCGTCTCACGCGCCTCGCCCGGCCCATTGACCACACAGCCAATAATGCTGAGGCTCAGCGGCGTTGAAATATGGTCCAGCCGGCGTTCCAGAACTTCCACCGTCTTGATCACCGGGAAAGCCTGGCGGGCGCAAGACGGGCAGGATACGATCCTAACCCCCCGGTGGCGAATATCGAGACTTTTCAACAGGTCAAAGCCGACCTTGACCTCTTCCACGGGATCAGCCGACAAAGACACCCGGATGGTATCACCGATACCAGACCAGAGCAACATGCCCATGCCGACGGCGGACTTCACCGTGCCAGCGCGCAAGGCTCCAGCCTCGGTAATGCCCAGATGCAGGGGATAATCACAGGCGTCCGCCAGGCCCTGATAGGCCGCCACCGCCAAAAAAACATCAGAAGCCTTGACGCTAATCTTAAAGTCAAAAAAGTCATGATCTTCCAAAATCCGCGCATGTTCCAGGGCGCTTTGCACCAGAGCTTCCGGGCAGGGCTCGCCAAATTGTTCCAGCAGATGTTTCTCCAGCGAGCCTGCATTAACCCCGATGCGCATGGAACAGCCATAATCCTTGGCCGCCTTGACCACATCACGAACCCGGTCAGCAGATCCAATATTGCCGGGATTAATCCGCAGGCAGGCCGCGCCCGCTTCAGCGGCCTCAATCGCCCGTTTATAATGAAAATGAATGTCGGCAATGATCGGCACCGTCACCCCGGCAATGATCTCGCGCAGGGCCGCCGTTGAGTCTTTGTCCGGGCAGGAAACCCGCACGATATCCACGCCCGCCTCTTCCATTTGTCTGATCTGACGGATAGTTGCCTGCGCATCTGTGGTCAGGCTGTTGGTCATGGTTTGAACAGAAATAGGCGCATCACCGCCCACGGGAACAGCGCCGACCATGATTTGCCGGGATTTCCGGCGCAAAATATCCCGGTATGGTCGTATGCTCATAGGCTGTCAATTTCCTGATGTGATGGTGTCATCGGGCGTAAACATGCGAAATGTTGCCGCGAATATCAAGGGGAATCGCGATATCGGCCAATGTTTCCATAAAGAAATTCAACAGGGAAGGATTTTACCGGGTCAAGAGAGCCGTTTTCATGACCAGATCTTGTTTGTCAAGACTGATATTATCCCGTACTTCACCCACTTCCCCAAGGGGTGCTACGGCCATATTTCCGACATGAATGGACAGCGCGCCGGCATTGCTGGTCATCAGCTTCATCCCCGCGCGCCCTGTCATATAGTCAGTCATATAAAATTCTTCCCCCGCCAGCAAAACCCGGTCCACCAGTATTTCCCGCTCGGCACTGACAATACGAACCCAGGCATCATCGCGTACTGACAGGCGAACCTGATCGGCCACAACGGCAGTTGTTTTGGTCTTTGTCCCAATGGACGTGGCTTGGGCCTGTTGAACCAATTGAAACCCATTGTCATTTTCTGCATTATCTACAGCGTTATTTTCATCGTTATTTTCATCGTTATTTTCATCGTTATTTTCATCGTTATTTTCATCGTTATTTTCATCGTTATTTTCATCGTTATTTTCTGGCAAGCTTTCAGGTATATTTTCTGATAATTCTGCCGAAATAGTGGACGACTCCAGAGCAGTTTCCCGATTAGAAGCCTGATTAGAGGCCAGAATATGTGAGGTAACCTCAGACACTTCCGGAATATCCGACAAGAGTAATTTATTGGTTTTGCTGGTGGCGAACCACACGCCATACAGCACAAGCGCACTCAATATGACCATTGATACCATCATAAATTGAGGATAATTATGAGTTTTTTCCCCTTCCAGAAAAACCAGATCAACTTTTTTGGTGCTGCCCTGAAACTCTTTCTTATATTGAGTGACAATCTGGGCAACATCCAGCCCCAGATAGGCCGCATAATTTTTCAAGAATCCCGCTGCATAACAAGCCGAAGGAAATTTCGTGAAATCATCCTGCTCAAGCGCTGCTAGCAAATGAGGGCGAATACATAATTCACTAGAAATTTTTTCAACGGAAAGTTTTTCAATGTCATCAGCCCCCGTCAGCGCGTGACGTGCCTGAAAAAGTTTTTCACCAATGGTAATTTTATTGTCAATGGCCCTAGCTTTTTCATTGCCGATTTCAGGCATGCCAAAACTACCGCCATTTTCCAAGACTATATCTTGATCCACACTTAATATCCCAACCAAATCATATCGTTTGTATATATGCTTTCTTTAAACAACCCTGCATATATCGTAACGTTCTGACGTATCCTACCTTAAAATGTTTGCGATTTTATTAACTGTTAGACTCAAAATGAATAAAATTAATCCTTGCCTGTCTAGAGGCTGAAGAGTCCTTACCGCTTTTGATATGTGAGTGAACAGTAGAGTCATTTAAAGAGTCAATAAAAATCTGTAAATATGCTGAAATATAACGAAAAAACAGCCTAAATGTCAGATTTTAATGCCACGATCCTTGGCAAAATCTGTCAGAAGGCCGCGCAGGCTATGATCAGAACGACTCAGCAACCCCGCCAAATAGGGTTCAACCGAAGACAAATCCAGACTGCGCACCATCATTTTTACCGGGCCCACAGCAGCCGGAGCAATCGACAGGCGCCGGAAACCAATGGCCAGCAGAGCCAGCGCAGTGACCGGCTTACCGCCAATCTCCCCACATAGGGTTATCGGCACATCATAGTCCCGACATTTATCAACCACGGATTTCAACATCAATAATGCCGGCGGTGAGATAGGATCATACCGCCCGGCCAATTTCGGATTTTCCCGGTCACAGGCAAAGAAAAACTGCATAAGATCATTGCTGCCAACAGATATAAAATCCAATAACGGCAACAGGCTGTCCAACTGCCAGATCAAGGCCGGAACCTCCAGCATGGTACCAACGCGAATATTCTTCGGCAGGGCGGTCTTGTCTTCTTTATGGCGTTTTTTCTGACGCTCCACTTCCTTATTCAGGATTTCTTTGGCCATTTTAAATTCTGAGACATCGGAAATCATAGGGAACATGATGTTCAATTCCCGTCCCGCTGCCGCATTCAACAAGGCCCGCACCTGATAACGCAGCAAAGCCGGGCGATCAAAGGCAATGCGAATCGCGCGCCAGCCCAATGCCGGATTGACCTCGTCATCCCGTTTCAGAAAAGATACCGGCTTATCACCGCCAATATCCAGGGTGCGAAAAACCACCGGCTTGCCGTCAGCTGTATCCAGAATATCCCGGTAAAATTCGGCCTGTGGGCCAACCCGGGGCAAGGATTCGCTGACCATAAACTGAAATTCTGTGCGAAACAGGCCAACCCCGCTCGCGCCCGATCTTCTCAGGCCGTCCATATCGATGGTTAAGCCTGCATTGACCAATAGTTCCACATCCACACCGTCAAGGGTCTTGGCCGGTTTATCCCGCAGCGCTTCATATTCTGCCAGCAAGACATTGCGCGACTCGATATTTTCCCGGTAGCTCTGCAGGATTTCCGGCGGCGGAGAAAAATAAACCACGCCGTCAATGCCGTTAACAACCACATTTTCGCCTTCTTCAACCTCCAGCAGAGCTTCTTCCACCTGACCCACCATGGGAATGCCAAGGGCGCGGGCAACAATGGCCACATGGGCGGTTGGCGAACCATCCCGCAGAATAACGCCGCAGAGTTTTTCCCGGTCATAATCCAGCAAATCTGCCGGCCCCATATTCTGGGCAATAAGAATGGCTTTATCCGGTAGATTTTTAGAAGCTGCCGTCCCCGCCAGCCCCATCAAATGACGATTCAACCGGTTGGCAAGATCGTCCATGTCACTCAGTCGTTCCCGAAGATAAGGGTCTGATATTTTTTGCATCCGCACTTTATTATTAAGCTGAACTTTTTCCACGGCGGCTTCTGCGGTCAGGCCGGTGTCAATAATGTCCTCTATTTTTTCTTTCCAGCCTTTATCTTTGGCAAACAGCATATAGACATCCAGAATTTCCCGATGGGCGCCCTGATGACGCATATCTTCGGCAGACATCATTTCTTCAATCTGACCCTGCAGGGAGGTCAAGGCCTGCCCAAGACGCTGTTTTTCAACCCTGATATCATCGGTCAGATGTTTGACGACCTCTATTTTTGGTTCGTGAAAAACCGCCGTCCCTTCAGCCATTCCCTCAGCAAAGACACTGCCGACAAAACGGGATGTCGCGGCCCGCTCCAGGGTCGCCTCCTGACGCTCCATCGGGTTGAATAAATCGCCGCCAGCAACAAGTTCCGCCAGAACCATGGCCACCGTTTGCAGGGATTCTTCTTCTTCCTGAATATAATGACGCTGGGTTTTATTTTGAATGACCAACACGCCAACCACTTTGCCGGCACGCAATATCGGCACGCCCATAAGAGAATGGTAAATCTCCTCCCCTGTCTCCGGGCGATAGACATATTTGGGATGCTGCTGGGCTTTGGACAGATTAAGCGGCATGGCCGTTGCGGCAATATATCCGACCAGCCCCTCTCCCACCCGAAGCCGGGTTTGATGCACCGCCGAGGCTTTCAGTCCTTCGGTGGCAAAAAGCTCTAGAATCTCCCCGCCGCGCATAAAATATACCGAACAGACCTCGGCGATCATGTTGCCCGCAACAAGGCGCACGATATCCGTCAAGCGTTGCTCGGCATCGCCGGTACCGGCCATAATGCCATGCAACCGCCTTAATAGCTGACGGGGCGCGTTGTTAATCGGGGTCAATATTCCCCTCCTCGGGTTTGTCGCAAAGCCGCATGCCCAAAATAATTTCTGGAAATTTATATTTGGTCATAACCTTATATCACATCAGGCAACGGATAAATACTGGCTTGCCTGTTCCACTAAGCTGTCAATGATTTCCTGTGTTGACTGTTCTTTTTTAACCATACCGACAATTTGACCCGCCATCAGAGAGCCGCTTTCCACATCGCCGTCAATCACAGCCTTACGCAAAGCACCCGCCCAATAATGTTCAATGGCGAGCTGGGCCTCTTTCATGTCAACATCGCCGGTCTGATGGCGGGCAATGATCTCGCGCTGGGCCTGCATGAAGGATTCTGAAGCTTTGTTTTTCAGCGCCCGGACCGGTATCACCGGAAAACGCGGATCCAGCTGCACCGAGATAATTGCATCCCGGCTATTGCCGCGTATGAAGGCTTTTTTGAAATTTTCATGGGCAATGGATTCCGTGGCACAGACAAAAAGCGTGCCCAGCTGTACCCCGGATGCGCCCATTTCAAGGTATGAGGCCATCACTTCGCCTCGGCCGATGCCGCCGGCCACAAAAACCGGCACCTCTTCGATAAAAGGTAAAATTTCCTGGGCCAGAACCGATGTGGAAACCGGGCCAATATGTCCCCCGGCCTCTGATCCTTCAATCACAATGGCATCCGCGCCGGAGCGGATCAGTTTTTTCGCCAAAATAAGCGCCGGCGTAAAACAGATCACCTTGATGCCGCCATCCTTCAGACGTTTGATGTCAACGGCCGCAGGAATGCCGCCGGCCAGCACCACATGGGAAATCTCATGGCGCAGGCAAACATCAATAAGATCACTGATCATAGGATGCATGGTGATCAGATTTACGGCAAAGGGCTTCTGCGTCATCGCCTTGGTCGCCGTAATTTCACCGTCCAGCAAATCAGGCGTCATACTGCCGCAGGCAATCACGCCAAAGCCGCCAGCATTGGAAATGGCCGCCACCAGATTTCGCTCGGAAACCCAACTCATCGCCCCACCAAGAATAGCATGTTCCGTACCCAGGAAATCCTTTCCCCTCTGCCATAATTCTGACAGCCGCGTCTGACCTGAAATATTCATACCCGTTCCTTAATTTAACATCAATTGATTGATCTATTCCTGGTCGGAATCAAGACCAAAGGTCGTATGTAAAGCGCGAACGGCAAGTTCATTATATTCCGCCGCGATCAAAACGCTGATTTTAATTTCCGAGGTGGAAATTACCTGAATGTTAATGCCTTTTTCCGCCAGCGTTTCAAACATCCGGGCGGCAATTCCCGCATGGGAACGCATGCCAACGCCAATGACGGAAATTTTAACCACATCCGTATCGGACATAAGTTTGGCATATTTCACATGACCGGAGGATTTCAATATTTCCGTGGCTTTATCGACATCATTTTCCGGCACCGTAAAGGTCAGGTCGGTTTTCCGGCCATCCTCAGCAATATTCTGAATGATCATATCCACGTTAATATTGCCTGCCGCCAGCGGCCCAAATATCTTGCCGGCAATTCCGGGCGTATTTTCCACGCCAACCAATGTGACTTTGGCTTCATTTTTGGCATAGGCTATGCCGCTGACAATTTGCTTTTCCACAATTTCATCCTCATCTACAACCAGCGTACCTGGGTTATTGGTAAAACTTGACAATACCTGAAGCCGCACGCCATGCGTCATCGCCATGGCGACAGAACGGGTTTGCAGCACTTTAGCCCCAAGTGAGGCCATTTCAAGCATTTCTTCATAGGTAACCTTATCCAGCTTGCGCGCCGATGGTACAATTCTGGGATCGGTGGTATAGACCCCTTCCACATCCGTATATATATCACAGCGATCTGCCGCAAGGGCCGCCGCAAGGGCCACCGCAGAGGTGTCCGAGCCGCCGCGGCCCAATGTGGTGATCCGATTATCGCAGGAAATACCCTGAAACCCGGCCATGACACAAACAATATTATCTTCCAGCCGGTTAATCATCTGACGGGTGTCGATATCTTCTATCCGCGCCGCGCCGTGAATATCATTGGTCTTGAACGGTACCTGCCAGCCCAGCCATGAGCGAGCAGACACATCCATATTCTGCAGCGTCAGCGCCAAAAGCCCTGCCGTAATCTGTTCGCCAGCCGACACAACCGTATCATATTCCCGCGCATCATGCATAGGAGACGCTTCCGTGGCCCATTTAACCAGCTGGTCGGTGGTACCCGCCATAGCAGAAACCACCACGGCCACCTGATGACCTGCGTCTGTTTCGCTTTTGATTCGCTCGGCAACACAGCGTATGCGATCAATGTCGGCAACGGATGTACCGCCAAATTTCATAACTATTCGTGACATATTCTACTCTTTTTGCTCCTGTCCCAAGCAGGGGACAGACTAAACCGCGCTATACATATACTTTTATGGTACTGTCGTGCAAGTAGCCAATATAAATATAATGTGGTTTTCGCTGGAATTAGGTCGTAAACTAATCAATATTCTTAAACAATATTGACATGACATATAGATTATGAGCGTTACAAAAGAAAAAACCACCGCTGAAAATATATCTGCCTCGGTCGATCCGGCGGAGATAGCGCAATTTTCTGCCATGGCAGCCACATGGTGGGACCCAAACGGCCCGTTTAAACCCCTGCATAAACTTAATCCGACCCGTATCGCTTATGCAAGAGACAGCCTGTGCCGTCATTTTGACCGTGACCCAAAAAGTGACCAGCCATTGAAAGGCCTTAGGCTTTTGGACATCGGCTGCGGCGGCGGCCTGCTGTCAGAACCTATGACAAGGCTCGGGGCCACCCTAGTCGGGGCAGATGCCTCGGAAAAAAACATTCTGACCGCTCGCACCCATGCCGGCGAAATGGGCCTCGACATTGACTACCGCCCATGCACCGCCGAACAGCTGGCCCGCGCAGGCGAGCGGTTTGACGCGATCCTGAATATGGAAGTCATTGAGCATGTGGCGGATATCCCGTCTTTTTTGACCGCCTGTCATGACCTGCTTAACGAGGGCGGCTGTATGGTGATGTCAACCCTGAACCGGACGGCCAAATCCTGGGCCATGGCCATTGCAGGCGCGGAATATATCTTGCGCTGGTTGCCCAAAGGCACCCATGACTGGCATAAGTTTCTCAAACCTTCGGAGCTTGTCCG
>Ga0316204_10005452_pt1 | contig 20960 bp, 16 predicted proteins | sample 6monrhotite_MG_2_FD_205661 | JGI IMG/M metagenome (GOLD analysis project Ga0316204, IMG submission 205661) | Microbial mat bacterial communities from mineral coupon in-situ incubated in ocean water Damariscotta River, Maine, United States -... | ecosystem: Environmental > Aquatic > Marine >... | reverse complement strand
CGCGAAATGCCCGGACCGGGCGCCAACATGGGCCGCACTTCTGTTTTTGCGACCAGCCTCCACAACCGCTCTTATCAATTTACCAGTCCTGGACCGGGCGGTAGCAACCAGACAGAGATTTCCATCCATCTCGGACAATCGGTTGTCAAATTTGTAGTGCTGTCCAATGGTAGCTTTTTTCCGTTCGACAGCTCCACTACTGGCTGGAAAATGGTGACCAGCGGTGCCAATCATGTTCTTACCAATAAATCTGGCGACACCTACATTCTAAACACTCATAGCGCGCTTCCTGTTCAGCAGCGAGTCCTGACATCAATGACCAGTGCCAATGGGCACAAACTCACTTATAGTTACGACAGCTCGGCGCGGCTAACCAACGTAAAGAGCAACCGCGGCTATGCCGTTGTGCTGCAATATTCCGGCAATAATGTCATTGCCTGCGGAATAAATCTGGCTGTCCAGGCGCTGCCTTCTTCGTGCAGCGGCTCGATTTATAAAGTCACCTATGGCCGGGACAGTGCAGGCAAGTTGACGTCGATCACCGCCCTCGACGGATCTGTGACAAATCTCCAATATGTAAGCTGGCAAAGCGGCATCTATTTAAGCTGCGTGACGCTCCCCAATAGTTCCACTTGCGCTATTCAAAATAGCTATACCGGAACCGGATCAGGCGGCGCCAATTCTGATCAGGTGACGAGCCAGACGACTGCAACTGGAGATACCTGGAACTACACTCATATCCCTATCGAAACCAGCGGCGGGGATTATGTGCCCGGATTTGGAGAAATCCGAGAGTCATTCGGCATCATGGATCCGCCGGCTGGAACGGATACATCGGCAACATTTGGCAATGGGTTTGTAACCAAAGTCGTCGCTCCTGGCGGCACTACGGATTATGAATATTCAACACAGGGGGCCTATGCCATTCTCGTGGGCGGCGGTGTAGGCGCTACATGGTCCGGTCCGCATTATTACAGCGTCTACCCATCCAAAATCACATATCCTGAAGGTAATAGCATATCCTTCACACGTGATTGGGCTGACAACGTCACAACTCGAACGGAGAAAGCAAAGCCAGGCTCAGGTCTGGCAGACAATATCACAATCTGGACCTATCCGACCAGTTATCAATGGTCATCGCCGACCATTTGCGCGGCCGCAAATGTGCTGTGTGACAAACCGACTAAAGTCACCGACCCTAATGGCAAGGCGACCGATTTCACTTACAACTCTACCCATGGCGGTATGTTGACCAAGACCGAGCCTGCGGCAACCAATGGAATACGTCCGCAAACGCGCTACACATATACGGCGCGCTATGGACGCGATGTAAACGGTACTGCGCTCACCCCTCCGATCTACGTTCTGACGGCTGAAGAATATTGCAAAACGACTGCCGCCTCTGGTTCGGGTTGTGCAGGCGGTGCAGCGGACGAGGTGGTCACCACTTATGATTATGGTCCCACCTCGGGTCCGAACAACCTTCTCCTGCGCGGCAAGGTGGTCGATAGCGGCGGGTTGAACCTCAGAACCTGCTATAAATATGACCAATATGGAAGGAAGATCGCCGAAACCCAGCCGCTAGGAACAGGGAGTAGCTGCCCATGACACATTTCATGCGCTTTAAGTCTAGCTCCGCAAGGCTCTCGATAACTCGCTTGGTCCGGTCTTATGCAGCAATCGCTTCACTGAGCCTGTTTGCCGCCACGTCTGCCTATGCCCAAAGTTCTCCCTCGGCGCATACCTATGCCACCCGTTATGATATCAAGGGACAAGTCACCGGCACTATTGCGCCCGATCCTGACGGTGGTGGAGCTATCAAATATGCGGCAACCCGCAACACCTATGACGTAAGAGGCAATGTCACCAAGGTAGAAACGGGCGAACTATCCGCTTGGAAAGCGGAAACCATTGCTCCTGCCAGCTGGGGCAGCAGTTTCCGTATCGACCGCACGGTTCACAGCACATATGACAATATGAACCGCAAGCTCAAGAGCTGGGTTGTGGGTTCAAACAACGTCACCACGAATATGACGCAGTATAGCTATGATGCGATTGGTCGCGTCACTTGCACGGCCGTGCGTATGAACCCGGCGACATTTACCGGTCTTCCCTCCAGCGCTTGCACGCATGCTACACAGGGACCCGACGGCAAGGACCGGATTACCAAAAATATCTATGATGCCAATGGTCAGATAGCCCAAGTGCGCAAGGCGGTGGGAACCCCGCTCGAACAGGCGGACGTCACGTTTAGCTATACGGCCAATGGCCAGAAACAGCACATCATCGATGCGAACGGCAACCGCGCAGAGATGGGCTATGATGGCCACGACCGACTTAAAGCCTGGTACTTCCCATCACCTGCGCAGCCGAGTAACTTCAATGATGCTACCCAGGTCACTGCTTTGGCAAGCGCGGGTCTTGTAAATTCCGCTGATCGCGAGGCCTATTTTTATGATAAGAACGGCAACAAAACGACTCATGTGAAACGTGATGGCCGAAGTATTTATCACTGGTATGATGGCCTAAATCGCCCTTACCGCAAAGGTCACTATGCTTCGGGCAGTTGGACCCAGTTTACCTGGTACGGTTATGACAATCGCGGCCTGCAAACCTATGCCCGCTTTGCCAGCACATCTGGCCAAGGCATTACCAATGTCTATGATGATGCAGGGCGACTGACCACAACCACCAACAACATGTCGGGGCAGACCCGCACGCTATCCTATCAATATGACAAGAACAGCAATCGCACCCGAATCACCCATCCCGATGGTCAGTATTTTAACACCAGTTATGATGGCCTCAATCGTCCCTTTGATACGCACGAAAATGGCAGCACACGAATTGGTGCCAATCGCTACAATAACAAAGGCCAATATGTTTATAACTACCGCTATTCCGGACTCTATGATTATTTCAACTATGACACGACGGGCCGTGCGACCATGTTGCGCTTCTTCAAACCCGGAAGCGTCGATTATAACCGGTTTGATTTTGCCTACACGCCTGCCAACCAGATCAAGTCGCGTACGACATCAAACAATCTCTACGCCAATACCGCGCATTATGATGTCAATCGCAACTATAACGTCAACGGCCTGAACCAGTATACCCAAGGCGGCCCGGCGGCATTCACCTATGACGCCAATGGCAATCTGACCAGCGACGGCGCGGTTAATTTCACCTATGATGTGGAAAACCGCCTGATCTCTGCATCGGGTGCGAAGACGGCGACGCTCAGCTATGATCCGCTGGGAAGATTGTACGAAGTTGCTGCACCTTCAAGCACCACGCGGTTCCTCTATGACGGCGATGCACTGGTCGGAGAATATAACACATCCGGCACCATGCTGCACCGCTATGTCCACGGGGGCGGCGTCGATCAACCTCTGGTCTGGTATGACGGCGGCACGGTCAACGCGACAAATCGTCGCCATATGTTCGCCAACTGGCAGGGCAGCATCTCGCTGATTGCCAATGCGACCGGAGGCACGGTGCAGGTCAATGCCTATGACGCTTACGGCATTCCCAATGACACCAACATAGGCCGTTTCCAATATACCGGCCAGATCATGATCCCCGAACTGGGCATCTATCACTACAAGGCGCGCGCTTACTCTCCGTATATCGGCAGGTTCCTGCAGACCGATCCGATTGGGTATGATGATCAGTATAATCTCTATGCTTATGTCGGGAATGATCCGATGAATCTTGTAGATCCAACCGGGAAAAGCGCGAGGATTAGAGAGGCCAAAAGACAAGCCGAAGCAAAAAAAGCAAGAAAAATCAATGCTGCTCGACGGGCCGCAGTTCAAAAGGCATGGGCACAAGAAAAAGCACTTGTTAAAAAAAGTGGATTTGGAACCCGTGATTGGTCAAAAGCGCAAAAAGCGGAGTTGATTAAACGTGGTAAGGTAACAGGGTTTGAAGGACATCACATAAATACCGTAAATGGAAATAGTATCAAAATGGCCGGTAATCCAAACAATATTCGATTTTTAACAAAGGCTGAGCACAAAGCCCTACATATGAGAGCTGGTGGCTATCGAACCCCGATACGAGGTCAACCTTTAGTTGCCAGGGGAGCTACCGGTTTGTCAATTGCCACAGGTTTTACGGGGATGCTTTCTGGCCGAATCAGAACGGACAGTGCAAATAATTTCTTCAGCGATATGATAGGAGTTGATTCTTTTGAAGATAAATGGTTTGCTTGCATTTCGTCTGGTGGTGCAGTTGACCGCTCGCAAGGATCATGTAGTCCGATAATTTAGTATGAATATTTTACCTCCATCACTTTTGAATTATCCGGAGAATAGCAAGGAAATTGTTAATGGGTATTTGATTTTCACCGAAGTTGATGCCGAACACTCTTCGGATTGGATGCATCTAATTTGCAACAAAGGGGAGCAGGAACTTCAATTCCTCAAGAACCTACTTAGAGATACAGACTACAAATCACTCGTGAGTTTTTGGGAAAATGCCTTTTTCGGAGGGACTTTGTTCAAATCGGGTATCCAACTCTATGGCCCAGAATTGCCGCTCAGTCGTGATTTGGGGTTAGAGGGGTGGGCTCCATTGTCGATCCGAATTGAAAATGAAAAACGATCACAGTGGATAGGTGAAAGCTGTTTTTGTATTGGATCATTGTTGGGCGATCAGGAAAATTTTATTCTAGAATGCTACGGTAAGGATGTTAGGATCGTCCATGGTAGTGATATTTACAAAATAAGCAGGGGTGATGTGTGTAGTTTTCTTTTTTCTCTAATTTGTAAATTTGAAGAGATGTTTAAAAATACGGGTGAGGACTATACTGACAACCACATAAAAAAACTAATAGGGGAATTGCAGTGAAAGACAGCCGAATGTCTTTCATTGATGCACTATCCTAATCTAACCAACGGTAGCCTTATTACTTGCTGACCACTCTCTCCAATATCATTAAATCGCTCTCCCACCGCAGCGCTACGGACAAAAAATTTGACCTGCGGTGAGGCGCTGCCGCCTATTATTTTCGCCGATTTGATTGTTCCGTCCGGAGCTAATTCCGCAGAAAGCTCCACGCTGCCCCGCGCCCTGGGCAATCGCTGTTTCAGCTGCGCCACCCAGGCATCAAAGGATTGCTCACCGCTCGCATTTTCACCGCTGCCTATTCCCAAAAGGCCGGCCAGCCTACCGACAAGCGATGGTTCGGCCTTTTTTGTCCTGAATGCGCGATCTTTTTCCGGATCGCGTTTGGGCGCTGCCCCGGCATAGGGATCATAGACGCCGTCGCTATTGCCAGCGCCTACGCCGGACCCTTGCGCTTTGCCGGCTCCGGCACTGACATCCGGCACTGTCGGTATAGCCCGCGCAATGCGCACACGCCCCACCGACCATTCCGGCGGCAGCTCGGTCTCAACGCTCGCATCCAATGCCGATGGAGGTGCGGATGCTGCCGTTAATGTGCCGCTTCCCCCCTGCTCCGGCAGCGGTTCGATTTCCTCACTGGCGCTTCCCATGTCGATCATGGTCATGGTCGCTTCCAGCGGGTCCGATGAACCGGTCACCTTGTCCCACTCCAGGTCAAAGGCAGAGGTGATCAGAAAATATAAAAAAGCTCCATTGAGCCCCAGCGCCAACACCGCACTCGGGGCTTTCTCAATCTGCGCACGAAACGGAATATTTGCCGAAATCTGGGGCGACCAGTTGAGCGAGGAAAACGGCAAATCCAGGCGCCGTTCCACTGTCCATTCTTCAATGGTTTCAAAGGCCATATTGCATCTTCATTTCAACAAATGAACAATAGAAGAAAACTGATCAATATTCCACCAATTTCCGTGTAAAATGGCAGCAATATCATTTGCTAAAAACCCCAGAAATCTTTAATCTACAAGTATTGTTTAGGGGATAGTCTTGCCGAGTCTTGCGCAGCATATTTTGGAGAATGATATTCTGCCCCCAGCGGAGCTGGAGCGTTCGCAGCAAATCGCAGAAGAAACCAATATGCGCCTCCCCTGGGTGCTCTCCCAAATGGGCTTGGTGAGTGATGAAATATTGCTCGTTTCCATGTCGAAAATCAGTGATTTGGAAACGGCGTCCGATGCGCTTCTTGATGGTGAACCGGCGGCTATAGACGGCATCAATCCACTATACCTAAACAAGCACAAAGTCCTGCCGGTAAGTGATGGTGATCACCTTGTGCTTCTGATCACCGATGCCGAACAAGATGATGTTTTAGAGGCGATCAAATTTGCCAGTGACGGAACCGTCAAGCCGAAGCTGGCTCGTATTGACGATATTGATGACCGGTTGGCCCAGCATTTTGGGCTGGAGGCCGATGAGAACCATTTGGATGCGAGCGGCGTTGATCTCGACGAGGAACTCGAGCGGCTGCGTGATGGGATCAGCGAAGCACCGATCATTCGGCTGGTCCATGAAGTTCTGACCAGCGCGGTCAAAAGGCAAGCCTCGGATGTCCATATCGAACCTATGGCAAGGCATTTGTCGGTGCGCTACCGGATTGATGGGCGCCTGTCTGAGGTTGAGCGCCATCCTGCAACTATCTCCGAAGCTATAGCATCACGCATCAAGGTCATGGCTGGCCTTGATATTTCTGAAAGCCGTTTGCCGCAGGATGGCAGAATTAAACTCACGGTGCGCGGAGAAGAAGTGGATATTCGTGTGTCCACGTCCCCCATCGCGCATGGTGAAAGTATTGTCATGCGATTGCTTGGTCGCAGCACTCTGCCGCTTGAACTAGACAGGCTCGGCCTGCCGGAACTTGCTCATCTGAAACTCAAAAAAGCGCTCTCGCAGCCGCATGGAATTATCTTGCTCACGGGGCCTACCGGCAGCGGCAAGACGACTACCCTTTACTCCGCGATCAACGAACTCAGGCGGCCAGAGGTAAAAATTTTGACAGTGGAAGACCCGGTTGAGGTCATGCTTGAAGGGATTAATCAGGTGCAAGTGCATCCTGAGATTGGTCTTGATTATGCAAGCAGCTTGCGCGCCTTTTTGCGACAAGACCCGGACATTCTCATGATAGGCGAGATCAGGGATGGCGAGACAGCGGAAATTGCCCACCGTGCTGCACTCACCGGGCATTTGGTGCTTTCTACGCTGCACACAAATAGCGCGCTTGGCGCCTATACAAGATTGAACGACATAGGTGTCGAGCCGTTTCTCGTTGCCTCCACAGTGATCGCAACAATCGCGCAGCGGCTGGTGAGGTGCCTTTGCACTAGTTGCAAAAAACAGAGGGCATTGACGCCCGTTGAAGCTGACCTGTTTGTGCGGTTTGGCCTGCCGGTGCCAAAAAACCTCTATGCTGCTGATGGTTGTGGTGCGTGCCACAATACAGGTTTTCAAAGCCGCAGACCGCTTATCGAAGTGGTTGAAGTTACCGAAGATCTGAAGGAAAAAATTCGGGTTGGTGATGCAGAGAGCCATATAATCTCGCCCTCCGAAACACTTTTTGGCCACGGACTGGTTCTTGCCAGTGAGGGCGTCACAAGCCTTGAAGAAGTTCAGCGTGTGGTGAGTTTTGCATGACCGAGTTTCGCTGCCTTGCAGTCGATAGTGCCGGCAAGAAAAGCTGGCAACGGATGGACGCTTCAAGCGAGCAAGCCTGCGTTCAAACCATGATGGCAAGCGGCCTAACGCCGCTCAAAATAACAAGCGGTAAGCCGACATTAACCGAACGGCTCAATCAGCCGATCAATATTTCTATTGGCTCCAGTCTTTCCGGACAGGCATTGATATTGAGCCAACTGGCATTGTTGGTACGCTCTGGTCTACCGGTAGATCATTCGCTTGATCTCCTGCGTGATCAGGCGTCAAAAGCGCGTCAAAGAAAGCTTCTCGGCGATATATTGGCACAAGTGAAAGAGGGTAAAGGCCTTGCTAGCGCTTTGGAATCGAAGAAAATATTCCCCGCCTTTGTGACCGGCGTTATTCATTCTGCCGAAAAAGGCGGGAAGCTTGGCGAGGCTTTGACCTCCCTATCGGAGCGTATGGTCAAGGCGACAGAGACGCGCTCTAAACTTATTACCGCGCTCACCTATCCAATGGCGGTTCTGGTTGCGACCATTGCTGCTCTGGCCATTGTGCTTACCAGCGTAGTACCGCAATTTGAGCCAATATTTGAAGGGCAAGAAGACAAGCTTCCGGGGCTTACAGTCTTTGTGCTTGGGTTGTCGTCATTCACCCAAGAATATGCGGGCATGGCTTTGGCGAGCCTTTTGATGATTGGCCTGCTCCTTTGGCTGTTTTGGCGATCCGAGACGGGTCAAATAGCGCTAAGCCGAGCAGCGCCTTATGTCCCGGGAATGCCACTTCGCAATCAATATCTATCGGCACAATTTACCGGGCTCTTATCCACCTTGTTGGATGGCGGTTTAACTGTTGTGAGGGCGCTGCCGCTCGCACGGCAAACGCTTTCGAGTAGACGCTGGAAAAGCGAACTTGAATTAGTGGAAAACAAAATTCGCGAAGGATGCCGGCTTTCCTATGCGTTAGAGGCCACAACTGTATTTCCGCAAACCGCGAGCCGTTTGATTGAGGTAGGTGAACGAACGGGTAAACTTGCTGAAACATGCAGTCATGCTTCCAAAATCATGGGTGATACAGCCGCAGCCAGAATTGAACGCATTGTTAGTCTGGTCAATCCCATTGCGATTATATTGCTCGGCGGATTAGTGGCGCTGTTGGTGGCGGGCGTAATGCTCGGAATATTTGCACTAGGAGATTTTGCCGGATGACTTTTTCTCGAAGATCAGTTGAATCCAAGAATCCCACCAAGCGAGGGGAGCAAGGTTTCACGCTTATGGAAATGCTCGTGGTGCTGGTGGTAATTGGCCTCATTGCCGCTGTTGCAATTCCGCAGATCACCAAGCTGATGGGAAGCGCAAAATCAAAAGCAGCAAAAGTGCAGATGGAGACTTTGTCAGCCGGGCTGCGCTACTATGAAATGGATGTGGGCGAATATCCTACCAGCGATCAGGGCCTCGAAGTGCTCTGGTCCATGCCTGATCCAGAGCCAGGTTGGAGCGGGCCTTATCTTAGACAGGAACGCCAGCTTAAAGATCCGTGGAACAGAGATTTTTTATATCTATCTCCAGTCGAAGGTGCGCCGTTTGAGCTCGTTTCGCTTGGCGCGGATGGTAAAGAGGGAGGCACCGGCGAAGATGCCGATATCAAAGCAATTCCCTAGCTGCGAGCCCAATGGTTTTACGCTGATAGAGATGCTTGTGGTGCTCTCGATCCTCTCACTGGCCGCCGTTCTGTTTATTGGATCGACCAACAACGGAAATGGGATTGAGAAGCGTAAGAACGTTCAATATCTGGAACAAAAGATTCTCAAGATACGTAAGCAAGCTATGGATCGTTCGATTGCTCAAGCAGTAGAATTGGATGGAGCGAAAATTAGTTTCAATCCAGCCATTGGCAATGACAATAATCTGATTTTTTATGCCGATGGCTCAAGCAACGGCGGTGAATATAAGGATCAGGAGAATACTATCCTGACGGTTCGCTGGCTCGATGGGACGCTAATCAAATGAACATGCAGCCATCTGAGCGCGGGTTTACACTGATGGAAGTATTGGTGGCACTGGTCGTTTGCGCGCTATTGATGGCAGTGCTTCTAGATGGCACTGTATCAGCAAAGTCGAGAAGTCAGAATCTGGCGCTTCAAAATGAAGCATTGTTACTGGCTGATGCCAATATTGATGCGCTGAGATTTGAGGTGGGTGAGCCAAGCAGCACAAACGGCAGAAGGGGTGATTTAAGCTGGATTGTCCAAGAAGACGAGATAGCAAGAGATAGGCGCGGCAACTTGGTCTTGGTGGAATCTGTCATCACCATCGCATCTGAAAAAAATGTAGAACTACTGGTTTTGCGAAAGAGATACTTGAAAAAGTTGCTCAGCTCATGAACGAAAAAGGCTTCACTCTGGTTGAGACTTTGGCCGCGCTTGTTGTAGGCGCGATGCTGCTAGGATCAATCAGCTGGGTGATTTCTGGACTTACGCGCGATTTAACGGTGGCGGAAGTGTCTGATCAAACCCGAGAGATTTCGCAGGCCAGTGTTATCCTAAATCGCATTTTATCTTCAGCACGTTTCACTGATCAAGACGGCAATAATCTTGCTAGGTCGAATAATTTCCTGACATTTGAAATGCCAGCGCCTGATGCCCTGAGACAATCTGGATATGTGAGGGCAGCATTGTCGAGTGAGCAATCAGCAGGAGGCCGGGCGTTGTTTGTTGAGTTCCCAGATACAAACTTTCCGAAAAGCAGGATACTGGACGGCGTCAAATCTGTTTCTCTCGAATTTGTGGAAAAAGATGATCAATCCAAGCCGGGCAGTTTTTTGAGGAAAATCAAAGTTTCCATATTGGTCGAAGCAGGAAACGAACCACATCTCATAAATATACATCCCAAAATAGACAGCGTTGGTGCCTGCATTTTTGATGTGATATCTCAGAGATGTCGGTCATGAGCGCCATAGCTGATAATTTCACTGCTCAGGTGAAAGGCATTTGGTCATGGTGGAGTGATGAGATGCTCTCAATGGCTCCGGCATCATGGAGAGGTGAGGCTACAGCGCGCAATCGCTTTGATGTCCTTTTGCACTCTGAAGAAACTATTTTGGAGATTGTTCAAAATGGTGAAGCACGGCGCATGCGAGAAGATCGTAATCTGGAAAACCTAGATGATGAAGCTTGGTTGCAAATTGAAGAGTTTTCAGAATCGCATGGATTACGATTGTTTTTGAATCCCGGTGACTTTTTGGAAATCCCAGTATCGCTGCCCAAAGCGAGTACGGGGCAATTGCGGTCTGCAATTAGTTTGCAATTGCCAACTTTGACCCCGATCGTTCCTGAACAGATCGATTGGAATTTTTTGGAACTTGGTCAAACTGAGAAAGAAGTCAATCTCAGCCTTGCGATCGCGCGCTCGTCACGTCTTGATGCACTCGAGGCAATATTTGCGGAGCGTGGTTTGATGCCCCCGCAATTTTGTGTTGCGGTAGGAGATCAAAATATCACGCTGCGAAAACCGCTTGAACTTGCGGCAAAACCTATGAGCAGCAAAGTGATGTTAACCGCCATTTTCGCCACTGCAATGATTGCGATGATCCCTATCTCGACCATTGCAGGAGCAAAAATGCTCACGTCGCTCAACGAGGACCGGATCGCGCGGCTCGAAAAAGACCTGGGACCAAAACTTGCAAGAGAACGAGAGGCGCAGCGAGCAGAAAAGATCAAACGCGCTGCTGCGCCGCTGTTCAATTTGCCAAGTGCAAGCAACCGATTGGAGGCACTAGCGGCTGGACTCCCCAGTTCCGACTGGACTGTAGCCTCCACCCAACATGGCGATGGCGGTTTTGAGTTTATTGTTGATATGGCGGATCGAGAGACCGCTGAAACAGCATTTCGTAAGAACGCGCTGCTCAAAAACGTCTCTGCCGGTGAAGAAATTCCAACCGACAATGCACGTTCACGCGTGCGATATAGGATCGGCCAATGAACGAAGCGCGCGCTATTGATCTACAAGATACCTTACAAGGTTTCTCGCCGTTAACGCGCAAAATCTTGGCGCTAGGATTGTTGTTTTTGGGATTGTTCCTCCTCTGGACCGTGACCGCCTCGCCGGTAATCTCCACGATAGATGCGAGCTTGACTGAGCTCAATGATGCGCGGTTCCAGCGAATGCGGCTTGAGCAAATTCAAAGCCGTCCTGCGCTGGAGCCGACCGAAGAGCTTCCTGCCAATTTGGTCACGAGGGCAAAGACATCTGAAGAAGCACAAAATGCTATGTTAGCGCAGATCAATGCGCTTGCCATGCAAAACGGTTTTGAATTGGTGATTGTGCCAAGGCCGCCAACAAAAGGATCGAAACTAATTGCATATGATGTGTCGATCTCCGGGGACGAATTAAATATTATACGCTTCATCAACAGTCTGGAACGCGGCAATCCCATGATGCGTTTTCGAGGCTGGCAAATTGATAGCGCTGCTCTTGCTGGAACTATCGGTCCGGAAACACCAGTGGGAATGGAGCCTGACATAACCCCGCCGATGGAAAGCACTTCAAATGCGAGCGGCAATATTCTGTTTTCAGGCCAGATTGTTGGTGCATGGACCAAGCCATGAGAAGCCGGATCGATAATCATTGGATTATTTTGGGCGTGGCGGCACTTTTAATGGTTGCGGTGCCTTGGATTCTTTTGTCGCGCCAGCCCGAGGCACCGCTGGAAAAACCGCCGCTAGTCATAACCAAAGTAAAGCCGCAAGATATTGTGAATGCTGACATGGCGTTGCAAAAACCTGTGTTTAATCCGGAGCGTTCGCCACTAACTGCTGCTGAAAAAATGATGGCCAGTCGAGAAATTGACCCTGCAATGCCAGAAGAAGCCGCGCAGCAGGCTCCCGCACCAACCTTAGTAGGCGTTGTCTCCAAACGACACGGCAAAGCTGTTGCGATTGTCAAAGGGCAAGATGGTAGTTCGCAGACTTTATCACCAGGCCAGAATATTGATGGCTGGCGATTGGTGCGTGTGGGCAAATCAAGCGCTAGATTTGCATCAAACAATGGGCCTGTCGATGTCAATCTCGACTTTTCCAACAAAGCCATAGGTGGTCCAAACACACCGCCTCAAACTGATCCTGCGGAGAGTTCTGTTGAGTAAATTTTTATTGAAGATATCTCCATGCAACGGACTAAAGTTTTCCGGCCTTCTTGCCGCGCTATTTCTGTCAGCGTTTTTGTCCGTTCAGACGGCGGCACAAGCCCCAAAATCCTCTAATATTAGGTATGATGAGGTCAATGGTTATTCGCTTGCCTTTGTCGAAGCGGATGTAAAGCGGGTTGTAGATGCAGTTATGGGATCGATGCTTGGTGCCAACTATACCATTGATCCAGATGTCACGGGAAATATTACGCTGCGCACAGTGAGGCCGGTTGCGCAGCAATCGCTGATACCGTTGCTCGAAGAAGCCTTGGGAAGCGTTGATGCGGTGATTGTTAAACGCGGCGATAGCTATCGCATAGTCAGCCGTGACAAAGCGCGCAGCGTAGCATCTATTGCATCTTCTCCCTCTTCCATATCACGGCCATCTGGCGCTGGAACAGGAGCGCAACGAATATTTCCGCCGTCTGCGCCAGGTTTCCAAACAGAAGTGATTGATCTCAATTTTGGCAGCTCAAGTGAGATAGCAAAGCTTATCTCGGAGTTTTTAGGTGATAAGATTGCAGAAGCGTCACGAGATGGTCGTAATCAACTCCTCATCAGCGGTAGCGCAGACGAGAGAGATGCAGCCAAGCAACTGGTTTCTCGTTTTGATGTTGATACGCTTTCCGCAATGGCTTTTGAAGTATATCGGCTTGAAAATGTGGATGCCGATACGATTGTTTCCGAGCTAGATAAGATTTTTGAGCCGCCCTACGACATATTAGGATCCCGCATAAGGCTGGTGCCGCTACCGCGCCTCCGCTCTGTGCTTGGCATTGCAGGCAATCGTGCAGATCTGGTGCGTATCGAGCCATGGATCAATAGATTGGATACCGGCGGTTCTGGCAAGCGCAAGCTCTATAGCTACGCAGTGCAGAATGGGCGCGCGGCTGACATAGCCCGGTCCCTGCAATTGGTTCTTGGAAGCGGCGGCGCGAATAATCCACCGCCGATTGAAACGCAGCGTATTGATGTCAGCGGATTTGGCAGCGGCGCGATCTCGGCTTCAGAGAGTGATCAGAGTCAAACTGTCACTACATCATCACCGGAGCCCGTATCACCGCTCGCCGGGAATTTGCGTATCGTGCCCAATAATCAAAATAATAGCCTGCTTATCTATGCCAATGGTGAGGAATATGGCTTCATTCGGGAGGCTTTGGAAAAACTGGACCAACCGGTGGCACAGGTGCTGATCGAGGCTACGCTAGCTGAGGTCACGCTCGGCGATGATCTGCGATTTGGCGTTGACTTTTCTGTCTTCCGATCAGGTTCCAATGGCACTAACACAATTACAAACACCGGGACTACTAGCGGTACACCAGCGTCCAGTTTTCCTGGGTTTTCGGTATCGGTCATTGGTTCTTCAGCATCGGCGGTTCTAAATACATTGCAGTCAAAAACCAATGTGCAAGTATTATCCGCGCCTAAAATACTCACACTGAACAATGAGCCCGCAACTTTGCAGGTAGGCGACCAGGTGCCAATCGTGACCCAGCAATCGCAGGGTGTCGTTTCTCCTGGTGCACCGATTGTAAACAATATTGAACTGCGTGACACGGGCGTGATATTGCAAGTAACGCCGCGAGTAAACGACAGCGGAACTATCATATTGGATATATCGCAGGAGGTTAGCGATGTTGCGACCACGACCACCTCTGGGATTAATTCACCCACGATCCAGCAGCGCCGATTGGCCAGCACAGTGGCAACGCGATCGGGCCAAATGATTGCGCTTGGCGGGTTAATCAGAAACCGCCAAACCAAAGAAAAATCAGGAATACCGCTGCTCAGCCAAATTCCGATCATAGGCGGATTATTTGGCAGGACAGTGGATACGGGAAGCCGCACAGAGTTGATAATCTTGATCACGCCTACTGTTATTCGTTCTCCAGAAGAAATTAAAAACACTGTTGATGCCTTGATTGATGGCCTCGATTTGACGCGGCCATTGGTGGATAAGGCTCGGGAAGGCTTGGTCGGACCAAAACTCGCTCGGCCTTCTTCTGAACCATTGCCTGAGCCTGATTTGCCAGTGAATCCCGATGGTAATCCGTAACCCACAGTTCCCTAGGCAGAGTGAGCGCGGTTATATTTTGATCACCGCGATCTGGCTTTTGCTATTGGGAGCTTCGATAGTTTCGCTACTGATGCTCAAGAATATGAATCGCGGCGAAGAAATCTCATATGAGCGTAAACAGCTTGAACATAGTTATACTCAGGAAAGCGCTGTTGAGACGGTAATCGCGGATATGCTGTTCAACGGTCCCCGCGGTGAATTTGTAACCCTGCCTGCAGCGACATCTTATCAACTTGGTGGCAAGCAAATGAATGTTCGCGTGACCAGCGAGAGCGGGAAAATAGATGTTAATCAAGCTGATCCTGCATTAATTGATCGTGCTCTCAGAGGATTCGGAATACCTTCACTGCCAAGACAGACATTTTTGGCGGTAGTGAAATCAAAACGAGCGAGCAAAAAGTTGTTTCATTCAATGAATGATGTCGAATCTGCCATGGAGGAAGCAGGCATGGAAAAGAACGGAGAACTTTGCGCATCTCGATATTTTACGGTCTATTCGGGTTTATCAATTCCCCAATCCGGTCAGATGGATGTACGGCTTGCCAAAGCGCTTGGTCAACCCAGTCAGACGACAACAGGAAAGACTACGGCAAGTGCTGCCATCAGGATTGAAGTGGGTTCCGATGCAGGGCAACCGTTGGTAGCGATAATCAGAACCAGTGGTTTGATAGGAGAGTCGCACCGCGTGCTGGATTGGCGCTATGGAACTGATTGTAGTTAAACTCTTCAATCTTAATACTAGAGGATGGGATCATCGGTGTCCGGACCATGGAGCAATGAGACGTTGGTTCGCGGGGGGCGGACACCAACAAGCGAAGAGGACGGTGTAACATGGTGCCGCCGTTGCTTGCTTGCATATTCGGTGATCAGGCCTACCCCGTCATAGCCCATGTGCGTGGTTGCTGTACCGTTCGTCTTGTGCAGACGACCATGTGGATCATAGCTGAGCGTCTCACCGCCCGGACCGGTGATCAGCCGGTTTTCCACATCATAGCTAATCTTTTTTAATCTGCTGCTGCAGATTATCCTACAGTGCGAACTAAAGTGAGACATCGATAGTCAGCTGGTGTAACATAGAGAATGGTGCAGATCGTTTACTAGAACTATAACTACAAACGGCACGAAAATGTATATCTTTCGTAACACAAATCAACCTCCTGGAACCTTGCAGGTGACTGTCCCGTCAAAAAGCAAATGCTGCGACAGTAACATTGTCTTCGGAAGCCTTGTTTTGGTCAAGGTGACCCACTTCCGACTTTCCACTGGGAACCAGTGATGTACCACAGCCTGGTTCGGTAATTGGCAATTGTCAACCGTGTCAGAGTAATATGATATTAGGGAAAGGGTGCACAATACACTTGTCGACGCTCGGGTTTTGAACAATGCAACTACAATCAATTCTCTTTAATCCGAAAATCTAATCAGATTGGGATCTAGCTCATCAGATATACCGCCAATCCGACCACTATGGACATTATTCCAAACATCGATACAGTTATAGTCTTTTTGCCCGAATCTCTCAATAAATATAAAAAAATCACAAAGTTTCCGACGACGGATAGAAAAATGTTCAAAAAAGCAACATCCAGACTAAAGTTCTCCCCATTTAGTATGGACACGAACATAAGATAGTAAAAACAAGCTGAACTAATGTAGAGCGATTTTCGATTCAAAAACATGATGGGTTAGGTATCCTTGGGCCGGGTTCAAAAACATAGGTTCGATTGTTAGTATCAGTTGCCTGTGCGGACACTCTGGCGCCAATCTTTCCACTAATGCTTCTGTTTGCAGAGGTAGATGATTGATTTGTGGAGCGATCAATAGTATATGTTCCGCCTCCTATCAGTGCTCCTCCATATTGAGTAGTCTTGGAGTTACCACTCTCTACAGTTCCACTTCCACTGATGTTACCAGTTAATGGACCGAACACAAAGCCTGCACCAGCAGTGGGGTCAGATAGTTTTGCATAATATGCTTTTTGACCTGACTTTGGGTCAACATGGGTTCCTGCGCTGATGTAACCTCCATAAGTCCCAATGTTGGCACCCAAGTCAAATGATGCACCTCCGCTAAAGCTACATATCAATTTATCGGCAAGATCAAATATAGGAGCAGTCCACTTTTTCTTTTTTGGCTTGTTAGCGGTAACTGTAATAACTCCAGTTTCAGGATTGAATACACCCCAGTTTCCAAAGAGTGTATCCAGAGCGTTTTGAGTATCAAAAATGGTGGCAAGTGAGACTTGAGACAAACAAGCGTTACAGATCGTAAAGTCAATCCCAGTCACAACAATTTGACTACCATCACTACATCCATCTTCACACTCTTGGTTAAATCTATCCTCAACAGTGTCAGCTAGTCCCGTCGGATCATATCGATTAACCGGATCTCCCCCAACATAGGCATAGAGATTCATGCCATCGCCATAGCCGATAGGGTCGGTCTGCAGGAACCTTCCAAGGGTGGGCGAGTATATCCGCGCCTTGTAGTGATAAAGACCAAGATCAGACAGATACTGCTGCCCAGTATATTGGAACCGGCCAATGTTGGTGTCTGCAGGAATGCCGTAATCATCATAGGCATTGATACCCACTATGCCACCAGAGCCATTGGTAACAGCAATCACGCTTCCACGTTCATCCTTGTGCAGATAGCGTTTGTTGCCTGTGCCGCTGCCTTCATACCAAAGGATTGGATCATCTGTGCCCGGACCATGAACATAACGGCGCAGGATGCTGGAGCCATTGCTGGCATATTCGGTGATCAGGTCAGCGCCATCATAGCCCATGCGGGTGGTGGCCGTGCCGGTTGTCTTATGCAAACGACCATATGGGTCATAGCTGAGCGTGACACCATTCGGTCCCGTGATCAGTCGGTTTTCCACATCATAGGTATAGCTGTTGCCTGCACCATCATTTGTAAGATTGCCTGAAGCATCATAGGTGAGATTCAATGATCCTGCCGTTGTTAGCTGGTTGAGGCCGTTGACCGTGTAGTTGCGATCCACATTATAGTGGTCTTGCCAAGCATAGGCATTGTTCGAACGCGTAAGCTGGGAGATTTGCGACACCGGATTGTATTGGAAAGTGGTCGTCAGATCATTAGCTGTGCCAGACAAATTACTAGTCAGAGAAGACAAACGCGAAGCCGGATCATAGGCATAATTAGTCACTGCACCATTGCCATAGGTCATCGAGGTAAGGCGGCCATTGGCATCATAGGCATAAGTGGCCAAAGCCGCGCTGCTGTTCTCCTTGATCTGGTAGAGCGATCCATCAGTCTTATAGCTGTAGGCTACATGCATGCCGCCCCATGTCATGCGGGTGCGCCTGTTTGCCACATCGTAGAGATAGCTGGTTGCACGTGATCCGCCGCCAGTAGTATCGGTTGTCGATGTGAGGCGGCCAAGCGCATCAAAGCTGTTGGTGAGGCCCTGACCGGATGCAGATCCCAGGCGTGCATAGCTCTGCCGACCGGCTGTGTCATAGCCATAATAGACATAGTCGCTCCAACCATTGCTGGCAGAGTAATAAGCTTTGCGCGTTAGACGATTAAGCTTGTCATAAACATGGTGAACACGCCTGTCATCCCGGCGGAAATGCCAGAGGATGTTACCATTGGCATCGTAAGTAAAATGCTCGTCATTATTGGGATCTTGTGTACCCGGGCTTGTCTTGTGCGGATAGTCGATCTCTGCCAGCCGGTCGTGGCCATTATACATATAAACCGTGCGGCTGTTGTTTCCGTCTTCTACCCAATATCGTGTGCCATTGGGCCGATAGGCTATTTCCACTTCATCAGATAGTTCCGTTGTACCAATGGCGGTTTGAATTTTGGTAATTCGGCTTGCATTATCATAATAGTTCTTGGTGATGCGGTCCTTGCCAAAGGCATTTGCACCGGTGCCGGGAGCAGACAATGTGCAGGCAGTTGGCAGTGATCCAAACAGGGCCGGGTTCATGCGCTGCGCGGTGCAGACCAGACGGTTTGCACCGTCATAACTAAACTGAGCAACCGCTTGCGTGGTTGATCCTGTGATCAGTTTTTGACTGGATAGAAGGTTATTGTTGTTGAAAGATTGATCCACGCGGCCCACCACGGCCATGGCATTAAGATGGCTAAGCGCGGTACCCGTGGCGGTGCCATTTTCCTGTTTAGTGATCTGACTTAGTGCGTTGTAAGTATAGCGAACGGCACGCCGCTTCATTACGCCGCCGCCATCGGGATCAGGACCGATGGAGCCTTTAAGGCGATTGTTGTCGTCATAAAAATAATAGGTTGTATCTGCAGTACCGGACAGCGGACCATCCACCGAGATCAGATTGTCTTTTGCATCATAGGCATATTTGATTGTGCTAGCGAGCGTACCATTTCCTGCAGATGTGGTAATCTGTGTTGGCTGCAAATTGCTGCTTCCACTATAGCTTATGGTGGTTTTCTGCTCATTGACACTGCCTGGACATGTTGCAGCTGTTGTACAGGTCGTAACCTGCGTCAGCTTCCAGATTGGATCACCAACATTGACCAGCGTTCCAGCGCTATTTTTGATTTTGGCGTAAAGCTGGGAATAGACATAGTTGGTTTCAGGCCGTGCCTGTCCAGACGCGGGGGCGGGCAGGCGCAATTTGGTCAATTGACCATGGGTAGAACTATAGGTGTAGTCTGTCTGGTTACCCAACGCATCCTTAGTCCAGATCGGCTTGTCACAATATGGAATATTGGTACAGTTGGCGACATAGCCAGCGGTAATTTCTATTGCTGCTAGGCTGGAGCCCGGTTTGGCAATGCGCTTGACCTTCGTAACACGACTCTCGCTGTCATAAGTATATTCGATCTTGTTGCCTTCAGGCAATGTGGTTCGAATAAGCCGGTCCTGACTGTCATAGTCGTTGGTCGTGGTCTGGTTGGCCGCATTTTTAAAGCTCTTGAGGCGCCTTATGCCTTCGGTGATCGTGACCGTCTCAGTACCGCCGCCGGGAAGCGTCTTGGTGACAGTTAGCAGTCCGCCACTTGAAGAGTAGCTATACGTATAGCTGACACCATTGCGCGTGACAGTCTGTACCTTGCCATTGCTGTGCCGTGATATAGTAACTTCATTGGAACCATTACTGTCGCTGTCAATTTCTTCCACAACACCGCTATCGATATCGACGGTCATTTGATCGCCAAATCTATCGGTAATCGTCTTGGTTGTGGTTCCGCCGTTCACATTTTCTGTGATTGTAAGCTTCGGCCAACTCTGGCTCAGTCCCGTGCAAGTGTCAGCATTTGGATCGCAGTAATCAACGCTCGCATCAATGGCGGTTATCGAAGTCAGTTTTTCATAATTTGATCCTGCTGTGTTGGATGCATATTCTGCTTTGAGCATATAACCGCGATTAGACGTCACCGACTGCGCGCGGTCAAAAGTTTGGATCACACAATTGGGGGGAATGAGACCAAAGGGCGGGATTGGATCGCAATTGGTTTCAATCGTTTCTGTGCGGTAATGCCATTCCTTTTTCTCACCACTAGGCGCAGTTACCGTTTTGAGTTTTGCCGCATCAAAATCATAAATATTACCCAGCCCGCTTTGGGTCATGTCTGCTACGCCGTCAGGTGCCTCGATAAATTCGTACCGGGTGCCGCCTTTGGTATAAAAATCAAAATTTGTGCCAGTACCTACCCGGAATAGTTGCGATCCGTCATTGGCCTCTGCAACATAGTTGCCATTTATGTCTTTTGTGAATTTGAGACTTTTCCCATCAATAAACAGAACGACTTCGTTCAAACCTTCGAGCAAAAAGCCATTGAAATCACTATGGTTGATTTCTCCCGTCCAACCTTCACTAAAACTAAGGTCTCCAATCGCTACCGTCTTCGCAGCAGTCTTCACTTCTCCCGTGACCAGATCAACGCCATTATCATCAACAACCGGACGGGTCTCTGTAAGTGTGGCAGGCTCGCCTCCGCCTCCGCCATTATTGGGTGGAAAAATCTGTGCGTAAGCCGGCGCTGCCAGCCCTGAGCATAATATCGTGGAGAGTGTGAGAACAGTTTTGGTGATGGAATTTTTGGAAACGCGCGCGATATGTTCGGTCATGTGATGCCCCTGTTGATTTGAAGTTTGCCCTGGGAAGGGAAGGTCGCTTTGCAGCGGCGCTTAAAATCAACTGGGAGGCGG